>JAAUYK010228633.1_pt1 | contig 11060 bp, 8 predicted proteins | sample 7278021 | NCBI WGS metagenome assembly JAAUYK01 (sample SAMN14350223, study PRJNA611818) | marine sediment metagenome | isolation source: surface marine sediment (1.8m) | place: French Polynesia: Moorea | collected 2018-08
CAGCTGCCGCAGGAAATGATTCAACGCGGTTTCGTGCTGGAGGTGCTGTCGCTGTTCATTCCCGGTCTGGTCGAGGCCGATGACCTGAAAAATATCGCACGCGTCTTGGTTGCTGTTGACCGCAACATCCCCTTCACCATTCTGGCCTTCTTCCCGGAATATAAGATGAAAGATTTTTCAAGCCCGAATGTTACCCAAATGGTGGAAGCCTATCAGCGGGTCAAAGCGGCGGGATTGACCAATGTTCGCCTGGGCAATGTGGGTGTGTTCGCCCGCTCTGCTGAGGATCAAGCTTATTTGATGGAAAACGTCGATCCGGATGCCTTCTAGCTCACCGCAAAGACGCAGAGCTCGCAAAGGTTTAGTTATTTTTAGACAGGATTTACAGGATTTTAAATTATATTTTCAGTTTCCGGATGAAACTGAAAATACACCATCGCCTTCGGCGAAGGTGAACATACTCATCGGTTTTTTTAACATTAAATGGCACTATAAATAAAATGGCGGAGTAAATAGCGCTTGCCAAAATAATTAATTTCCCGCTGCAAGCGGATTGAGTTTTCTCACTTCCATCCGGGAAGTGAGAAAGATAAAAAAATCCTGAACTATCCTGTAAATCCTGTCTAAAAAAATATCATCCCTTCATTTCTTGTGAGATAGGAAAAAAATCAGCAGGCTTTCCACTACCTCGGTCATAAAATCCAAATCCAGCTTGTCCATGGTGTCAGCCGCGGTGTGATAATACGGGTTCCGGAAAAAAGCCGAATCGGTCACCATTACCGCCTTATAACCCTTGTCCCAGAAAGAGGCGTGATCACTGAGCCGAACCGCCGGCATGATGTATCCGTTGAAGGGCACCGTTAATTTAACAACGGGAAGGTCTTCATTTTTTTGAAACTGCGCCACTAGATCCTTGGCAAAACCGCGGCTTTTGAAATTGCCGACGATGCCGATAAAATTGCCGGTCTTGGGGTAATCCATGAACATCAGCGGAAACGGATAGTGCTGGCAGCCCGGCTCATGGCAGGCATAGCCCACCATCTCCAGACAGATCATGCCGTCAATCTTTTCATTTTGAGCACGTGCCGATCGGGCATACACCCGGCTGCCCATATGCCGCGTACCATACACGGGGGGCTCCTCCAGGGCAAAAGAAACAAACCTGACCGCCAGATCCAGGGTGTTTTTATCCGGCAGTTGGGCCAGCAATCGGGCAACCTCCAGTTGCACGGCAGTCGCGCTGGCGTTGTCATCGGCGCCCACTGTCCCGCTGACTGAATCATAATGGGCGCCCAGCACAAAACGCAGTTGAGGGTCTTTACGGAACGATATGTCGGCAATGACATTAGCCACCGGCATTTGGCCGTAGGAATACGCTTGTGTGTCTATCGCAAGGCCGAGTTCCTCGTAAAATGATGTGATATAGGCTGCTGTTTTTTTGAGATTCTCGGGTTTTCTAACGCTGCGCTCACCGATGCTCACCGTCAGGGCATGCAAATGCTCTTGCAGGTGTTGGCGTATCTGTTGGCGATCGATCATAACGCCCTCCCCCTTGTCGGCATGAAGGTCACTCATTGGCGTCACCACCAGAATGGCAATAACCATGAAACCTATGGTTGAAAATTTGATCAGCATCTTTATACTGGCATTTGTGGAAAAATATCCAAATAAACTGCACACCTGGGACATAGAACCACAAAAGGCCATGGCGTTGCAAACACAACTTGCCTCACAGGTGATTCGAACAGCACGCAGCCAGCGACAGAAATTCAACACTGTGGCCGGTGTCGACACTGCGTATCGCCAGGATAGGGCCTGTGTTGCGTTGGTGGTCTTTGATCTCGAAGATCAAAAGGTTTTGGAAGAAGTGGTGGCCGCGCAATCGGCCCGTTTTCCTTACGTACCAGGTTTGCTTTCGTTTCGAGAAGGCCCGGTGATTTTAAAAGCGTTGCGTCGATTGCGTACAGCACCGGATGTACTCATGTTCGACGGGCAGGGAATTGCCCACCCCCGCCGCTTCGGCCTCGCCAGCCATATCGGGCTGCTCACCGACATCCCGGCCATCGGCTGCGCCAAGACCCGATTGATCGGAGAATACCGGGAACCGCAAAGCACCAGAGGCAGCACCGCTGACCTGACCGACAAGAGCGAAATCATCGGCGCGGTAGTGCGCACCCGTACCAGCGTCAAACCGGTATTTATCTCCATCGGCCACCGTATGGACTTGGAGACTTGCATCCGGATCGTGTTAAAATCCTGCCGGGGCTACCGCCTGCCCGAACCCCTGCGCCGCGCCGATCATCTGTCAAGAGAGAAGTTATAACCACAAGGATACAAAGGGCACAAAGTTTAAAAGAATATAAGTAAAACTTTTATAAAAACTTTCTTTGTGTGCTTCGTGGTCTTCGTGTTCTTCGTGGTGAGAAAACTGTCGAGAAAAAAAGTTAACCACGAAGGACACGAAGAATACAAAGAATGACTTCTAAAGAGCGTTGAGTAGGCCTTCGTGAACTCCGTGTGCCTTCGTGGTGAAGATAGTATCATTTATTCATGAGATCTTCTATCTCTTCGGCTTCGCGCGGGATGGATTTTGTCAGATCAACCGGGCCTTTTGCGGTGATGAGGATATCATTCTCGATGCGGACCCCGATGGCCTCGTCCCGAATATAGATCCCGGGCTCGCACGTAAAGACCATGCCGGATACAAATTTACGGTGGCGATCACCGTAATCATGCACATCCAGCCCCAGGTGATGGGATGTACCGTGGGGGAAATACTTTTTGTAGAGTGGTGCTTCCTCAGATTGCTTTTTAATGTCGGCTTTTTTCAGTACCCCAAGACGAATCAGCTCGGCTTCCATTAATTTGACCACCGCTTTCTGATATTTTTGAAGGGTATTGCCGGGTTTGAGCATTTTGATCGCTGCTTTTTGAATCTTGAGCACCGCATTGTAGACTTCTTTTTGCCTTTTGGTAAATTTCCCGTTTACCGGCAGTGTACGGGTCACATCCGCGGCATAATTGGCAAACTCAGCCCCAAAATCGATGAGCACCAGATCTCCTTTCTGGCATTGTTTGTCATTTTTGACATAATGCAGGGTGCAGGCGTCGATACCGGATGCCACAATGGTTTCATAGGCCGGCCCCCGGGACCGATTGCGCATGAATTCGTGCACAATTTCAGCTTCGATTTCATATTCCCACACCCCGGGTTTGATAAATCCCAGCAGGCGCCGAAAGGCTTTTTCGGTGATGCCGCAGGCCGTTTTTATCAATTCGATTTCAACCGGGGATTTAACGGCCCTCAGATGGTTCATAATGGGCGCCACCCGCTCATATTGGTGCAGCGGAAACGTTTGCCGGCACCATTTCAAAAAGCGCATGTCGCGGGTTTCGACAATGTCCGGTGCCCGCAAGTGCTCATTGGTGTTTAAATAGATATGCTCAGACTCGATGATCATCGGCCGCAGGATCGTATTCAGTTCGTTGGTCCAGTGCACCGTCTGTATACCGGAAATTTCCTGGGCTTCCGCCTTGGTAAATTTGTGGCCCTCCCAGGTGGCAATCTGCTCATTGGTTTCCCTGACAAACAGGATTTCTTTTTGTTTTTTGTCGGGGGCATCCGGGCAAATCACCAGCACCGTTTCTTCCTGATCGATGCCGCTCAAATAGAAGATGTCCGTCTGCTGGATGAACGGATGATTGCCGTCGGCACTGGTCGGCATGACATCATTGGCGTTGAAAATCGCAATAGAATTCGGCTTGAGTTGCTTGCTGAAACGCTGCCGATTTTTCACGAATAAGCTCGGATCAATTTTCGAATATTTCATAACGGTCTATCCATTGGTGTAAAGCGGTTTTTGAAAGCTACTGGGTTGTTCAACAAAAAAGTAACACCTAATTGCTATTAGAAGTGGTCTCAAGATCTTAGATTAGGTCCCCCGCTTAAAAGCGGGGAGATAGGGTTTTGAGACCACTTCACCATAAGATGTGCGGTAGGATAGTGTCAAGCAAACAATCTTAGGTTCGGTTGAGCCCGTTGCCCGCTTGTCCGCCTCTGGCGGGTTAGCCCGTTTGCCCGTTTGATAGATTCTAATTTATTTCTTCTTTATGGGCTTACCCGAAATTGGCTCACCTTTTTGGATCATCAACTATTTCTCAACTTAGTAAGGGCATTACAGGGCAGGACATAAAAAAAGCGTCTGAAGCTAAGAAATTAATCATTAATTATTTCCGCTTCAGACGCTTTTGCTAAGCCTTATATTTAAATATTTTGCGGGAGTTGGAGGCTTTCATAGGCAAGACATTTATGGACGAAGCTATAGTGAACTATGCTTCGGCCTTAATAACGCAGTATATGGAAGCCTCCGGCTCGCCCGAAGGGTGAAAATTAATGAGATAAAATGGTTTTTATCGATTTTATGTGAATGGTATTTTGAACTACTAAAATTATTTCTGCAATCTGCTGTCATTGAAAATAATTACAACTTCTCATTAATTTTCATGTAAAATATTTTAAAATAAAACGAGTGGATAAACTTTGATCACCGCATCAAATTTGGCTTTTTTATCATCTTCGCCAGCTTCAACGCCTTGCTCACCTTCGACAATCGTTAAGATTGTCTTCAAGGGATAGCTGTATTGAACCTTTTTCTCTTTTACCATGACACTGAAAAATTCTTCATTGGCGTCAACCAGTTCGGCTTCCTTAATTTCAGCTGAATTATCATAGTTAATGCCGATGGCTTTGCCTTTATATCTTTTAAGCAATCCCAAAAGCTTGACATAGTTGCTTTGACCTGCAGCCACTTCAAGGGTTTCAGCAGATTCTTCAGCCTTCGTCTGGGCGGCTTTTTGCTTTTTCAACGCCTCTGCTTTGGCCTTATTGGCCTTCTGCTTTTTCAAAGCCAATGCCTTGGCCTGGGCGGCCTTCTTTTTCTTTAATGCCTCGGCTTTGGCCTGGGCAGCTTTTTGCTTTTTTAAGGCCTCGGCTTTGGCCTGGGCCAGTTTTTTCTTCTTTAAGGCGGCTGCTTTTGTCTGCGCCGCCTTTTCTTTCTTGCGCGCCTCAGCTTTTAACAGGGCCTCCTGCTGTTTTTTAAGGGCTTCATTTTTGGCCTTCTGCGCTTCCTGGTTGACAGTAGTGTCTATCTTTTTATCAACCGCTGACTGCGATTTGGCTTCATCATCCCGCGCTTCCGATAGGGCCGCATCTTGCTCACCTGTCTTTACTTCTGATTCGGTTGTCTCGATTATTTCCAGTCCTTCCAGCTCAATCGCATCTTTTGCAGTTGTTTTATCTGCGGATTCAATCGGTTCTGCTGGTTTTTCAGCTGTCTTTTCGGTCTCCGCCGGCGTCTTGGATTCAGATGGTTTTCTCTCGGGTTCTGACGTTGCCGAGTTTTCTTGGGATGGGTCTGCTGCTATGGGCTCAATTTTAGAATCTGCGGTGGCTGTTTCATCTGCTGTTGAAACCGGTTGGTCTTTCTCATCAGACTCGGCTTTGTCGCTTTCTTGGGTATTATCGGCCGCTGGTTCAACGAGTTTTTCTGCCGTCTCAACAGTTTCCGCTTTCGGGCTATCATCGGCTTTAGAATCCAATAAAATGGGCTTTTCAGTATCATCCGGCTCGGTTACCGTCTCCATGGAGGTTTCAATAGCTTCCAGCTCAATTTCCGCGGTAACTTCGTCTTGAGATTTAGCCGCATCGGGTATCTCTTCATCTAAAGATGCTTCTTCTATTTCGGACAACTCCTGCGGTTTAGGAATTCGAATCTCAACAGTATCCTCATGCGGATCAGGCCGCCTGATCGTATCTTTATCCGGTGAAACAGGTTCAGGTTCAGACGTTGTATGCGTCTCCTCCTCGAGGGTCTCCACCGCTTCGACAGCATCCGGCTGGGCCTCGTCGAGGATAGCTTCAGCCGCTTCAATGGATTTTCTTTTTTCATCATCTTGTAACGCTGCTGCTGCTTGCATGGCAGGATTTTTAACGAAAATGATCCCGCATTGGACACAGGCGTCCGCGAGAACATTATTCACAAGACCGCATTGAGGACAAGTGATCTGATTTTCTTCCATTTTCGACAACTCCTTATCTGATTTTGATCTTTCCGGCAGCCTTTTTGGTGTAAAGAGGTGGTTTTTCCCTAATTTGAACGCTTATTACCGGAATATATTGTGATTATCGGTTCAAGCCGGTTTTTTCTTAAATATTATATTGAATCAACCTGACAATAATTTGATCCGGATAAACTACAGAACCCGATTATTTACAATAATACGAATAAATACAAAGTATTATATAGATATCAGCGGCGAGAATGATCGTGGGTTGCATGATTGAAAGCAACCGTTTTTTATGGTATCTGCTGGCAGCCTAATAAAATCCGACTGAAAGTCTCGGAATTTTTTAACCACAGAGACCGCAGCGCACACAGAGAAAAACGTTCTCAATTTGAGCCTCAAACTTTCAGATAACTGATTTTTATCTCTGTGATCTCTGTATGTTCTCTATGATTAAAAAGTGAATATTGAATAAGGTCAGACCGAAATTTTATAATGTTTAGATGATATAAGGAGAACCAATTATGGCACTTGAAGTCAGCTTTGCGGGCGGGAAAAAAGTCGACGCGACATTTAAGGGTTTTACGATCAAAACTGACCAGAGCAAAAAAGACGGTGGAGAGGGTTCGGCACCGACACCTTCTTTTCTGTTTTTTGCCTCGCTGGGCACCTGTGCAGGTCTCTATGCACTCAATTTCTGTGAAAAGCGCAAAATCGACACATCGAAACTAAAATTGGTATTGGATTTTGAAACACACCCCAAAACCCACATGGTCACAAAGATTGTTATGAACCTCACGCTGCCGCCGGATTTTCCGGAAAAATACGTACCGGCCATCATCAAGGCCATGGATCTTTGCTACGTCAAAAAACATCTGCATGAGCCCCCACAGTTTGAAACGATCACGCAGCATGCGGTATAAATGAGATATCCGTTGCGATCCCAATAGGTAAACGGTCATGTCGACAGATCCCGTTTCTGAAACCACCACAAACTCGGTTTCGCGCCTGACACTGAGCATTGTGGTTACCACCTTGTGCCGTCTGGTGCTCAACACAGCGCGCCGGTTTGCCTATCCGTTTGCACCGGCACTGAGCCGGGGGCTGGGCGTGCCCCTGACAGCCATCACCTCATTGATTGCGATAAACCAGGCAACCGCGGTTCTGGGTTTGCTTTTCGGTCCGATTGCGGATCGTCTGGGGTATCGTCTGATGATGCTCAGCGGGATGACCTTGCTGGTAGCCGGGATGTTCGCCGCGGGGCTGTTTCCGTTTTTCGGGGTGGTTCTGGTGGCACTGTTTTTAGCCGGTTTGGGCAAAAGTATCTTTGATCCGGCTTTACAGGCCTATGTCAGCGAACGCGTCCCTTTCCACCGCAGAGGCCTGGCCATTGGTTTTCTGGAATTCGCCTGGGCGGGCAGCACCCTTTTGGGCATCCCATTGATTGCGCTTCTGATCGATCGTCTGGGTTGGCGGGCCCCGTTTTTTGCAATGGGCGGTTTGGGGATCCTGGGCATTCTGGTGCTCAGAGTTATCATCGAAAAAGGGCGACGCAAGCCGGCATCGGGTCAATCTGCACCTTTATTCAAGGGGGCCTGGCGACAGCTCCTGCGGGAACGCTCAGCTCTGGGGGCACTATCTTATGCCTTCTGGATTAGCGTGGCAAATGACAATTTATTTGTTGTTTACGGCGCCTGGCTGGAAACACAGTTTAATTTGAGCATTGTGGCCCTGGGCCTCGGAACCAGTGTCATCGGTTTTGCCGAATTAGCGGGGGAATCGCTGACAGCGGCATTGGCCGATCGTCTGGGTTTGAAACGATCGGTGATCGGCGGCATGACGGTCTGTCTGATTTGCTATGCCATCCTGCCATTTATGAGCTCGACGTTGGGGATGGCGTTAACCGGCCTGTTTCTGTTATTTTTGACATTTGAGTTTACCATTGTCGCCAGCCTTTCTTTGTTTACCGAGCTGGTCCCCGCATCACGCGCAACAATGATGGCCAGCTATCTGGCATCGGCCGGAATCGGGCGCGTGGTCGGCGCGTTGATCGGTGGCCCGATATGGCTGGCGGGCGGCATTTACGCCACAGCCCTGGTTTCAGCCGTCATCAGCGGTCTGGCGCTCCTATCCCTCGTCTGGGGACTTCATAAGTGGCAAAAACCGTAAACATAAGAATTTTGCTTTTGGGTATCCACAAGAGACCTGATATGCGTTATATTAATAAGTTCGAAGCACGAAATCCGACATTCGAAACAAATTTTAATTTCAAATGACCAAAATCCAAAAGTTTTGAACATTTGAATTTAGTATTTTTATATTGTTTCGTATTTCGGATTTCGAATTTCGAGATTTGATTGACTCATAAGTAAAATGCTAAAAAAATTTATAAAATATTCTCTCCTTATAATTGTGATGGCCGGGATAGCGCTGGCCATTTATGGCTGGTACCTTTCGGGCCAGGTTGAAAAACGTTTTTCCGCCCGTCGCTGGAGCATACCTTCGACCGTTTATTCGGATACGACCCTTTTATATCCGGGACAACGCATCATTCCCTCTCAGTTTAGTCAAAAGCTTTCAAATCTGGGTTACCGCCGCGTCAACCGTTTGCCTTCCAACAAGGGTGAACTCCAGATCCGCGCCCAGAGGCTGGATATTTTTTTAAACGATCTGAAAACGCCCTGGACCGAACGCGCTGGATTTCTGGCTCAACTCGACCTTAGCAACAATACCATTGGCACCATTCGCCGCAAGGACAATGGAGAGAGCGTTCCGATTCTGGAATTGGAGCCCGAGGAAATCATGCAATTTTTCGGCCCGGAGCGCGAGCGGCGGCAGCTGATTTCGATTGAACAGGTTCCCGAACATCAGATTCAGGCGGTGCTGGCTGCAGAGGATCACCGCTTTTTTGAGCATCATGGTGTTGATTGGCGCGGCATTCTGCGGGCCATGCTGACCAACCTGCGCCACGGCGCCATCCGACAGGGGGGATCGACCTTAACACAGCAACTGGCTAAAAATTATTTCCTCACACCGGAGCGAACGTTTACCCGCAAGCTAAGAGAACTGATTCTGGCCCTGATCATTGAATTCAAATATGACAAGCAGGAAATCTTAGAAATTTATTTGAATGAAATCTATCTGGGCCAAAAGGGCTCGGTGGCCATCAACGGCATCGGCGAAGCATCGTATTTTTATTTTGGCAAACCGGTTAAGGCACTGACAGTTTCTGAGGCCGCTATTATTGCCGGTCTGATCAAAGCGCCCAACAATTATTCCCCGTATGCCGATATGGCCCGCTGTCAAAGCCGCAGAGATACGGTCCTAAAGGCCATGCACCGCTGGGAGTGGCTTTCACAAGCGGAGCTTGAAGATGTCCTAAAGCAGCCCATCAAGGCCGTCGGATTTATCGTGGCAGATAAAAAAGCACCTTATTTTATCGATTACCTTAGCGAACAGCTAACCAGCCTTTATCGCCCGGAAGACCTTGCCAGCCTTGGGCTATCCATCTACACCACCCTGGACACCCAGGTTCAGGAAGCCGCTGAAAAGGCCCTGGCAAAGGGCCTGGCCCGTTTGGAAGATTCAAATCCGGAACTGCAGCGCAGCGCGCCCGAAGAAAAGCTTCAGGGTGCCATGGTGGTCATGCACCCCAAAACCGGTCATATCCTGGCCCTGGTGGGGGGCCGCGACTACGGCGTCAGCCAGTTTAACCGTGTCACCCAGGCCCATCGTCAACCCGGAAGTGCTTTTAAACCACTGGTCTACCTAGCCGCGCTGAATAAATTTACACCAACGACACTGCTGTCAAATGATCCCAAAACCTACACGGTTAATGGAAAACCCTGGGACCCTCAGAACTTTGAAGCTGTGATTGAATACACGGTTAGTTTGCAGGATGCACTTAAAAAATCCTATAATCTGGCCACGGTTGACCTGGCAATGAAAACCGGCCTGGAGCGGATCGTAGAGCTGGCCGCTAAATTTAATTTTTCGACGCCGATTAAACCTTATCCATCGCTGGCGCTGGGCGCCTTTGAGGTCATACCGCTGGAGCTGGCCCGGACCTATTGTGTCTTTGCCGCCGGAGGGGTGCAGCCCTTTCCATTATCGTTAAAAGGTGTGGTCGATGAAAATGACCGCATCCTCGAACATCAGCATCTGAATATTGAGCGGTTGATCACCCCGGCTGAAGCGTTTGTAATGAACAGCATGCTGCAGGGTGTCGTCAGGGAAGGTACTGCCCGGTCGCTGCAATGGCGGGGGGTAACCTGGCCGGTGGCCGGCAAAACCGGAACCACAAATGACTTCAGAGATGCCTGGTTTGTGGGCTATACGCCGGATATTTTGGCTCTGGTTTGGGTGGGGTTTGACAACGGGGACTCGATTAAGGCCACCGGCGCGGCTGCCGCATTGCCGATCTGGGCCGATCTGATGAACGCCATCCCCCAGTACCGATCCGAAGCTGAATTTAGTATCCCGCAAGGTGTTGAAAAGATTCTGGTCTGCCCCGTGACCGGACGACCGGCAGTTGGGGGCTGCCCGGATCCGGTGGACGTGTATTTTCTGGCAGCCATGGTACCGGAGGAGCACTGTCCTTTGCACCCCAAAGATGGCATCACCGATAAAATCATCAAAGGCGTGAAGGGGATCATCAATGACGAATAAAATCATGTACACCATATGCCTGCTCCTGGTAGCGGCGATGTTGATGGGGTGTCCAAAACCGCCCTTAAAAGGCGATTCTTCCGAAGCCGATGCCATCACGGAGGCCGATGAAGCGGCTGAAGAAAACCCACGAGCCGTTGCCTCCCTGCAATTAACCGACCAGGGCCGTCGCCACGTGGAGGCGCGCCAGCCGGATCGGGCCATCCGGGTGTTGGAACAGGCCGTCAGCCTCCATCCCACCAATGGCCAGAACTATTACTACCTTTCAGAGGCCTGGCTGATGAAAGGCTTCGCAGATCAGGCCAAAGAGTTCAACCAGCTAGCCGAAA
>JAAUYK010001301.1_pt1 | contig 11055 bp, 7 predicted proteins | sample 7278021 | NCBI WGS metagenome assembly JAAUYK01 (sample SAMN14350223, study PRJNA611818) | marine sediment metagenome | isolation source: surface marine sediment (1.8m) | place: French Polynesia: Moorea | collected 2018-08
ATCAGTGCGGAGTTGATCACACCGATAGCGATGGAAAAAGAGGTGCGCTTTGCGGTGCGTGAAGGCGGCCGTACCGTCGGTGCCGGGGTGGTTAGTGAAATTATTGAATAGGTTTGAAGGAGTCCGGTTGTGAGAATTATCGTCACCCTGGCATGTTCGGAATGCAAACGCCGTAATTATACGACGACCAAAAATAAGCGTACAACGCCAGATAAATTGGAATTTAGCAAATATTGTCGGCATTGCCGCAAGCACACGCCGCATCGCGAAACAAAGTAAGGGCATTTGCAACTTTTCCCCTTTGTTTCCCGAAAGACACGATCGAACGAACAAGATACGTGCAGGCCAGTAGCTCTAACGGTAGAGCGTCGGACTCCAAATCCGGGGGTTGGGGGTTCGAATCCCTCCTGGCCTGCCATTTTATTCTTCAAACGGGTTTGAATGGGCTAAGCGGATTCACTGATTTTATGAAATAACGCCGCACAGGTAAATTATTGCGCAGGAGCACAATGGGACGTTTACAAAAAAAGAGACCCGCAGGTAAAAAGAAAAAGAAAGCGCAACGCCAGAAGAAGGCCGGCGCTGATCAGTCTCAAATCGCGATTGCCGCCAAATCGTCGGCACAACCTGCGGTCGTAAAAAAAGAGGAAAAGAAAAAAAAGGTAGTCGCCAAAAAAGTCCCGGCGCCGGCCAAAACCGCTGTTGGTGTCCAGGATAAGAACATTTTTAAAAAGAGTATTCAATTTTTACGTGAAGTTAAAGTTGAACTTAAAAAAGTCACGTGGCCGTCTCGCAAACAGGCTATCGGGTCCACTGTGGTTGTAATCGTTTTGGTGATGCTGATTTCACTTTTTTTAGGAGTAGTCGATATCGGGCTCTCCAGTTTAATACGAGTTGTTTTGCAATGATTGGGGGATCCTGCTAGTGGCGCTTAAATGGTATATTGTCCATGTCTATTCTGGATTTGAGACTAAGGTTAAGATTGCGTTAGAGGAACGCATTGCCGCTTCAGCCAGTGCCGATAAGTTTGGTGAAGTCGTTGTGCCAACCGAGCAAATTGTGGAGCTTGTCAAAGGTAAACGCCGAACCTCTTCCCGTAAATTTTATCCGGGTTATTTGTTGGTTCAAATGGAGCTTAATGATGAAACCTGGCACATCGTCAATAATACCGCCAAGGTTACGGGATTTTTAGGGGGGCGCAATAAACCGGCGCCGATCTCTGACGAGGAAGCCGCCCAAATATTAAACCGCATGGAGGCCGGCAAGCTGAAGCCGAAACCCAAATTTTTCTTTGAGCCTGGCGATGAGGTTCGCGTCATCGATGGCCCATTTACAAATTTTAACGGAACGGTCGAGGAAGTTAATCCCGAAAAGGGCAAGATTAAAGTGCTGGTAAGCATTTTTGGAAGAGCTACGCCGGTCGAACTGGACTTTGTCCAAGTAAGTAAATTATAGCTTTAGGAGAAGAACCGACAAATGGCGAAAAAGGTTATTGCGCAAATAAAACTTCAGGTTGAAGCGGGCAAAGCCAATCCATCTCCGCCGATTGGGCCCGCTTTAGGACAGCATGGTGTTAATATCATGGATTTCTGCAAGGCTTTTAATGCCAGAACATCCAATGATGAGGGCATGATCATACCGGTCGTTATTACTGTTTATCAGGATAGGACGTTCACGTTCATCACCAAAACACCTCCGGCCTCAGTGCTTTTAAAAAAGGCTGCTAAGATAGCCAAAGGCGCAGGCGATCCCAAGCGTGAGAGGGTTGGCCAAGTCACTCGTGAACAGGTGGAAGAAATCGCCAAAATTAAGATGGTGGATTTAAATGCCAACGATTTGGATGCCGCTTGTCGAATTGTGGCTGGCACCGCTCGCAGTATGGGAATTGAAGTCGCATAAATAGAAAAGGAGTCAATGTAGAACAATGCCGAAACGGGGTAAGAAATACCAAACATCCAAAGAAAAGATTGATGCTCAATGGGTCCAAGACATTCCCACCGGTGTCCAAAAGGCGCTTGATTGCGCCTATGCTAATTTCGATGAAACCGTTGATGTGGCCGTGCGTCTGGGGGTTGATCCACGCCATGCTGATCAAATGGTTCGTGGCACCGTCGTTTTGCCAAACGGTTTGGGCAAAGAAGTGAAAGTATTGGTGTTTGCCAAAGGTGAAAAAGAAAAGGAGGCCATTGACGCCAAAGCCGATTATGTCGGCAACGACGATTTGATCGAGAAAATTAAATCCGGCTGGTTCGGATTCGATAAAGCCGTAGCGACGCCAGACATGATGGGAACGGTTGGGAAAATTGGAAAACTGTTAGGCCCCCGCGGCCTTATGCCGAATGCCAAGACCGGTACCGTCACATTTGAAATCGCTAAAGCAATTAATGAATTGAAAGCCGGCAAAATTGATTTTCGCGTGGAAAAGGCTGGAATTGTACACGCGCCGATGGGCAAAGTTTCATTTGGTGTAGAGAAAATTGTCCAGAATGTTTCTGCTTTCTTAGATACCATCATGCGGCTCAAGCCGCCTTCCAGTAAGGGTACTTACCTGAAAAGTGTTGCCGTTAGTACGACCATGGGACCGGGCATCAAAATTGATACCACATCGATTAAGGACTTAATCAAATAGCCCGAATTATTCTGTTGCCACACTGTTTGATCTGCGATTTTTATCACAGATCAGAACGTTGGGCTGCAAATTATACGGTCTAAATCCCTGTGAAGGTAAATATCTTTGTTAACGTTCTCGCATGAAAGCATATTAGACGAAATTAACAAGTCATCATAAGCCTTGGATTGGCTATCACGGTCAAACGTTGCGAACCGTTTTACCGTAAATGTTAATAAATTCATCTTGTCAAAGACCGTAGGTGCACGTCAAGCGTGTTTAAACAGCAGTGCTGGCCTACCGAGACAAAGACATGAAGGTTGTTGTTGTCACCTCCGGTTTTTACAGATAGAAAGGAGGTTTTGATCAGTATGCGTTTAGAAGATAAGAAAAAAGTCGTGTCTGACCTTCAAGACTGTTTTGAAAAGTCAAAGGTTCTCATCGCCACCGATTATAAAGGATTGGACGTTGCGAAGATAACCGATCTGCGACGCAAGCTTAGTGAGGCGCAAGTCGAATTTAAAGTGGTTAAAAATACGCTTCTTCTCAGGGCTTCAGAGAAGACCGACATTAGCCTTATCAAAGATTTTTTTAAAGGTCCCACCGCGATTGCGCTAAGCTATGATGACCCGGTGGCGCCGGCCAAAATTCTAACAGAGTTTGCCAAAAAAAATGATAAATTAGAAATTAAAGCCGGTGTCCTAGATGGCGAGATGCTCGACCTGCCGGCCATCAAATCACTGGCGGCTTTGCCGACCCGCGAAGTTTTATTGGCGCAATTACTGTCAGCCATGAACGCTGTACCGACATCTTTAGTAAGTGCCTTGAGCGATGTCGGTCGCCGTTTTGTGAACGTTTTGCTGGCCGTCAAAGACCAAAAAGAGGCCGCTTAATAATAAAAAACATTCTTATTTTGAATGATAGCAAAGTAAATTTTGGAGGATTGATAAAATGGCAGATGTAACCAAGGAACAAGTAATCGATTTCATTGCAAACATGTCCGTTTTGGAATTGTCTGAACTTGTCAAGGAGTTGGAAGATAAATTCGGTGTGTCCGCGGCCGCGCCCATGGCGATGATGCCGGCAGGTGCGGTAGCCGGTGCCGAAGGCGGCGCTGCCGCTGAAGAAAAAACGGAGTTTGATGTCGTATTAACCGCCGCCGGCGATAAGAAGATTCAAGTCATCAAAGAGGTCCGTGCCATTACCGGACTGGGGCTGAAAGAAGCCAAGGCTTTAGTGGATGAAGCACCGAAACCAGTCAAGGAAGGCATTGCAAAAGAAGAAGCCGAAAAGGTTAAAGAGCAGCTTGAAACGGCAGGCGCCCAAGTCGAGCTGAAGTAATACTTTCATCGTAGCGCAATGAACGCATTTCTTGCATTGAAAGATCATTGACAAAGTTGAGCGGGGATCGATCCGCTTAAAACGACGATCCCCGTCTTTCCAATTTTACGCTTAATTATACAGGAGATGCCATGTCGAATAGACCTTTGGCAAGCAAGCGCATCAGAAAAAGTTTTGGCAAAATTAAAAAGATTGTCGAGATTCCTGATTTAATCGGGATGCAGCGTGAATCTTACGCGCGCTTTTTACAAACAGGTATCCCGCCCGAAAAAAGAGAAGATATAGGCCTTCAGGCTGTTTATAAATCTGTATTTCCCATCAAGGATTTTACCGGAAGTGCATCTTTGGAATTTGTTTCCTATCGGTTCGGTGAAATCAAACACAGCATTGAAGAATGCATCCACCGGGGCATGACCTATGAATTGCCGATTCGAATAACTGTTCGTTTGGTCGTCTATGATGTCGATAAAGACACCGGTGTTTCCAATATCCGTGACATCAAAGAACAGGAGATTTACTTCGGTACGATACCGCTGATGACCAACAAGGGAACTTTTATTATCAATGGTACCGAGCGAGTGGTTGTCAGCCAGCTGCACCGCTCTTCAGGTGTTTTCTTTGACCATGATAAGGGCAAAACCCATTCCAGTGGTAAAATTATTTACACCTCCCGAATTATCCCGGTAAGAGGCTCCTGGATTGATATGGAGATCGATCCCAAGGATATCGTGCACATTCGAATTGATCGCCGGCGTAAATTTCCCGTGACGCTACTGCTAAAAGCCTTTGGATATAGTACGCAAGATTTACTGGCCTACTTTTACACCAAAGAAAAGATTTACCTTAAAGGCAAACGCATATTCCGTCAGTTTAATGCCGATAATCTAAAAGGTCAGCGGGCCACCCGCGATGTCAAAGACCCCCAAACGGGTGAGGTGGTTGTCAAAAAGGGACGGATGTTCACCAAAAGGGCGCTTAATCAGCTTACCGCCAGTAAAACCGAGATGATTCCCATTTCCGAAGAAGACCTTTTGGACAAAAGATTGGCGCAACCGTTGGTGGAGGCCACAAGCAATGAGATTATCGGCAAACCCAATGACGTTATCGAAGAGGATTTGCTGAGTCGCCTCAGAGAAGCCGGGGTCAAAGAATTTGATATTCTTTTCATCGACGGTGTCAGTGTCAGTGATTCGGTTTGCAAGACCTTAATGCTGGATAAGGTCGAAACCAAAGAGGATGCATTAATTGAGATTTACCGCCGTCTGCGGCCCGGCAATCCGGCAACGCCTGAGGTCGCCCAAGAGTTTTTGGACCATCTTTTTTTCAAGTCGGCCTATTACGATCTCTCCGGTGTGGGTCGGCTTAAAATCAACTTGCGATTGGGTATTGATACACCTGTTAACGTGCACACACTGCGCAAAGAAGACATTTTGCTTACCGCCAAAACACTTGTGGCGCTCAAAGATACACAGGGTGTTGTGGATGATATTGATCACCTTGGCAATCGACGGGTGCGGGCCGTGGGGGAGCTCCTAGAAAACCATTACCGCATCGGCTTGGTCAGAATGGAGCGGGCCATCAAGGAACGCATGAGCCTGCAGGAAGTCGATGCATTAATGCCGCACGACCTGATTAACCCCAAGCCGGTATCGGCGGTGGTGAAAGAGTTTTTCGGCACCAGCCAGTTGAGCCAGTTCATGGATCAAACCAACCCGCTTTCGGAAACCACCCATAAGCGTAGATTAAGTGCGCTGGGACCGGGTGGCCTTACCCGTGAAAGAGCCGGCTTTGAAGTGCGCGACGTCCATCCTTCGCATTACGGCCGTATTTGTCCCATCGAGACGCCCGAAGGGCCTAACATTGGTCTAATTGTGTCGCTCAGCACCTATGCCCGTGTGAATGACTATGGTTTCATTGAAACCCCTTACCGGTTAGTGGATAAAGCCAAGGTATCTAAAGACGTAAAATTCCTGAGCGCTTTTGAAGAAAAAGAATTTCCGATTGCCCAGGCAAACGCACCGATGGATGATAAAAACAAATATGTTAATCCGTTGGTTACCTCACGGGTGGCCGGTGAGTTCATGATGATCGAACGTGAAAATATCGAATTAATGGACGTCTCGCCGAACCAACTGGTCAGCGTTTCGGCCTCCCTTATTCCGTTTCTTGAAAACGATGACGCCAACCGTGCCCTGATGGGCTCCAACATGCAACGCCAGGCGGTGCCTTTAATCAAAAACGAGGCACCGCTCGTTGGTACGGGGATGGAAGGCGTGGTGGCCAAAGATTCGGGGGTTACCATTGTCGCCGATCGGGATGCCACCGTTGTTGATGTGGATGCGTCGCGGATTGTTCTTAAACACGATCAAACAGATGAAGTGGTGGAGAAACCGGTCACGATTTACAATCTTGCAAAATTTACGCGCTCAAATCAGAATACCTGTTTCAATCACCGCCCGATTGTGCGCAAGGGCCAGGCGGTCAAAGCCGGCCAGATTATTGCCGATGGACCGGCCACGGATCAAGGTGAACTGGCTTTAGGCAAAAATGTAACGGTCGCCTTCATGCCTTGGGGCGGTTATAATTTCGAGGACTCCATATTAGTCAGTGAACGATTGGTGCGTGACGGTGTTTATACTTCGGTACATATCGAAGAGTTCGAAGTTGTTGCCCGGGATACCAAACTGGGCAAAGAGGAAATTACCAGAGATATACCCAATGTCGGTGAGGAAGCTTTAAGTAATTTAGACGAAAGCGGTATCATCCGACTGGGCGCGGAGGTTGGTCCCGGTGATGTGCTTGTTGGTAAAATTACCCCCAAAGGAGAAACGCAATTATCGCCCGAAGAAAAACTGTTGCGCGCGATTTTCGGTGAAAAGGCCGGTGATGTCAAAGATACATCGCTGCGGGTGCCGCCGGGGGTCGAGGGTATCGTTATTGACGCTAAGGTTTTTTCGCGGCGGGGAATTGAAAAAGATGATCGCGCGCGATCCATCGAGGATGATGAGATCACCGCCCTTGAAAAAGACCGTGATGATGAACTGAAAGTCATTGAAGAAGCCGTGCGGGGACAATTTGAGCAATTGTTGGTCGGACACGTAAGTACGACCGCAATTAAAAAAGGTAAAAATACCTTGTTGGCCAAAGGTACTAAGATTGACAAAAAAACGTTGGACAATATCCCCATTGCGCAGCTAGAGGGCGTGGTTTTAAAGGATGCCAACGCCACCCAGAAAGTTCACGATCAATTGGAGTTGTACCGTGATCAATGCGAACTGTGTCGGATGGCATTCGATCAACAGGTGTCGCGCTACGAGAAGGGCGATGAGCTGCCGCCCGGTGTCATCAAAATGGTGAAAGTTTATGTGGCCATGAAACGTAAGCTTTCAGTTGGTGACAAGATGGCCGGGCGTCATGGCAATAAAGGTGTGGTTTCGCGAATTATGGCGATGGAGGACATGCCCTATTTTAAAGATGGTAAGCCTGTGGATATGGTGCTCAATCCATTAGGGGTGCCGTCGCGTATGAACGTTGGTCAAATCCTGGAAATCCATCTCGGCCGCGCCGCCAAGGGGCTCGGGGATCAACTTATGCAACTGCTTGAAAACAACAAACTCAAAGAGTTGCGTGCCAAAATGAAACGCATCTTTTCGCTTGCCGCCGATAAAAAAGCGATTACGGCCATGGATGACGATCAGCTGATCGATTTCACCCATGAATATCGCGATGGGGTCCATATGGCCACGCCCGTGTTTGACGGTGCCAAAGAAGAAGAAATTAAAACACTTTTCAAGGAGGCCGATGTTGAAACTTCCGGCCAGGCAACCCTGTATGATGGAAGGACTGGTGAGCCTTTTAAAGAAAAAATAACCGTAGGGGCCATGTACATGCTCAAATTGCATCATTTGGTGGATGACAAAATCCATGCGCGTTCGATTGGGCCTTACTCATTGGTTACGCAACAGCCCTTGGGCGGTAAAGCCCAGTTTGGTGGCCAACGGTTGGGTGAAATGGAAGTTTGGGCCATGGAAGCCTATGGTGCCGCGCACGCGCTGCAGGAATTTTTGACAGTTAAATCCGATGATATGGCGGGTCGAACCCGGATGTATGAGAAAATTGTGAAGGGCCAGAACGTATTAGAGCCTGGACTACCGGAATCTTTTCGGGTTTTGACCAAAGAGCTTCAAGCCCTGGGTTTGGACATTAATCTCATCGAAGATAAACAATAAGGAGACAATCTTGGAAACTCTATACGATTTTTTTGCTAAACCGACCGATCCGAGGAAATACACCGGTGTACGTTTGGCCCTGGCATCTTCGGAACAAATTCGGCAATGGTCGCATGGAGAGATCAAAAAACCGGAAACCATTAACTACCGAACTTTCAAGCCGGAGCGGGATGGGCTTTTTTGCGCCAAAATTTTTGGTCCGACCAAAGATTATGAATGTTATTGCGGCAAATATAAGCGCATGAAGCATCGCGGCGTGATTTGCGAGAAATGCGGCGTTGAGGTGATACAGTCCAAGGTGCGCCGGGAACGTATGGGCCATATTGAACTGGCGACCCCGGTGTCACATATATGGTTTTTGAAGAGCCTGCCCAGCAAAATCGGCAACTTGCTGGATCTAACCCTCAAAAATATGGAAAAGGTTCTGTATTTTGACAGCTATATCGTGATCGACCCCAAAAACACCTCCTTGAGCGTGGGGCAACTGCTTTCAGAGGAAAAGTATCGCGAAGCGCTTGAACTTTACGGCAACAAATTCGAAGCCGGCATCGGGGCGGAGGCCGTTCAAAAGCTGTTGGCAAGTATGGATTTGGACGAAATCTACAGCGAGCTGAAAGAAGATTTGCGTGCCACCGGATCGGTTGCCAAGCGCCAGAAACTATCCAAGCGCTTAAAAATCATCGATGCGTTTCGAAAATCGGGCGTTAATCCGCAATGGATGATTATGGAAGCTATTCCGGTGCTGCCGCCGGATTTAAGACCGCTGGTGCCCTTGGAGGGTGGTCGCTTTGCCACTTCCGATTTAAATGATCTCTACCGACGCGTCATCAACCGCAACAACCGTCTCAAGCGACTGATTGATCTCAAGGCACCCGATATCATTGTTCGCAATGAAAAGCGGATGCTGCAAGAATCGGTGGATGTGCTTTTTGACAATGGGCGCCATGGCCGGGTTATCACCGGCACCAATAAACGACCTTTGAAATCGTTAAGCGACACGCTTAAAGGCAAACAGGGACGCTTTCGACAAAACCTATTAGGCAAGCGGGTGGACTATTCCGGCCGAACCGTTATTACCGTGGGCCCTGATCTTAGACTGCATCAATGCGGACTGCCCAAGAAGATGGCTCTCGAACTCTTCAAACCATTTGTTTATTACCGCTTGGAACAAAAAGGTTTGGTATCCACCGTGAAAAGTGCCAAGAAAATGGTGGAAAAAGAGATACCGGAAGTCTGGGATACTTTAGATGAAGTTGTTAAAGAATATCCGGTACTGCTGAACCGTGCCCCCACATTGCACCGGCTGGGAATTCAAGCCTTTGAACCCATTTTAATCGAAGGCAAGGCCATTCATCTGCATCCCCTGGTGTGTACGGCCTTCAACGCTGACTTTGACGGCGACCAAATGGCCGTGCACGTGCCCCTGTCGGTGGAATCTCAGATCGAAGCCCGGGCTTTAATGCTTTCCAGCAACAACATATTATCCCCGGCTAATGGCAGCCCGATTATTGTGCCGACCCAGGATATCGTCTTGGGAATCTATTATATGACCCGGCTGGTTGAGGGATGTAAAGGTGAAGGCCATATGTTTGCCAATCCCGATGAGGTACGGGTGGCCTATGATTCCGAAATCGTTGACCTGCACGCGCGCATTACGGTTCGTGTGGATGGTGAACGCGTGGAGACCACCGTGGGCCGGGTGTTGCTGTGGGAAATTATTCCCAAACAGACCATCATGAAATTACGCCATATCATGACGACGGACATTGAAAAGGCGCAGGAGGTTGTCCAGAAATGCAAAGGTGGCACTGCCTTTGCGGATCTCGTGGAGGCCTATTCGCAGAGTTTAGATAAGGCCAATGATGGCGTCTTGGGGCTCGTGCGCCGAGATGAATTTATCCGTATTTTCAATGTTGAACAGGCGGATGTTGATAAGCTGTTTGATCAAACAACCGGTGGCATCAGTGATATTATTGCTGTTGAAGACGACTACCATATATTTGAAATTATTGATACCCGTCCCGAGGTACCGTTTAGCATTATCAATCAAGTGCAAACCAAAAAAAGCGTTAGCGAAATCGTGGATTATGCCTACCGCAATCTGGGTCCCAAAGCGACCGTTATTCTTTCGGACCGTCTTAAAGATATTGGCTATCAATTTTCAACCGTCGGTGGAATTTCGATTTCCATTGACGACATGATCATCCCATCGGCCAAATGGGATATTTTGAATAATGCCGAAAAGCAAGTTACTGAAATCGGCCGCCAGTATACCGAGGGTCTGATTACCCAGGGTGAAAAATACAATAAAGTTGTCGACATCTGGGCCAAAGCAACGGACGATGTGGCCAATGAGATGATGGAAGCCATGAAAACGGTACCCCAAACCGATGGTAAGGGCCAATCCGCCAAAGAAGTTGGTGGCAAACCGAACTTTTCCGAAAGCCTGAATCCCATTTATATGATGGCTGATTCCGGTGCGCGGGGCAGCAAAGACCAGATGCGCCAGCTGGCAGGGATGCGTGGATTGATGGCCAAGCCGTCGGGAGAAATTATTGAAACACCGATTACAGCTAACTTCCGGGAAGGGCTCTCCGTGCTGCAGTACTTCATTTCAACCCACGGCGCCCGCAAAGGATTAGCGGATACAGCGCTTAAAACCGCCAACTCTGGTTATTTGACCCGCCGCCTGGCCGATGTGGCCCAGGATTGTATGGTTACCGAGGATGATTGCGGCACTTTAATGGGGATTGAGGTTGAGCCGCTGATGGAGGGCGGTGAAATCATCCAACGCCTGGGCGAGAGGCTGTTAGGGCGATATGCCATCGAAGATATCATCGATCCGTTTACCGAAAATGTGATTGTTAAAGCCGGTGA
>JAAUYK010187670.1_pt1 | contig 11055 bp, 4 predicted proteins | sample 7278021 | NCBI WGS metagenome assembly JAAUYK01 (sample SAMN14350223, study PRJNA611818) | marine sediment metagenome | isolation source: surface marine sediment (1.8m) | place: French Polynesia: Moorea | collected 2018-08
TTGGGCATTTGACTTAACCAAAATTAACGGTTAATTAACCAAACTAGGTCTCGAAAACTTTCAGTTAACCAACGTGCTCAAAATCGATCATTTTAGAAGCCCTAATTGGAAGTGACCTACTACAAATGGAATGACCTAATTTACTTCTAAATTCTAGTTCAGTGCCCCATTCGTTATTATGGCTCCAAATCTCCGTTAGGAACACTTCTCCCCTTTCGCACTTGGGACCATTTCAAGTCTGCCTGCTTGCGTACATACAAATGCAAGCCGGCCGGCCCCCGAAATATATTGAGATAACTGTCGATCCTTCCCACGACTTGGTTATTCGCGTGGTCACTGCTGCATGCTTATACGGACTGTCGGGAGTTCGAACCGGTGCGCTGGCGGCTTTAGTCGGGGACCCGTAGTTCCCAATGCCGGGCGGCGATTCGCTCGCTCTGGACGGTCCGTCCGACTCGCTACGACCGCTCTTGAAGAATCTTTGTTGAGTCGGTCTCTCGATCGCTCGCTACCTGTCTAGCTCTCTGTCCCTTGCGTTCGTCCCAAGTGGCTGCATGGCTGGCCAAATGTTACGCACAACAAGATATGACGAGAGGGCGGCGCAAAAACACCCTCTGATTCACACCTCATCGTATGTCAATTGTTAAGGGAATGGGAAGGAATGAATACATTCACTCTGTTCAGATTAATTAGTTCGATTTTCCTCGTATATACGTATACTTCGTGACCGCGTTTCCGGAATCTATCGCGTGCACGCTAGGTAGCTAGCTAGCTACACAGTCGTGTTTGTGAAACTGGCCAAACATCCCGATCTCTAGAAGTAAATTCTGCACGGTCGGCCACTTCTGGGTACTCGAAACGAGATCGATGTACTGCAGATATTATTAGGTTAGTCATCAAGGAACTGGTTCGACATCCAAAAGGACGTGTAAAAGTTTTAGATGTCTATAAGGAAGGCCGATCTAGCAAGGGCGCACCTCACGCACTGACCATTATTGTCCCAAATTACTGCGCATACTTGCCTCAAAAGCGCAAACAGCATTGAAGCCCTTCTCGTCGTTCTGAGCCTTCCTTGTGCTCAAATTTCTGCATCGCGTCGTCTGTCTTTCTTTCGTCGATGCCGCTACGCGTAGTTTTAGGGCAATATTTGCTGAACCGGGGGGCCGCTCGCGCTGAGATTGCGAAAACACACCGAATGGATTTATTTCCTTTAATGTAGTACATTTCGGCAAAATTGCACTTGATAGTTAAGTATGCAGCATATAGTGAGACAAAAACTTGGGTGAGCACGTTTATCATTTCACCCCTCGAAGAAGCTCCTCCATCCAAGCTTACTATGTATTCCATGAACTCGGCTCACCTGTGATTTTATGAGGCGTTGGATTTAAGAAGGAAGAAATGCTTCCCGTTAATTTCCTCGTTTTAAGGATATTTATTTGCGTGTGAAAACAATACGTTTGCAAATTTCTGAGCCGTCCTGCTTCCGAAGATGAGTTTTTGTCGTCTCTAGCAATATTGGCGGAGGAAATTTTGCCGTTTCATTGCCGCCTGTTGCAACTGCGTGCGAGCGAGCTAGGATGGATCGAATACTCGTCGTAGGTCGGTCGCTCGGTCGCTCCCCCAAAGTCATTCACTGGCTCCCAAGACCGGTCTGACCGCCGTCGCCGCCGTCGTCGTCGCCTCTGAGCTATGCGACATCGGGTGATCGCTCGCCGCACAGACTGGCTCGATTCCTGGACGGTTCGTTCGTCCGTTCGCCCATCGGTCCCCCGGTAGGACGGTGGGCGGTGTGTGTCTCCTTCGCTCGCTCGCTCCATTCCCTCCCGGTCGCTTATCTCACGCCGGCCCGTTGTACATACGCTCGCACACTCGCTCGTCCTCTTCTTACATGGATCTCCGCCTGCGGGAGGAATTAAGGGGCCCTAAATGACACGAGAGGGGGGGACGAAATCCCCATTTTCGTTTTGATTGCCTTCGAGCCGCATCTCCGGGAACCCGTAATGTCGTACGTGGCCTCTCCCTAAACTTCTGATCGGTCACATTCGTTTTGGGCACACGTACTACGGCGTCGTAGCGGCGTCTCACTCAAACAAGTCGTCCGTCACCCACTACAGATCCATCCGTCCGTCCGATCCTTCGCCAGTCAGCGTTCAACTGTCTTGACAAGCAGAGCCTTCGGTGCTATCGTAGGTCGAATCGAGCATCAGATATGCGAGAACTTTATCCCATCTCCTAGAAAGTGTGCATGTGGTGAAGACAGTTAAGACTAGAGTCGGAAGTTAACTAGGCCGCAAATCCAACGTGATGTTAATGAGCCCCGGTTCCAAGCGTAGAGAGTTGTTCAGTAGCGAGCGGAGGACGATGTCCCCCTCCTCGAAGACGTGGCCCGTCGTCGCCTCCGCCTCGGCGGCGAGGGATGACGCGCGCTGCAGGTTCGCCGGCCGGCCCGTGACGGCCGCCTGGAGCCTTCGCGCCGACTACGGCAAGTCCATCGACACCGTGGCGGGCGTGGTGGAGACGGGCAGTAGCTACCAGCAGCGGGCCAAGAATTACATGCAGCCTCTTCCAGGCACGACGTTCCCGCCGCGCTTTCGCCTCCGTCCCATCGACCTGTTGAAGGTGGCCCACTCCGAGTCGGACCTGACGCCCTGCTACTGCAGCACAGACGACAACGTGAGCGGCAGCGGGAGCGGCTTCGGCGCCGGCGGGGACGAAGACGACTTGGAGGATCTCAAGGCCGGGCTGCTGAGGCGCGGTCTGCTAGCCGGCAGCGAAGGCAGGGCCGCCGGAGGGAGGGGCGAGCTCGAGCAAGAGTCTGACGACGACAGCAGCGGGGACAGCGATCTATTCTTCGACTTCGATCTCTCTCCGGAAGACAGGAAAGCGGAGGGAGGCAGCGAGGCATCTCAGAAGATGGCGCCGGGCTACTGCTACGCCACTGAAGAAACAGATCCTCCTGAAGATGAGGAAAAACAAGGAGACGAACAGGTCTCCGCTCGGCGTCGGATAGGAAGCGGTGAAGTGAGCAGCCCGACCTCCTCCGGTGCCGCCGCGATCGATTCCGTCGACATACAACACGGAGCGGCGGCGGAACTTAATTCTCCCCTCGTGTCGCCAGACAGCCTTCTGGACGAGCCGGTGGGCAACTACTTGGAGGGACGCCAACAGGACCAGCCGACAGTCGTAGAACCGGAGGTCGAGACTATGGGGGAGGCGATGAAAGACGTGGAGTCCAGTTCCGACTCCTCCAACGACGAGTCCGAAGACGCCGACGGCGAGGGTCGGGACGGGGTCAAAGGAGGAGGCGGCGGAACCGAGGGCGACTCGCTGACATTCTACAAGGGAGACTGCAAGTACACTGTGGCGAGCTCCAAGCTGAACTCACTGGTTGCCCTCCTCGAGAAGGACAGCAACAGCAGCAAGGCGTCCAGAAGGGAGAATCCGTTCTCCAACCCGCCGGCAAGGAGCGGGTTCAGAAGCTGTCTGGAGACGATCGACGCGTCGCCGGTGAGCACCTCCTTCACCTACGAGAAGCCGAGAGATGACCAGGCTGCGGCGACGGGCAGGGGCGGCAAGTCCAACAAGTGCGGCCGGAGCGGACCTGGCCGGAGCGACTCGCTTCCGGCGCTCACGCAGACGGAGCGGGAGCTGCTCCACTCGCCGCAGCCGCCTAGGAGGAATCAGACGCGACAGCAGCAGGTGGAAGGCCAACAAGAGGACCAGGGAGCCGACTCGCAGGATTCAGAATCCGTCCTGCAGCAGCAGAAGAATGAGAAAAAGGCCAGGCTGAGGAGGGCATCGTCCCTGAAAGCGCCCGGCGTGAAGAGTCCCAATTCGCCCGCAAAGAATGTCAGGTACGCAATGAAGCATTTTATGCGTAGGTTACTTGTACTAATTGAAATTGTCTCATCTAGATTTGCCGACATATACGGGATCACTTTGACCGAGGTGAAGACCTTCCTCGATGGTGTTCCCAAAGTGCCGGACTCTGCTTACAATGACCTCGCCGGCTTCGACGCCAACTACTTCAACCGACCCGTGGTTGCGTCTCGGCCGGCCAGAGCTGTCTCCGTCACAGGCGTCGGAACTGCCGCGCCACCGACGAGCATCGCACCCCCGATGCAGCGCTCCATGTCCGCGCACACCGTGTCCGTCTCCTCCTCCTTCTCCCTCGTGCCCATGTTCAACCAGCCGGGCTCGTTTGGGAATTTCTTCGACCTGATCAGGAGCAGAAAGATTTGCCTGGAGAACGCCTACATGCCCGACAGGAGCACCGTCCGCGGCACCGTCCGCGTCCAGAACCTCAGCTTCGGCAAGAGGGTGACCATCCGGTACACGACCAACGAGTGGCTGCGCAGCACGGACGTCGGAGCGGCCTACGTCGCCGGCGGGTCCGCCGACGGCTTCTCCGACCAGTTCTCCTTCAAGCTGAGCACGGCGCCCCTCGCCGTCGGCAACAAGATCCAGTTCTGCCTTAGGTACGAGACCCTGGACCACGGCGGCGAGTACTGGGACAACAACGAGGGGAAGAACTACGTCTTTCAGTGTCTGAGCATCGCCAAGCAGCCTGTGACGGAGAGCAGCGCGGCCGCATCCGTGTCCGCGTCCCCCACCGCCGGCCGTTCGGAGCCCATATCCATGGGTCGATCGGGAAGCGGTAGCGGCCGTTACGGCCACAGCGTCGCTCAGTCCCCGTCCGTCATGTCAGAAGACCCGTGGTTGCAATTCTACTAACAATTTAACGCCGCCAGAATTGAATAAGGACCACTGAATGTGACTTGCTTATTGTGCGCGCTCAATTATTAAGAGCGCCCTTGAAACGAAGCAATGCAAACCGATGCAATTTTACGTAATAGCTGTTCGAACGCTGCTCGATCGCCGGTCTCTGGAGATCGAGCCAGAACCGGCCGGCGGCCTGTGGTTAGATCAACATCCCTGCATACAGAATAACGTTACTTAATGCGTAGAGAAGCTGGATTTTTGCACGAGTGTGGGTGGCTGCGATTGGAATGTTTAGCGTGTGATACATTCTGATTCTGTGCTGTGAAACTGATCCACATAGTAATGCAAGATGAAAGTTCCTGCTACATTTTTAGCTCCGCGAGCGCGCTTGCTCGCCAGCCTGATCATCGATCGAACGACAGAAGAAATTAAGCTCCTCGCAATCATTGTACATACACAACTGGCGCTGTTCTGTCTGTCACGTAATTATTTATTCTGCAAACGAAACAACGAGCTCTCATTTTGTGATACCATATCCGGAGTCGGCCACCAAAACAAGATACGTACTTAGGTTATTTGCTATATTAGACTGCATACAGACGTGACGGCAAATAAAACGCGGTGGTGACTGAAGTCAAATACTTTTATTTCGGCGCTACATTATATTTTATGTAGCTGTACTACAAGTGATCGACGCAATTAACTACGTCTTCTTTGGCATCTTGCACGGCGTATAAAGGTTCTCTATTGCGACCTTATTATATTTACATGCAGGTTATAATCGCGCTAGCGCTAAATATGCTAAGAATAAATATTATTTCTCCGCATTTACGAATTTAGTAATTGGTCAATCGTCTTCTAATGAGAGAACCGAGAACCATCGTCATAAAAACTGACTGAAGTATCGGACCGGCGGCTACGGCGGCGGCTGACGACTGCCCGAGACGTAGATCCTCATTCTTGCCAATCTCGGTGGATCGTCCCTGGGAGACATACGGCTCCCGGTCGCCGTCCTCCGCGTAGTCGTTGTAGTACCACTTGACCTTGTCGGCGTTATCGGGGCTCTGCGCCGGGTCCAACCGGTCCGGGTGGAACGGGTAGGCGGCCGTCGACTGGCGCGGGGGAACCGAGTCGGGGCTGCTCTCCGCGGGGGAGATCGACCTCGCCGTGGGGTACCGCAGGGTCGTGGTCGAGACGAGCCGGCCGGCCGACTGGACCCTGCTCGGGATGTGGCCCAGGCTGTCTACGGTCACGGAGCTGCGGTGGCTCTCCAGGTAGTTGCCATTCACGTCATCCCCATCATCGTAGGTGAGCGTCGTGGTTCTGATGGGCGGCGGAAACGTCGGCCTAGGCGTGGGCAGTGCCGGCGGGTCGTCGCTGCTGCTCTTCATCAGGTCGAGCAGGGTCTGGAGCGAGGTGCTCTCAGTCGTCTCGGGGACCTCCTCGTATACGGTGGAGGAGGCGGTCTGTTCGGTGGCTGCCGCGACGATGTTGCTGTTGCTGCTCGCCACGTCGCTGTCCCCGGCCTCGTCTCCCTCTTCGTAGTACTCGTAGTAGTAGTACTCGTACTCTTCTTTGCCGTCGCCGCCGGCTGGAATTGCCGCGTTGGTGGCAGGCTCTGTCGCTATGGGGGTAGTGACCTCTGTCGGTATTGTTGGGAAGAGAGAAGAAGAAGAAGTGGAGCTTGATGTGATCGTTCCCGTTGTCGTTGTTGATGGCTCCGTCGCGGTCGCAGTCGACGTCGACGAAGAGGTCGTCGATGTCCCCCTGTGGGCCACGGTCACATCGTCGACCAGCGTGACCTCCTCCACCTGGAGCGTGGGCACCGAGCGCTCCGTCGTTACGGCGCCCGTCGCTTGCAGCTCCTCAGTAGACCCGCCGTCTCTGAATGTCTCGAGCAGCTTCTTGATGTCTATGCCGCCCAGAGAGGGTGGTGGCGGCGGCAGGGTGTCTTCTTCCTCTTCATACTCGTAATATTCGTACTCAACGCTCTCCGTCGTTGTCGGACTCTGTCCCTGATTTTCGGCGCCGCCGCTCGCCAACTCGTCGGGCTGCACTTCCTTGATCGTCGTCGATATGTCGTTTATGACCGGCGTTCGCTTCGAGGGATTCACGCCGTCATTGCGTAACTCGTCGAGGGCGAAGGGCACTCCGAAGGGGACCTCGTAGGGGACCTCCGTCGCGACGCCATTGCCCTCCTCCCTCGGGATCTGCACTGAGCTTCGAGTGGACGTGAACTCAATGGCGGGAGCCTTGATCCTTGGGTAGCTGTTCGGTGTCATCAGGCCAGTATTGCTCGAGGCGAACTTGAATCCGGGAGGGAGAGTGTTCTTATTCTGGTTCTGAATCGCCGCCGGCTGGTAGATGGGGTCGAAGTTGTTCGGCCTGAAAAGTGGCCTGAACCCGTTCACCGTCTCCCTCGGGCTGCCCGTGTTGCCGGCGTTGGCGATGTCCACCTTGACGTCGTACCTGGAGTCCGCCGGAGGGAGGACGGGCGATCGGCCGCTTGTCACCAGATTCGGCCTCTGCGGCACCGGATGGTCGAACTTGATGGCCGGGATGGTGTATGAGCTAGAGGCGGTCGCCTGCTGGCCGTGAGATGTCGGGAAGTACTCGCCGTGTTGCTGGGCCTGTCCCGTCGGAAAGTACCGCGGATGCTCGTTGCTCTCGGCAGGCGTCAGCGGGATGATCGGATTGACCGGCTGCTCGTAGTTGTAGATCTTCTGCCTCGGCGGCGGCGTGAACTTGACTTCTCGCTTGGCAGTGTTGTCCTCCTCTTTCTCAAGCTCTGAAGGACGACTGTTGAACTGAAACTTCTTTCGCCGCTGGGAGCTGCCGCCGCGGTTTCGCAAGTTCATTTGCGCAGCCTTGAGCCCGGTCTCCACCCAGATTGGGTCTAGGAGGCTGTCCGGCCCTCGCTGTGGCTTCGGCTGCTTGCTTCCGCCTCCGGGAGGGGCTGCCACTTGCGTGTGAGAACCGTCCGAGGAGTCTGGGACGAGATCGGCTGCGGACGGATCGTCGCCCTTCCTTCCAATGGGTAGCGGAATGAGGCCCTGAGAGAGAGTCGGTGCAAGCCCGAAGCTGAGGCTGAAGGGGATCTTGGGAATCGGGATGCCGAATATGGTCAGCCCCTCCTGCTGGGCCTCTTCCTGTGCGGCCGCCGCGTCGGCCTCCGCCTTCCCGGGGTTCTGGATCTCGGCGTAGATGGTGGGCGTGTCGCCCGGCTTCTTGTCGTCAGACTGGAGGAACGCGTTCGGTTGGACGGCGGCGGGCGGTGCCGGCGGCGGGGTGGTCGTCGCGACGGGAGCGACTACTACAGGCTGCTCCAACAGGGCAATCTCCTGCAGCTTTGTCTGACCACTCACCGCCGGGGCTGCGGTGGCAGCCGCGGGGGAGGCCGAAGGGGAGGCGCCTGGGGACGAGCTGGCCTTGGCACCTGCCTTTGCGTTCGTGTTTTTGCCAACCACGTTGCCTTCCTCGTCGTAGTAGACGTAATAGTACTCGTAGTAGTCGTTGTCGCCGGCAGCCTTCTCTGCGCTACCGACAAACACGGCGTCGGCGTCGTCTGAATCTGAATCGGGGCGACTACCGCCTTTGTTTGATCCCTCCTCGCCTGAGGAATACGTCTGATGGGAACCTAAGCAGTTGTGAAAGCATTAGGACAACATACAATTTCGAATGTGGAGCACTAGTTATACTAAAACGCTGCACGAAACAGTACGCCACACGTAAGTGTAAGTACGTCCTGCGTTCTTTTCAAAGCGTGTTCAATTTTTCTTCAGGTCGTCGAACGTAGTACTACGACATACTATATCCCGCATCGTACATCTGTCGCCGACTTCTATTTACAGCCCATCTAGCCAGCTAGTGTGTCAAGGCGGTCTCCTTAATCCCAAAACCCTTGCTCATCAAACGCTATGTGTATCCAATATCTGGCTTACCTTGCGCGCCGCCCTCTGCCCCCGTCGCCGACCCCTCGGCCGCCGCTTGCTGCTGCTGCTTGTGCTTGTGCACGAGCGCCGTCTCCTGGAACGGAGGCTTGAGCGGGATCCCGGAGCAGGCGTCCTTGATCAACGCTTTGAAGCCGCCGTCGCCGGGGGCGCGCCGACCGTTGCTCCCCGCCCCGAACGCCTCGTCCTCGTGATCGTCGCACCTAAAGCGAGAGGTGCGGAGCTGCCGCAGCGGGTTTCCGGAGAGCGCCTTCGGGAAGTAGCAGCGCGGCTCGTCCGTCCGGTTGGCGTTCGCGGACGAGACCCAGTTGCGCAGCCAGAGCGTGTTGCAGTCACATGTTAGGGGATTTCCTGAAAAGATTGAGAAGTGTCCACTTATTGACGAGGCCGCGAGCACGTGATCAGAGCGTGCCAATCCAGGTCAGGCAGGCGGTATTCCAGCGTGTGTGCTCGATCGAAGCCTATTTGGATGACGCAGTTTTTCATCAGACGCCCGAGTCACGAGGACACCGCGTGATCAAACTCAACCGAAGAAGAAAGTCAACGGGGATTGATTTTATCCATCACGCTTCGAAGCTGGACTTAATTCACAGCCAGATCTTACTTACCCACAACTAGAATTGCATAAAACTCGGTGGTAGTTTTTTGCCAAGGGGAAAGCTCGGTTAATGCTTGACTTAGAAAGCATACGAAAAGAGCTTTTAGGCGAGCAATTAATACTTGGTCTACTCATCCATTCGATAGAATTTAGTCCATCTGCCATCGGAACGACAAGGTGAGAGTAAAAATCTAGCTGCTAATTCTTTCTCGTGTGTCCTTCTCTGCCGGGGCTCATGCATGACGTGCGCGCACCACGCAGGCAGCTAGGCAGCACCGCGGCGCACTTTCGTCCGCCCTTGAAAAGTCTGTCATAATTGTTCGTTCGTTGTCGCCGCAGCCGGAGAACGAACGAACGTGTGCAGAGGGTGGAAAAGGGCGTACAGAGGGCGAGGCAAGGCGAGGCGAGGCAGCCAGAATTTTAAGATGAGTGAAAACTTCAGCTTATCATTATCGAATCCTCGTGCGGGATGCATGCGCGCCAATATTTCAAGAGGTTGGATGGATGTATGGATGGAGAAGTGTACGATGTCGCAGTTAAAAGGTAGTCAGTCGGCCGGCCGACCGGCCATTCCTAATGTTTGATGATTGCTTCGATTGCTCTCGTCCAACAATGACGACGTCTCTTTTCTTTTTCGGTGCGTGTGTGCGTTCGCGTTCCCTCGCTCGCTCGCTCCCTTGCTGCGCAACATTATTTCGATTTGGCTTCCTAGCTATTATATGGACAGTGCAGCACAGGAGCTGAATTCTGATCTGCGCGAGACGAAAGAGGAAGACCTGCTGTAGCCAGCTTGCTCGCTGTACAATGGTTTTATGGTGCCTCGAGACCGGTCGCGGTGGGGCGGATTCGATTTTTTTGTCTGGCATTTAACTTGTTCCATCGAATCATTCAGACGCATACGAGAAAAGCTAGAGCGCACAATTGGGAATTCGTCTGTAGACGATGACAGGAGAGTGGCGCTCGATGAGTGCGTATAAATGTATGTCTGCGTGCGAAAATCCAAGCGCAGTACGCGTCTTTCTGTCTGTCAAGCAAACGGAGGGAAAATAAAAATTTGCTCGGCCACTCGGTCGGTCTATCGGGTGTCAGTGAGTGCGCGACAGACTGGCGCCAAGAACGAGTCTTCGTTCGGGCGGCCGGCATGGTGACCGCCGCTGCCGGGTGACCAAGTCTCCGGTCGACTGCCGGGTGACTGCCCAGACAAAAAAAGCTGCAACAATTGTACTACACGGAAAAAGATTCGCATAACTACGTACATGTAATTGTCGTAATATACGATTAATTTATAGCACACACATTGACGTACCTGCCACTTGCAGTCTGGCGATTTTGTACTGCGTCTCCCCGAAGGACTCCTCGTAGATCCTCGTCAGCCTGTTGTTGTTCAGCGCGAGGCTGCTGAGGGAGGGCACCTTCTCGAAGGCGCCGGACTGAATCCGGCAGATGTTGTTGTCGTTCAACTATAAAGGAAATACATGTCTAATTAACGGCTTCTACATAATCTCATTTAGGCGGCGATCGCACCTTCAGTTGCGTCAGCCACTTCATGTTCTTGAAGGCCCTGGCGTCGACCTCGCGCAGGTCGTTGTAGCTCAGGTCGATCGTCTCCAACGTATCGAGCCCGCGGAAGCCGAAGCGAGGAAGTTCCCGGACCAGGTTGTAACTCATGTTCAGGTATCTGGAAAGACAAAAAAAGACAGATGGATCGTCGCGTCGAGTCGGGTCCGTGGTCAGCATTAATTCGGAGGTAGGTAGCGATCTAGCTATACCGATGACAGGAACAAA
>JAAUYK010023567.1_pt1 | contig 11047 bp, 8 predicted proteins | sample 7278021 | NCBI WGS metagenome assembly JAAUYK01 (sample SAMN14350223, study PRJNA611818) | marine sediment metagenome | isolation source: surface marine sediment (1.8m) | place: French Polynesia: Moorea | collected 2018-08
CTTGGTTACAAGGTTATAATTAAAAGCTTGATAATTCAGGATCTTGGGGGTTCTTGGCAACACTTGTATGTCATTACTTTGAATCTATGTCCACAATTCTCTTTAGTACTATGTCCCCGTTTTGTACAAATTATACGCAAGTACATCATACTATTCTGTGCGTCCAAAAGCTATGACCCTAATTTAGATGAGACGACTCGCAAATTGAACATTTCTCCGACGACCTGAACTGTAAATTTCGGACATTATCTATAGTACATGTACAATTATTAGCAGCTGATGGAATGGAAAAAGAGGTCATACTACGCCTACGACCTTAAAGATCTTTTCAAGGATCTCCTTAGGTAAGCTGTTAAAGGTCATCGTTCCACGAAGGAAGACTGATTGCTCTCACAAGCTATTATTTTGCCCACCGAGCGAATCGAGTCTATCTATACGTAGAACTATTCACTTGACTTTTCCTTCATGAAAAGCGCAGCTTGACCGAATTGACTTTTCACCTTCACCTACCAACTATGTACTAACCTCGCTTCGCATAAATAAGTTCGTTACAACCGGCAATGTTACCTTCTAGGCCGTAGTAGGTCGGGTTCTGCACCAGCCGCCTAAAGAAGTATGTCCACGTGAGGTAGTCCATGGCCTCCTGCCTCGTCTGGATGGTCCCGGCGACGACCTCGGCGTTGAGGTGATCGGGCAGCACGTTGTGCAGGCTCGACTCCACGGGGAACGGCTCGTAGAGAAACTTCTTGTAGAAGTGCTTCTTGACGTCGTGCACGAGGACGCAGGCGACGCCGTGGTCGTCGTACTGCGGCCGGCCCGCCCTACCCATCATCTGCAGCACGTCCGTGATGGGCATGTCGACGTAGCGCTTCTGCTTCCCGTCAAAGTACTCGGTGCCCTTGATGACCACCAGGTGGGCGGGGAAGTTGACGCCCCAGGCGACGGTCGCCGTCGCGATCATCACCTGGATCTTCTGGTTGACGAACAGCTCCTCGACGGTCCTCCTGTCCCTCTCCGTGAGGCCGGCGTGGTGGATGCCGATGCCGAAAGAGAGGAACAGCTTCAGGTTCTGGTCCTTGGTCGCCGCCGTCAGGTTCTCCATCTCGCGCTCCTCCATGTGCAGCCACTTCTTCGGGTTGTCGGAGCCGGCGAGGAAGGCGATCAGGTCGAGTGCGGTGAGTCGCGTCTGCCGCCTAGACGAGACGAAGACGAGCGCCGGCTTTGACGCGCTGTGCTGCTCGATCGCCTGGTAGGTCGGCTTGTTCATGGTGGCCATCCGTGGGCAGTAGTGCTTGCCGGGGAAGCCGGCGATGTGCACCTCGAGCGGCACGGGCCGCACGGACGGACGGAAGTTGTAGAGGCCGACGCTGCCGATGCCGAGCCAGTCGGCGAGGTCCCTGGCGTTGGCCAGCGCCGTCGACAGGCCGATGATCCGGAGCGTCCGGCTTGTGTGAGAGGAGATGAAGTTCGTCCTGGAGACAATCACCTCGAGGACGGGGCCGCGGTCCTCGCCCAGCAGGTGGATCTCGTCGATGACGATGAGCGCCACGGACTGGACATAGTTGCGAGTTTGCCTAAAATACGATGGAGATGGAACATGAGGATACGGGTTCTCGAAAGTTAAAGCTAGAAATTAGACTGACCAGGATCGTGAAATTCCGTCCCACTTCTCTGGCGTGGTGACAATCACAGCGGACTCCTTGATGGCGTTGACGTCGGGTGTGACGTCGCCAGTCAGCTCCACGACCTTCTTGCCAAGCTGCCCTGGAAAACAAGAAATGTAGGTAGAAATGCGAATTTATGGGTTACTAAAGTGAACTCACTTTCGAATCTGACTTTCCAATCCTTAATTCGCTCTCGAACGAGCGCCTTCAGCGGAGCGATGTAGACCACCTTGGCCTCAGGGCGGTCTCTAAACACCTTAAACATGGCGATCTCGGCGGCGATCGTCTTTCCCGACCCGGTGGGCGCTCCCAGAAGGAAGTTCTTGTCCGTGTGGTAAAGCGTGTGAAAGATCTGCGTCTGGATCGGGTTGAAGTGCGAGAAGTTGTAGAGCATCTCGTAGGCGGCGTTGTTGAGCGCCGTCACCGGCAGCGGCTGCAGGTCGAGCAGATCGGTATGCGGCGGGTGGCGCTCGGGCAGGATCAGGTGCTGGAACGAGATGGCGCAGTACGTCTCGCTGCCGATCCAACGGTCCGAGATCGCGCGGATGTAGTACTGCGACGGAAGCGGCTCGAAGATCGGGATGGTGAACACGATGTCCTGCGATTCGTTGCTCCGAACCTGCTTCTTGCTCAGCATGAAGTACTCGTGGTGGTAGATGTGGCTGTTCTCGGGGTCCTCCACCCATATCCAGAAGGGCTCCGAAGCGTTCGTCCCGTGCACCCGGTCATTCCAGCGGAAGTTGGGCTTCACAGAGAGCTTTACCCGGAGCACGGTCCTCGTTATGGGCTGGATGGTTGCCTCGAGCTCCACCAGAGGGATCTCCATGGCGGCCTTCTTGACGTCGGCGCCAGCCCGAACGTGGTGGATCATCTGGCCGATCTCCTTCGGATCCATCTCGCGCAGCCGGTCCAGCGTAAAGTTGCGCCTCTCCAGCTTGTCCAGGATCTCGAACTTGATGCCCGGGTGCTGCTTCAGAGGCGACTCAAAGTCCCACATCTGGCGCTCGATTGTCTTGGCGAACTTGAGGATCCTCCCGGCTAGCAGCGGCCAGTTCTTTCTGAGGGCGATCTCGAAAAGCGCGCGTGCGATCCTCGATCCGTTCTGCACCACGTAGTGTTGGTCGGAGATGAGCGAGAAGGAGTTGACCCTGCCGCGGGAGATGTGCGACTGCATGAGGATGTTCACCTTGCCGTGGACGTTCTCGGACCCACCGGCGACGCGCACCTCGCAGTTATCGTGAGTCAGGTTGTCCAGCTCCTCCATCTCATCGTCCCTCACCTTCAGCTGCTCGAACTCGCGCGCCCTCGACAGCATGTCTAGGATCTCGTCCTCCTTCATGACCTGCTTCATCATCTCATTGAAGACCTCGATGGTGTCGTGCTTGATGTAGAACTGGGAGGCGGTGCGGCCGAGGTCCGTGGGGTGCAGGTAGCCGGTCCGCTCGTCGTAACGGATCATGCGGGTTTTGTCCAGGCGGCGGGCGGCGTCGATCACGATCGCGCGACGCTTTCCCAGCAGCTCGGGGTCGTCTCTCAGTTCGGCGTAGGTGACGCCATACACGAGCGGGTTCTTGCGCATGCGCACGTGCAGGTAGGTGTACGAGAGCCACGTGACGGCCTCCTCCACGTTGGTCACAGTGCCTAGGGAAATCTCGGCGTTCAGGTTGTCGGCGAGGTGCTCGACGAAGTTGGACTCGATCGGAAACTGGTTGGTCAGCAGCGAAAGGTAGTGGGCCAGCTTGTCATGCGACGTAATGATGGTTCCATGGCCAGAGGTGTCAAACTGGGGTCGGCCGGCACGGCCAAAGATTTGCAACACGTCCAGAATGCCGACGTCTACGAACGAGCCGCGCTTGGCGTCGTAGATTTCTGTGCCCTTGATTATCACGGCATGCGCCGGCAGGTTGACTCCCCATGCGAGCGTGGCGGTGCAGCAGAGCACCTTGATGTGTCCCTGGGCGAAGAGCTTCTCCACGAGGTTTCGGTCCGACCGCAGCATTCCCGCGTGGTGGATGCCGATGCCGCAGTCGAAGAGCTCGGCCAGCTGCCGGTTGCGAGACTTGGCCATCGACGACCTCGCCATCCCCAGCTGCGGCGAGTCTTCAGGCTCAAAGACCGTCGCGTCGCCCCTGTTTTGCGCCATCTCCTTCAGCACCATGCCCGTCTTGGCGGTGGAGTTCCTCGCGTGGACGAACACCATCACCTGCTTGCCTTTCTTGAGAAACTCGACGACCTTGTCGTAGCACACCTCGTTCATCTTGTTGAGCTGAGCCATTGGCCGGATCTCCTTGACCCCAATGAAGGTCTGCGCGAGTGGAACGGGGCGGAACCGACCGTCGAAGAAGAAGAGGCCGACGTAGGGGTTCACGCGGAGAAAGCCGGCGACGTCGATGTAGTTTGGCAACGTGGCGGAAAGGCCGACCACTCGGATCACAGTCTGGGAGCTTTCGACCATTCGTAAAGTCCGTGCAACCTAGAAAGAAAAGAGATTTTAGCCATGAAAAGTAGGTCATTTATTGTTACTTACCAATGCTTCAACGACCGGTCCTCGATCACCGTGCAACAGGTGGACTTCGTCGATGATGAGCAATCTGACCAACTGGGACAAGGAGACGTCTCCCGGCTTCCGCGTCACCACGTCCCACTTCTCGGGCGTTGTGACCAGCATCTGGGTGCTAGCAATTTCGGACTTGGTCAATTGCATGTCGCCGGTGAGCTCGCGGACACTGATCCCGAGGGGAGCGAGGCGCTTGCCAAAGTTAGCAGTCATCTCCGCGGCGAGCGCCTTCATCGGCGCCACGTAGACGATCTTGAACGAGTCCTTCTTGATAATTCCGTTGACGATGTGCTGCTTGATGGTCTGGGTGATGCAGAGCATCGCGACGTTCGTCTTTCCCGCGCCGGTGGGCGCGCACACGAGCAGGTTCTCGTTGGTCCTGTAGGCCGAGTCGCAGACCACGGACTGGATCCTGTTCAGTGACTTCATGCCGGCGAAGGAGGCCTGCCCGACCTCATCAAGGCTGCTGATGGGAACCAGGTTGCGGCCGATCTCCACGGGCGCGTTCTCGCTCGCGGGGATGCTCACCTCCTCGAAGTCCTTGTCGTCCTTCCTCAGGAAGCCAGTGGGCAGGGCCATCTTGACACCCTGGATAAACCCGGCAGCGGTTTTGGTCTTTGCCATGCTGTCGAACACGTACGGGTAGACTGGCGCCTCGTAGTGCTGCCTCGCCTCCTGTCTCTCCCTCAGAATGGGCTGGCTCATGGCGTTTGCGAGGGCCGCCTGTCGCTTGGTCCTCAAGTCGACCGGGTCGAAGTTGACGGCTTGCTCCTGGAACTCGTCCTCATCTTGCGCCCCGCCGCCGGACTTCCCGAGGATTCGGTTGATCTTCTTCTCCTCCTTCCGGACCTGCTTCCTCAGCAGTCTCTCCTCTTCGGACTGAACAAGTACTTGGCAGCCGAATTGGGGCCTTTGGGGCATGAGATCTTGGCCAGCGGCATCTGAAAAAAAAAATCGCGGAGGGGTTCATAACTGTGCGATCAAAGATACTAATCAACACGGAGCTCACTTGCTGCTGCCGACATGATCTCCTGCTTCAGGGTATTCTTGTTCGCCGCATACTCCCTCACGAGCTCCTCCCGGTGCTCCAACAGGCTCTGTATCAGCTCGAACCTATCGAAGCCGACGAGGTCGAAAAGCTCGGTCTGCAGGTCGTCGGAGGATCGCTTCGACTGCAGCAGCTGGATCAGCGTCAGACTGAACTCCGGCACCGACATTCCCGCCGGCAGTTCGTCGCCGTAGTAGCCAGAGATTTTGTTCTCCAGCCACTGCAGGTCGCGCTTCGAGACCGCGCCCGCCGCGGCGGCCATCTTCGCCCCCACCGCCTCGCTCAGGGTGCGCGCCTGCAAGTCGAAGGTGATCTCGTTCCGGAGGCTGAAGTCGCCCAGCGCAGACGAGTAGACGTCGGAGAGCAATTGCTCCGATTCGGCCGGCAATGCGTCTTCGATGCTCTGCGACTTCGGCGGCTTGTACTCCACGTTGCGCCCGAACGGCGCTTTCTTCTTGGACTTTTCTCCACCGCCGATGGAGAGCGCAGTCTCGAACTGGTCATTGGACGTGTCCGTCGCCATGGCTTCGACGATGCGGTAGAGCCCTTCCGCCTGGGCAAACGTGACGCCGGGTCCGACGACTTCCTTAACCTTGGCATGCATGCGATGAGTAAAGGCGCGACTGCCACCCTCGTTCTCGTTTGAATTCTTGGCGGCGTCGAAGAGCTCACGGAATAGAGCGACGGCAGCATCGTCGACGAGATTTGGCGCCGCCTCCGCGCCGCCCACCAGCTCCCTCGTCTTCGCCCTGAACTCCTTGAGTGACTTGCCGCCGTCATCCTGCTTCTTGGCGACGTCCGTCACCCTGGCCCAGGTCTTTCCCGAGTTCTCCGCCCGGTTGCTCTTCTCCGTGCGCCTCTTTTCGAGCGCCTCCCTGTTGTTCTTGGCCTCCCTGGCCTCGTCCTCGTCGACGAGCCTGTCCTCCTTGGCACTCACGTGGCCGAAGCGGCGGAGGAAGCCCGTCAAGCGGGGAACCTCCATCGTGGACAAGTGACCTTCTTCGTGCGGACGTGATCTATTTTTACTTCCAGGTTCCAGTCCAGTGTCAGTCACTTGATATCAGCGCTTGTTGCACAACGTCACGAAAGTCTAGAACTCTAGATATCGCTAGCCATGCGCCGGCGCCACGAGAGCACGACTCGATCGCGGCAGCTGTAGTTTATAACTTAACTCGGCAAATCAGCTGCACGACGCACGTAGTAGTATATATTACGCCCGCAGCTCGATGGAGGTGGAATTAATTGCACGTAACGGAGCACGTCGTACAATATCGCTTTTCAAGCTCCAAAAGCCTCGAACCATATATTCAGTGTATACGTATATGTGTATAGGTACACTCGGTGCGTAGCGTACGTCGTCGTGTATGAGCGCACTTCAAAGCAAGGAACTTCTTAGGTTTATTATTTCCTACATGCCACAACGCCATAGTACGTACTGCACATGAACTTGCAAATCTTAATACACCTAGAATGCCCTAAACGCGCGATTCGACGGTTTGCAATAACGAGAATGACCGCGAGCCCGACGGTAAATCATAGTATGGTCACATATATCGCCTCAGTCAGCCTTTTTCGCAGCCGCAGATTTCTCCTTCTCTTGCTCGCTCTCGGCTGCCGGTTCGTCCTCCTGCTCCAGCTTCTTCTGTTCGCTCTCCTCAATCATGTCGCCAGAGAAGCCGAACTCGTTCACCCTGGAGTGGTCCACCTAAACAAGAGGAGGAAGGATCAATTACGTACATCTTTCGAACGAGTATGATAAGTCGCGTACCCTGTAGATGTATTTTTGGTAGAGGAAAATGAAGAACACGATATCGTCCCTGAAGCATCCGAGCCTGTACATGGTGGGCATCTTGATGACAAAGGCGAAAATGTCGTCGATAAACGTGTTGAGGGCCTTGTAGGTGAGCATTCTCCAGGGCAGGTGGGCCACCGACTTCATCTTGTAGTTGATGAACAGTTGAGGGGTCATCATGATGAAGCCTATACACGTACGTAATTTTGAGTAAGTGGTTAAAATAGGCAGGCTAGCTTCCTAAATATTCCCACTACTTACCGAAGGTTAGGAGGAATCCGTAGCAGTTGGAGAGGATGAACGAGTACCAGCCCTTGTGCTCGTTGTAGATCACAGAGTAAATGCTGTATCCGATGGCCAGGGGGAAGAGGAACACGCCGAGGTACTTGAACGCCATGCGGTCGTACTCCTTCGTTCCGGACTCCCCGTACGAGCCCTTGTCGGTCAGCTTCAGCCTGGGGATGACCCCGAGCCATGTGCCGCCCTCGGGGTGGAGGCCGATGTCTACAACCTTGTTGATCTTCCACAGCTCGATGCCAAGGCCTACGAAGCAGCTGATCTTAATCACAGTGTTCGTCTCGTTGTCGAGCACGTAGAGCAGGACAATGAGTGACTGGAACACGTTGAAGAACACCGAGCGGACGGAGAGGCCCTCAAGTGACTTCCGGTTGTTCCAAAATTGGATGTCTGAAAAGTAAAAGTAGACATTACGTAGATCACGTTACAAACTGTGGGCCGTACAACTTTCTCTCACCGTTTTTGAAGGCCAAGAATTCGAACACTGAGTGCACGATCGAGACGACGAACGTCAAGACTAGGAGGTAGATGTTAGTTTCCAGGAAGGCCTCCTTGATGGAGTCCTGGTCGTCTTCGTTCTCCTCCTCCCCCATTAGGTTACCCATGAGGTTGAACCTGTTCCTCATCTGCTGCGCGCTGTACATCTGCCACTTGAACATGGATAGGGGCTGGAAGGTCATCGTCAGGTTCAGCTCGGTGACCGTGTCGTTCAGCGGCTGGTAGTCCTTGTTCAGGTTCCAGTAGTCGTTCACGTACATGATGGGCTTGTAGTTCTGCAGCGACGGAGTGAACTCGACGAACTCGTCAAGCGGCGGCGGCACCTGGCCCGGCGTCCAGGGCGTGTGGTCGGCCACGATGTTGATGGTGATGTTGGGGTGCCAGTGAGAGATGATCTCCTGCTTGACGCCCTCCTTGATCTTGTTCTGCTCCGCCTCGCTCGCACCCGTCTCGCCTGTCAGCAGGTTCGCAGTCTTCTTGTACGCTTTCTTCTTGTATTTGTTCAGCCGATGCACCTTGTACAACGTCCACTTCTTGGAGAACCGGCCCTTGCCGGTTGCCGGGTCGGGCGACTTGCCGTACCGGACGACGAACGCGTGCATGTAGATGGAGCCGTTGTTCTGGACAGCCTATAAAGAATCAAGTTGAACCTTAAGCATTTGTCAAAAATCATGAGCTGACGGCTGACCGTTGTCGCTGGAATAGTGACTGAGTGAGAATACGTGGCGTCTCCGTCCGGTCCCGAGTACCAGTCGCCGTACTCTAATCCCTTCTTGCTCCAGACGAGCGCTCCGGACACGTTGAAGTCGCCAAAGTCCTTCTCCGCCTCCGAGACGTAGACGTAGAGGTCGAATACTGTTCCGTTGGGGAAGAGGTTCGAGGCGACGCCCTTGACCGGCGCCGGCTTCCCGTCCGGCCCCGTGGGCGGCGTCTGCGCCGGCCTCCGAAAGAATGACATGATGAAGTAGATGACCATGGCGCGCATGATCATCGACTTGGCGATGGAGAAGACCTTCTCCATGGCGGTCGGCTGGTACTGCTCGCGCTCAGCAGCCACCTGGTTGTCGAGGATCTGTCTGCCGACGTCGGGTCCATCTCCTGCGGCGCCAGCGGCGTCTCCGGCCGCGCCCGCTGCCTGCGATGCCATCGGGTGCAGCTGAAGGTTGGACGGGTCAGACGAAGAGGAAGACGAAGAGGGCATCCGGACGGAGGGACAACGTGGGAGAGAGCCGCTCGGTCGATGTTCAGTGGTCACGTGGGGAATCGACTTGTGGCGATTTCGCGCTCCTAGCCGATGTCGGACGAGTTCGGCGATTACGTCCGATACCGATAGGGGTCCGTTTCGCTCGCCAGAATATCTAAATTCTGTGGGATGGTCCCCGTCTGTCGCGGCGAGGGCGTCAGTCACACGGACTCGAAAAGTCGAAATCGAACGAACACGGTACGGTACGTGACGGACTGACGGTGACGGTGACGGTGAGTCGGTGACGGTATAATCGATCGAAGGGAATCGAACGAAGCCTCCCTCGCTTGAGTCGCTTCTATAGTCTGTCGGCCGCTGCTGTGCTCTGCTGTGCTGTGGTGTCTTGTCTTATGTGTGAACTGTGAAGCTGACAGCAAGCGAAGCAAGGCAGCTGCGAAGTGCGACCGCGAGGAAGTACAGTACTATGTAGTGCGGTGGTTAAGATAATATGCGCGGACGTACAACATATAAATTGATATAAAACGCACCAGACATGTACAATACTATACGTATATAAAGTATACGGCGGGTCGGCGTCACGTGCATGCTGTCTACAGTGTATTGGTCGCGAGCCAATATTTATACCTTGTTAGGATCTTGTCTCGTTACAATATATAGTGACGTAAATTAGATTAACTGGTTTGCTTGCAATAGGGAAGAGCGTTGCACCTTTGATCAAATGTGTACTTTTATGGCTTGGCACTTGGCAGTTAGTGCATGATCCTTCGTTCCTTCCCTTCGTCCCACCAACTAGTGCAGGGTCGAATCGGTAAATTTGACGATTCGTCGATTCTCGATTCCTTTAACTGTTACGATTCGATTTCGATTCGAATCTGAATCGACCCCTTAAGGAAAGTAACACAGATATTAATTTAGCCCAATTTTGACCTGAAAGTCCTGTTTACAACTTTACATGGTATATTGTTGGAAAGCCAAGACATCTTTAACCCAAAATATGTGGGTAATATCATCAAATATTGCACCAAGCAAGACTATCCAGTGTTAAAAGTTACCACATTTTGTCACTTTCTAGGATTCGAATCTTAAAAATAAAGATTCGAATCGCGAGTTTAAGCCTCAAAATCGTTGAATGAATCGATTTCGATTCGAATCATTCAAAGATTCGACCCTGCTCTACCACCAACCAACTTCCTTGCACATCATGAGCACGGCATGGAAAGATCGGCTGCACCGGGCACGGAAGGCGAATTAAAAAAGGGTTCAAGCAAGGGGGGAGGTGGCTGGCTTCCATATCCATAGCATAAGCATAGCCCTGACGGAGAAGAGAAAGCGGCAGATCGGGCTGGTAGGAAAGTTGTGGGAGGAGAATGAGACAGAGTTATATCTTGTACTTTAGTTGACCATGCCATGACTCGTGTGTAAAGACACAGAACTTTGAACCCCCATAAATTTCAAGGTTCAATGCAGACTTGTTTAAGACGTATATATGGGGGAGGTTTAATATTTTGCACCCATATTTACTCTAGCTATTGTCCATCTCAATAGGTAGACCGAAGGAGATAAGGGTGGTCTCACATATCATGGATTTATCATGTAGCATTCGTAACTAAAGCATCAACAGTTCAACTCTTTTTCGGGACAGACAAAAATATATGGCAGCAGTTGCAGACACCTTTTCTTTCGCATAAAATGTAGAGTGGACTTTATTTTATTTCTCCTCAGTCTACTTTCATTGGTTGCATTGATGCATTCTTTATGGCTTTGTTGAGGCATAATGCGTTTCATTCCGTGCCCAAGTTGCCAGTCGATTCGCCGATAGATGCCGACAAAAGGCATTTTTGGCCAGAGGGGAGACACTTTTTTCGGAATCGGTTCTGGTCACAACTGACATTGGCCTTCGTCTCCCTTCACTAATCCATAGTGGTGGATATTAAAGATTTCCCATTATATTATATTAAGTCGGATGTATTCTTAGAATAAAGGCACA
>JAAUYK010163368.1_pt1 | contig 11045 bp, 6 predicted proteins | sample 7278021 | NCBI WGS metagenome assembly JAAUYK01 (sample SAMN14350223, study PRJNA611818) | marine sediment metagenome | isolation source: surface marine sediment (1.8m) | place: French Polynesia: Moorea | collected 2018-08
ACGAGCCGGTCCACCGCGACCGCCGCCACCGTGACCAGGGCGACCACGCATCCCACCAGCCCCGCCACGAGAACGACGAGCTCTCGCAGCGGATGGGCGGGAGAGACGTTGATCCCCTCGGCCGGGAGGGCGGGGTCGAACCTCACGCCGCGTCGCGACGCAGCGCGAGTCCGGTGCCGAACGCCAGGACCTCGACTCCCGCCGTCGACTTGCCCCCGCGCCGCGAGCCGGCCAGGCGCGCCGTCTCGAGGCGAACGTTCACGACCGCCGTGTAGCCCGCCGCAGCGGCCGATTCCTTCATGCGCAGCAGCGCCTCGCGCCGCGCGCGGTCGAGCAGCGATTCGTAGCTCCGCACGCGCCCGCCAACGAGGCCTCGCAGGCCGGCGAGGAAGCGCTTGAAGTGGTCCACCGAGATCACGACGCTGCCGGTCACCAGACCGCTGCGCTCCACGTCCCAGGCCTTCGGGACGTTGCGGAAGGTGACGGCCGGGATCCGGCGCCAGCGGATCTCGCGACTGCGGATGCTGCGGTAGTGGCTGCGTTCGATCGCGCTCCCGATGAAATAGGTCGCGACCAGGAGCGCCAGCGGCAGTCCGAAGTCGACGAGCGTCTGGATCAGCAGCTCCATCGTGGGCCCGCCTACTCCACGCGGACCGCGGTGCCGTAGGCGAAGAGCTCAGCCGCGCCCTGGGTGACGGAGCTGGTCGAGAAGCGCACGTTCACCACGGCGTTCGCGCCCAGCGAGTGCGCCTCGCCGATCATGCGCTCGAGCGCGTCGCTGCGCGACTCCTGGAGCAGCTCGGTGTAGCCCTTGAGCTCGCCGCCGAAGATGTTCTTGAGTCCCGCCATCAGGTCGCGGCCGATGTGCTTGGTGCGCACGGTGCTGCCGGAAACGACGCCGAAGAAGCGCGTGATCGTGCGCCCGGGAACGTTCTCGGTGTTGCTGACGATGATCTCGTCCATGGCTGGTTCTCCGGTTGAGGGTTCTCTCGCGGGCGGCCGCACGGCTGCGGAATCGGATCTCCGCCGGTCCCTCCGTCATCGGCAGGAGCGGGGCGGGGCTTTGAGGGAATCGCATCCGGGGCGCCGGGACCGGAACGGCTGCCCGCGACCGGGATGGGCGCGGCGGCGGGTTCGCACGGAGTCGCAACACCGCCCGCAACCCAGCGTGTACCATGGCTGCATGGCCCGACACCCTGGCCTGTCCCCCGCCCAACCGGCGCGGAATCCCGCCCGCCTCGGCGGCCCCCGGGCGTTCGAGGCGCTCCTGCGCTGCGCGGGTCCTCCCGGGACCGGCCGGGGCTGATCCCCCGGTCCCGCCGTGGAGCGGATCCTGCACTTCGTGACCGAGCGCGCGGGCTGGACCCTCGCAGTGCTGACGGTCACGGCGGCCCTGGCCGTCCTCCAGATCGTCGATGCCCGCTCCGGGACGCCGCGGCTCGAGCTCGATCCCTCCATCGATCGGCTGCTTCCGGACGAGGACGAGGACCGTCGCTTCTACGACCGGGTGAGGCGGATCTTCGGCAGCGACGAGACGCTGGTCGTCGCGCTGGTGGCGGACGACCTCTTCACCGCGGAGAACCTCCGGCGCGTCGCGCGCATCTCGCGACGCCTCGCGACGCTTCCCGCCGTACAGCGCGTCGTGAGCCTCGACAACGCCCTGCACATCCGCAGCCAGCGCGGTGACCTGCTGATCGAGCCCTTCATCGAGACGGTCCCCGAAGACCCGGCGGCGCTGGCCCGGATCCGGCGCGAAGCGCTCGACAACCCCATCTACGCCGGCAACCTGGTCTCGCGGGACGGCCGCGCGGCGGCGATCGTCGTGTATCTCCGCGACATGCCGGAGCGGGAGCTCCTCGGCCTCGACATCGACCGCCAGGTGCTCCGCATCGCCCGCGAGGAGAGCGGCGACGCCCAGGTCTGGCTCGCGGGCGGCCTGTACCTCAAGGCGGAGACCGGTCGGCTCATGATGCGCGACCTCTCCCGCACGCTGCCGCTCGCCGCGCTGGTCGTGGTCGCCGTCGCGCTGGTGTGCTTCCGCTCGTTGGCCGGCGTGCTGGTGCCGGTCGGCACGACGCTGCTCGCCCTGGTGTGGACGCTCGGCATCGCGTCGGCGCTCGGGCACTCCCTCAACCTGGTCACGGCCGTCGCGCCCTCGATCGTGCTGGTGGTCGGCTTCGCCTACGCGGTGCACGTGGTATGCGAGTACGAAGACGTGCTCCGGGAGGACCGGAGCTCCGGGAGTCCGGTCAGCGTCGCCCTGCGGCAGATCGCGCTGCCCGTCGCCCTGACGGGCGCCACGACGGCGGTGGGCTTCCTGTCGCTGGCCACCAGCCCGTTGTCCGCCGTGCGTCAGTTCGGCCTTCTCTGCACCCTGGGCGTGGCCGCCACGCTCGTCGCGTCCCTCAGCTTCGCGCCGGCGGTGCTCGCCCAGCTTCCTCGGCGCCGGGCCCGGCCGCCATCGGCTGCGAGCCGCCGCTTCGACGCGCTGGCGGAGCGGGTCGCGCGCTTCGATACGACGCGTCGGATCCCGATCCTCGTCGCCGCCGCGCTGGTGGCCGCGCTGGCCGCGTGGGGCAGCGGGCACATCCGGGTCAGCAGCGATTTCCTGCGCGACTTCCCGCCGACCAGCGAGGTGCGGCGCAACGTCGAGGCGGTGAACCGCAACCTGGAGGGAGGAAACACCTTCTACGTGGTGCTCGAGGCGCGGGAGCGCGACGCGTTCAAGGAGCCCGAGAACCTGCGCAGCATCCGTGAGCTCCAGCGCTGGCTCGAGGCGCGGGCGGAGATCGGCGGCACCACCTCCCACGTCGACTACCTGATGCTGATCCACCGGGGCTTCAACGACAACGACCCGGCCTTCCTGACGATTCCGGACTCACGCCGCCTCGTCACCCAGCTTCTCTTCTTCGGCGCCAACGAGGAGATCGAGCGCTTCGTCGACGCGGCCTACCAGACCGCGGCGATCGCGGTGCGCTCGACCGTGTTCGACTCCGGGGAGCTCGCCGACCTGGTGGAGCGCGTGGAGGCGCGGCTCGACGACCTGCCTGCGCACATCGAGGGCCACGTGACGGGCAACGGCGTGCTGGTGGCCCGCAGCATCGACGACATCGCGCGCGGACAGGCCACCAGCCTCTCGCTGGCCTTCGGCGTGATCTTCGTGATCCTCGCCCTGCTCTTCACCTCGCTGCGGGTGGGCTTCATCGCCCTGATTCCCAACGCCCTGCCGGTGCTCGTGTACTTCGGCGTGCTCGGCTGGACCGGCGTGACCCTCAACTCGACCACCGGCCTCGTGGCGTGCATCGTGCTCGGGATCGCGGTCGACGACACCATCCACTTCCTCGCGCGCTTCAACGCCGAGGCCCGGCGGCGCGCCGACGAGGCGAAGGGCGTGGTGGCGGCGCTGCGCAGGGTGGGGCGCCCCGTCACCTATACCAGCGCCGCGCTGTGCCTCGGATTCCTGGTCCTCACTACCAGCGAGCTGCGCAATCAGGTGGAGTTCGGCGCGCTGGCGGCCTTCACGCTGGCCTTCGCCTGGCTCGTGGACGTGGTCTTCACCCCCGCGCTGGCCCTGCGGATGCGCATCGTGACGCTCTGGGACGCCCTCACGCTCGACCTGGGCGAGGCGCCCCACCACTCGATCCCGCTCTTCGCCGGCCTCAGCAAGACCCAGGCCCGGGTGGCGGCGCTGATGGCCAGCATCGAGACCTTCCCGGAGGGCCACACGGTCTTCCGGGCTGGAGAGATGGGCCAGCAGATGTACGTCGTGATCGAAGGCAGGCTGGCGGCGTCGATGACCGGCCGCGAGGGAACGGTCCGCTTCGGCGAGCTCTGCCGGGGCGCCGCCGTCGGCGAGGTGGCGCTCTTCCACGGCCGCCGCACCGCCGACGTCCGCGCCGTGACCGACGTCCGGCTGCTGCGGCTCAGCCGCCGCAGCCTGGAGCGCCTGCGGCGCCGCTATCCCCGCATCGGAGCCCAGCTCTACGCGAACCTGAGCGCAATCCTGGCCGACCGCGTGGCGTCCACCACCCAGGCGCTGCGCTGACCAGCTAGGTGGCGGCGCGGGCGCCGCCCGGGTGCGTCATCCCGCCATGGCCACGATCCGCTCGCACTTCTCGATGCTCTCAACGCCGCCTTCGTTGATGCGCTTCACGCGGCCCTCGAGCTCGGGCATGCGCCGGTTGATCCAGGAGGCCGCCAGGTCGAAGCGCGTCGGGTCCACCTTGGCCTGCTTGAGCAGCTCGACCCCGGCCACCACCGTCACCACGATGTGGGCCAGGTACTCCGCACACATGAGCGCGTAGTTGAAGTCCTGCATCAGGGACCCGAAGGCGCCCTCGATCAGCTCGATGCCGTGGCGCAGCTTGTCCGCGAAATCGCGGAGCGGCTCCTCGGTCAGCTCCTCGAGCTCCTTCGCCATCTCGTCGAACACCACCGTGAGCGCCCCGCGGCCGATCTCCTTGAGCGCGAAGGAGACCTGGATCTCCGACGTGCCCTCGTAGATGGTCGTGATGATCGCGTCGCTGTGGAGCTTCCCCACCTCGGACTCGGCCATGAATCCGAGACCGCCGAAGACCTGGATCGCGTTCCGCGACACCTCGTCCGCGGTCTCCGTCGCCAGGTACTTCGCGAGCGGTGTGAGGAGCCGCACCCGCGTCAGGTTGCGCTCGTGCATGCGCTGGAGCTCGCCCTTCTCCGCCTCGGAGATCCCGCCCCGCGCCAGCGCGGTCTCGATGGCGCGGATCGAGTCCATCAGCACACAGGCCCGGTAGAGCAGCGCGCGGCTGCCCTCGAGCGCGACCGTCATCCGCGCCAGGAAGTTCTTCATCAGGGGCTGCTCGGCGATCGGCTTGCCGAACTGCTTGCGCTCCCCCGCGTACTCGATCGCCGCGCGCAGAGCCGCCTCGGTGATTCCGACGCCCTGAGCCGCGACGCCCAGTCGCGCGTTGTTCATCAGGGTGAGCATCGCCTTGAAGCCCTCGCCCTTCACGCCGATGCGGAAGGCCTCGGCGCGCTTGAAGGCGAGGGCCGCCGTGGGCGAGCCGTGGATCCCGAGCTTGTCCTCGAGCCGCGTCACCTCCACGCGGTTGCGCGTACCGTCCGGCAGGGTCCGCGGGCAGAGGTACAGCGAGAGGCCGCGGGTGGTGCCCCTCGACTCGTCGAAGGTGTCGTCGTCCCGAGCCAGGACCAGGTGCACCTCGCAGCCGCCGTTGGTGATGTAGATCTTCTCGCCGTCGATGAAGAAGCGCCCGTCCTCCTCGGTCGCGCGCGTCGCGATGGCGCCGAGGTCGGAGCCGGCCTGGGGCTCAGTGAGGTCCATGGCGCCCATGATCTCGCCGCTCACGAAGCGCGGCAGATAGGCCTGCTTCAGCTCTTCCGACGCGTACAGCTGGATGTCGTCGGCGGCCCCGGCCTGGAGCCCCACGATCGTCATCAGCCCCGCGTCGGTGCGGGCGATCATCTGGAGCAGGATGTTGTTCACGAGGCCGGGTAGCCCGAAGCCCCCGTACTGCTCCTCGATCCCGACGCACACCAGGCCCGCCTCTGCGAGCTGCTTGTAGGCCCGCTCGATGTGGGGCGGGTACACGACCACGCCATCCTCGAGACGCGCGTTCTCGTACCAGCCGGCCCGATTGTCGGGCTCGAGCTCCGAGCAGATCTGCGCCGCCATCTCCACCACCCCGATCAGGGCGCCCCGCTCCTCTTCCACGTCCACGTCTTCGCCCTTGCGGAGTCGGAAGTAGGATTCCCAGTCGACGAGCTTTTCGAGATAGAGACGCGTGCCGTCGCACAGGTAGTTCTTCATGGTGGAGTTCCTCGGTCGATCTCGCGGTCGCGCTCCAGAGCCCGACGTCTTCGGGTGTCGGGCGACCGCCGGATGGATATGACGATTCTATCGGAACATCGCGTGACTTCAGGTCACGCCAGGCGACACCGCGGCTGCATTTCGTGTCGCTCGGCCGACAGCCGACGCCACCGGACGGCAGCCGGCCGGCAGCGGGCCGGCAGCTCCCGGTCGCGCCCCCGCCGACGCCCACCCGGTTGGCTAAGCTGTCGGCCATGCGTCAGCGACTCCTCGCACCCCTGGCGGCGGTCGCCGCCCTGGGGCCGCTGTCGGCGTGGCCCGGGCTCGCGGGTGCCCAGGAGCAGCTCGTGGACGGCGTCGCGGCCCAGGTGGGCAACCGGATCGTGCTGATCTCCGAGGTGCTCCGCAGCGTGCGCGCCCACGAGGCCGCGCTCCGGGAGGCCGGGGCCCCCGAGCGCGAGATCGCGAAGCTGCGGGCCGAGGGGCTCGAGCGCCTGATCGAGGCGCGGCTCATCGACAAGGTCGTGGCCAACAACGAGCTCTACGCCGAGGAGGAGGAGATCGACCGGACCATCGACACGATCGCGAAGGACCACGGCCTCACGGTCCAGCAGCTGCGCGCCAGCGTCGCCTTCCAGGGCATGACCTACGACGAGTATCGCGAGGAGATCAAGCGGGAGCTGGAGCGCCGCAACGTGGTGCACGCCGTCGTGGGTCGGGAGATCGAGGTCGAGGAGGAGGACGTCGAGAAGCTCTACCGCGAGCGCTTCGCCGACCAGCCCGACGGCGGGGACATGATCCACGTCCGACAGCTCCTGGTGACCTTCGGAGGCCAGTCCCAGCGCGACCAGGCCACCGCCTGTGCGGAGACGCAGGCGGCCCGGGAGCGCATCCGGGCGGGCGAGTCCTTCTTCGACGTCGCGAGAGAGGTCTCGGAGGTGGCGCCCCTGGACGGGGGCGACATCGGCTGGCTGCACCGGGACAACATCGCCGCCTGGATGAGCGATGCCCTGGAGTCCCTCGCGCCCGGCGACACGACCGACGTGATCGTGCTGCCCTTCGGCTGCTCCCTCCTGCAGCTCGTCGAGATCAAGACCTACCGTCCCGTGACCTACGAGAACGCGCGGGAGGCCCTGGCCCAGGAGGCCTTCGAGCGCGCCCTCGAGTCCGGCTACCGGGAGTGGATGGAAGAGCTGCGACAGGACACCTACATCGATCGACGCGGCTACTTCGCCGATGCCGCGAAGCTCGGCGAGCAGACCTTCCCCGTGCAGCCCGACCCCCCGGCTCGGCCCTTCGATCCGTGAACGATCGGAGCGGCCTCGCTCCTTCCCACATCGAGATCCGGGGAGCCCGCGAGCACAACCTCGCCGGGATCGACGTCCGCATTCCCCGCGACCGGCTGGTGGTGATCACGGGGCTCTCGGGCTCGGGCAAGTCCTCGCTGGCCTTCGACACCCTCTACGCCGAGGGCCAGCGGCGCTACGTCGAATCGCTGTCCGCCTACGCGCGCCAGTTCCTGGAGCAGCTCTCGAAGCCCGACGTGGACTCCATCGAGGGACTGTCCCCCGCCATCGCCATCGAGCAGCGCACGCTCTCCCGCAATCCGCGCTCCACGGTGGGGACGACGACCGAGATCCACGACTACCTGCGGCTGCTGTTCGCGCGGGTGGGAGTGCCCCACTGCTGGCAGTGCGGCGTCGCCATCACCCGTCAGACCGTCCAGCAGATGACCGACCGCATCCTCGGCCTTCCCGAGGGCACCCGGCTCCAGCTGCTGGCGCCCGTGGTGCGGGACCGCAAGGGCGCGTTCCGCAAGGAGCTCGACGGCCTGCGGCGTCAGGGCTTCGTCCGCGCCCGCATCGACGGCGCCCTCGTCGAGCTCGCCGAGACGGTCCCGCTCGAGTCCTCCGCCCGTCACAGCATCGAGGTCGCGGTGGATCGCCTGGTGGTCCGGGACGCCGCGCGCGCGCGAATCGCGGAGTCGATCGAGACCGCCCTGCGCGTGGCCGAGGGCCTGCTGGTGGTGGACGTCGGACCCGGCGGGGAGGAGTGGCTCCTCTCCGAGCGCAACGCCTGCGTCCACTGCGGCATCTCCTTCCCCGAGATCGCGCCGCGCATGTTCTCGTTCAACAGCCCGCACGGCGCCTGCCCGGAGTGCGGTGGGCTCGGCACGCGGGAGGCCTTCGAGCCCGCGCTGCTGGTCCCCGACCCGTCCCGCTCGCTCGCCGGGGGCGCCATCGCGCCCTGGAGCGGCCGGCGCGCGCCCCGCTACTACGGACAGCTGCTCGAGACCCTGGCCCGCCACTACGGCGTCGACCTCGAGACGCCGTGGAGCGAGCTCCCGGAGCGGGCCCGCAGCGGCATCCTGTTCGGCTCGGGCCGCCAGGAGATCGCGTTCGAGCTGGACCGCGGCGGGCGCCGCGAGACCTTCAAGCGCCGCTGGGACGGCGTGGTGGCCGAGCTCGAGCGTCGCGCCGAGGGCGGCGGCCCGGCGGAACGGGAGGAGCTCGCGCGCTTCCGGAGTGCGCGTCCCTGCGCGGAGTGCGACGGAACGCGACTGCGCGTCGAGGCGCGAAGCGTGCGGGTGGGCGACGCCAGCATCGACGCGGTCGTGCGGCTGCCGGTCGAGCAGGCCGCACAGCGTCTGGAGGCGCTGGCGCTCAGGCCCGCGCAACGGGAGATCGCGGAGCGCATCCTGCGGGAGATCCGCGAGCGGCTGCGATTCCTGGAGGAGGTCGGCCTCGGCTACCTCACCCTCGACCGCCCGAGCGCGACCCTCTCCGGCGGCGAGGGCCAGCGGATCCGGCTCGCGACCCAGATCGGCTCGAGCCTGATGGGCGTGCTCTACATCCTGGACGAGCCTTCCATCGGCCTGCACCCGCGCGACAACCGACGCCTGCTCGCGAGCCTCGAGCGGCTGCGCGACGCGGGCAACTCGGTGCTGGTGGTCGAACACGACGAGGAGACGATCCGGGCGGCGGACTTCGTGATCGACATGGGCCCGGGCGCGGGCATCCACGGTGGGCGCATCGTCGCAGCCGGCACGCCGGAGGAGATCCTGGCGAGCGAGCGCTCCCTCACCGGCGCCTACCTGTCCGGGCGCCGATCGATCCCCCTGCCCGGACGCCGCCGGACGCCGGGAGAGCGCCGCGTCGTCCTGAGCGGGTGTCGCGCACACAACCTGAAGGACCTGACCCTGCGGCTTCCACTCGGGCTCTTCACGGTGGTGACGGGCGTCTCGGGGTCGGGCAAATCCACCCTCGTGAACGACACCCTCTACCGGGCGCTCGCCGCGAGGCTGCACGGAGCCAAGTCCACCCCCGGCGACTTCGATCGCATCGCGGGGCTCGAGCACGTCGACAAGGTGATCGACGTCAGCCAGGCCCCGATCGGCCGCACGCCGCGGAGCAACCCCGCCACCTACACCGGAGTGCTCGACGGCATCCGGCAGCTCTTCAGCCAGGTCCCGGATGCGCGAGTCCGCGGCTACGGCGCCGGACGCTTCTCCTTCAACGTGAAGGGCGGACGCTGCGAGTCGTGTCAGGGTGACGGGACGCTGCGCATCGAGATGCACTTCCTCCCCGACCTCTTCGTCACCTGCGAGGCGTGCGGAGGCCGTCGCTACAACCGGGAGACGCTCGAGATCGCCTACAAGGGGCGCAACATCGCCGACGTGCTCGACATGACGGTCGAGGAGGCCCTCGCCTTCATGGAGAACGTGGCCTCGGTACGTCGTCCGCTCCAGACCCTCCACGACGTGGGGCTCGACTACATCCGGCTCGGTCAGTCGGCCACGACCCTGTCCGGAGGCGAGGCGCAGCGCATCAAGCTCGCGCGGGAGCTGTCGCGGCGCAGCACCGGCCGCACCCTGTACCTCCTGGACGAGCCCACGACGGGCCTGCACTTCGCCGACGTGGAGCGGCTGCTGGAGGTGCTGGACCGGCTCGTCGAGCTCGGCAACACGGTCCTGGTGATCGAGCACAACCCGGAGGTGATCAAGACCGCCGACCACGTGATCGACCTGGGACCGGAGGGCGGGAGCGACGGCGGCCGGATCGTCGCCGAGGGCCCGCCGGAGGCGGTGGCCCGCCATCCCGAGAGCCATACGGGACGCGCCCTGGCCCCGTACCTGGCCCGCGCCGACGCCGCCGACACCGCCTCGTAGCGGGTCGCGGCCTCGGCGCGGGGACGCGGGAGCTCAGGGACGCGCGAGGTAGAAGGCGTTGACGGGATGGCCCAGGTCGAGGTTCTCGAAGCGGGTGAAGCCGCCTTCGGCGACCATCTGCCGCAGCAGGCTCTCGGGAAGGCCGAGCGTCCCCAGACCGAGCCCTCCCGGCTCCGACAGGGCCGACGACATGCAGGTCAGCACCGACGTGCCGTACATCATGGCCGCCATGGGATTGCTCTCTGCGTTGGCCTCGTAGCCCTCCTTCGCCTTGATGTCGGCGATGAGCCAGAGCCCGTCCTCCGCGATCGCCTGGCGGATGTGCGCGATGGCGGTCGCGGGATCGGTCATGTCGTGGAGGCAGTCGATCGTCATCACGAAGTCGTAGCGGCCGTCGTCGGGTAGGGGCTCGGCCCGCACGTCGTGGAAGCGCACGTTCGAGAGGCCGGCCTCGCGGCGGTTGCTCTCGGCGCGCTCGAGGGCGTGCTGGGAGAGGTCGTAGCCGTGGTACTCGGACTCGGGGAAGGCCCGGGCGAGCTCGACCAGCGCAATGCCGGCGCCGCAGCCGACGTCCGCCACGCGTACACCGGCCTCGAGCCGCTCGCGCAGCCCCTCGACCCGCGGCACCGTGAGCGGCACGAAGAGGCTGCGGTAGAAGGGCGCGAAGCCGCGCTCGATGCCCCGCGCGCCCTCGGGTCCGAAGGCGTCGTAGGGCAGGCCGATCCCGGTCTGGAACGCCTCCGGAAGCCGCTCCGCCACACCGAGGGTCTGGGGGAGATGGGAGAAGAACCCGCACCCGAAGGCGGGGTGGCGCTCGTCGGCCAGCACCGCGCGGCCCTCCGGGCTGAGGGCGAAGCGCCCCTCGCCGCGGTACTCCAGGACGCCGGCCGCTCCCTGCTGGTAGAGCCACTCCCGCAGCCAACGCTCCGAGAGGCCGGTGCGCGCCGCCAGGGCCTCGCTGTCCAGCGCCTCGACCTCGGACAGCACCCGATACAGCCCCAGCCGATCCCCGAGCCAGATCATGGTGGAGGTCATCGCGCCCCCGAGCGCGCCGAAGACCTGCTTCGCGTA
>JAAUYK010013418.1_pt1 | contig 11042 bp, 10 predicted proteins | sample 7278021 | NCBI WGS metagenome assembly JAAUYK01 (sample SAMN14350223, study PRJNA611818) | marine sediment metagenome | isolation source: surface marine sediment (1.8m) | place: French Polynesia: Moorea | collected 2018-08
AGATAAGCCGGTATTACCCCAATGAATAGGCCTGCCAGACAGACAGCAGTCAACAGGATCATCTCATATGATGACAATCCGCGAATGGCAATAAATAACCCGAATCGGTCTAAGATCAACGGTTGATTGACAAACAACAGCCCATACAGCAAACCCACTCCAGCGATGATCCCTGCGATTGTCAGCATGGCAGATTCGCCGATGATCAGAGAAAATACATGCAGCGGCCGCGCCCCCACCGATCGCAAAATCGCCATCTCGCGCCGGCGTTCGTTGAGACTGGTCATCAGCGCAATGAGCATGCCGGACAGACCGACGACCACAACGAAGCCGGATACAGCCAGTAGTGCTTTTTCGGCAGTTCCGATCAGATCCCACAATTCCTGCAGGGCCACACCCGGCAATATGGCCAAGAGCGGCTCCTGTGGGTACTCATTCACATAGCGTTGCACACCAAAGGCGGCAATCCGTGATTTGAGGCCGACCAGAAAGGCGGTTATGGCCTTGGGCGTTAGGTCCATCGCCAGCACTTTTTCCGCCGGAATCGACATCCCGGCAACAGGCGCACCGTCTTTCCAATCGATGTGAATCGCCTCGATGCCTTCAAGAAGAACATGCACGGTGCGATCCACCGGAGTGCCTGTTTTGTTTAAAATACCGACCACTTTAAACGGTTTGTCATCATGCTTAATAAAGCTGACGTCACCGGCCCCGTGGGCGATGATGATCGGATCGCCGATGCGGTAGTCAAGGGCCTGGGCGACGTCAGCGCCGAGTACGGCATCAAAGACACCTTCAAATATTTTCCCTCCGGCCATTTCCAGCTGACGACCGCCTGCAAAGCGGAAAAACTTAAAGTAATCGGTATTTGTCCCCAGGACCCGATAGCCTTTGTGAGAATCCCCCAGCGATATGGGAATGGTCCATTTGATATGTTGATTGCGGGCAATCTCCTGATAACTTTCCCATGAAATGTTATTGGTGGCGTTTCCGATGCGAAATACAGCATAAAGAAGCAGCTGCACCGGACCACTGCGGGCGCCGACAATCAGATCGGTTCCCGATATGGTGTTGGCGAAGCTTGATCGCGCCTCTTTTCTGATACGCTCAACACCCAGCAGCAAGGTCACACTTAGCGCAATCGATACAATGGTTAAGATTGTCGTGAACTTGCGGTTGCGGAAGCTTTTAATTGCAAGGGTAAACATGATTATTGGGGTTGTTCATCTCCATTTAATTTTAAAGTGTTAGCTCTTGTTGATATCCGCAAGCCGTATTGTCTGATCGAAATTGCGTGCCAGGGTGGTATCGTGGCTGACAAAAACCAGGGAAGTCTCCTTGCGGTCACATTCTTTAAACAACAATTGTATAAACGCTTCACGATGTCCTGTATCGAGTGCAGACGTGGGTTCGTCGGCAATTATGATTTCGGGAGCACCGATTAAGGCCCGGGCAGCAGCAACTCTTTGCTGCTGCCCCACACTTAAGTCAGTTGCAGGCTTGTTGATGAGCGTTGCGTCATACATACCCAGTTTCTCGAGCAACCGCATGGCCTCCGCCTTAAAACTTGAGGATCGATCTGTCGCCTTATTTCGCCTGCGCAGGGAAAACCGGCAGGGCAATGTCACATTTTCAACGACCGACAAATAGGGAATGAGGTTAAACATTTGGTAAATAAATCCGATGTGATCTGCGCGAAAACGATCCCGCTCGGCGCCGTTTAATGCGCTAATAATCACATTGTTTACCTCGATCATACCGTGCTGGGGCACCCCGACTCCGGCGATGAGGCTCAGCAAAGTGCTTTTACCGCTGCCGCTGGGCCCTTCGATAAAAATACGCTCCCCGCGTTGGATTTGCAGCTGCTCAATATCTAAAAGCAGGCCATGGCCATCCCATGAAAATTTCAATCCGGCTATATCAATGGCCATATCATGATGTTGTTGGTTTGCCATATTCATTCAACTGCTGTTGTCCATATGATCAAATATAATCATGAAAATTAGAATCTAATCTGATGATGGGTGGCTGTCAGCTCAAGGGCGTTTTGCCGGGCGCCGCTCAACAGCTTAACCTTAATGCGTTCAATGCCCTGAAACATGCGAAACAGGGTGACGTCAATATGCTCAAGTTTTTGCGGTTGCTGGCAGACGATTTTGTATTCGGCCTTAAATTCGCTGTGGCGTTAGTGGTCATCGCCTTGATGATCTGACGCGTGCGCATGTTGATCAGCCTCTTCTTTGCTGCTGTTATCATACTCATGGGTGTGGTCATCCCCATGATCATTATCAGAGTCGCTTTCAATATTGGTGTTTACCGTGCAATACAGTTGATCCCAACAGTGGTCAGGAGTTCATTCATCAGATAACCCAAAATAATCATCGAAATAGATTTTTTACACGAAAGTGAGAACAGGTGGGGCTCGCGGCTCGGTCAGCAATAGCGAATATATTGTGAAAAAAAGTTTATTAAACGACACCATTTCACCGAGCGGTTCAATTTCCGGTACGATGGGTCCTATTCCAGTCTCAAAGATTGAATTGATTGCCAGAAAATCGCAGATAGAGCATGTAACGTCATTGCCTTCAACCCACATAGCAGAGACGTGTCCGGCACAATCATCTGAGTGTGCACCAGCATGGCAGTGTTCCAAATGGCTGTGTAAAACAGGATGGAGTAGGGGCAATGCTACTGCAATGCACACAATTGCCGCCAAGGAAATCAGGTTGGAAGGTAAAGAGTCAACTAGTTTTCTTGACATCATATGATTAATCGCTACAGCGCTCTTGATATCTTGTCGTATCTGTCTTTGGGAGGCATCCGATAATCTCAATTATAATACATGGGAATTGTTTTGCAAAATATAAAATCGCCTGATGCATGGCTGATTTCAAGGACAAAGATCTTGACAAATCTTTCTTAATGAAAGTGATAGATATGGATATTTAATGCAACTAAGTTGCATACGGTTGCTGTCGATCGACTGCATGCATCATACAAAAAGAAAGGCCGGCAATTCATCAGCCGGCCTTTCTGCTTTAATCTTTTTATGCAAGGACAGATGAGCGCTTTAGTTAAAATGGCTCAACGGCCCGCCCAGGTGATCCACCCAGATGTCGACAAAAACATCAAACTCGGCAGTTCCTTTGAGCACTGGCACGCATTGGATCCCGGCTTTGGTTAAAATGGATTTCCAGGAATCGTCTTCATCACCGGCCATGTCATTTTTGGCATGGTCGCCGGCTACGGACATAAAGGGCATCAAATAGGCCTTTTTGATTTTGTTTTTCAGCAACAGCGCTTGGATCAGATCAATTTCAGGGTAACCTTCCACATTTCCTAAAAAGATGTTGGGGTCTTCGAGCTGAAGTTGAAACATCAAAGCAGCGTAAAAGGCGTTGGACGGGTGATGTGTACCGTGACCCATTAATACAACAGCATCTTCTTTTTGTCTCTCCTTAGGAATGACACTCAAAATGGCATTAACTGTACGCTGCATGTCTTCCTGGGTGGCCAGCAGGGGGTATCCCAAAACAACACGCTGAAACCCGCCCATGATTTTAAACGCGCCTACTGTGCGTCGCAGGTCATGATATTCATCCCCGCCGATGGTGTGCAACGATTGCACCGCCACATGGGTAAAGTCTTCATCCTGCATTTTTGCCAGGGCGACTTCGGGTGAATCCAGCAGTTTACCCTGCTTGGCCAGTTTTTTACGGATGATCGTGGAGGTATAGGCCCATTTTACCGGAATACCGGGATAAGCGGCCTTAACCTTTTTATCAATGTTGGTAAAGGATACCTGGGCACTGGCCTCACTGGATCCGAAGGCAACCAATAAAATACCCACTTTTTTAGGTTTTTTGTGCCCGTGCCCACCGGCACCCGCCCAAGCATTCGCGCCCAGGCATATGGCAGAGAAAATAACCGATAACAAAATCAATTGCTTCTTTTTCATCAATGTCATCTCCTTTCTAAAATTCGGCTGTGACGCGAATGGAACCCACCCAGCCATCCACATCTTCAAGGGGATCGTCATATTCATCTTCCATGTACTGAACATCTGCCGTGACGGCAAAAAAATCGTTTAAACCAAAACGCACATAGCCTTCAAAGACGATGGTGTTGTCCACCTCGGTCTCGCCGTCATCCAGGTAGGCAAAACCAATGCCGATATTGTCCTGCTCCCGGTTCCAGAGGCTGCCGCTGATGTTCACACCGCCCGAAAACTCGGTCTCATAGGTAATTTCTGTATCATCGTCCTGATAATACGCTCGCAAAAAGACGCCGAAAATATCGCCCAGCTGCTGATCGGCGGACAACCCAATGGTCATGAGCTCCTCATCATCGCCGTCTTCATCTAAAAAATCATCACTGGTCATCGTGCCGGTGACGCGGTAGTTGCCTTCGCCTAGGCCGGTTTCCAGCCGATAGGCCAGCTGCGCGGCATAATATTGAAAATTGTTGCCGTCATCGTTTTCACCCACGTCCATGATCAAGCCTCTGGCGCTGAAATTGCCCCAGGCCCAATCGACCACACCGCCGATATCGTAGGACACAAAATTGCCCACCACCGCGTTGACAAACACCTCATTTTGAAACTGGCCGTATTCATCGTTGGCAAAGGCGTTTTCATCCACGTAATCGGTGGCATCGATGATGCCGCCGGAAAATCCCAGGTTGTGGGTCTCGCTGAACTCGAAGGTGTGGCTGGCCCAGGCGGTCAACAGATAATCGCGGCTGCGCCCGTTGATATCCTCTACGTCATCTTCCAGATCCGCCGCCCAGGTGGTCAGCACAAAGGGGGATTTGACATTCAGCCCGTTGTTGGCCGCAAAACCGAACTTGGCAAATAACTCGCCGTTGTCATAGGGCCGAAAGCTCATTTCCGGCTGAAAGGCCACTGAGGCTTTGGGACCGTCGTCAACGTCTTCTCCATCGGCGTCTTCATCGCCCTGCAGAAACTGCCAGTTGCCGGCCAAAACACCGCCGACAGAAAATTGGTCGGTCACGTCGTAGCCGAAGGCATTGGGTTGGAAAATAAGCAGCGCTGATAAAACAGTTAAACATAAATAAAATCCTAATTTGTTAGCAAACATGTAGTTCTCCTCCCTGTTTTAGAATGCGAATTTATATCGCGTCCGGATAGAAATAAATTCCCTACTAAAAACCACAGAATTCACATTATTGTAAGGGTTTCAGACACCTCCTTTCAGTTTGACGATTTCTCATTAAATTTCCAATGATAATCAATTTAGGGATAGCGAACGTAGGGCACACGGTACATCACCTGCACATCCCGTGAACGAATATCCTGCATTTCGTAGCGCTCGATGATGCCATCTTTGAGCGGGATGAAATCGCCTGAATGATCTTTGAGCACGGTGAATAGATCGGCCAGAGGAATTTCGTGTTCGAATATGTTAAAGGGGTAGCTGTCCACAGGGATTGTTGCGGTTAACCCAAAATAGTGAATCCGCTCCCCATTCCGCTTTTGCGTAAAACCGGTGTCCGAAGGCAGATACAGTACACGGCTGTTATTCATTTTCATTGATGGTGTGCCAGCGTGGTCTTTTTTCCTTATTCCGTTGTGATCGGAATTGGGCCTGTTTTTCATTTTTCCCTCACCGTCTTTTCCGGTTTCTTTTGTTCAGAGAAAATTTTAGGCCTCATGCCTGTAAGTTGATTGGACAAAGAAGGGAAACCCCTGCCAAGATTGTCCCTTCCTTGCCCGCAATGGGTGCCTTTTTTGCGCATTAACCGGTATTCAATTTGCAAATAAAAAAGCCCTTCAAGCGACAATGCTTGAAGGGCTGCACCCAGTTTTCTTAACCCTTTTTATATGATGCGCTATCCCTGTCTTCCGCAGGTCGATGGCAATTCAACAAGGCAGGTCTTCTGGCTCTCGGATCAGTCTACTATCTGCGCCTTCCCGTCTGGTTTCAACCAGACAGTGGCTGAATGCAGAATTCGTCCCCGATTACAGCGGCGGGACCACTCCCGATTTTAACGGGATTCCCTATTAAGCAAATGCACCTTGGGTGTTTTATAATTGAGGTGACGAGTGGTTGTCAATAGAATTATCTTATGAGGTAGAAATGGGTTGGTGAGATTTGATAGCTTTAAAAGCGGTTCAGACTAAAAATCTTTTTTTTCAGTTTTTTCGAGAATTTTGTTCAAGGTTGAATTGATGCTCAGCAACAGCCGCTTGATATCGTTTAACTGTTGCATCATGGAAGCATTGCCAGTGGGATTATTGGCTATACTATCAGCGCGAGATCCGATTTTACGGGAAATGTCGTCCAGGCGGATACCCAGGGTGACAATAAAATAAAGTAACAGAATGAAGCCAAAGGTTTCCTCCCGCCAGTACAAAAACCGCCAGCCCAGGTATACAATGACCAAAAAAACCGCAGTGGTTAAAAAATACGGATGATCAACAATCCATTTTTTTATTTTTCCAACCATCGTTTTCTTTACGATTCATTTTCTTTCTGGCTTCGATTTATGAAAAGCACCGATATCACTTGCTGAGGTTGCGTTACAGCATAAGTGGCAAAAAATCACCAGCAAATAATCGCTTTTTTATAAAATACTTTGCGTCTTTGCGCGAGATAATTTCCAGCCTAAACCACCCTACTCGCCTAAATTTTCAAGAGAATTCAGTATCTAAGACTTTTTTGACTCCTCTTCTCTCAAAACCCGCCGCAGGACCTTGCCCACATTGGAAACCGGCAGGTTTTGGCGAAATTCCACTTGTTTGGGCCGCTTGTAGCCGGCCATCTTTTCTTTACTGAAAGCCAGGATTTCATCTTCGGTGGCTGTTTGACCCGGTTTTAATTGAATATAGGCTTTAACCGTCTCCCCGCTCGTTTCATCCGGCGCGCCGATCACCGCGGCCAATTCCACTTTGGGATGCTGAAACAAAACATCTTCAACATCGCGGGGGTAGACGTTAAATCCGCCAACGATAATTAAATCTTTTTTGCGGTCGGTCACCAGGATATAGCCATCTTCGTCAATATGACCGATGTCGCCGGTTAAAAAATAGCGCTTGCCGTCAATTTCACGAAAGACTTTTTTGGTTTCTTCGGTCCTATTCCAATAGCCCTGCATGACCTGGGGACCGCAGATGGCGATTTCACCATCCTCGCCCTGCGGCAACTCCTGTGTTGCCGTGTCAATATCCAAAATTTTGATGTCGGTGCTGGGCATCGGAAAGCCGATGGAACCGATTTTACGGCCCTCTTTGTTGGTGGGGTTGGCGGTGGCCACCGGAGCTGTTTCACTCAAACCGTACCCTTCAAAAATAATGGCCCCGGTTTTTTCCTCAAACTGTTTGCAGACCTCCGGCGGCAGCGGCGCCCCGCCGGAGAAGCAGCCGACAAATGAGGATAGATCATATTTTTCAAGCAGGGTATGATTGGTAAATGCCACAAAGACCGTTGGAACCGCCGGCATGATGGTCGGTTTGTATTTCTGTACGGCTTTGAGAACCTCCGTAAAAGGCGGTTTGCCGGCCCGGGGATCCGGCACGCATATCAGCGCACCGCCAATGTAGCAGGCATACAACATGGCAACCGTCAGGCCAAAAACATGATACCACGGCAACACGCCCAGAACCGTATGGAAGCCGCCGTGCCGAACCTTTTCAGGCGTCTTCCCCGGTTCGTGCACAAAGCGGGCCCATTCATCCAGGGCCATCAGATTGGAGGTAAAGTTGGTATGCACCAGAGCGGCGCCTTTGGGAACGCCGGTGGTCCCCCCGGTGTAGATGATCAGAGCCAGATCCTCGGCGGGATTAATGTCAATGGCCGGTGGCTGCGGTTGGGCGCCGGCAACCACATCATCAAAAAAAAGATGGCCACTCTGGTAATTTCCGGCCTTGGGAATTTTTCCCAAAAGCCCGCCGATCAGTGCTTTAATGGGCGGCAGGTATGATTTAACCCCGCATAATACCACCGTTTCCACCTCGGTGCCCTCAATGGCTTCAACGGTGGTCGGATAAAACCGGGGGTGATCCATGCAAAAGACCACCTTGGCACCGGCATCTTTAAGTTGATAATTCAACTCATTGGCGGCATACAGGGGATTGCAGGTGACACATACAGCGCCGGCCTTTAAGATCCCGAAGAATATGGCCGGGTAATGGGGCAAATTAGGCAGGAAAATGGCCACGCGGTCGCCTTTTTGGATACCGCGAGAGGTCAAAAAATGGGCGATGCGATCGGCCGTGTCTTGGACCTGGGCAAAGGTACGGGTGGCGTCATTGAAAATCGTGTATACCTGATCCGGGTATTTGTCGGCAGATTCATCTAAAACAGAAAACAGAGGTTTTTCGTATCCTGAAATTTCATGCGGGACGCCCTCCGGCCAGTTGGGTGCCGGCCAAGTTGAGGCTGTCATGGGAACCTCCTTCAAACTGAATTTTAAATAAAAATTAATGAGAAGTAGTGATGTTATCTTAATAGTAACAAACTATTCAAATCCACAAATTGATGAATATTGTCAATCAGTCTTAACTTCGCATTAATTTTCATGCAAGATTTAGATTACAGATATGAGGAGAACTCCGTTTGAATCACTTCATAAAGCTCTTCTCCGATGGCCAGGCCCAGATCAATGAATTGCGGCCCATATTTTTGGCCGGTGGTCGTTCTGAAGGTGGTTTTAATACTCCTGATTTTTTCCATACCCTGGGGGTAGCCTTCCATAAATTTGGTTAGCGGTGGATTAAAATAAGAGACCATGTCCCAGAGGGTGTCGTGAAAATTATCCGGACCCCAGCGAAATTTGTCCGCGTCATACAGACAGTTTGAAAGCAGCTCGCCTTCGGGTGAGGAGGCATCTATCGGCTCTTTAAAGGCTTCATGATTTTGAATGGCAGCCGAGATTTTGTCGATCTCTTCAGTGGAATACGCATATTGTTTTAGCAGTTTCCTTGCATGTTCGGCGGCGTGGGTGGAATGATCCTTTTGCTTGCGTTTAACGTCATGCAGCAAGCCGGCGGTGTGGGCCAAACAGACCAGGCGTGAAAGCGGATCTTCATCAAATCCTTTTTGCCCGGCTTCGATGACCATTAAGGCGCCGGCATCATGCGAAACCTTGACGGCATGCATCAGGCCGTGTCCGAAATCATTTTCCAGGGTTCCGGCAAGAAATGCCAACAGTTTTTTGATATCACGGCTGCTATCAAAGTAACGCTTGGAGGCCTCATCAGCCTCAGAATGCTCATGATAAAAAGCCGGTGTGGGATGACGCAAGATGATTTGGCGGGCGCGCTGACGAATTTGATGATAAATGGGTTGCATATATATGCGTATTCTTGGAGTGGTGGCGTATTGGAGTAGTGGAGCTGTTTTGATCTTGGATTTTGGATTGCGGATTTGGGATGGTAAGGAAATAATTCGTATCAGAATAGTCTGTTTTTTAAATCTAAAATCTGAAATCTAAAATCCAAATTATTATAGCTCCATTACTCCAGTTTTAGAAAACAAGGTTGCGAATGAAAAAAATGGGTGTTCAAAAGTAACGAATCGTTCAGATTATGGGACCCTATATTTCCGACAGTGAAAAGGGTCTACCGCACACCTTCCAGCGGCCATCTTCTCTGACCAGCGACAGGGTCTCATCAACATCATGCGATTCCATGAGAAAAAACAGTCGCCCAATTAGGGTAAAAACAGGATTAATGGATCTAAACCGCTCTCCGGTAATTCTGACCTCGGCATTATTTTCATCGACCATTTGGATTTCAGTGGCGACATGCGACAACTGGTTTTGCATGTAACTCTTAGAAAATCCCAGTAACCTGGCCCGGTCAGCTACTGAATTCAAATACGTATTCACAATATTGAGCTCTTCATCCTCCGCCATCTCACTGCACAGACGTTCCGACATCGAAGGGCCGTCCAACATGAAATAGGCTTGGGCGAAATCAACCGCTGCCGTTGCAGGGCTTTCTGTTTTACCAACAGCAATCAATAACCCCTGAAGAATAATAAAAACCACAACCACGAAGCCAATAATCGATAGATTTTTACCGCTTAGCATTGATTTAACCTCCATTAAAGAAAACCCTGAACCGCCGCTTGCGATTTGGGATGATCAACAATCAGATGGCGACAGATGTCAAGTGTGATTCTGGCTGTGAGCGCCATCTGCCAGGCATCAAAATGTGGACGTATCCCCCTAACATAAAACGGCTGCCGATGACAAGAATTTTTAAAGCCTCATCTGCCGTCACCTTGTACCGAAATCGTTTGGTTTGCCTCAGGCGTCACTTTCGGGTAATCTTATTTACTGGAGGTACTGTCAAGAATAGATTGATAATCAAAACAATAGCGCAGGCTGGCGAAACAAAAAGGATATGTTAATGAAAAACGGAGAAGAAACGGCCGTCGGCCACATTTTAAAGGCTGTCCTTTACTCATGGGACGGGTTTAAAATCGCATGGACCCAGGAAAAGGCGTTCCGGATTGAAACGGTGGTCATTGCGGTATTTCTGCCTATCGGCATCTGGATGGGTCAGACGATGGTGGAATGGGCGCTGCTGATCGGCTCCAGCATGCTGGTCCTGATTACCGAATTGCTAAATTCGGCAGTGGAAAATGTCGTCAACCGCATTAGCACGGATCATCACATTTTATCCAAGCAGGCAAAAGATCTGGGCTCAGCCGCGGCCGCCGTCAGCCAGCTGACCGCGGCCATCATCTGGGGTCTGATTGCTTATGGGCGCTTCTTCAGTTGAGATTTATATTAAGATAAATCAGGCTGTTAATTAGCACCTCTGTATATTAAAACGATACGCTAATTGAGCGCTTGTCGAGGTTGCCGCAGCTACACGGCAGATGCCGTTTCGCTATAGTGTACTATGCGGAACGGCATCTGACGCCGTAGATGAGATAAGATCGGCAGTCCCTAAGGGTTTTAAATTATAAAAAATAGAACCGTTTTAAATCCTTTTAATTAAATTAAATTATCCTTTTTTATAATTTAAACGATCAACATAGGATTAGGTTTGACACGCCCATTATTATCAG
>JAAUYK010123227.1_pt1 | contig 11042 bp, 11 predicted proteins | sample 7278021 | NCBI WGS metagenome assembly JAAUYK01 (sample SAMN14350223, study PRJNA611818) | marine sediment metagenome | isolation source: surface marine sediment (1.8m) | place: French Polynesia: Moorea | collected 2018-08
CCTCCAGCGCGGGGTACCGATCCCGGAGGCCGCAGGCCAGATTCGCCCCGACGAAGCCCGCGCCTCCCGTGACCACCAGTCGGCGACCGCGTCCTTCGCGCTCGAGTGCTGCGGGCAAAGGGAGCCTCCGGTTCTCTGCGGGGTGATCCGTGGTGGGGTGGCGCGATGTCGGACAGCCGCGGGCGGGGGGAGGGGGAAGAGCGGCCGAATCATATCAATGATCGCGACGCCTCACGAGCCTCCGAGGGACGGACCGATGCGGCAGCCCGGCGGAGTCGTCGATGGTCTGCGGCGAAGGCAGGCGACGCGATGGTTCGGCCCGTCCGGCCCCCGCGGAGCGTTCCGAACTCCACACGAGGCGCCGGAGTCACCACGTCGAGCGCGTCGACAACTCCGCGGGCGCTCCCGGTGTGCGACGGGCCAAGGCGCTGGCCCGCCGGGCGCGCAGGTGCAGAGTCGAATTACTCTCGATACCCCGCCGACCGGTCGGGCGCCTGACACCCGATGCCGTGTCCGATGGCCAGATAGACGCGATGCTGTCCGGACCACCCGTCGCAGCCGCCGCGGCGGTGTGCGCGCCGGGTCCGGCTGGCCCTTCACGGAGCGGATCCGTTCTCGGCCCGCTTCGAGAGCGTGAACCATGACGTGGTGGACAAGATCTGCACACCCTTCGGGAGGCGGGCGCCCTCGAGGGCTACGAGGCGGCGCGGATCGACGCCCGGTACGTGCGCGCGGTGGACGGCAGCAAGAGGTTCCAGAGCCTCGTCGGGGAGCTGCAGGAGAACCGAGGTGCCGTGCCACCTCCCGCGTCTGCAGGCGGGCCGGTGCAGACGTCGCGGGGGAGCTCGCACGGGGTCGCGTGGCCGCACGCGCGGTCCGGCGTCGGGCTCGCCAACGCGGCCCGGGGCCCTAGATTCGCGTCATGCCCGATTTCGACGCGGTCCGCTATGCCCAGCGGGAGCTGGCTCCGCTGCTCCGGCAGCTGCGCGCCCTCGCCGAGGCGGAGGGCGAGATCGAGCAGCAGGGCTTCTTCGACCGCGTTCTGCGGGGCATCGAGCTCGCGCGGGAGGACGAGGACCTGGCGGGACCCTTCATGGAGCTGTCGACGGCGGCCTTCCTGGGCTTCGGCTACAGCGCGGCCGCGACCTTTCTGCTCGACGAGACGCTCGCCCGGGCGCAGAATCTCGCGGAATCGCTCTCCCTGGATCCGGAGGGGGACCACTGACGGGCGGCGACGCCGCACCGCAACGGGATCGCATGACGCGACTGCGCATCCGCATCGAGTTCGAGGGCCGCCACACGCTCGGACCCGGAAAGGTCCAGCTGCTCGAGGCGGTCGGGGAGCACGGCTCGATCACGGCCGCCGCCCGCTCCATGGGCATGGGCTACCGGCACGCCTGGGAGATGCTCGACGACATCAACCAGTGCTTTCGCGATCCGGTGATCGAGACCGAGACCGGCGGTCGCGCGGGTGGAGGCGCACGCCTCACCGAGTTCGGGCGGGAGCTGATCGCGCGCTATCGCGCGATGCAGGCGAGGGCCGAGGCGGCCCTCGCCCCCGATCTCGAAGCGCTGACCTTCGCGTGTTCGCGCTAATGGCTCCTCCCGCACCGGCTTGACGCGCGCGCAGAGCGCGTGCAGAATGCGCCGCGGTCTCGTTCCCAAGCGGGAATCGCGGTCGGAGCGGCGTGTCGTGCCAGGCTGCGCGCTCGCGGTCGGTCGCCAGGCCGGGCCCTCCGATGTATCGACTTCCGTTCCTGCACTCGCTCGCCGCACACGTTGGCCTCGTGGGTGCCGTGGCCCTCTCGAGCGGCTGGTGGGAGCCCCCGCAGAGCCCGGGCGGGGAGGGCGCCGACGCGGCGGGCGCGTGGGTCGGGCGCGAGCTGCGCCACCACGGCGTGCTCGACCGGGCGGCCTCCTGAGGTGGCGCTCCACACTCCGACGCCCGAGTCCTTCTCCGCGCTGCGAGGCGACGCCGCCCTCGCGGTGTACATCGATCTCAAGAGTCCCTACGCGTTCATCGCAATCGAGCCCACGCGCGCGATGGCCGCGTCCCTGGGCGTCGCGATCGAGTGGCGCCCCTTCACCCTCGACATCCCGAGCTACCTGGGCTCTGCGAAGCTCGACGCGAAGGGCGAGGTCGCGAGCGCGAAGCGGACCGCTCAGCAGTGGACCGGTGTGCGCTACGCGTACCGGGACGCGCGGCGCTACGCCAGCCTTCGCGGCAAGACGCTGCGCGGCACCGTGAAGATCTGGGACTCCAGCCTGGCGGGCATCGCGATGCTGTGGGCCCGCAACCACGGCGAGGCGGTCTTCGACCGCTTCCTGGACGACGCCTATGCGCGCTTCTGGCGTCGCGAGCTCGACATCGAAGACGCGGGCGCGCTGGAGGTCGTGCTGGGGGAGGCGGGCGCGGAGGTCGAGGGCTTCCGCGACTACGCGCAGGGTCCGGGACGCGCCGCCCACGACGAACTCAACCGGGCCGCGTTCGACGCGGGCGTCTTCGGCGTTCCCACCTACCTGGTGGAGGACGAGATGTGGTTCGGCCGCGAGCACCTGCCGCGGGTCGCATGGCTGCTCGGCGGTCGCCGCGGCCCCGCGCCGGATGTGGCCAACCGGGCCTTCGGGCCCGCGACGAGCCCCGCGCCGTGAGCTTCGAGGCCGACCTCGACCGCGCGCGGCTCAGCGTGGCGCTCGACCTGCGACACCCCCTCGCGTACCTCGCGCTGCATCCGACGCTCGCCTTCGCGGAGTCGCTGGGTCTGGCGGTGAACTGGCTGCCTCTCACCACGCCGACGCTGAATCCTCCCAGCCGCCCCGGGCCCGAAGACGACCGCGGCGTGCGCCATCGGCGCTACCGCGCCCAGGCGATCGCTCGGGAGATCGAGACCTACGCGGCGAGTCAGGGCCTGCTGCTGCGCGAGTTCTACCGCAGCGGCAGTGCGGAGCTGGCGAACCGCGGCTGGCTCTGGCTGCGGGAGCGACACCCCGAACGGCTCGTGCCCTTCCTGAAGGAGGCGTTCCGCGCCTACTGGGCGCTCGAGCTCGATCCATCGAGCGAGGCGCAGGTGAGCCGGGTGGTGGAGGCCGTCGGCGGGGACGCCGCCGGCTTCCGTGACTGGTCGGACCGGGACGGTGCGGCCGCCAGCGAGAGCCTGGCCGAGACGCTGCGCGACGCGGGGCTGTACCAGGTCCCCGCCTTCGTGGTGGAGGACGAGGTCTTCTACGGCCGCCAGCACCTGCCCATGATCCGCTGGATCCTGGAGGGCCGTACCGGCCCGATCCCGATCTGAGCGCCCTACGCGAGGTCGAGGTGCTCCCAGCCCGTGCCGCGGTGGAGCGGCGGGAAGTGGTCCGGGTGCTGGATCTCGGCCAGGATCTCGAGCGAGTCGAGCAGTCTCGGCCCCGGGCGGTTGAAGTACTGGTTGCCGTCGACGACGACGAGGCGGCCCTCGCGTGCGGCGCGCAGCGACGCGAGCTTCGCGCCGCTGCGCTCGAGCGCCGCCGCCTCCTCTCGGATCCGGTCCATGTCGAAGCCGCACGGCATCAGCACGACGACGTCCGGGTCCGCGTCGGAGAGCGCGCTCCACTCGAGGCTGGGCGAGTGCTCACCGGGCTGGCAGAACGCGCAGCGCCCGCCCGCGAGCGTCACCAGCTCCGGCACCCAGTTGCCCGCCGCCATCAGCGGGTCGAGCCACTCGATGCAGGCGACCTTCGGCTGCTCGCGGATGCGCAGGGCGCGTTCGGCCAGGTCCGTCACCGAGTCCGACAGGCGCTCGCAGAGCGCGCGCGCCCGGCCCTCGACGCCCAGCGCCTCGCCGACGCGCAGGATGTCGTCCCACACGTCGCCGAGGGTGGTCGGCGCCAGTGACACGACTCGGGGTCGTGCGCCGTTCCACTCCTCCAGCGCCTGCTCGACGTCGCCGAGGCTGGCCGCGCACACCTCGCACTGGTCCTGGGTGAGAATCGTCGTCGGAGCGAGATCGCGCAGGCGCTCCGCGTCGACCCGGTACACCGAGAGCCCCTCCGCGACGAGCTGGCGAACGCGGGAATCGATCTCGGCGCTCGATCGTCCCGGGTCGAGCTTGGGCTCGGTCAGCGCGGGGAGCACATCGACGCCCGCCGGGTGGTCGCACTCGTGGGAGCGGCCCACGAGCTGCTCCCGCAGGCCCAGGGCACAGACGATCTCGGTGAGACTCGGCAGCAGGGAGACGATGCGTTCCACGCTACAGACCTCCCAGGCGATCGAAGCGATCGCGCAGATCCTCGAGGCGGGGCACCCGCTCGACGGCGCGGGCGAGAGCCTCCCGGCGCGCTCCCGATCGCCGGGCCCCGCCCATATCATCGCAGCGTGGCTGAGGGGCGCCACGTTCTCCGGGTCCGAGTCCAGTCGGGCCTCGAGACGGGCGCGGAGGGTCGCCGGAGCGCGTCGTCGCGGCCGCCCTCGACCGCCGCTCCCGGGCATCCGGGCTAAGCTTCGGCGCGGAGGAGAGGCGATGGACTTCTATCAGGATCCGCCCCGGCTCGGCCATCCGTATCGCGAGGATCGCCTGCTGAGAGGATTCCTGCGTCGCGCGCTTCCCGAGGACGTGCTTCGCGACATCGAGGGCTCACTCGAGCGGATGGCGGAGGCGAGCGCTGGCCGCCTGCGCGACCTCGCCCACCAGCACCGCCTCGCCGAGCCCACGCACCGCCCCTACGACGCCTGGGGCCATCGCATCGACGAGATCCAGCTCAGCCCCGCCTGGGAGCTGTGCGCGCGGGTGGCCGCAGAGGAGGGACTCGTCGCCACCGGGTACGAGCGCGCCCACGGCGCCCACTCGCGGCTGCACCAGTTCGCGCTCGTCTATCTGTTCGCGCCGTCGTCCCAGTTCTATTCCTGCCCGCTCGCCATGACCGACGGAGCGGCGGCCACGCTCGAACGGCTCGCGGCGCCGGCGCTGCGCGAACGCGCGCTCCCGAGGCTCCTCTCCCGCGATCCCGAGCGCGCCTGGACCGCGGGCCAGTGGATGACCGAGCGCACCGGCGGCTCCGACGTCGGTCTCAGCGAGACCGCGGCGCGCAAGCGCGACGGGGGCTGGGTGCTCGACGGCGACAAGTGGTTCACGTCCGCGGTCAGCTCGCAGATGGCCCTCACCCTGGCCCGACCCGAGGGCAACGGCCCGGGCGGCCGCGGGCTGGCGCTCTTCTACCTGGAGCTGCGCGATGCGCAGGGGCGGCCCAACGGAATCCGGGTCTCCCGGCTCAAGGAGAAGCTCGGGACCCGCAACCTGCCGACGGCCGAGCTCGAGCTGCGGGGCGCCCGGGCAGAGCCGGTGGCCGGACTCGGCGACGGCATCCGCAACATGGCGAGCATGCTCAACCTGACCCGCACCTGGAACGCCGTGTGCTCCGCCGCCAGCCTGCGCCGCGGTCTCGCGCTGGCGCGCGACTACGCGCGTCGGCGCGCGGCCTTCGGAGCGCCGCTGTCCCGGAAGCCCCTGCATCTCGACACCCTGGCCGCCCTCGCTGCGGAGCAGGAGGCCGCCTTCCATCTCACCTTCCACGCCGTGACGCTGCTCGGGCGCGAGGAGACGGGCGAGCTCGACGAGGCCGGGGCGGCGCTGCTGCGCCTCGTCCAGCCCGTTGCGAAGCTCGTCACCGGGCGCCAGGCCGTGGCGGGGGCGAGCGAGGTGCTCGAGGCGTTCGGCGGCGCGGGCTACGTGGAGGACACCGGCCTGCCGGCTCTGCTGCGTGACGCCCAGGTGTTCCCCATCTGGGAGGGCACGACGAACGTCCTGGCCCTCGAGACCTTCCGGGCCATCCAGCGCGTCGATGCCCTCGTGCCGTTCGTGTCGGAGGTCCGCCACCGCGCCGAGTCGGCCCGCGATGGTCGCCTGCGCGCCCCCGCGAAGACCGCCGTGGAGACGGCCGAGCGTGTGTCCGCATGGTGGCGTCGTGCGGCGGAGCGCGGCGCGGAGGCGACCGAGGCAGGAGCCAGGCGCTTCGCCCTGACCCTGGGCCGTACGCTCGCCCTCGCGCTGCTCATCGAGCACGGGCAGTGGGAGCTCGACGAGAGCGGAGACGTGCGGGGTGTCGAGGCGGCGCGCCGCTTCGCGTTCGCCGGCGTGGATCTTCTCGACGATTCCCCGGGCGATCCGTCGGCCACCGCAGCGCTCGCGATGGACGAGCCCCTCGCGGACTAGTGTCCGAATGCAGCCGAACTTCTGGGACAGGACACTAGCTCGCGGACCGGAGCGAGGACGCGCCCTGCCTGAAGATGCCGGGTGCCGCGTCCCGGTTGGGTTGGAGCGCGGCTCAAACGAGGTCGATGCGGGTTCCGCAGATCACGATCGCGCTGTCGCCGTCGGTCGCGAGGTCCCGCTCGCGGGCGCTGCGCAGACACGCCTCCCGGTCTGCGACCTCGATCCCGATACCCGCCAGCCCTTCGCCGCGCCCGTCGCAAGCCTCACCGAAGTGGAGCGCGCCGCCTTCGAGCTCGATGCGCGCGACCTCCCGCGGATGCTCGGCATCCTGCACGGGCCGGTTCAGCACCTGTCCCCACCGCCGTGCCAGTGCGGCGGGGTCGTCGGCCTGGAGCCACGCGTTCCGCAGGCCCCGCACCCGCTCGGTCCGCACGTGCTCGCGCCAGGGCCCGGCCCACCGCCACGACTCCGGCGGCCACGCCTCGTCGAGTGAGACGATCGCCGCGCCGACGTCGCGCGGGTGTAGATGCAGGGTGGCGATGTCGTCGAGCGCGGTCTCCCAGACGACGCGCACCCCCAGCTCCTCCAGGCGCCGCCGCTCCGCCTCGAGTCCCCGCGTCTGGAGGATCACCATGTAGCCGCCGTCGCCACCGCGACGCACCAGGAGCCGCTCCGCGCTGGCGCCGGGGTCGATGGGCGAGACGACTTCGAGGAAGGTGTCGGCGAGCGGAAGCACGGCGTTTCGGAGTCCGAAGACCTTCACGCCCGGATCCCGGTAGCCCACCTCGAGACCGAAGACGGCGCAGAGGTCGTCCACCACGGCGTCGAGGTCCCGGGCGACGAGGGCGATCTGACGCAGCCGCATGGCCGCCCTCCTGCAGTTCGGGACCAGCATACCCGAACGGACTCAGCCCCGGGCGCCGAAGTCCGACAAGCAGTGAGTGGACGTCGCTCTGCCTGCCGAAGCCCCGCAGTCCGACCACGCTGGCCCTGCCATCGCGGCGGCCGGAGGCGACACCGCGCAGCCGCTGAACCTCGCCCGACGAGTCGCGTGGATCGAACGCCTCGCCGGTCCCCTGGCGGGGCGCCGCCTTCTCGACTGCGGGAGCGGGGCAGGGGGGTACGTGCGCGCGCTGCGCAGCCGGGGCGCCGACGCCTGGGGCGTCGAGCTCGACCCGAACAAGCTCAGGGACGTCTGCGCCGTGGATGCAGCCCTGGCGCGCCGCCTCGTGCGAGCGGACCTGGAGCGTACGGGCTTCCCGGACCAGCTCTTCGACGTGGCGCTCCTCAACGAGGTGCTCGAGCACGTTCCCGACGACGCGGCCGCGCTGCGCGAGGTCCACCGTGTCCTGGCTCCGGACGGCCTGCTGGTCGTCTTCTCCCCGAACCGGCTCTATCCCTTCGAGACCCACGGCGTGGTATCCCGCGCGTCGGGCCGGCGCCTGTCGCCCTGGCTACCGGGTGTCCCGTACGTCCCCGTCGCCCTCGGTCGGAGCATCGTCGACTACTGGGCGCGCAACTACTGGCCCTGGGAGCTGCGCGCCCGGGTCCGGGCAGCGGGCTTCGGGATCGTCGGGAGCGGCTACGTGTGGCAGACCTTCGAGAACATCTCGGGCCGGCAGCCCGGCTGGCTGCGGCCGCTGCGGGGCGCGCTCCGCCGACTCGCCGCCGCGCTTGAGCGGAGCCCGCTGGTATGCGTGCTGGGGGTCTCCCAGGTCCTCGTCGTCCGCAAGCGCGGGGTCTCGCCCCCGGTGACCGGCTCGCCGTAGGTCCTCCGCGGTCCTATGGCTTCAGGGGTGGCTTCGATCGCTCGAGGCGCGCGCGCGCGGTGGCCTGGTCCGGGTCCAGAGCGAGGGAAGCCTGCCAGCTCCGTTTGGCCTCATCCCGCCAACCCATCTCGTCCGCCAACAGGTCGCCTCGGTGCGCGAGCAGACGCGCCTGGGCGGTGCGGCCTTCGGTGCGCTGGTAGAGGTGCTCCACCAGATCGAGCTGGGCGAACGCGCCACCCATCTCCCCGGCGAGCCCCATTGCGCGATCCAGCGCCTCGACGCGCATCGGGTCGAGCTCCAGGGCGCGCTGCAGGTGGGCCAGCGCGCTGCTGCGTTCGCGCAGCTCCCGATCGAGCAGCTCGGCCAGCTCCAGATGGATCGCCACCTGCTCGGCTCCCTTCGTCCGGGGCAGCTCGGCCCGCAGGGCCTCGACGCGCTGCTTCGGGTCGGCTGTGTTCGTTTCGCCCGCTTCGCGCAGCCGCTGCAGGCGCTGCCGAGCATCCAACGATCCGAGGCGGATGGCCTCCTCGTAGACCGTCATCGCCTCGACACGCTCGCCGAACTGCTCCTCGAGCAGCTCCGCGAGCTCGCACAGCAGCGTGGCGCGCGTCGAAGCCGTTCCGAAGGCTCGCTGCGATTCCAGAAGCTCCCGCAGGGGCCCCCACGCTCCGCTCTTCCGGTAGCAGCGGGAGAGTCCCCGCCGAGCGGTCAGGCCGCCCGGATCGGCGCGCAGCGCCTGCTCGTAGGCGCGGCGCGCGCCGCCCGGATCCCCGAGCTCGTCCTCGAGCAGGCTCCCGAGCCGGCTGAGCACCGCGGAGGCCGTCACGCCGTCCGCGGAGAGCACGGCCCGGCGCTCCAGCAGCTCGACCATCTCCGCATGGCGCTCGGCCCCCTCCAGGAGCGTGATCGTGAGGTCGAGAGCCAGCACGTCGCCCGGATCGCGCTCGAGGGCTTCTCGGAGGGCCTCGAGTGCCCAGTCCGTCTCGCCGCGTGCCGCCGCCAACCAGGCCGCCCGGATGCAGCGGCGGGCGGTGTGCATCGAGTCGGCAACATCGCGCCCGTTCCTCGGGAGATCACGCAGCGTCATCGCGGTCCTGTTGCGAGCGACCCTCCGGAGGTCCATCGGCTCTGCGGGGCCGCCTCTTGAGACGCGCGGAGCGGATCGCGCCTCGGGCCCCTCAACGCGGCGGCGAAGATCGCCGAAACAGAACGGGATGTACGGCGCGATCCTGCCGGCGGCCTTCGTCTCTGCAGCGGCCTGCGCCGTGGCGATCCGGGTCGTCGCGCGCCGGGACAAGTCCGAGGAGCAGTGGCTGCTCTTCGGGCTGGCGGTCTCGCTGGCCTTCTGGGGCGGTGGGATCGGACTGCGCTGGCTCGCGACCAGCGAGGCCGGGCAGGTGTCCTCGCTCCGGGTGGTGTTCCTCGGGATCATCGGGGTCCCGCCCCTCTGGCTCCTGGTGGCGGCGCGGCACACGCGGATGTGGCCCTGGCTGCAGCCTGCCCTGGCGCGGGCCATCCTGATCGCTCCGTCGCTCCTGGCGTACATCGCGCTGCTCACCAACCAGAGCCATCACGGCGTGGTGGTGGCGACGCCGCGCCCCGGCTCGAACTTCCACAGCTGGGCGGGCCCGCTGCTGTGGGCCTTCGCGCTCTGGGGCGGCGCCTGCGTGGTCGCCGGCTCCGCGATCTACGCGGCGTCGGTCCGACCCGTCTGGGCCGGCGGCGAGCGAGGGCGCGCGATCCTGCTGGGCGCGGCGTCGGTCGCTCCCGTGGTCGCGATCACCGTGAAGCTCTGCTTCGGCCGGCCCGTTCTGATCACTCCCCTGAGCCTCACCGTGACGCTTCTGATCCTGTCGGCGACGATCCTGCGCAACCGGATCGCGGAGAGCGATCCTCTCGCGCGGCGCGACGTGATCGAACACCTGAGCGACGGGGTGATCGTCGCCAACGCCGATGGGTTGGTGCTCGACTCCAATCCCGCAGCGCTGAAGCTGCTGGGTCGGGACACGGAGGGACTCCGCCAGCATCTGCTGGCGGATGTGCTCTCCTCCCTCTCCGTGGACGAGGAGCGCGAGGGCCTGCGTAGTCGCCTCGACGACCTCGACGCGCAGGGCGGGTCTCTCGACGTCGAGGTGTGCTCGCCGGACGGACGCCGTTTCGACGTCCACGCCGCCTGCGTACGTTGCGGCAAGGGGGAGACCACCGGGCAGTTCGCGGTGCTGCGCGATCGAACCGAGGACCGACGCTACGAGGAGGTGGTGCGTCGCACCCAGAAGCTCGAGACGGTGGGCACGCTCGCGGCGGGCATCGCCCACGAGGTCAACAATCCACTCGCCTTCGTTCGGGCGAATCTGGGCGAGGTCCGCCGCATGGGCGCTCGCGTCGACGAGGCCCTGCGCGGGTGCCACGGCAGCCTCGCGGAGTCGCTCTCCGGTCTCCCCGGCATCGCCGCCGAGGCGCTCGAGCGCATCGGCCGCATCGAGGCCGCCGTGACGGACATGCGGCGCATGTCCGTCGCGCCCAGCGAGGGCCTGGTGCCACTCGACCTGAACCAGGTGGTGCACGACGCGTGCCGGCTCTCACGGCTGCGCGGGGACGCTCGGGCGGAGCTCGAAACCAAGCTCGCGGACGCGCTTCCGCCGGTCAGGGGCTCGTCGCAGCTCCTGGTGCAGGCGCTGCTTAATCTGCTGGTGAACGCCGAACAGGCTCTCGCCGGACGTGCCAATGGCCAGGTGGTGGTCGAGACCGTGCAATCGGACTCCGGCGTCGAGATCCTGGTGAGCGACAACGGTCCCGGGATCCCGGAGGAGGTTGCGCAGCGCGCCTTCGATCCCTTCTTCACGACGCGCGGTCCCGAGTTCGGCCTGGGGCTCGGACTGTCCATCGTCGCGGACATCGTCCGCGACCACGGAGGGGAGGTGGCGCTGCGCTCGCAACCGGGCGAAGGAACCGTGGTTTGCATCGAGCTCCCGGCGTCGGTCGGAGAAGAGGACACGGCAGCGTGAACCTCCACCCCGGGATCCTGCCCGCCGCGCTCGATCTGGGAGCCGCAACGCTCCTGGTGGGCTACGTGATCCGCCGCAGCGAC
>JAAUYK010046687.1_pt1 | contig 11040 bp, 10 predicted proteins | sample 7278021 | NCBI WGS metagenome assembly JAAUYK01 (sample SAMN14350223, study PRJNA611818) | marine sediment metagenome | isolation source: surface marine sediment (1.8m) | place: French Polynesia: Moorea | collected 2018-08
AAAAAAATCCGCTGTATTAAATTTATTGCCCATATTTTGCACGAGTCGGAGGCTTTCATATGCAAGGCACTTGAGGGCGAGGCTATAGTGTACTATGCCTCGTCCTTAATAATCCGCCTGAGGCTTGTCCGCCTCTGGAGGACTCGCCCGAAGGGTGAAAATTAATGCGATAGAATAATTTCAATCCTTTTTACATGATTAGTATTTTGTTCTACACCACTGATCTGCTAGATCCTCTTAATTTTCATGCAAATTTTTGCGGCCGATGACTTCTTCCACTGCAGTGATGATGTGATTGGCGGAAAGCCCATATTTTTCGAGCAAATCCAGATAAGGGCCGGACTCGGCAAAGGTATCGCGCACTCCGATGCGTTTCATCGGAATGGGATTATTTTCCACCAGAACCTCGGCCACCGCACTGCCCAACCCCCCGTAGAAGACGTTGTTTTCAGCGGTCACAATGGCGCCGGTCTCGCTGGCAGCCGTAAGCACTGCTTCCTCATCCAGGGGCTTGAGTGTGTGGCAATCGATCACACGGACATCCAGCCCCTTGCGGGACAAATGCTCGGCGGCAATCAACGACTGCACCACCAGGTCGCGGTTGGCGATGATGGTCGCATCGCTGCCATCGCGCACGGTAACGGCTTTGCCGATTTCAAAAGGATAGTTGAGATCAAAAATAGCCGGCACCGGATCGCGTGTAAAACTCAGGTAAACCGGTCCCTGATAATCAGCGGCTGCCCATGTCGCCAACTTGGTGGTTGCCGGATCGGCCGGTGCGATGATAGTGGAATTGGCGATGGCGCGAATGATGGACAAATCTTCCTGCCCCTGGTGGGTGACGCCGTCGGGCCCTGGTGTGATGCCACCATGGCTGGCGGCGATTTTGACGTTGAGTTTGGGGTAGTGGATGCTGTTGCGCACCATGTCCAACGCCCGCATGCTGGCAAATACGGCATAGGTCGTGGCGTAGGGAATCAAACCGGTAGTCGCCATACCGGCCGCCGCCGCCATCATGTTTTGCTCGGCGATGCCGAAGTTAAATGAGCGATCCGGAAACTTATCGGCAAATTCGTTGGTTTTAATTGATTTGGACACATCCGCGTCGAGCACCACGACTTTGGGATTTTTATCACCCAGCTCCAGCATGGCTTCGGCATAGGAATAGCGTGTTGGCTGCTGCTCGGTTTTGGCGAACACTTCATCAGATGCCAGCAGCGACACGATTTCGGGACTAAGATAATGATATTGATTAATTGCCACGTTAATTACCTCCTAAGCTCTTCTAAGGCTTGATCGGCTTCTTCCTGGCAGGGTGCCTTGCCGTGCCATTCACATACATTTTCCATATATGACACCCCTTTGCCTTTGACCGTATTGGCTACGATGATGGTCGGAGCGCCCTGGTGGGATTTGGCTTCCTCCAGCGCCTGCACCACCTGCGCCATATCATGGCCGTCAATGTCGATCACGTTCCAGCCAAAGGCCTGCCATTTATCGGCCACCGGATCAATGGGCATGATATCATCCACGCTGTAGTCATTTTGCAGGTGGTTGTAATCTAAAATGGCGGTCAGATTATCCAGCTTGAAGCGCGGTGCCGCCATGGCGGCCTCCCAGATGGATCCTTCCTGGGATTCACCGTCACCGATGACCACAAAGACATGATAATCTTTTTGCTGCAGCTTGGCGCTCAGCGCCATGCCCAGCCCGGCTGACAGCCCATGACCCAGAGAGCCGGCGGTCATATCGATCCCGGGGGTTTTGTTCATATCCGGATGGCCTTGCAGGATGCTGCCCATCTGGCGCAGGGTCTTCAGATGCGATTTGTCAAAATAACCGCGCTCGGCCAGAGCCGCATACCAGACCGGACAGGCATGGCCTTTGGATAAAATAAAGCGATCGCGGTCGGGCCAGTCCGGATTTTCGGGATCGATGCGCATTACGCGGAAGTAAAGCGCTGTGACCACATCAGTGGCTGAAAGCGAGCCGCCCGGATGACCGGCCGACGCGGTGCAGATCATATCGATGATGTCACAGCGGACGGCCACCGCCATTTTTTCGAGTTCTTCTATGCTCATAGGTTCTGAAGACATTGTAATTTAAACTCCTTTGCTTTTATTTTAACGAGAAAATGTTGGCCTCAATGAATTGCCATGTTTGCAGATAATCGCTTCCGGCAATTAATCCCTCAAACTCATCCATGTCAATTTGCTCGAATAGCTTCCAGATTCGGTTGGACAACCGGCTGTTGGCTTCAAAGGTGCCTTTGATTTCCCAGCGGGTTGGCGAGGTGTCTGAGGTCAGGTAATCGTTGTAGTTGTATTTTTTGAGGTAATACAGAAACTCGACATACTCTAAAAAATGCTTGGTCCCACAAAAATAGTCCCAATCCCAGCGACCATCGTTGTCATTGACGTGAATGTAGTAGCGGTAGGGGCTATTGGCCAGCAACGATACGGCTTCGGCCGGATTTTCGTTGCCGTACATGGAATGCCCGAAATCCAACGTGACCCCCATGTCTTTGCACTGAATATCGTTGAGCAGGCACAGGGTTTTGGCCGCATTGTCCACAAAACAGCGACCGCGGGTTTCACTGGGTTTATATTCGATGCACAGTGGTACGGTGGTTTTATAGCTACCGGCTTCGCCAAAGGTTTCAATCAAATATTTCCAGGTGGTGGCGTAGTCATACTGAAACGAAAACTCATAGCCATCCCCCAGCGGGCAGCAGGTGACCTTATCGGCCCCGACGGCTTCTGCAAAATCCTTGGCTTCTTTGATAAAGCGCACGGCCTTATCGCGCACGGCCTTGTCATGGGAGGTCAAGCCACCGTTGCGAAACTCGGGCTCGGCTTTGACATTCACATTCACGGCGGCGATATTCAGATTGTATTTGTCTAAAATCTCTTTGGTGGTCTTGGGGTCGCTGACCTCGTAGGGATAAACGATCTCCACACCGTCATAGCCCTCGATCTGGGTCATTAGCTTAAATTTTTGATCCAGATCTAACGGCTTGTTGTATTCATGAAAGCGGTCTTTTGTCTGGGACAAAAACCCAGTGATAATACCCATCTTTAACATTTCATCCTCCTTGATTGCATTAGCCTTCATCGGGTACATCGACCTCGAAGTCAGCCTCGCAAGATTTGCGGCGGAAAATTTTGTCCATCAACTTATTTTTAAAATTACGGTAGGCCGGAAACTGGCTGACCACGGTCCAGACAATCACCAGAAAAAGAATCAGCGAAACCGGTCGGGTAAAAACCGGCAGAAAGCTGCCCTGAGATACCATCAGCGCCCGTCTGAGATTCTCGTCGGCCATAGGCCCCAGGATGACGCCGATGACCAGCGGGGCAATCGGATAGCCCATTTCGATTAGAAAATAGCTGATAATGCCCACCGGCAGCATCAAGTACAGATTCCAGATATTGATACCCAGCGCATAGGAGCCGATGATACACAAAATGCCGATGATGGGCATAAACAGCTGAACCGGGATGCGCAGTACCTTAACCACTTGTTTGGCCAGCAGCATGCCCACCACCCACATGCTCAATGACGCCAGCAGCAGGATGGCCGCCACCTCCATAATAAAAGTGGGGTGCTCAAAAGTAATCATCGGACCGGGTGTGACGCCGTGCAGCATTAAAGCGCCAAGCAGCATGGCCGCCGGCGGGCTGCCTGGAATGCCAAGATTAAGCAGCGGGATCATAGCGCCGCCCACACAGGCATTGTTGGCCACCTCGGTGGACAGAACAGCGGTAATTTCACCTTTGCCAAAGCGCTCCGGGTGCTTGGAGGTGTTTTTGGCCGTGCCGTAGGATACCCAGGCGGCAATGTCTTCGCCGATGCCGGGCACCGATCCAATTCCCACACCGATAAGGGCGGAGCGAATAATTCGGGGAATATTGCGCACAATAGTTCCAAACTCAGGCAGGATGCGCTGAAACTTCTGGGTCTCACCGATCTGGAAGCGGTCCTTTAGAACCTGAATGATTTGCGGTATGCCAAAAGCACCAATCAGCACCGGCACCACTTCAATGCCACTGTCCAGTTCTGGTATGCCAAAAGTAAACCGCGGATAAAACTGCAGCAGGTCGCGGCCGACACAGGCCATAAAAAGTCCCAAAAAGCCCGCGATCCATCCTTTAATAACCAGATCCGGGCTGGTCAGAGTGCCGCTGATCAGAATGCCGAAAAATGCCAGCAGGAAAAACTCAAATGACGTGAACTGAAGCGCAAAAAACGAAATGAGTGGCGATATACTGACCAGAAACAGCATGCTGATAATCGTACCGATGGCCGATGCGGTGGTGGTCAGGCCAATGGCGCGACCGCCCTCACCTTTGCAGGCCAGCGGGTAGCCGTCCAGAGCGGTGGCGGCCGAAGCTGCTGTGCCGGGGATATTGATCAAAATGGAGGCATACGATCCGCCGTAGGTCCCACCGACATAGATCGCCAGTAGGCAGAGCATGGCGGTGGGGGTGTCCATGCCGTAGGTCAAGGCCGTTAACAGCGCAACTCCTAAAGTGGACGTTAGTCCCGGCATGGCGCCAAACATAATGCCCATCATCACAGAACTGAGCAGAATCAATATATTTAACGGGTCTGATGCCAGATGAAATACCATCTGGAAATAGGTCCCGATTCTTTCGAAAATCACCATGAAAAAACGCTTCCCTTATATTAAAATTCAAAGTACCAAATCGCATCCAACAGGGCGACCACCATACCCTCGGCGGGCATGGGCACCAGCAGAAAATATTTGAAAATCGCACCAACGAGCAGAGGCGCCACAATGGCAACAATCAGACCAATTCGATATTTCCTGCGCAATACCGGACTGCTTCGAGTCAGCCGCCAGGCATAAAAACAGTATCCAAGGATAAACAACAGAGCCAGAATGTCTTTTGCGAAGGGCACTGCCTGGCTGAGCAACCCGTCTATTCGCGCCGCAAAGTAAATGATAAAAAAGACCGTTCCGGCCAGGTAGAAAAAGAAGAGTTTTTTGAGAAGCTCAGGCTCATCAAAGTAGAACATTGTAATAAAAACGCTTAAAAACAGAAACGCACTCAGAAAAAAATCGATTCGCGGGATATACAGGTAAACCAGTGCCAAAAAAAGCGCGGCAATCGCATAAAACCGCAAATTGGACATGGTGTTTAAAAACTGAAGCAATTCTTTGCTGAACAGCCATTGCAGGGTGTTGCCGAAGGCTTTCAGACCAATGGTTTTCAGCGCCGTTCGAACGAGCAGCAGACCCAGCAACATGATCATTCCGCCGACAAACAGCGGAAACAGGGCCGGCGAAACGAACCAGACATTCTGCACACCGCCCCAGCTGTCTTTCATGGGCATTTTAGACGCCTGCCAGACCACCCAGGCGCCGAACAAAACAATGATGATGCCCGAGTAGGCATCTGCCTTACGAAGTTTTTCTTTTTCCAGCATGATGAACGACCTTCTATATTATACCGAATGAGCGCTAGGCGCTCGGCTGTTCCAAATTAAGAATTGTCAGAGGCAGGTATTTTCCAATACCTGCCTCTGACACATTCAATGTTTATGGTTTGGGTATGTTGAGGCTTGCCGGGTCTACTTTAGCCGCTTTCAGCTCCCACAGGGTCCAGGCAAAATTGGATTGCAGGGCGTCAAATACTTTTCTTGACTCTGCGCCGGTTTTGCCCGACAGCAGGTAGTAATTTTCCTTGGCCCAGTTTTTGACCTTATCTGTGGCCATGGCTTGTTTGAACGCTTTCACCAGAACAGCTTTACGGTCTTCGGGAACATCGGCCGGAACCGCAAATCCGATGGCCTGGGAGATGGGCAGGTACTTGGACAGGTTCGGATATGAATCAAACGATGAAGGGATCGTGCCCAGTCCTTCGACTTCAAACGGCTGCGGAATCAGCATGGCCAGAGCTCTTAATTTGCCGCCGCGCAGCAGTTGCTGTTGCTCGGCCAAAGAGGTGACCACCACCGATACTTCACCGGCCATGGCCGCATTCTGGCTGGGTGCCGAACCTTTGTAAGGAATGAAGTTAAAGTCAGCGCCGGAGCCGTTTTCCACTGCCAGCAGATTCAGATGATGGATGGAGCCGGCACCGCTGGCCGCTGCTTTAATGCTGCCGGGTTTGGCTTTGGCGGCTTCGATCAGGTCTTTAAGCGTCTTATAGGGCGTGTCCGGGGTGACCGAAATGATATCCGGTGAACCGCCAACGATAAAAACGTCCCAAACGTTAAAATTTTTGTCCCAGCCACCCTGCACACCGGCGGTGACGTTGGATTCAGACAGACCGGTTAAGGTGTATCCGTCGTGGGGTCTGGAAAAACCGTACATCATACCCACCGAACCGGCCACTCCACCCGTTTTGTTGATCACATTGATGTTGACCCCTAAAAATTTCTGCATCTCAGCGGAGATGATGCGGTTGCAGGTATCGGTTCCGCCGCCTGCGCCCCAGACGACCACATTGGTGATGTTGCGTTTTGGAAAATTATCAGCGGCGTGAACGCCGGTTGCCATGGCCAGCAGTATTACTAGACCAATAAACAATACCTTTTTCATTGCCTAACCCTCCTTTTTTGATGTGTTGGTTTTCCTGGACCGTTTAGGCCCATCTAATGTTTGGCAGCCTGCTGCACGATATCGGGTGATCGATACGCTCCGCTGCCGATTTCACCAGGAATTAAATTTCAGGCAAAACCAAACGCCTTTAGGATACGCTTTTTTTATACCTCCTTTCTGCATGATGCCGGCTACTCACGACCAACCGGCCTTAACGGGTTTCAGTGTACATCAATTTTAGCTAAGACCACTTTCTGTTCGCTCCGGCGGTCACCTTGGTTTAGGTGCGCCAGCCGGCTGTATTAAAATGATTCGATACAAATCCACCGGGTTCTACCAGCTGATCGCAAAGTGCCAAATCGGCATCATCGAGATCAAGATCAGCTGCCAGAAGTAATTCATTTAAATGATTCAGGGTGCGCGGGCCGATAATCGAGGCGGTTATCCCCGGTTGATGCAGCACCCAGGCCACCGCCAGCTGGGGCAGGCTGCAGCCTTTGTCTGCAGCGTGTCGGGCCAGCTGCCGAGCGACTTCAATGCCCGCCTGGGTGATGCGTTCGGCATAAATCGACTTAAAAGCCCCCCGGCTGCCCGCTGGTATATCAGCCGCATCCTGGTAGCGGCCGGCTAAAACACCCTGGGCCAGCGGCGACCAGGAGATGATGCCCATATCATAGGCTTTGCACATGGGCACGATCTCCTGTTCAACCCGGCGATCGAGCAGGTTATAGGGGGGTTGCTCGCAAATGAATTTGGGATAATGGTGCTTGTCGGCGATCCACCAGGCCTCCACTGTCCGCCAGGGCGGATGGGTTGAGCAGCCGATGTAGCGCACCTTGCCTTGCTGCATCAGCAAATCCAGGGCTGCCAGCGATTCTTCCTGGGGCACGTTAAAATCAGTGCGGTGCAGAAAATAAATATCGATCCAGTCGGTTTTGAGTCGTCTTAAACTGTTTTCGCAGCCGCTGATAATATGATGCTTTGAATTTCCGGCATCATTGGGCCCGCTGCCGGTGGGTAAAAATACTTTCGACGTCAGGAACACCTCGTTTCTTTTGCCATTGTCAGCCAGGGCTTTGCCGAGGATGCGTTCACTTTCTCCGTCTGCATAAACATCTGCGCAGTCCAGGATATTAACCCCGGCATCCAAGGCCGCATGGATAATGCTAAATGCTTCGGTCTTATCGGTTGGATTGCCGAAATTCATTGTGCCCAGCGCCAGTTTGGAAATGTTTAGGCCGGATCGTCCCAGCCGACGGTATTCCATATCACTTTCCTTCAAAGCCCGGGTGTCAGATCAAAATGACGGCCGGATAATGTTATCACTGTCAGATTCCTGTTGTTCATCGTTAATATCCTGTCTGAGGTGTGCAATGGTCTTTCTTAAATGCCGCCGCATTAAAATTTCGGCCGCCTCCGGATTCCTTTCGCTGATGGCCTTTATCACGGCCAGATGCTCTTCGATGGTTTCATTGGGCGGCCTGACCAACCCTTCAGTCGACAGGTATTGATAACTGGCGGTGATAAAGTTGTAGGTTTGCAGGATGCTCTTTAAAAATTCCTTGGCGCCGATTTCGGTAATATAATTATGAAACCGACGGTCTTCTTTGGCATAAGCTCTAAAATCGGTAATGTCGCTATATTCGGCAAAGGATTTGAAAAAACCCCTTAGGATGTCGATTTGTTCATCGGTGATGTTGGTTGCTGCCCGTTTGGCTGCCAGACCCTCCAATACTTCGCGCAGCTCAAATATGCTGACCATCTCCTCTTTGGAAAACAGGCGCACGAAATACCCGCGGCGGGGCTTGGACTCCACCAATTTTTCATGTTCCAAAAATTTAAGGGCACTGACCAGGGGAGTGCGGCTGATACCCAGCTCCTGGGCCAGTTTTTCCTGGGGGATTTTTTCGCCGGGCAGAATCTGGCGTTCGGTGATCATGTGCTTGACGATTTCATAGGCCTTTTGATCTAAATTTTCATGCTCTGCGCCTAGATTTTTCATCGCCTTATCCTTTCACACGTCTGGTCGGATTGCATGTTCAGCGGCTGGGAAGGTTGAAATTGGTTCATGGATTCAGAGGTGTAGAGTGCCGCATGCAGGATAATTTTGTATTTTGCATTTTGTATGCAAAATTTAATACCGTTTTGGGGCCTTATTGTCAAGAAATATTTTATATAACGTATAGCTAATAATTTTAGTAAGATAAAAGATTTTTTGCAGATAATCTGTCATTGTAAGCGTCAATATGTTCGATGGCTTTGATGAAGATACGGATTACACCCAATAGAAGATGGCAGGTCGGCTGGTAACATCCCGGATTATAGATATAAAACTTATATCCAGGTAATGAGGATCAATAAAACCGGCAAAACGACAATGAGCAGCGCCGTAGTAAAAAACCAGCATGAATTGGCCAGATCCAGATCCAGATCATAAATCGAGGGTGGGATCAGGGCATTGAATGCCACCGGCATAGAGGCCAGAATCATAACGACCTTTAGCGGCAGGCCGTTGTCGATTTGGCTGAAACCAAATAGGTAGGCCAGTGAGGTTGCCAAAATGGGCACCAGGATAAATTTGATAACTGAAATCGACATGCACTCTTTGAGATAATCACGCACTTTTCTGAATTTCAGGGCAAGCCCGATGGAAGTCAACAGCAAGATGGTACCCAGCGGAACAAAAACCGAAATAACGTTTTTATAAAAATCTGGCCGTTGAACACCGCTAAAATTGAGTAAACCACCGATGACAATACTGGAAACCGCCACCAGAATGAACGGATCCCGGGTAAAGCTTTTAATCCGATCACTGATGTGCTCTTTGCTCGAACTGCTGCTGTAGTATTTGGCAATTGGAAATCCAATCGAATAATAGGACAGCTCTTCAAACAGTTTATAGATCGGCACCAGGGCAAATCCCTTCTCGCCCAAAAACACAAAACACACCATGGCACCGATGGAACCTATATTGGTAAACGCTCCGCATCCATAAAGTGCGCCGGTTTTTTGCGGTTCCAGCTTCAACATATGGGCGACGCTCAGCGCCATCACGCCGCCGGCCAGAAGCGCAAAAAGCCCGATAAAGGGCAGCGCCACCAGGGCAACACTTTTTAAGCTCACCACCCAGATCGCGCCGACAATAGCAATCGGATTGAGAAAAAGAAGCGCAATGCGCTGCAGCAGCTTTCTGAGGTCATCGATATGAAGGGGCAACTTGATCCGCTGTTGTTTGACCAGGATCTGAATGATGTATCCCAGTGACAAACCGAATAAAATGATACTGAAGGAATAGATAAATTTAGACATGCCCAATGGCTTTCTTTTGCAGAATCCGGCGTGCGCTTTAACGTGATGCCTTATACCTAGCAAATTGACTGTGTGGCAACCCCAATTGGATATCTTCGATGCCAATTACCGATTATGTATTGACAGGTAGTCGCGTTCCAATCTACACCATTTCAAAACTTCCAACCCAACACTTCTTACCAGGAATAGATGCAATGAAACATCAAAAAGCCCGCAAAATTATTGTGGCCGTTGCCCCGACCGGCAAAAAAATTAAACCGCCGTCAACCAATCCCTTGACCCCGCAAGATGTGGCGCAGCAGGTAATCGCCTGTGAAAAGGCCGGTGCCAGCATGGTGCATATGCATGTGCGCGATCAGCAAGGGGAGCAGACCGAAGATATCACGGATTTCTCAGCAACTTTAGATCTCATTCGCAAAGATTCGGACATTGTCATTCAGGGCTCCACCGGCGGTCTGACTGATTTGACCCTCGAGCAACGCTGCGTGGCTTTAGATGATGCCCGGGTCGAGGTGGCATCATTAAATATGGGCTCCATCAATTTCGGTGAAGATGTCTATGTCAACCGAATGCCGGATATTCGCTACTGGGCCCGGCGCATTGAAGAGTCCCACGTCGTCCCGGAGCTTGAGATTTTTGCTGCCGGTATGCTGCCCGCCTACATCAAGCTGCTGGAAGAAGGGGTGCTCAAAGCGCCCTATTCGATTGGGTTTGTCCTGGGGGTGCGCTGGGCGCTGCCGGCCAATGCTGAAACACTGTTATTTATGAAAACCCTGCTGCCCGAAAAAGATGTGCCCTGGGGAGTGATCCATGCTGGGATGAAGGATTTTTCCCTGCTGGCTACCGCCATCGGCATGGGGGCTGCGGTGGTGCGCGTGGGTTTTGAAGACAGTCCCTATTTTGCGTCGGGCAAAGCTGCTGAAACAAACGCCGAGCTGGTCGAAAGAATCGTGTCGCTGATTCATCAGATGGGATTTGAAGTGGCGACCTGTGATGAAGCCAGAGAAATTCTTGAAATCGGTAAATAATAAACCATAAAAAAATGATTTGAAGCCGTCTCAAAAATAGTAGATCACGCTCAAGGGCAAGGCGAAAACCGATTCAAAAGTGGAGCATACACGATAGTATTCGAGCATTTTGAATCGGTTTTGAACACAGCC
>JAAUYK010005048.1_pt1 | contig 11032 bp, 6 predicted proteins | sample 7278021 | NCBI WGS metagenome assembly JAAUYK01 (sample SAMN14350223, study PRJNA611818) | marine sediment metagenome | isolation source: surface marine sediment (1.8m) | place: French Polynesia: Moorea | collected 2018-08
CCCATACCCATGGTGGACCCCATACTCATGGTGGACCCCATACCTATAGGTGGACCCCATACCCATGGTGTATCCCATACTCCATGAGTGCCATCCCCATTGTGCATAGAACCATTGCCTTCGACGCCGGTCCATAGAGCTATTTCCTCTTGTTACGCTCTAAAAACGGTACGGAGAAATGTAAATACAAGGTCGCTTAAGGTAAGATCGAGCATGAATCCAGCTTATACAACGCCAGCCACCCGTATTCCATAAAGACGTGTCGAACGCAGACGCTGACCGAAACGATGCAACGAAGATACTGCGTTGGTACGCGACAACTACGTAGCTAGTCAGACCAGAAGTAATAATCTGGCTTATATAGTCACTATGACGGTGACGTATCTGTGCATGTAATGAAGGATGGTTCAGTTTCGGCTGGAGGAGAAAGTGTTGACGTCTGCCACCGCTCATAACGAAAGAAGAAAAATACGATTGCGACATTTCGCTGCTATGTAAGGCCCGGTCCGGTGTAAATGGTGAATGAGGTTGCAAACAAGATTTTTTCGCAACCATCGTAATTTGATCCACATTTTATACGAAAAGGAATAGACATCTGTTTCCTCCGCTGTTGCGAACAGGACCCAATTACATAGAATAAGTTGGAAGTTTCCCTTAATTGTTCGACGGTTTGGCCCACTCCACGTTGAGAATGAGGTGATCGTATCCGTATCCGTTGAGAGTGGCGATCGCCTTGGCCGCGTCCTCCTGCCTGTAGTAGTTGATGAAAGCAAACCCCTTGCACTGGCCGGTGATCTTGTCCTTGGCCAAGAAAATGCGGGCGATGTGGCCGAAGGGCTTGAACAGTTCCTGCAGATCCGTGTCCTGGGTGTTCTCCGACAGATTCGACACACGGATGGCCGGGGTGTCGTCGTCTGCAAAATGGTTAAAAGGAATGTTATTAGACGTGAATAAACTTATGAGAAAATAGGAAGTTAGGACATTCCAGTGTAATATTTCGGGCTATGATGAACTTTTTGAACTTACTTCTCCTCCTGTCCGGCATGCTCTCTCCGATTCTCTGTCTGGCGGTGCTGCCCTCCTCACCCCCGCGTCGAGACGGGGGGACGTACTTTCCCCCGCCGCCGCCCGCAGCCGGGGGTCCACCTCCCGGCGCGGCGGGCGGGGGTCCTCCTGCGGCGGCTCCCTCGGGCCCGTCCGCACCCTCTCCCTCCTCCTTCCCGACGAGCGAGTCCCTGAGCGGGCCGAGCGTGTCCTTGTAGGGGCAGTTTGTGGTCCAATGGTCCTCCTTGCAGATCCTGCACTTGACCACGCCCTTGCTCTTCTCCTTGATCAGGTCCAGGGCCGACTTCTCCTCCGGCTCCCTATCCGCCTCGTCCTTCCCTGCCACGAACTGCATGAAGATCTCCTCGGCGACCACGGTCGTCTGCGGATTCGGCCCGGGCCGGTCGTTCTTGGACATGCCGAACTTGGGCAGGTTCTTCCTCCTCGCGACGGCCTTGGAGACGATTTTCTTCTCAATCCTGTAGGTCCTCACCGTCTTCACCTTCTTTCCCTCGTCGTTGAACGACCAGGTGGTGAGGATCTTCTCGGTGTCGCTCACCATCTTCTCGGAGGCGGCGGGCAGACTGCTGATGTCGCCCTCCTCGATCTCGTCAGCCCATGACGATTGCTGCGGCTCAGGCATCTTGCTGCAATGGAAAGGAAATTCATCTAATACTGATCCGTCCCGTCCGTCGACTATTATAGGCTTTATAGCTCGTATCTGACTTACTTTGATTGTGAAATATGCGGGCCTAACTCGGAAATGTTGTTTTACTCGCGTGCGTCGACGAAGTTCCGGACGCCGATTCAGCAGCTGACGCGGTCTGCCACGAGGCCAGCTCCTTCCAGTTACAGCCAGCTCCGGCAGCCAATCCAGCCAGCCAGCCAGCCAGCCAGCCAGCCAGCCAGCAGGCAGAGTGAATGGGTGACTGAGTGAGGGTGGGACGCTACTTGGAATCTGGAGTCACCAAACTTAGCCAGTGATGCTAGAACAACTCCAGTGACATAAAATGCTGGAATTTTCGCGCCAAAGAACGGCCCAAAGGCTTAATTATCCCAACTAATGACAATACAAATACATTTTATACAGGCATCTTGCATATTATGCCATTTATACAATGTTACGTACAGCAAGAAGGACTGCAAAATCGTTTCCATTGTGATGATCGAGTACTTAATTCTCGGCCTGGAATCTGGTGGTGGTGGTACCGAAAGCATGCCAAGCGCTAGATATGTGTAATTAGTTGTGCGTTTACAACTTTATGTTTATGTATAGCTTAACTAATACGTATATTATGTTAATTGACTTGATTTCCTAGTGTATGTTTGTCTGTCAAATGCAGTGACTGCGTAAATATTTCGTGTTTCCCGCCGTCCAAGCTCCGCCATCTGCCGGCCCGTCCTCCCAGAGTAGCCGAAGTGCGAGCAGCCCCGCCTGCCCGGTCTGCCCGCGTCCCTCGTAGAGTGGAGAGGAGACTTGGGGTCCAAATACGCCGACTTAACTATTAGGCGAACAAATTCCGCTACCTATAGGGCAAGATATTCGAAGTATATTACGATACGTAGCAAGTCAATAACATGTTGTAGGTCATGTATAGATGTGAATGAAGCTGCAAGTGGGCATGAAAGTTGATTGCGTAAATTTAATTGCATATTATCGCTTCCCCTTGTTTCCTCTCTCTTTATGATGGGGGTCCGTCGCGTCGTCCGTCTGTGGCGCATTGCCCTCTTTCTACGCTTGAACAGGGACTCCATTCCTAAAGGGCGATTCCGATCGATACGAAACTCACCTAAGGAAAATAACTCTATGCGTTTAGTATTCTCGGATGAACTTTATGTTTCCTGTAAACCATGACATAGTGCAGGCATAATTGAGAGAAAAGCAATCGACACAGAGAACAGAGCCGCCATCGTTCATTTTCTAGAGACCCACATGGGTCCCCTTAAAGAGCATCCATTGTAATTCGAAACAACTAGCAAAATATATAGTGGAATGACAAGAAATCAATAAAATAATCGATTCGCCCGTCGATCTCGCGCCTCGTCGACGTCGACTGACTCGACTCCGAGGCCAATCGGGTGAGCTGCTCCTTGGTGGCCAAGATCGAGGTCGAGGCGTCAACGCCGCTGGCAGGATCTTCTCCGTCGTCTTCCGCTGCGTTGCCAGCAATACCTTAGGCAGCTAGATTAATTATCTATCTCCATGGATTCTTCTTCAGACGTCCCCATGGAGGACCCGGAGCCGCCGCCGGAAGGGGCCAAGAAGCCGAAAGTCTCCCACAAGAGGAACAGAATGGAGAGCGACGCGACAGACGCCGATACCGAGGAGGGCACGGTCAGATTGGGGCTTCCAAATGTGAACGCCTTATGCAGTTCCACCGAAGAAGACTGCGATTCATCGAGAAAGCAGCAGTCGTTTTGCGCCAAGAAGGCACGTGGGGAGGCCATCGACGTCGACGCAGCCGAGTACGTCAGTGCCAATTCCAATGAGGAAGTTGAGAAGGCTGCTGACGTGAGCGGCAACCAGAGCGACAGCGATTCCTACGACGACCTCGAGGACGACTTCGACATCCCGAACGACATGGACGACTACCTGGACGATGGCGACTACGAGGACGACGAGGACACGCGGAGCACGACCAGCACCAGGACGACCATGTCCACCGGGTCTGTGGGGTCGAACACGCCGTCGCTCGTCGGGGAGAACCTTGAGTCCTTCTCGCTGGGGGAGGGGGGCGCCGAGAGCAAGGCCAAGGGGGTCACCGTCGGAGGGCCCGTCGTCAGGAACACGGAGCCGCCGCTGAAACGGAGCCTGTTCTCGCACACGCCGCCCTCCATCAATTTTGTGCACCACAACGAGGTGCCGGAGACGCCGCTGCCGGCGGAGCTAAGGAAGAATCTCAGGTGGAAGTTGAGCAACATCACCCCCGCTGTCGTAAAGAAGATAGTCACCAACTCCGGTTTTAGGCTGATGAGAAAAAACTGCACAGAGTGGGGAGGAACGGTGAGATAAGCAAATTTGAACTAGTGCACTTCAGTTTCATGATGTACTACGTATTTTGCAGTGGGGAAAGCACATGAAGAGCTCCATGTTTAAAGACCTCAGCGAGGCTCAGAAAATCAACCACTTTCCCGGGACGTTCAACATCGGGAGAAAAGACAGGCTGTGGAAAAACTACCAAAAGTTGAGACTCAAGTTCGGCAAGTCCGAGTTCAGTTTCCTTCCTCGCACCTTTTGCCTCCCTGCCGACACCAGGCTTCTGAAGAAGGTCTGGGAGAAGAGGGGAGTTAAGGCAAAGTGGATTATAAAGCCGCCGGCGGTAAGTTGAAGCCTCTCTTCATGATGCATTTCTTCGCATTCAATGGAAAAATACGTGTATGTAATTTCAGATGGCTCGGGGCACCGGCATAAAAGTTGTGAACAAGTGGAACCAAATACCGAAGAACTCACCCCTAATCGTACAGCGCTACATCGCCAAGCCGCACCTGATCAATGACACCAAATACGACCTCCGGATCTACGTCCTCATGACGAGCGTGAACCCGCTCAAGATCTTCCTCTACGACGAGGGCCTCGTCCGCTTCGCATCCAACAAGTACGCGACCAACAGCTCCTCGCTCTCCGACGTGTACATGCACCTCACGAACTACTCGATCAACAAGAACAACTCCTCATACACGCCCAACGAGGACCCCGAGGTGCGCCAGGGCCACAAGTGGACCCTCGCTTCGCTCTGGCAGCACTTTGCCGAGGCCGGCATCGATTCCAAGGTGGTGTGGGAGCGCATCAAGGACATGGTGATCAAGACGATCGTGAGCGCCGAGCACAGCATGCTCCCCCTCGTGCGCGGCAATTTCGCGTCGCGCAACTGCGGCTACGAGCTGTTCGGCTTCGACGTCCTCCTCGACTCGAGCCTTAAGCCGTGGCTCATCGAGGTCAACATCTCGCCCAGCCTCCATTCGTCCTCGCCGCTCGACCTTGAGGTCAAGAGCCCGCTCGCCACCGAAGTGTTCAACATTGTCCGCTACCACGTGCCCAACAAGATCTCGGCCAAGGCGCAGAAGTCGATCCTCAAGAAGCTGAACATGGAGGACGTGAGCCAGCTGTGTCTGGACCCGCGCCTCTACACCTTCGACCTCTCGAAAGCGGACAAGGCGAAGCAGAACCGGATCTGCGCGTGCGCCGAGCGTAGAGACGACTACCTCACCAAGGCCTTGGATCGCCTCACGCCCGACGATGTGCGCTGCCTGATCAGGGCCGAGGACGAGATGGCGCAGCTGACGCGCTTCCAGCGCATCTTCCCCACCCAGGAGACGCACAAGTACTTCAAGTACTTCCAGCAGCCGCGATACTACAACCTCCTCCTCGACGCGTGGGAGCACGCGTACGGCGACTGCAGACCGGCAGGAATTGACAGACTGGAACGCCTCTGCCAGGAAAAAGTTCACCTCAAGGTTCCGTCTGCGGCGGCGGGATCAAACGCAGTCGCGGCGACCGCCAAGAGGGCGGCCGTCGACGTTTCGGGACTGAAGGCACCGACCGGAAACGGCCCATCAGCGGGAAAGACGGAGCCCGGTACCGACTCCCAAACCGAACTTCCATCTAGTCCAATGCCTGCCACGACGAATGAGGCGTCGTCGACCCCGGTGACACTTGAAGTCGACAGACTGCCATCGACAGATTCTTCAAGTGCAGATCCCAGCACACAAAAGAAGTCTTCCCCTCCGTCTCGCCTGGGCTTCGTCGCCAAGCCGTTGCACCTCAAGCCGAACGTGGGCGGGTGTTCGTCCAAGCAGAGATCGAAGTCTTCTCCCAATAAGCCTTCCTCACAAGCGCCGTCAGCATCGCCGACGCAGAAGCCGTCTGATGCCGCTACCTCGACCTCGCAGTCTTCCAGCCCGTCGTCTCCGGAGCCGATGTCTCTGGGCGGCGACTGGTCGGCGGCCCCGTCGGACAAGTCCAGAACGCCGTCCCCGGTGTCGTCTTCGGGCTCCTCCGGCCAACAGCATCAACCAAAGACTGACAACGACCTTCCAGCCGCCCCTGACACGACAGCACCAACGTCGACGGCCTCCACATTGGACAACCGGCCACTTCCAGGATTGGTTGTTGATGATTGCGCGGCGACAGTCGAAAATAATCGTGAAAATCTCGCTCAATGAAATTTTGTACCAATTGTACTATGTACTACGTACTACTCGTACAACATGACATCGACTAGGCAGATCCATGGATAATTAATTAATTAGAGTTAGTCTTTTATAAACGACGGAATCTATGGCTCTCGGAATGGTCTTTCGGCACCCACAAACCGTGGCGAAGCTGACTGTATTGAATGGACTCGAAAGGAACTTTTAGAAGCGACACTCAGTCACAGATCAGATAAATAAAAAAAAATCGGCTGTAATGTAACTTGTCTCTGTTTCTTCGGATTCTCCATTACAGCCTAAAACTAATCATAGTTAACAAGTTAGAGCGAATACCGACATGCTGCTGCTCCCAGGAGGAGAAAAATCTGCCTTGCCCTTGCACTGGCTGCAAAAAATCCGGCTGGCAAATCATTAATACCCGTCTCCAAAAATTACCGCCACTCCCATGTGTCTGCTAATTACGCGGCAGCCATTTCGTCCGCTCTTCGATCTCACCGTACTCTCATCATGGCATAGGAATTTTCCTTACGAGATGAAGCTTAGCAAAGGAACAAACATCACTACCGCGATCAAGGTGTGCGCTCGAGGGAACGCAGCCAGTTCGATATGATTTACGAGTATCTTTCCCGTCCATCCGTGCCTGCCGGGTGCGGATGAACCTTGTCGATGGTTACTGGAGGCGACAGAAAGGGATCTGCGGCGAGACAGGACAAGGGTTGATTGCTTTTTGCGTTTTAACTTAACCTTATTTCGAGCGTAGTTCTGATTATACATATATTTGCGATAATATATGCCTTTCAAAAGAAGTGATCTACCAAATAACCAACCCCTTTGGACTGGCATCCATTGAAGGCGAACCGCAGTGGCCAATCGATCGTATTGGTTGGATACTTCTCGCCTTTTCTTCCCTTCCTTCCTTCCTTACGGGTTGTTACGCTCCGGTGGACCCCGGCGACGGCAGCAAGAGAAGCGATGGTTTCGTTCGCGGTCTGCTTATTACGCGCCTTCTGCGTAACGAGTGAGTGCTTAACGCGTTCTCTACCTACTTTGCACGTACGCTAAATGACCACCCTATGGATGCTATCCTGATCGTAATTACGCCTAAAGCCGGTCCAGTCCCAATGCCCGGACTGCTCGCACCATGGCTCAGTGTCAAGAAACGCGGGTAGCCCCTAAATTATATGTCATTTATGTAAATAAATAGTGGAAATTACGCATGATTACTCGCCTACCTGCAATTTCTATCAGGTGTGCAAACACTCAGCGTAGCGGTCGACCCCGGCCGCTCGATTTCGTTCCAGTATTCACGGCGTGCTTGACGCATGTCTAATTCTCGCCCGGTCGTCAACCGTGCAAAGGATCGACGGATTGAAATAGAGCGCATACCTGGAGCAAAAAGCCGCCAACGACATAGACACGCCTGCAGGCCGTATATTCTGTCTATTGTGTACGGGGATCGAGTAATTCGCGCCGTCGAGCCAGCTCGCAGAAACCGAGGCGCAAAAACGGTCGTTTGGCTGACATGGATCCGTCTGTCCGTCCGTCGCACTTTCTCCCACTCCGCCCGCGACTTGCCCTTGCTTTTTAGCCAACCGACCCACCGACCCGTTCGTTCGTTCGTTCGTTTGAAACTGATTTACACGCCTAGCTGGCCGCCGCGACTGGGATTGCTTGCTTGCATTTTGCAACCGTCATCGGTCATAAAAGAGTTCTCTGACTGTGGTGGAAAATTGGAGCAAATTCCGCCGCCGCGTTGCCCTTCGTTCGAATCAGAGGTTGACTGAAAATCCGATTTATGTACGTGCTTCTGTCATCGGTCAACGAATGTCCTTCTCACATCGAAAAATCTCCCAAGCAATTAAATTAACAGTCCAAAAAATTGCTGTCATTGTACAGGACGGACGGATGGCGGCATCGAATTCAGCCAAATAGGGCCTGTGACGAATCCGGTGTTTACGGCGCGCAGTCCGACCGTTCCGCGTCTGCGTCGATCGCGCGCTTTAGGCGTGGCCGGCGACGTCGAGCAGAGGGCCCACTTGAATTCAGCGGTGACAATGCGGCGCGTGTACGTACGTCCGACCGACCGACCGACCGACCGTCAAAGTGGTCGAATTACTTTGCTCGCATGGCTTTCAGTCTGAGAAGAACGGACGACCTGTCGACTAGATCAAAGACGGGAGACGCGTACCCGGACTCGATACAGTAATTTTGTCCTCCTTGCGTCGGAGCCGAAATGAACTCATGTACGCATCGGATCCCCTTCGCTAGTAGCTCTTAATTCTCTGGGAAAGCTATGATGCGGGTTACGCAAGTGCGAAGAAGACAAACAGGCAGCCGTTAGTTTGGCTCTTGGACTCAGAGGCCGACTCAGCCCGATCAGTGACGACGGACGGACGGTTGGTGGGAAAAACGTTTATCTCCGCCTGGAGCAGCGAGAGCGAGCGAGCAAGCGAGAGAACGGACAGTTTTCCTGTCCGCGAGGAGGATTTTAACATCTCTTCCCTCGATCCCACCCGACCGACCGACCGGCTGAAGCTGGCTGGCTGGATCCTCCCATTAATCGGAGCCAAGAGTCCTCGCTAGCTTCGAAGACAGCAGCCATGACTCGAGAAGGAGATTTGGACAGTAGGGGGTCGGGTGTGGCCAGGGAGGTCGAGACCACCTGCAGCAGCACCAGCGGGGACGACGAGGACGTGACCAAAGCCGGGGGACGAGGGGGACCCTTCGTCGCCAAGAGGGCACCGGGCAGGAAAAAGAGGTCAGTCAAGTTTGCGCACACGTGTATGATCTACAACATTGAAGCGAAAAGAGGAGCGTGACTGGGGGTAATTACAGGCCGGCCGTGGTTCGAACGGGCTCGGGCGTGCTTTACGTTAAATTTGTGGGCTATTCAGGACGCTATAATGCACAGCACTTTTGTCACGCCAAGTATCATCCTCAGCTTGGAACGGAGCGAGGGGAAGGCGGAGGTTAGGGGCTTGGACGGCCGGCTATATCGCTAGCGTAAAAAAGTCGATCGTCCGGCCTGCATGCGCTGTCACCTCCGCCGTAAATTGCCGTGATTATGGAGGACTTAATCGCCGCATTCTGGTTTTCATTGGAACTTGAACCATACGTAGTAGTAGGCCGGTCGAAGGCAAGCAGTTGGCCGGCTGAATGGAATAGTGCAGCCAGCCAGCCAGTAGTTGCGGCCAGCTATGGCCAACTGTCTCGACCCAGTGATTCCGACGATACACACAATTTGATTAATTCGACGTCACGCTGTGAGGCGATTTCGCACTTCGCAGATCAGGAAAAATAAGATGATACAATACCGTCGCCGCAGTTCTAGCTCTGGTATGTGGATTCGCATTGTTTCACTTTGATTAGTGCCATTTGGAGACCCTTTGCTGAAAAAAATTGACCTGAGCTGGCCGTCTCCGATTAGGTGTTTCTGTCCGATTAAGTTTGAGGGATGAGTCTATTATTTCGTCGCATTGTGATGATGAAATCGATCGGACGTGCAGCGAATGGCGTCAAAATAGCACTCGCCTATGTGGTAATTCTGCTAGCAGTGTGTTGCGACGAATTTATTGCGAGTGGAACTAACAGCAAGATATTCATTTAAGTTTATCGTCGACAATCAAATCGGCCGGAAGTGACATGTACTCCGTACAAAAGCAGTCTATTCACAATCGTTTCTACCTTTTGATGTATACATAGTTTACGCACATACTGTACGTATCTCCTTTCGTGCGCTCGCATCGTGCATGGATGCCCATAAAGGCAACAGGCCGCGACAGATTCACATGCGACCAAGGGTTCAGCACGCACGTGCCGGGCCCGGCCCACCGCCCATTTCATTTTTAGCCCAGATCAATGGCCCGCTGCACTGCCCAGATTGATGGCAACGGGACCCGGCCTGCCCCAGACGCGGTGCCCACTAGTTGAAGACAACGAAAAGGGCAGCGGATTAAAACGTATCGTACCACTTCAGGCCAACCAATTTAAATGCAACTCGGCGACCTATTTTATTGGGATCGAGGCTGGTGAGCTGGCATGGCGGGCGGGCGGCTAGGTCACTGTTGGACTGTTGCATAGCTCGGGCCCGGCCCGAATAACTACCTGTAGGTCACATCGCGCAATCCCGTTACCTCGCTGGATCAGACGTTCTGGCAACATGCGCACCTTAGCTTTAATGGTACTACTGTACGTGCATACTACGAGTACGTACTCAGGTTGATAGGAGTCAGGACCACGTGGTAACTGTCTCGATTTAAATATGTGTACTAGTTTTCTATGTTTCCGTTGTTGCCGACTAGAGCGCGGCCCAAGTCTCCGCACCCGGGGCCGCCTGTTGCAGCAACAGCTAGGCAGGCAGTGCAGGTAGTCGGACTGACGTTTAGGTGTAGCAGTCATTCACCAGCTCTCTCTCTCAGTCCCTCTTCTTCAGTTTGGCGTTGACCGCCGCTTCGACAAAGAGAGTGAAAAGACAGCTGGATGGTGAAAGAAAAGTTTGTGTGCCAACCGTGACTTCCTCGATCGTACGTGTACTCCAATTGGGATGTACGCACTGGACGGATTTAGTACCATTTAATTTGCGGGCATTCCGAGTGTGGCAGGCAGGCAGGCAGGTAAGATAAATTGCAGTTCGTCACGGAGCTAAGTTTGCCGTAGCGAGCGAGCGAGCGACTAGCAGCATGACTCTCTAGCCGTCGGTCGGTCGAGCGACAATCAGTCCAATGCCGGGTTACCGGTTGCAAAAGGATTGCCATGCCACTTCGCTATGTATTGGTCGCAAAACTGGGCATCGTACCTGAATGCTCGCGTAGTGAATGCCTACTCTATGCAGTCTTCC
>JAAUYK010001690.1_pt1 | contig 11028 bp, 8 predicted proteins | sample 7278021 | NCBI WGS metagenome assembly JAAUYK01 (sample SAMN14350223, study PRJNA611818) | marine sediment metagenome | isolation source: surface marine sediment (1.8m) | place: French Polynesia: Moorea | collected 2018-08
CGGCACACCTCATCACATCCCGCTTCTATTGGGCATTGGAATGGATGAGCTCAGCATGAACCCTCAAACCATACCGGATATCAAACGGGTGATTCGGGCCATGAATGTGGCAGATACCCGCTTTTTTTTAAAGGAAGTACTTAAACAAACCACCGCCAAAAGTACCTTTGAGCTGATCAAAGAAACTTACGGCAGCATTTTAGCAGAGCAGGTGTATTCTGAGTAGAGGGTTCCGCGTTCAAGGTTCAGGGTTTGGATGGTCGGCATTTTTTATGACAGGATTTACAGGATTTACAAGATTTTAATTTCCATTTTCAGTTTCCAGAAGAAACTGAAAATACACAATCGCCTTCGGCGAATGACAACGTACTCATAATTACGTGGTTGCTGAATTTGCACGACTATAATTTTCTGAATCATTGGCCGGCCTTACCAAAGCAATAAATATTCCGCTGAAAGCGGATTGAGTTTTCTCACTTCCATCCGGGAAGTGAGAAAGATAAAGAATGATCCTAAATAATCCTGTAAATCCTGTCTAAATACTAAAACGAGTAGATCTATACTTTATCTAAGGCCAATAAAAAAAGCGATTTTGCTATTTTGGAAAAAGAGCACATCAAAATCATTGCTGAGAATCGCAAAGCCCGCCGCAATTATTTTATCGTCGACGAATACGAAGCCGGCCTTGAGCTCAGAGGCACCGAGGTCAAATCATTGCGAATGGGACAGGCAAACCTTAAGGATTCCTATGCCCGCATTAAAAACGGTGAAGTATTTGTCTACCAGCTGCATATTGCCCCCTACCCCTTCGCTTATTATGACAACCACGACCCGCTGAGGCCGCGCAAGCTGCTGTTGCACAAATATGAAATCAAGCGACTTTACGGCAAAGTCAATGAAAAGGGTCACACCCTCGTACCGCTACGACTTTACTTCAAGGGCGGCAGGGTTAAGATCCTGCTGGCCCTGGTCAAGGGAAAGCGCAAATATGACAAACGTGAGGCCATCAAGCGCCGCGATGAGAAGCGCGACATGGAGCGCGAACGCAAAAATTACTAAAGGTTGAGCCCGTTGCCGGTTGGCCGGTTTAAAAAGTAAAAACTAAGCGGCTTTCCTCTTCTTTCGGGCTCAACGGGCTTAACCAGCTCAACGGGCCGACCGGTAAGCGTAATCTGTGGATAATTGATTTTGTTTTTTAAATCGGTGTTATCTGCGGTTCATTGAACAACAGCAGCCGTATCCCGCCGGGATTCGGCTTCGACAAAGACGCGCTTGATTTTGGGGTAGGTTTGTTTGATGTGGCGATCCAGCCTGGAAATCGTATCTTCAACATCACCGGCTGAAAGGCTATCGGCAAAGTCCACGCTGAGATTCAGCAGGACAAATTCAGGCCCCATGTGCAGGGTCAAGACCTCGTTGACGTGTTTTATTTTGGGATAAGATTTCGCGATTTCTTTTATACCGTTGACGATTTCGGGCGGGGCGCTTTCACCGATTAGCAATCCCTTGATTTCATAAGCCAGCCAAACGGCCGTCCCTGCCAAAATCAATCCGATCACCACCGATGCAATACCGTCGTATACATAATTTCCCGTAATCTGACTTAGAAAAATCCCAATAAAAGCCGCGATGATACCCAGCATGGCGGCAGAATCTTCAAATAGAACCACGAACATGGAAGGGTCTTTGCCCCTTTGCACCGCTTCGAAATAGCCCCATTTTCCCTTGGCTTTGGTAAATTCAGCAAAGGCAAAATACCAGGCCGCGCCTTCAAATATCAGGGCGCAGCCCAGCACAACATAGTTGATCGTTGGATTTTCGATGGGGACGGGATGTAAAATGTGGTGGACGCCTTTATAAATGGAAACCCCCGCACCAATAGTGAAGATGGTAATCGCCACCACAAAACCCCAAAAATAAACCTCCTTGCCGTGGCCAAAGGGAAAGCGCTCATCGGCCGGACGTTTGGCACGGTGCAACCCGTAAAGCAGCAGTACCTGATTGCCGGTATCGACCACCGAATGAACCCCCTCAGACAGCATGGCCGAGCTTTTGGTCAGAAAAAAAGCAATAAATTTTGTCAGTGCAATCAGACCATTTCCGATCAAGGCTGCATAGATGACTTTTTTAGAGGATGCAGATGCCATGGCAAAAGGGCTCCATATGGAAAATGAATCATTGGGACTTTACCCGCTGGATTCGAAGATAAATATAAAACAGCATGTATGAGGTCAACAAAAAATACAGCGGTCACAGAAAACTCAACATATGGTTTGCATCGGTTATTGTCAAATTAGCGCAGAAAACGGCCATTTGACGTCTCTAAAGGGCAATAAAGCCGAAAAACAACAATACATAGATTTATAATGATCCATATTTGCATTCATCACAGCTTAGCCAGGCATAGGCGGATGCGCTTTAAAGCGGAGTTTTTCCTTGACAAATTTTAGGGAACCGCCTATAAATGTTTTTTATGTGGCTATTTTATAGCTATATTGTAGTTAATTTATAGCCGTAATGGAATGCCACTAAAATTACACATAATTTCAAAATCTTACCTAGCCGTCTTCTGATGCATCCAACATATAGTCAATTTATAAGGGGAATAAAATGAGGTACGCAGAGACAGGATATAATTTAGAGATTGATTTATCTCGCGGCAGCATTGAGCGCGTAGAATCTGACCCGGATTTAACCCCGCTGCACCTCGGGGGTCAGGGGACTGCCGCCAAAATCCTGTGGGACAGGGTTCCGCCGGAAGTCGAGCCCTTTTCACCAGACAATCCGCTGATATTCAGTGCGGGCATATTAATATCCACACCCGTTCCCGGCGCCAACCGGACCTCCGTTGATACCTTCTCGCCCCAGACCAACCTGTATTCGCATTCACTGTTCGGCGGTTTTTTTGGACCGGAGCTCAAGCATGCCGGCTACGATAAAATCATCATCCGCGGCAAGGCCTCCGATCTGGTCTATTTGTGGATCCACAATGACAAAGTCGAAATCCGGGATGCCAGCCATCTGCAGGGCAAAGGCGCCCTGGAAACCGGTGAATGCATTAAAGCGGAAGTGAATGAGTCCGATGCCCAAGTGGCCGCCATCGGTCTGGCCGGAGAAAACAGGGTCTACCTGTCGACCATCGAGCACGCCAACTCAAGCGCCTCGCGAGGCGTGGGCGTAATCATGGGGGATAAAAAATTAAAGGCCATTGCTGTGCGCGGGACCAGGGACATCAATGTCGCCCAACCGGCGGAGCTTTTCGAGCTGTGCAATCCCATGTACCAGTCCATCTATGAAAACCCCAATTGCGGGGATGTTTTTTTGCACGAGGATGACGAAGAGTGGCATGTTAATAATTTTGCCTGGGGCAATGCGCGCGAGCGCATCAAAGGGTACTGGAACAAGGAGCTTGAAGAAAAGTGGGCGGCCATCAGCGACAGCGTGCGGCTGCGATGGACGGCCTGTTACAACTGCCCCAAGGATTGCCATCAGGCCATTTCGTATCCGGGACGGCCCACCTATTTTTTAAAATGCTACAGCAAGCTGACCTATGCGATGGCGGCCTACAAAGAGCTGGATTTTAATTATGACATCCTGGGCGTCACCCAGGAATACGGGCTGGACGGGTTTTCCACGCCCCAGATTCTGGCCTTTGCCATCGAGCTCTATGAAGCCGGGATTTTAACCGACAAAGATCTGCCGAAATTTCCGTCCGACTCCGGTGAACGGTTTTTCTACCTGGTTGAAAAAATGGTCAGACGCGAAGGGGTCGGCGATGCGTTGGCCAACGGGGTATATCATGCCGCCCGCCAAATCGGTAAGGGGGCCGAGGAATATGATCATAACACCATGAAAAAATTTGAGCAGGTGCCCCTTAAGCTCAAAATGATCAATTACCCCTACTTTCTGATGTACGCCACCGGTGAGAAGATGTGCATCACCCAGGTGGAAGGCTCATTTCCCCAGGTGCCCATTGCTGACAAGAAAGAGCGCGAAGAATTTGTTAAAAACTGGGACGCCGCACCTCAACGATTTAAAAAATGGTTTTCAGAGTGGGAGCCGCGAAGCCATCCAACCGTTGAAGCGTCTGTCAATATTGCCGACTGGAATGAGACCATGCATTACATTGATGATGCCATCGGAACCTGCGCCTTCCTTTCTTCGTTCAGGGGCCAGTTTGGCGGCCGGCCGCCCTATCATCTGTATAATTTGCCGGATTTTATTTCCCATGCCACCGGACTGGAACTGGATCCAGACACCATATGGGAAATCGGACGCAGGAACCGCAACCTGGTCAGAGCCCTGAATATCAGGCGCGGCTTAAGAAGAGTCGATGAGAAGCCTCCCGAGGATCACTGGCAGATCAGGGACCCTGAGATGGAAACCAAACTGCTTGACGAATATTATAAATTCAAGGGCTGGAACAATGACGGGATCCCCACCAAGGAAACCCTCGACGAACTGGGCCTGGATTATGTGAGCAAAGATTTCATAGAAAGAGGTATCCTGTCAGACGGTGAAGATGCTTCTGCCAAAGAAACATCGGTAAAAAAGGAAAAACAAGTACCTTAATTTGCATGAGTTGGAGGCTTTCAGATGCAAGGCACTTCAGGGCGAAGCTATAGTCAACTATGCTTCGCTCTGAATAATCCGCCTGAGGCGGACCGGTGGAAGCGTCCGACTCGCCCAGCTTGTTGGGGCGAAGCTGAAAGCGAAGACCAACGGGTGAAAATTAATGCGATAAAATGATTTTCATCCATTATAACTGAGCGGTATATTGTTTCACATCTATAATTTGTTTGACTATCTATAATTAAAAACAAGCTAAACTTCGCATTAATTTTCATGCAAAATAAGGTGAAAGGGAGTTTTAACCGTGAGCGCTGAGTTAAAAAAGAGAATCATCAAAGAAATCAAAGTTGATCTTGATAAATGAATTGGCTGCCGTGCATGCGAGGTCGCGTGCTCCGCATATCATGCCAGTCCAAAGTATAGCAGCATCAATCCGGCCCGCTCGCGTATCCGGGTGGTGATCGATGAGCTCAACGATTGTTATGTGCCGATCCGCGGCGGTGATTACACGCCGTCTGAATGCACCGGCAGGCACTCGTATAGGATTGACGGCAAGCAATACAGCCAATGCAGCTTCTGCGGCGTATCCTGCCCGTCCAGGGATCTTTTCAAAGAGCCCGATTCGGGCCTGCCGCTCAAATGCGATATGTGTGAAGACGACCCGCCCATCGATGTGCCCATGTGTGTTCAGGTGTGCCCGCATGACGCCCTCACGTATGAAGAAACAGAAGAGGAAAGCGAAGCAGAAGAAAAACCTGAGGAGCTGGAGATCGGATTGGAAGCGCTGGCCAAAAAACATGGCGTACAGAAGGTCAAAGATGCCCTGGCTCGCATGTCCAAGAAAGACAAAGGTTCCGACTAGGTTCTGGGTTCTGGGTTAGCCTGCAGGAGGTTCATCAGCGGATCCAACATGATTCATTTTCCGGCAAACGCGATGGTTCAAGCGGTTTGAACCTCTGAACCTTGAACCCTGAACCTTAAATCCAAAACATTTGAACCGTTTGTTAATATAAAAAAGAGGATTAAGACAGACATTGGAGAACGTTGCCGACTATAAAGAGATCGTCGATGTCATCAAAGAGTCCGGCGGAGAAGCCTTTAAGCACTGCTATCAATGCGGATTGTGCGACACGGTGTGCCCGTGGAACCGGGTGAGAACCTTTAGCATGCGCAAGATCATTCGCGAGGCCACCTTCGGCATGACACAGGTCGAAGGCGAAGATATATGGCGCTGTACGTCCTGTGGAAACTGCCCGCGGCAGTGCCCCCGGGGGGTCAAAATCATCGAATCCGGCGTTTCTTTACGTCGCATTGCCACCGAGTACGGGGTCTTTCCCACCTCCGTCAAACCCATCCGCACCATTAGCGCAAGTCTCACGGGAGAAGGCAACCCCTTAAACGAAAAGCGCGATGACCGGGCCAAATGGGCCGAAGGCCTTTCTGTCAAAGCCTTCAACGAGGAGATGGAAATCTTGTATTTCCCCGGCTGCTACCTCAGCTATGACCCGCGATTAAAAAAGGTGGCGGTGGCCACTGCCAGTATTTTAAAAAAGGCCGGGGTCAATTTCGGCATACTGGGCAACAAGGAGAACTGCTGCGGGGAAAGCATCCGCAAAACCGGCGATGAAGAATTATTCAGCCGCCTGGCCAAAGAAAACATCAAAACCTTTATTGATAACGGGGTCAAGCGCGTTCTGGTGTCCTCTCCCCACTGCTACCACACCTTTAAAAACGAATACCCTGAATTTATGGTCAATTTTGAAGTGGTTCACATCACCCAGTTATTAGCAGAGCTCATTGAAGACGGCCGCCTTGAGCTCAACAATGAATACGCAAAGAAAGTCACCTATCATGATCCCTGTTACCTGGGCCGGCACAATGATATTTACGACCAGCCGCGGGAGGCTTTAAAGGCAATACCCGGCATAGAGTTGAGCGAGATGCCGGAAGCGCGCGAAAACAGCCTGTGCTGCGGTGGCGGCGGCGGCCGCATCTGGATGGAAACGCCCAAGGGCGAGCGATTCTCCGATCTCAGGTTGGAGCAGGCCACCGGGGTCGGGGCAGAGGTGCTGGTGACATCCTGCCCTTACTGCATCACGCATTTTGAAGAAAGCAAGCTCATGCTCGCTGAGGGTGAAGGCAACCCGGCTGACAATGGTAACAAATTAGAAATTAAGGATATTACGGAGATCATCCACGATGCAATTTTCTGATGGTGAATGAAAGTTAAAAAAAGCCATTTTATAATAATAAGTTAGAAGTGAGTAAAGACAAATGGAATTGGAAAAAGAACAAATCGAACAGTTATGTAAAGACTATGCGGAAAGCAATTTTGGAGATGTGATGGTCGTCGGCGGGGGCATCAGCGGAATTCAGGCTTCCCTCGATTTGGCCGACTCGGGCTACCGGGTCTATCTGGTTGAGAAGTCACCTGCCATTGGCGGCAAAATGGCCCAGCTGGACAAGACCTATCCCACAAATGACTGTTCCATGTGAATTCTCTCGCCCAAACTGGTCGAGGTCGGCCGGCATCCCAACGTAGAGGTTTTGACGTATACCGAAATTGAAAGGGTAACGGGGGAAGCAGGTGATTTCACGGTCACGCTGAACAAAAAGCCCCGCTACGTTATCGAAAACAATTGCACCGGTTGTGCGGTGTGTGTTGAGTATTGCCCTGTTAAGGTTCCGGATCCTTACAATCAGGACCTGTCGGCCAATAAAGCCGTCCATATTTACTTCTCGCAGGCCGTTCCACTGGTCACCTATATCCATGAAGACTGTCTTTATCTGAAAGAGAAAAAATGCGGCATTTGCGAAGATGTCTGTAAGAACGACGCCATCGACCTGCATCAAGAACCGGAAAAAATGGACGTCAAAGTGGGTGCCATTGTTTTGTCTCCGGGCTATGAGGCCTTTGATCCCAAGGTGCGGGGCGACTATAGCTACGGAAGCATGGAAAATGTGGTGACCAGTCTTGATTTTGAACGTCTGCTGTGCGCCACCGGGCCGCACGAGGGAGAAGTTCTGCGGCCATCCGACCACAAGCATCCGCACAAAATCGCCTGGATTCAGTGCGTCGGTTCCCGACAGGTGATTCCGGGCGGCAACAGCTATTGCTCGTCCGTATGCTGCACCTATACCCAGAAGCAGGTGATCCTGACAAAAGATCACGACCCTGATGCTGAGTGCACCATATTTCATAACGACATTCGCTCATACGGCAAGGATTTCGAGCTCTTTTTTCAGAGAACCGAACAACTTCCCGGCGTTCGGATTATCCGAAGCTATGTCTCCATTGGAAATGAAATCCCGGACACCAAAAATGTAACCATCAAATACGCAACACCCGATGACGGTGTTAAAGAAGAAGAATTTGATCTGGTGGTCCTATCGGTAGGATTGAACCCACCGGCAGATGCTGCGAATCTGGTCGATCAGTTCGGTATCGAGCTTGAACCTCATGGATTCTGCAAAGCAAGCCCCGCCAACCCGATGGCCACCACCCGGCCGGGAGTCTATGCCAGCGGTGCCTTCCAGGGCCCCATGGATATTCCCGAGTCGGTGTATTCCGCCAGCGGCGCCGGCTCCCAATGCGGTGAATATCTTGATTACCGGCGGGGCAAGCTGTCCAAAGAAAGGATTTACCCGCCGGAAAAAGATGTTTCCGAAGAAGAGCCCAGGGTCGGGGTGTTTGTCTGTCATTGCGGCGCCAACATCGGAAGAGTGGTCGACGTTCCGGCTGTGGTGGAATATTCCAAGACATTGGATAATGTGGTTTACGCCACCGAGCAGCTGTTTTCATGTGCCACCGATTCGGCTGCATCCATAGCCGAGATCGTCAAGGAAAAAGGGCTTAATCGGGTAGTTGTCGCGGCCTGTTCTCCCAGAACCCTTGAACCGTTATTCCGCGATACGCTGCGCGAGGCAGGGATTAACCAGTATTATTTTGAAATGGCCAACATCAGAGAGCACTGCTCCTGGGTGCATTCTAAGGAACACGATGAAGCCACCCAAAAGGCCAAAGACATTACCCGCATGTCGATTGCGCGTGCAAGCCTGTTGCAGCCCTTGCAGGAAATCGATCTGCCGGTCAACCGCACGGCGCTGGTGGTGGGCGGCGGTATCGCCGGTATGTCCTGTGCACTTTCGATTGCCAACCAGGGACACGACGTCTACCTGCTGGAAAAAGATAAAGAGCTGGGGGGCACGGCCAGAAAAATCCATTACACGCTCGATGGCATGGATGTTCAATCCTATCTGAATGATCTGGTGCGCAGGGTGTATGAGCACCCTTCTATATATGTCTACACAGATGCGGTTATCACAGAAGCCACCGGTTATGTGGGCAATTTCGCCACCAAGGCCAAGTCTGACAGGGGTGCCATCGAGATCAAACACGGCGCCGCCGTCATCGCCGTAGGTGCGGATGCCTACAAGCCTACCGAATTTCTTTACGGCGAAAATGAACGTGTCCTGACCGGCCTCGAGCTGGAGGATCGCATCGTCAACGCAGACGAAGAACTGTTAAACGCCGGCAGCCTGGTGATGATCCAATGTGTCGGCTGCCGACAGGAAGACCGTAACTACTGTGCCCGCATCTGCTGTAACCAGTCCATCAAAAACGCATTGAAACTAAAACAATTGAATCCCCAGATGGATATCTACATTCTGTTCAGGGATATCAGAACCTACGGGTTCGCTGAGGATTACTACCGCGAAGCGGCTGACAATGATGTGCGCTTCATCCGCTGGGAGCCGGAGGATAAACCCCAGGTGGAAGCGGTCAAATCGGAGGGCCGGCCGGTACTGAGGGTGGCAGTGACGGATCCCATACTGGGCCAGAAGCTGGCCATCGATGCCGACTATCTTGTGCTGGCAGCGGCCGTCATCCCGCCGGCCGGAAACCGGGAACTGGCCCAGCAATTCAAGGTCTCTTTGGGACCGGATGAGTTTTTCAAAGAAGCCCACGTTAAACTCAGGCCGGTTGAGTTCGGCACCGAGGGCGTCTATCTATGCGGGATGGCGCACTATCCCAAACACATACCGGAATCCATTAACCAAGCCTATGGTGCTGCCAGCAGAGCCTTGACGCTTCTGTCACATGATATCGTTACCGTCTCGGGTTCGATTTGTGAGGTAAATGAGAAAACGTGTATGGGATGCGGGGCCTGCATCGACGCCTGCACCTACGGCGCCATCGAATTTCGTAAAACCCGCCAGGGCCAGAAGGCAGTCGTCAATCCGGTTCTGTGCAAAGGCGATGGTCTGTGCAATGCCAAGTGCCCGACCGGCGCGATTTACCTGAAGCACTTTACCGATGAAGATCTGCTCAGCCAGATTGATGCCGCTGTCCCAGATGCATGAACAGGTTGACCGGTTGAGCCCGTTGCCGGTTGCCCCGTTTAGGTTAAAAATATTTTGCTATAATTGGGGCTTCAGGGGCAAATTGAAAACTATTGCAACTAAAAAATTGCAAAAAAAGGTAGAGCTAAATGAGTGCAGCGTTAAAATTTAAACCGAATATCCTGGGTTTTGTCTGCCATTGGTGAGCGTACGGCGCTGCTGACATGGCTGGAGTTTCCAGACTGCAATACTCAACTGAAATCAGGCTTGTTCGGGTGATGTGTTCCGGCCGAGTCGACCTTGAATTTGTGCTGCGCGCCTTTTCGAACGGCATGGATGGGGTGTTTCTGGGCGGCTGCCGCCTGAATGAATGCAACTACATTACCCATGGCAATTACGATGCCCTTAACATGGTGCTGCTGTGTAAAAAAATCATGGCGCACCTGGGGATGAATCCGGAAAGACTGCGAATCGAATTCATGTCTTCGGGTGAAGGAAACATTTTTACCGAAGTGGTCGACGATTTCAGTAAGAGAATAAAAGAGATAGGCCCGCTGGGCGAAAGCGAGGGCATCGATCCAGCTGAATTAAAGACCAAAATTGATGACGTTCGCAAGCTGGTTCCCTATATCAAGATTGCCAAAAGAAAAAAATTGCAATCCCGTCTTGAAAAAGAAGCCGATTATGAGGCATTGTTCTCTGAAGAAGAGATCGACAAGTTGTTTCATGAAGTCGTCTCTTACTATATTAATCCGGAAAAATGCCAGGCCTGTATGATCTGCCGCAAAAGATGCCCGGTGGAGGCGATTTCAGGCGGCAAGAACCAGATCCATCTCATTGACCAGGAGATCTGTATTAAGTGCGGCACCTGCTTTGACGTGTGCCCCCCTCGTTTTGGTGCGGTGGATCAGATGATCGGCGAGCCGGTCCCGCCGCCTATCGCCGAGGAAGAAAGAAGGATTGTCAGAAAAGCTAAAGCAAAATAGACAGATCTGTTTTCTTCCCAGCCTATCCCTGGCCGGTAGTCGAACTTTTCTTCCAAAAGCCAGGGTGCTTCGATAACCTCCTCAATATCAAGGATGGCGCTATGGGTGAAAAAAAAGAAATCTTTAC
>JAAUYK010121760.1_pt1 | contig 11028 bp, 4 predicted proteins | sample 7278021 | NCBI WGS metagenome assembly JAAUYK01 (sample SAMN14350223, study PRJNA611818) | marine sediment metagenome | isolation source: surface marine sediment (1.8m) | place: French Polynesia: Moorea | collected 2018-08
AATTACCCCTGTATGCCAACGCGTTGGAAATAATATTTATCACGTGACTTGTACAAGAAATCTGATCAATAAAATTTAGCATGCACCTATATAGCAGGCTGTTCTCATTTTGCGCCCATGCTGTATTCGACTCGGAGCAGCAACTTTATAGCAAGCCTCTGTCGGTCCCCGTGCGTGAGTCAGTTTCGCAGGAAGCGGCCCAAATGCCGGTGCGTGGGCACGGCAACACCGGGAATCACGTCCCCTAAAACTGGACTGTCCCGGCCCCACGCACAGTTGTCAATGCGCATGGCCTGCGACAAAATATTCCGCAATGAAGGAAAAGTCCACAAGCCGAACCATTTGCGGTTGCTTTATGGCGAGTCTGCTGTCCCTTCTAGGCTGCTATACACACATCGTAAGCGGAAGACGATTTGCAAAACTCGACGTACGTTTTTAATGAATAAGCACAAGAGAGCGACTAGCCGACACCTCATACACTCTTCGGCTGTCTGCTACAAATTCGACAGACCGGCCGCCTCGCCTTTTTGCGTAATACGATATCCTCCGTCTTCGCCTTCATCGTACGTGTGCCATCTCTATCTTTTTTTTTTTTTGCTAAGCACTCGTAATTTTACCCGCGCCCTATCGGCTCTCGCGAACAGCAATCCGAGGACCTACCGACGATTGGAATGCAATAATAGAGGTGCTGATGACCGCACGAGCTGAGATCCAGCACCTAACTTTGCACTTAGCTGAGTTTTACGGTGCGTTTTAGTCCTAACCCATATGTACGCGTCGAGGATGTCATCACTCTCCGTTCACGTAGCAGGGGACGTGGGCGGGAAATGGTGAAACTGAACGCAACGCGCGCCTGAGGCCTCGAACGCGGCGGCGTCGAACGATATTGACTTGACTCGACGGCCAGAGTATTCGTCGCTCACGCGCCCGGCCGGCCGGGCAATCAAGGAAGAGAGGAGATAAATTGCAGAGGAAAGGAGATTTTTCCACTAATAGCCAGCGCGCCTCCCTCCCGAAAGATCGGTTGCTTTTCAAGGGCGCGCCATGCACGCACGCCTTGCCTTGCCGGAGTGACGACGCTGATTTCGTTAATGCAATTAGACTGTTCGGTCTTCCTCGTGGGAGGTGGCACGCTTCACTTTGCCTTGCTTGCAAACACGACAGCCAGCGAGAGTGCATTTATCCACTGCATGCATTGCGCATTCCGAGGCTCAAATTGGCCTGCGTGGAATGGATCGCGTCGAAAGGGCGATGATATCAAAAGCCAAAGCCATTCGAATTTGCATGCTATTTTCGTATGAATTCAGATGATTTGTACTATGGTACGTCCCCTCTCGATCAGCGCCCATCGCGCCTCGTGCCGATATTATCATCCTTGATTATTCCTTGATCAGTCAGTCACGCGACCTCATCCGATTTCACTTTTTCCCCGCTCCCTTCCCCCGGCCTGCCTGATCTTCGTCCCTGGGACCAAGGAGCCCAAAAATTGCGCGTTATTTTTTCTCCTCGTTTAGATATTCCTCCGAAGGTCAGCAATTCCAACATGTCGGCGAGGATTCAAACCAATCATGCTGACTGGTGGTTACTGGTTACCCTCCTCGCTCGCAGTCGCTCATCTTCTTCCGGTCGGCGTCGGCGGCAGGTGGCTGCCTCGTCCGCCGGTCTCGCCTCGAATCCTCATTTACCCTACAAAGCGCCGGATGCACGTACGCGTCGTGCGTATGTGTACCTACTACCCTACCTTCAACTTTTTTCCCATGCGCGCTCAAGTACAGAAAAGTCCGGATCGAGCACGTACGTTCCTCGCGGCGTTCTTTTCTCCATTTAAAAGCCCAACTACGTATACGTTTATATAGCTGCCGCTCGTATAATTCTCGTACGCGATTTTATACGAAGCGGCCGCGGCCGGCCGACGGGCCAAAAGAAGCTTTGCGACCGAGCTTGGAAAACCGGCCGGTTCCGCAGCTAAACGAGCTTGATGTTCGTATACTATAATGCGTACTACGACTGAGCACACTGGGTATGTCGTGTTGCCATGGAGTCGAAAGTAAGGGACGTGCGCGTCAGTTGCGTTCTTTATGAACTCGTCAACTTCATCACAAAAGCAGCTATGTCCGCCTCACATATACGTACTACAGGAGCGATGAAAAGGACTTTTCGAGTGAGCGAGGGTCCCTATAGCTGCAATTGTGACTTTAGCACGCTCCGTCTCTGCTGATAGAACAAGGCAGAGTATAAAGCAATGGAGCTGCAAATGCCTTCGTCGCGACGGCGCAAACACAGGAAGGAAGCCGCTTCGGTTGTTCCGCAGTGCGGAGGTACGTATTGAGCGCGGCTACAGGCGGCGCGACCGACCGCGAAATGCAGCAAGAGTTATGGCACGGCCGGATCGAGCTGAAAATGACCAGTTCGCAATATGCACTTGCAACACGTGTCCGGCCGGGCCGGGCAATGCAAGAATGACGGCCGGGAGGCGCCACCAACGCGATGCGTTGCAAGCCTAAAATTGCTTTATTGGCGCCCACCGCCAGAAATTAGTCGAAAGAACATAGGAGGAGCGAAGCGGGTTGCGCCCTATGGACGTATACGTAATACGCCAAATTTAGTCAGGTGGAAATTCTTGCCTTCGTACTATTCTTCGTACGCATTAAGTAAGGTTCGTCCTACCGGCGTGAGCTGATCGAATTGAGTCAGAAAAGGAAGGCAGAGAGAAAGAGAGGGGGAAGCGGGAGCGGCTATAGGGGGCCAAGCCCAGATTTTCTGACAGACAGACATACAGCCAGGCAGCGACCTAGGCAGGCAGTTTCATCCATCCATCCATCCGACCGAGCGAGCGAGGTAGGGATCGGCCGGCCTGGAGCAAGTCGTTGCCACACGCACGGAGGCACGAGCGCGACCGCCACGACGCCGCTCAGGCTGACGACGACAAAGGCGCGGCAGTCGAGCGAAGCGAGTTACAGGCTTGTCACTGCCTAGCTAGGTCGCCGCTTGGTTTCAGCCTGCATGCCAGGACGTAGGGCAAGGAATGCTGCTGGCCGCCGCCGCCGCGCCGTCGCCGCTGGTGCATATGTGTGTGTGCGTCGTTCTGCAGGGAAGCGAGCGAGCGAGCGATCGTACGCCGCTGCGAGCGTGCGTGTGCCCCTGCTCCCTTCACCGCACCTGAGGCGCTGGCCGGTCGGTCGGTCGGTGGGACGGTCGGGATAGAGATGGCTGGCCCTGACGGATACACCTTTTCTTCCTCTTGAGCTAAAGCAGGAGCCTCGCGTCCGTCCGTGCTGAAGACAGATCAAGAGGTTGTACTACGAAACATCTTGAGATGAGAAATAGGGCCATGCATCGCAGCCAACACTGGAGTATTTCACGCCCCGGGCCCGCCACCTCAGCAGCGAGTGAGTGAGTGAGTGAGCCTCTCGAAGTCGCAGCCACCGACGCCGATCGACGTCGACGCCTTCAACATGGAACTCTGGAGAGAATGTGCACACTGGCTGGCGAGGTGAGATAGTGTTCGCCGACCCCTGTACTATCTGGTGCTGCTAGCGTTTTATACGTGCATCGCCGCTATAACAGTATCTACTAAAGGTTCATATGTGGCGTGCAATTAACACGTCATCAGTGTTGGCGCCAACGTTGGCTCTGTCACACGTCGTTCTCACATATGGCCGCAGACTGTGCGAAAGTGCGGCTCGATCGTCGTTACTTGACGCCTGTTTCTTAATTGATGAGAATCTTGCGGCTTTGCAGCATCTAATGACACGTACGTACGCGCAAACGCTCGCGTTTGCTCATTCGCGGTTAGCGGCAAGATAGTCGCACCTCTTTGATAGCTTGGCAGCAACTGACAAAGCTGTTATCAGTAACGACGCCAACAGCTCCCGGGCCAGAAAGCTCAATACTGTCGTGCATCCGATTGATAAGCTTTTTTTGTCTTTGTCCTCATCCGCTTTTCAGGCTAGACGTGATCGCCTCCATCGACCCGGTGCTGCACTCGGAGAGCAAGATTGGCGACCTGGTGGGCCTCCTCCGCGACGGCGTCGTCCTCTGCCGTCTCGTCCACCGACTCGACGCCGAGTCGATCGACATGAGCAGAGTGTTGCAGGAGGGGTCCGCCGGCGTAAACGACTTCCTCTGCCGAAACAACATCTTCCTCTTCCTCCACTCGTGCATCCAGAGCTTCCACCTCGGCATGGACGAACATTTCTTCCAGCCGGAGGATCTCTACCAGTGCAAGGACGTCCGCCGCGTGCTGCAGACACTGTCCGCGCTCTCGCACTCACAGAAAGTCGTCAAGAGATTCCCCTCGGTGAAGCCCTTTCCCAAGAAGGAGAAACAGTTGGCAAAGAAATTGAAGGAGGTATGAATTACAGAGAGCATATTCTAGTACAAGGCAAAAAAAACCCTCAAAATTTACCATTGTCGTTTCAGGAGAGCAAAATATACGAGACGCTGAACCAGTTGTACGGAGAGGCCGAGACCGAGTACATCTATGACTCGTTCTCCCGCACCGCCCGCGAGATCGACCAGAGCCACTACGAAGACATCTATCAGACCATCTTCCCTCCGAAGCAGCCGCGCCAGTCCCTCTCGCTGCTCGGGGCGGGCGGCAAAAAGTCGAAACGGCAGGCGCCGATCCAGGAGCTGGTCGAGACGGAAGACAAGTACCTGGAGAACCTGATCATGGTGCGCGACGTCTTCCGCGAGCGGCTGTCTGGCATGAGCCCCTTCCACAAGAGCATCATCTTTTTCCAACTGGACGACCTGATCACCCTGCACAGCGACGTCCTCTTCGGGCTGAAGAGGCGTAAGTCGGACATTGGCAGCGTCTTCCAAGAGACGGCGGAGCGAATGCGCCGGCTCTACGGCCTCTACTGCGTCAACCTGCCCGTCGCCATGGAGGTGCTCGCCAAGCTGGAAGAGACCAACGCGGGACTGAAGAGGCAGCTTTACGAGTGCCAGTTGAAGGCGAAGCCAACCACATTTCCTCTGTCCAGCCACCTGGTGATTCCCTTCCAGCGATTCCTCAAGTACCACCTCCTGCTCAAGGAGATCCTGAAGCACACGCCGGAGGACCATGCCGAGCACCGGAGCGTGTCCGACGCCACCGACCTCATGATGAACATCTCCCAGGACGTGAACGAGAAGAAGCGCGAGCACGAGGAGGGCGAGAGGATCTCGAGGGACGACGAGGAGGACATGAGGCTGATCTTCAATGTCGGCCAGACGATAAAGCTGATGCAGCTGCCGAACGGCGCCCAGCTCTCGGACTTTGGCAGGTTGAGAAAGGCCGGAGACGTCACAGTCTACAGCGAGTACGGAAAAGTGGCCGACTACGCCTTCCTCTTCGACATGGTGATTGTCCTCTGCCACCGACCCAAGTGGCTACAGCACAGATTCCGATTCAGGCAGGCGGCGAGGGTGAAGGACTACTTTCTGGAGCCGCTGCCTCCCGTCCAGACGGACAACAGGAACAACGGGAACTCCGACGTGTTCAGCGTGCGCCTCTTTCGTCGCGTCGACGCCAGGAAGCCGCCACTGACTATGATCACCAAGACGGTCCAGGAGCGCGACGCGTGGTTCGCGGCAGTGCTCAGTGCCATGGATGCGGTCAACCCGAGCGAGAACAACAGTCAAGGACACGTGTTGCAGATGACCACCTTCACGGGCGACGGACCAGCCGAGTGCGATCAGTGCTCGAAGCCGCTCCTCGGCCGCTTCTTCCAGGGTTACCGCTGTCTCCGCTGTCAGGCGAACCTTCACAAGGCCTGCATCGCGGACTGCGCCTGCATCGAGATCGGCAACGCCAACAACAGCAACAACCGGAGCAGCGTCAACCTAAAGAGGGTGGACAGCGTGTCGCTTCCGACAGCGGTGCCAGACTCTCTGGAGAGAAGCAACTCGACCCTCTCTCTCGCAGCCTCGAACGGCACCAACGGCGGCGCCAACACGTCGGACAGCCGGCGAAACTCGGCGCGGATGTCTTCCGCTCAGGTCCAAGAGATGCAGCACCGACTCCAGATGGAGATGGAGAACACGCCCATCGAGGAGCAGCCCTGGTATGCGGGCCCACTCTCGGGGAAGGTGGCCACGGACAGGTTGGAGCACCTGCCCCCGGGCACGTTTCTAGTCCGCCAGCGCGCCAATGGCCTATACGCGTTGATGCTCAAGACGCCGGAGACGCCGAAGGGCGTGAAGGCGATGGCAATACACAAGGACGAGGCCTCGGACGAGTACTACTTCAGCGGCGCCAGGCGATTCGAGTCGATCCAAAAGTTGGTCGCCTTCTACAGGACGAGGGATCTGACGGAGAACTTTGATTACGCCGCCCTGAAAGGTGTCCCTCTCAAGACGCCGTACAAGAATCTGTGAATTCCTCCAGAGTCATTTATAAAGTTATGGACAGAACACGAAGCAGTACGTAGTATTTTACGCAGCTACGCGTATGGGCTAAGCAGTACTTATAACACTATAGTAGTATATGTATAGTTGGTAGCTGCTACACGCACTTGTGATCAGAGAACTTTTTTGGTAACGGCCCATGGCCTTATGCTAAATAAATTAGCTTATTTTGTACGCAGGTACTCGACAAAATCGTATATTTTCGGTATGTCTCACCAGTCGCTGTTCCGTTCGCTCATGTACGCACAAACTCAGATTGACTAAAGGGTTTCTCTCAAAATGCCATATCGTAATAGTAGTAATATATTGTGTAGCTGATTAGGGTATAGGGCACGATTGCGTGTTCCGAGCGCGTACTGCATGTGCGTAGGTAGTAATTACATCTGAACAATTATCCATCCACACTATAGTCATAGCGGCCGAGGAACATCCATGAACGCACTTTTACCGCTGCCAAGCGTTTGCAGATTCAGAGAATTAAGTTGCAACGTCCGGCCTTCATTCAATACTTCGATCATGTTAACCTTTGGTACTACAGGTACACCATTGACGAGTCGGCTCACAGTACGGAGTCCAGATTCTTTGAGGCACTTGATTATATGTACGTGTCGGTCGGTCTTCACGTTTGTCGCCGCCTCCGACGTCGCTTCCGACGGGTCCGGCCTCCATGTTGCGAAGACGGATGGAGGCCGCCGAAGAGGAGCGGCGTTAAAATCTTCTCGTACTTCTTCAGGTCTATGCTGCTATCCGACTTGGGCAACTTTACGTCGAACGGGTCGGTCGTGACGGTGGGCGACGTCTCCACAGCAGCGGCATCGTCCACTTTGTCCTCGCCATGGTCGTCGTCATGGTCATCGTCGTCGTCGAGCTCCTCGCTCGCGGGAGCAGGCGCGTCCTTCCTGCTGTTGCTTCTCTGCTTTTGTTGCAGGAACGCGTTCTCCTTGTTCTTCCTCTTGGCCCTCTTCAACTGCTCTTCGACCTCCCTCGGAAAGAGGTTGAACGAGTATCCGGGTCCGAGTATGCCTTTCTCCTGCTTCTTGCGAGCCAAGGACGGGACTCGAGTGACCAACGTTTGTTGAAGGGTGCCGACCGGATTTGCCCGCTGGGGCCTGGCGGTTGTGCTCGGTATGGGCGTCCACTCGTTGTTCAGCCCGTTGATGGCGTTCTCTTGCTGCTGCTGGTTAGTCCCCGCAATCTCCCTCTTTGCCTGCGCGGGTCTCAGGATGTCCTCGACGAGTCTCGGAGTCTGCAGGCCGAACCCGACAGCGTTGTCAAGGTTCAGGTTCTGCAGGGTGACGATCTCCTTCTTGAAGCGGTTCAGCGCCGGGTCGGCCACGCTGTACTTCTGCTCGTACTCCTTCATTGCCAGCTGGTAGTTCTGCCAGGCGTCCTTCACCTTCCTCATGTCCTTCTCCCTCTGCTCCGCCGCGTTCCTCTGCTGACGCAGGAAGGGGTTCGAGTCGTAGTCGGAGCCGAAGGAATAGCCCGACGAGGAGGGCGCCGCTGCGTTGCTAGAACCCTGCTGGTAGTTGTTGCCCTGGGAGGCCTGGCCAACGCCGTGGGAGTTTGCCGGCTGCTGTGCCAGAGCCCTCGGCTGCTGATAGCCAGAGTTTAATTGAGGACTCGGAGCAAATTGCTGCGGCCTCTTCTGCCGTTGAGGCTGTTGGTAGCCCTGCTGAGGTCTTCGCTGCTGTTGCTGAGGCTGCTGGTAGCCTGATCCCTGCTGAGGCCGTTGGCGAGGCCTTTGTCTAGGACGTTGCTGCTGCTGTTGCTGCTGTCCGTATCCCTGCTGAGGCCTCTGAGGAAACAGTTGAGGCGGCCTCGGAAGCTTGATCTCGGGGAGCTGCGGGAGCTGAGGCCTTGGAAGCTTGATCTCTGGAAGACGAGGCAACTGCGGCCGTGGAAGCTTGATCTCTGGCAGCTCTGGCAATTGAGGTCGCGGTAACTTGATTTCGGGCAGTTGCGGCAGTTGCGGTCGTGGCAGGTTGATCTGGGGCAATTGCGGACGCGGGATCTGGGGAAGCTGAGGCCGCGGCAACTGCGGAAGCTTGATCTCTGGAAGCTCGATTTGCGGAGTTGGCAGACGGGGCAGCTTGAGCTGCGGTAGCTCTATGTTGGGTAGCTTAGGTCGCGGGCGCTGGGGCCGGTTGCTGGCGTAATTGCCACCGCCGCCACCGCCGCTATTACCTCCGCCGCCATAGTTATTACTGCCACCGCCACCCCCACCACTGCTCGATCCCGGCAGTCTGATCCCTCTCATCACCCTTTGAAAGGTCCGTTGCATCGTCCTTCCCATCTGGCTCATCGACCCCCTGAGATCAGACATCATCTTCCTGAAGCTCATGCCCAGCCCAAAGCCGCCTTTCCTTGGTCGCCGAGGCCGGCCTCGACCAGGTCTCTGTTGCTGCTGTTGTGGGCGCGGCTTTCCCTGCTGCTGCTGCTGCTGCTGTTGTTGTGGAGGATTGTAGCTTTGAGTTTGCGTCGTCTGGTACTGAGGCCTGGAACTGGTCACCACGGGCGCCTGGGGAGCCGAGTAATCGTTGCTGTTCTGGACCTGCGGCGTTCCGTAGGAGACAGGAGCGGCTTGGGGAGCACCATAGCCGTCATTGGATGTTGTGACAACTGGGCCCTGAGGGGCTGAATAATCGTTGCCGGAGGAAACGACGGGTGCTTGCGGCGCCGAATAATCGTTGCCGGAGGTGACGACGGGGGCCTGCGGGGCTGAGTAGTCGTTGCCCTGGCTGACCTGCGGAGCTGCGTAGCTGTTGCCCTGGCTGACGACGGGAGCCTGAGGTACCGAGTAGTCGCTGCCCGTGTTAGAGAGAACGGCGGCGGCGGCAAGGGCGGCAGCCTCGTATCCTCCGACAGCGGGGGCAGGAGTGGGCTGCGACACCGCATAACTGTTTCCCGTATTCTGAGGCGGAGGAGAGTAGGAGTTTCCTGTGTTCTGCGGGGCGCCGTAACTATTTCCAGCAGGTCTCTGGGGAGCGCCGTAGCTGCTGGAGGTGCCCGCGGACAGCGAGGGCGTCTGGGGCGGCGTGTAGCTGTTGCCGGAGGCCACGGAGGGAATCTGAGGCGGAGAGTAACTATTGCCCGAGGTTACGGCAGCCGTTTGGGGCGGGGAATAGCCGTTAGTGTTTGTCACCGCAGGAGCTTGAGGGGCGGCGTAGTTATTCCCGGAGGTCACTACAGGTGCTTGAGGAGCGGCATAGTTATTACCGGAGGTCACCACTGAGCCTTGCGGAGCCGAGTAGTCATTTCCGGAAGTTACCACTGGGGCCTGGGGTGCTGAATAGTCGTTGCCCGACGATACAACGGGTCCCTGCGGCGCAGAGTAGTCATTCCCAGAGGACACTACAGGTCCCTGTGGAGCGGAATAGTCATTTCCCGAGGACACCACAGGTGCCTGCGGCGCGGAATAATCGTTGCCAGGCGGCCTCTTGTTGCCTCCTCCGCCTCCTCCAGACTGATTGTAGCCCTGTCCCTGCTGCTGCTGGTTGTTGTTCGGCTTGCGCTGTCCGCGGCCCCGGTTCTGGCCGCCGAAGTAGGGGAACAGGCTGCCCAGATCGAAGGTCCTGTCCGTCGTCTCCTCTCTCCTCTGAGAGGTCGCCGTATCCTGTTCCTCGTCCTGTAATATCGCCGGCCCCTGACCCTTTCTCCGCCGCCCTCTCCTCACACCCTTGCGTCGCTGCCGCCTCTTTCCCAGATCACTGTCCGGATCGACAAATCTACCGTTGGTCAGCGGGGGCGGCGGCGGGGCGCGCATTACGTCCACCTCAGTCGGGTCGGGCTTCACCATCGTATGATACTTGTAAGACGACAGAGGAAATGGGTTCAGATTCTGATTGGCTTCAATCTCGTTCTCAGTCTCAGGATCGAAGGCATTTCCCACCATATCTTCCTCATCGTTGCCTTCAGCGTCCACTTTCTTCATCATCACAGTTGCGCCGCCTTCTGCGGCGTCGGGCGTTCTCACCACAGCGTACTCGTTTCCATGGCCTTTCGTCTCGAACATGTCGCCGAGGTTGAGGCTTCTCTCCTGGGCCACTGCTCCACCATCTTCTTCCGAGGAACCGCTTTGTCCATCATGGACTGCAACTGCGGCGGCGAGACCGGATGCCCAGAGAGTCAGCAGGAGAACGGGGATGAATACGAAAGGCTGTAGAAAGAAAGATCCGATAAGTTTGCACAAGAAACATATAGAAAAGTTCATACCTTCATGTTGACTGTGTCTTCTCCTCAGGGATCTTCCATTCGCAGGACACCAGAATAGTCCGTATCACAGAGCCCAACGCAATGTTGCAGTGCATGTACCAGAGTGCCCGAAGCGGCGCAGCCGCCAACGTCACCTGATGTCATCTGATTCGCTTTCTTGAACTTCCAAATATTGCACTCAACTCTTTCTTCACTGGACACACCAAAAAGTTTTCAATAGCACAAAGGAGGAGCAGGCAGCGAGTCCGCTTCAACGTGCGTCGCGTCCGCAACTACGGACGGCGTGCTGTTGCATCACCTCCTGCCCCCGTCGCCGTCGTCGCCGCCGAGCGCCGCGCCGAGCTCGCTGGCCGTATTAATCTGACAACGAGGAATAATTGGAATCGTTCGCCGGTTGACCCACCCTCCGCAGGGCGGTAC
>JAAUYK010016440.1_pt1 | contig 11026 bp, 10 predicted proteins | sample 7278021 | NCBI WGS metagenome assembly JAAUYK01 (sample SAMN14350223, study PRJNA611818) | marine sediment metagenome | isolation source: surface marine sediment (1.8m) | place: French Polynesia: Moorea | collected 2018-08
CCACGGAAATCGGCCACTTACAATCCAGAACTCTAAAGTTCGCCCATAAGTCGAACAATTCAGTTGAAGTTTGTGATAGACATTACCGTTGAAGTAGGTATCATTTGGCCGTTTTCGGCAGAAGAAGCATTGCTCTGGCCTTGCTTTCACCTCTTGCCGGAAAAGCTTGGTCTCGCGGGTGGGCGGGCTAAAAAATACAACTAAAAATGGAGACTGGTATCATCATGGGTAGTCGTAGGGATTCGCGCACGGCGTATGTCGATTCTCACGTAGGAAATCGGCTTCGTGAGCGGCGCATTCTCCTGGGCTTGAGCCAAACACGCTTGGGGGAGTCGCTTGGATTGAGCTTTCAGCAGATCCAGAAGTACGAACGCGGTATCGACCGGATCAGCGTCGGCCGCCTGGTGCATCTCGCTCATGTGCTCGACGTGCCCATTACCTATTTCTTCGAGGAGTTGTCCGATCCGTCCGCGGCGCCGGGGGCGAACAGCATGACGGCGGGGGACGTTTTGAGCTCGGTCGCGGCAGACGACCCTATGTCGAAGCGCGAAACGCTCGAGCTCGTGCGGGCCTATTATCAGATCGAGCAGCCGGAGCTGCGCAAGCATATCTTCTCGCTCATCCGGTCGATCGCTTCCCGGGAGCACTGAGAAAAGGCCGACGCCCGGCCCCTCGCCAGGTCGACATTCGATAGAAATCCCGCCACCGTTGCGCGCGGTGGCTGATAGACTTTGTCGTGCGGCAACCAAGGGGCGACAGCCGTCTCTTGGCGGCGTTGCCCCGAGAGCCTCACCCGGAAAAGTTTACCATAAATGGTAAGAAAATCAGAGATTTAGAGGCAATTTTCATAGTAATGACAACAAACGATTCACGATTCTTGTTGAGAATCCGCCCAGCTTAACGGGCCGGAAGGGGTTGACGCCTTAGGCTCAACGTCCACTGACAAACAATAAACCAGCGGAGTTGCGTTCTCGGTGAGCGGTCCCAGCCATCAAACCGCAGAGACGGAAGACGCGCCTCGCGGCGGCGAGGATACGCGCCCGATTCCGCTCGACATCATGAGTCGGCTGGACGGCATCGATCTGATGCAGAACGTCTCGATCATTGTCGAAGGGCTGCCGAACGGCGCACAGCTCTCGACAGGAAAGAACAATTGGGACGGTACCTGGTCGCTGACCCCGATTCACCTTACCAATGTCAAGTTCATCCCGCCGGCGATCGCGGAGCCGCGGGAGTACACCCTGACGGTGCGCGTGCTCATGATCGACACCGACGGCTATGGCATTGCCACCACCGTCGCCCTTTTCGATCTCGACGTGCCGGCGCACGCCGAGGATGTCGAAATCGCACCGGCCGCCGCACCGACCGCCGCTCCGACGGCGAAGGCCGCTCCAACGGCGAAGGCCGACGCGCAGATTGAAGAGGATCGACTGGCCGCTCTCGAGGAGAAGTGGAAGGCCGAAGAGCAGAAGCGCCTGGCCGAGGCCGAGGCCAAGTGGAAGTCAGAAACGGAGGCCAAGTGGAAGGCGGTCATCCAGTCCCGGCTGTCCGAGATCGAAGCCAAGCGCGATGCCCTGATCGACCGTGGCAAAGCCCTGTCGGACAACAAGAAGCTGGCCGAGGACGCGCGCAAACAGGCCGTCGAGGAGGCCAAGCGCGAAGCCGAGATGGAGCGCCAGCGCGCGATCGACGAGATCCAGCGTGCGGCCGAGGACGAGAAGCGCAAGGCGGTTGAGGAAGCGCGCCTCCAGGCCGACCTGGAGATGAAGCGCGCGATCGAGGCCGAACGCCAGCGCGTCCTGGAAGAGGCCATGAAGCAGGCCGAGGGCGAGAAGCTACAAGCGATCGAGCAAGCCCGGGAAAGGGCCGAGAAGGAAAAGCGGCTGGCCGCCGAGGCTGTCAAGAAGATCGCCGACGAGGAGGCCCAGCGCCGGGCTAGTCAAGAACACCAGATCGCCGAGATGGAAGCGCGCATCCGCGCCGAGGAAGAAGGCCGTCTCGCCGAGGAGCGGGCGAAGTGGAAGTCCGAGGAGGAATCGCGCCTCGCGGAGCTGGAGACCAAACTTCAGCAGGAATACGAGGAGCGCCTGGCAAAGGCCGAGGCCGAGAAGCTGAAGGAAGCTGAAAAGCGCATCGCCGATGCCGAGGCCAAGAGGATCGAGGAGGAAGAAAGAAGGCTCGCCGAGCTCGAAGCGAAGCGACTGGTCGAGGAGGAGAAACGCCTCGCCGCCGAAGAGGCGCGGCGGCTTGCCGAAGCCGAGCGACAGTTCGCGGAACGAGAGACCAAGCGCCTCGCCGAGGCGGAGAAGCGCTTGGCGGACGAAGAAGCCAAGCGCCGGGCCGAGGAAGAACAGCGACTCACCGAGATGGAGACGCTCCGCAAGGTCGAGGAGGAACGTCGCCTCGCCGAGCTCGAAGCCAAACTGACGGCGGAAGGCGAACTCCGACAGGCCGCCGAGGTCGCGAAGCAGAAGCTGGAGCACGAGCTCAAAAAGGCTGCCGAAGAGGCCAGGAAAACCGCTGAATCGGAACGCCGAAAGGCCGCTGAAGAAGCCCAGCGGAAGGCGAAGGAAGAACTTCGCCAGGTCATGGAGGAAGCCAAACGCCAGACCGAGCAGGAGCGCAAGCGGGCCCTGGAGGAAGCTAAGCGCCAGATCGAGGAGGAACGCCAGCAGGCGGCCGAGGCGGTCCGGCTCTCAACCCTCGAAGAGAAGCGCAAAGCCACTGAGCGTGCGAAGAAGAAGACCGAGGAGGCGCGCCGGAACGCTGCCGCCGAGGCCAAACGCCAGGCGAACGACCGCCAGCGCGAAGCCAAGGAGCGCGCCCAGAAGAAGGTCGATGCGCAGCGCCGGGCGCTCGCGCAGAAGGACCTGAAGAAGGCTTCGGAGCACCGCTGGGAGGCCGCGGAACTGGCCCGGCAGCGGGTGAACCAGGATCCGCTCGAAGGCCTTGGCAGCATGAAGTACGGAAAGAAGCCGCCACCCCCTACCGTTATCGCTGCAGGAAAGTCGGTCGAGAATGCCGGAGCGGCCAAGCTCTCGCTCGGCAAGACTCACGCGTCCGGCTTGATCACCGAGCCGCCGCCGAAGCCCAAGTCCGGGGCGAACCAGAAGAAGGAGCGGGGCAAGATCGCCCGCTGGCTGTTCGGACAGACCGACAGCTGACCGCCGCCAGGCCGGCCCGATGACCGCAATTAATTGTAAAGCATAGGATTTCATCCTTTCTAAAGAGCGGTCTTGCCACTCTGCCTAAGGTAATCTCGGCAAGGGATCAGGAGGATGTGATGGGCTTGTCGAAGCGCACGTTCGAGGTTGTCCTCGACCTGCTGGAGAACAAGATCAGCTGCATGGAAGGCTGGGACCAGGCGACCGCCAGAGAGCGGTCCAAGCTGGAAGCCTGTCGGCGCGAGCTGCTCGAGGTACAGGGCCGTGAACGGTCGGATCGGGAAGGTGGGCGGTCCGCCGTGGTCATCGATGCCTTTCCCGATGCCGTTGTGCCCGAACCCGACGCAGCACAGTAACTTATTGAATTTTGGTTACTTTTTAGAATGGCCTGCTGACCCTCCAGGCCTCGGAAGCGCCGATTCTCGGCTCAAACATGACACAAGGCCGCCCTCGCTGTTGAGGTATGGTCCCGGCGGTTCGGGCGTATAATAGCCGTAGCACGCCAACGACCCTTTCCGGGCGGTCGACGAAAGTCTAACGCAGGAGCGCTCAAGTGGTCATCTGGACGCGGGTACAGAACCTCAAGAGACGGCGCGATGAGCGACAGAGCGCGGCGCGCGTCAAGGACCTCGAACTGGCCGCGAGCTTCGTCCGGTCGATCGAAACCGGTGACGTTCGAACCGATGTCGAGATCGGCGAACTGGCCACACGTCTCCAGGAACTTGCATGGGAAGCGACCGCCCGCTCCCTCTCGGCCAATCGGCCGGCAACGCCCTGCGCCGCGAAAAACGACTGAGGCGATCACCTCTATATCGAGAAATCCTTTAGGCCGAGCGCAGGAGCTCGATGTGGCTGCTCTGGTGCGCCCGGCGGTCGATGACACGATCGGCCGGAAACCAGATCGTCGCCGTGGTCCCCAATCCGAGCTCGCTTTGCAACTCGAGGCAGCCGCCGTGCAGCTGCATGATCTGGTCGACCAGGGGCAGACCAAGCCCGGTTCCCTCGTGTTCCCGATTGAAAGCGCTCGCCACCTGCACGAAGGGCTCTCGAACCTTCTTGAGATCGGTCGCCGAGATGCCGATTCCGCTGTCCTGGACGCTGAAGCCGTATCGCCCTGCGCCGTCTCCCTGCAACGTCAATACTATGGCGCCACCCGAGCGGGTGAACTTGATCGCGTTGCTCATCAGATTGATGATAACTTGAGAAATCAGTCTCTTGTCGACCTCGAGCAAGGGCACGTTGGCGGGGAAATGGGCAACCACCCGGATCCCCTGCTCTTGGCTCTTGGCGCTCAGCATACGCAGGCAGCGGTCTATGACGCTCGGCAGATCCACGTTGGAGACATCCAGTGTCAGCTTGCCGGCCTCCGCCTTCGAGAGGTCCAGAATGTCGTTGATGATGACAAGAAGGTGGTTGCCACTGTTGTGGATATCTCGGACGTAGTCCTGGTATCGCGATGAGCCGAGCGGTCCGAAGACCTCTTTGTCTAGGATCTCGGAGAAACCGATGATCGCATTGAGCGGCGTCCGGAGCTCGTGGCTCATGTTGGCCAGAAACTCGCTCTTCGACTGGTTCGCGACCTCGGCCTGCTCACGCGCCGACTCCGCTTGCACCTTGGCGAGCCTCAGCGCGTGTTCGGAGCGCCGGTGCTCCGTGATGTCGCGGGCGAAGGCGCAGTTGTAGGCCTCGCCGTCGAACTCGATATAGTTGGCGGTGACGTCCATGGGAATGAGAGAACCGGACTTGGTGCACAGCAGCGACTCGTAGTTTGCATAGCCCGACTCCTTGAGCGCCTGCCAATGCTCCTCCCAGGCCGTCGGATCGAAGCGGGGGTCGATCTCCTGGATCGACTTCGCCAGCAGTTCGTCGCGCTCGTACTCCAGAGCCCGGCAAGCCGCCTCGTTGACGAAAAGGAAGTTCCCTTCCGGGCCGATCCAGAATGCCGACACGGCTGCGCGCTCGATCGTAAACTGCGGCAGACGCAAGGCCTTCTCACTCTGGCGGCGTTCGTTGACGATGCGCTCCATGAACACGACCGCCAGCATGGCGAGCGCGCTCATGATCACGCCGATCAGATCTTCGCTGGACGAGCCTACCGAGAAAATAACGTCGGGCGCCGCCAGATAGGCCCGCGCCAGGTAGTAGACCGCCATGGTCGCCGAGATGAAGGCGGTCAAGGCCGCCAGGAAGCCGAAGCGCCAATCCTCGAAACGTCGAAGCAGGGCCAGTGCCGAGGCAAAAGCGAAGGTGCTAATCAGGATTGAGACTATAAGACTAAGACTCATAGGACCAACCGTTCAACCAGTCGAACTTCGCGCGCTCTAACAAGGCATCTGCTTGAGAAATCTGACAAACCGGGCTTTCGCTCGACTCACTCCAGAACCGATAGAAGTTATTTCAAAATAAAAACTCTTGATTTCTTGTGTCTTTTTATCATATTTACCATTCATTATTCAATATAAAATTCGTTTCATTAAGTTAATTCGACACAAATACCGATAAAATCTTGAATTTCTTTCTACCGACACGCACGAGCTTCAGAGGTCTAGAAAGGCCCGGCCGGCGGAGCCGTCCGCCGAAAGCTCGCTCAGGGTCCCCCGATAGCGGATCTGCCCCTGTTCCAGGATCAGCGCCCGGCCGCCGATCGCGCCCGAGAAGCCCAGGTTCTGCTCCGACAGCAGGATCGCCATGCCGTCGTCGCGCAGCGTGCGCAGACCGCTCGCCAACTGCTCGACCACGATCGGCGCGAGACCTTCGGCCGGTTCGTCGAGCAGGATCAGGCGCGGGTTGCCCATCAGCGTGCGGCCTATGGTCAGCATCTGCTGTTCGCCGCCGCTCAATTGGCCGCCGAGGCGGCCGCGCAGCGCGCCGAGTCCCGGAAACAGCTCGAACACGCGATCCACGGTCCAATCCCGGGTGCCGCCGGGCCCCCGGCGGCGGCCGACGGCGAGGTTTTCGAGCACCGTGAGGTCGCTGAAGATCCGCCGCTCCTCGGGGACGTAGCCGAGGCCGAGCCGCGCGATCTCGTGCGTCTCGCGACCCTGGACATCCAGACCGTCGAACCGGATGCGCCCCCTGGCGGCCCGCACCAAGCCCATGATGGTCTTAAGGGTCGTGGACTTGCCCGCCCCGTTGCGGCCGAGCAGGACCACAACCTCTGACTCGCCGACCTCCAGGGACACCCGCCGCAGGATGTGCGCCAGGCCGTAGTAGGCGTCGACCTCGCGAAGCTCGAGCAGTGACGTCACGGCGCCGGCCCTTCCGAGCCTTGACCGCCGAGGTAGACCTCTCGGACCGTCGGATTCGCTCGGACAACTTCAGGCCGGTCGGAGGCGATCAGGCGCCCGCGACTCAAGACCATGATCCGGTCGGCGTGGGAGAAGACGACATCCATGTCGTGCTCGGTGAACAGCGCCATGATGCGCCTGCTTCTGACGACCTCCGCTGTCAGCGCCATGAGATCGGCGCGTTCGCGCGGCGCCATGCCCGCCGTCGGCTCGTCTAGGAGAAGCAGACGCGGTTGGTTTGTCAGTGCCAGGGCGAGTTCCACGCGCTTGAGATCACCATAGGCGAGCACACCGCAGGGTCGCTCGGCCTGCTCCGCCATGCCGACGCTCCGCAGCAGAGCCATGGCCTCGGCACGGTGCCGATCGCCGAGCCGCCTCGCCAGGCTGAGCGTACCGCCGCCGTGGCTGAGCAGCGCGACTTGGAGATTCTCCAGAACGGTCATCGAGGCGAAGGTCTGGGTGATCTGAAAGGTGCGCCCTACCCCCAGGCCCCAGATCTGCCGGGGCGAGCGGCCGGCCAGCTCAGTATCGCCCAGCAGGATCGAACCGGAGTCGGCGCGCAGCTGCCCGCTCAGCAGGTTGAAGCAGGTTGTCTTGCCGGCCCCGTTCGGGCCGATCATCGCGGTGAGTGTCCCCGGCTCGAGGGAGAAGCCGATGCCGTCGACGGCCCGAAGCGCGCCGAAGGACTTCTGCAGGTCGCGGACGACGAAAGCCACGGGCCTAGCGCCGCGCCGCGACACGGTCGAGCAGCCTGGAGACCGGGCCGGCGAGAGAACCGGCAAGGCCACGTGGGAAGGCGACCACGAGCAGCATAATCAAGGCGCCGAGGATCAATCGCCAATACTCCAGCCGTGAGATCAGATCGTGCAGGAAGGTGAAGGTGACGGCGCCAACGATCGGGCCCGACAGGGTCTGCAGCCCGCCCAGCAGCACCATGACCAGCGCATCGATCGACAACGGAATCGACAGCTGGTCGGGAAAGACGCTGCCCTTGGCGAAGGCGTAGAGAGCGCCCGCCAGGCCGGCGAAGAGGCCCGCGAGGGTGAAGGCGAACCACTGCTGCCGGTGCCGATCGATGCCAATGGCCTCGGCGCGCAGCGGCGAGTCACGGCAGGCCCTGAGGGCGTAGCCGAAGGGCGTGAAGACCGCATGGCGCAGCGCAATCAGCCCGCCGCCGGCGAGCGCCAGCGTGACGAGATAGAAGACGGTGCGGTCCTGGGCCCAGCCCGAGGGGCGGATCCCGAGCAGGCCGTCGTCTCCGCCGGTCACGCCGTACCACTGGGTCGCCACCGACCAGGCGATCTGCGCCGCGGCCAGTGTCAGCATGGCGAGATAGACCCCGGTGAGGCGCACGCAGAGCCAGCCCACGACCAGCGCGAAAGCAGCGGCGGCGAAGGGCGCCGCCATCACGGCCGCCTCCATCGGCGCCGCCAGATAGGTGACCAGCAGGGCCGCGCCGTAGGCGCCCATCCCGAAGTAGGCCGCGTGGCCGAACGAGATCATGCCCCCGGGCCCCATGATGAAGTGCAGGCTGGCGGCGAACAGGCAGAAGATCAGGATGTCCGTGGCCAGGATGACCGCGGACTCGCTCGCCGCCCAGGGCAGCAGCACGAGGAGCAGCGCGCCGGCCGCCAGCAAGGCCGCCGAACGGGGGGAGAGCGCGCCGAAGCGCGGAACCGAGGTCGCACGCGACCCCGACGGCGCGACGCCTTCAGGCCGGCCGAGCAGGCCCCAGGGCCGGAAAACCAGGACCAGGGCCATGACCAGGAACATGAGCACCAGGGTGATCTTGGGATAGAATAGCACGCCGAAGGCGTTGAGCTCGGCGATCAGCAGCGCGGCCAGGAAAGCGCCGGGAATGCTGCCCATGCCGCCGATCACAACGACGACAAAGGCTTCCGCAATGATATTGAGGTCCATCAGGAGGTCGGCCCCGCCCTTGGGGAGCTGCAGAGCGCCACCGAGCCCGGCCAGGAAGGCGCCCAAAAAGAAGACGCCGGTGAAGAGGTGCCGCTGATTGACCCCGAGCGCGGCGACCATCTCCCGGTCCTGCGTCGCGGCACGGACCAACGCGCCCCAGCGGGTCTTGCGGAACAGAAACCAGAGCAGAAGCAGGATCAGCGGGCCGAGCACGATGAGCGCGAAGTCGTAGGTCGGCAGGCGCTGGCCGAGGATCTCGACCGAGCCCCGCAGTCCCGGCGCGCGCGGCCCGAGCAGGTCTTCCGGGCCCCAGATCAGGAGGGCGAGGTCCTGGATCACCAGCACGACGCCAAAGGTGGCGACGAGCTGAAACAGCTCCGGGGCGCTGTAGATCCTCCGCAGCAGCAGAACCTCGATCACGACGCCGATCGCGCCGACGGCAAGCGCCGCTAGAAGCACGGCGCCCCAGAACCCCAGAGGTCCGGGCGACAGGAACTGCACCAGGCTGTAGGCGATGTAGGCGCCCAGCATGTAGAGCGAGCCGTGGGCCAGATTGACGATTCGGGTCACCCCGAAGACGATCGAGAGACCGACGGCAATCAGAAAGAGGGAGCAGGCGCTGGCCAGCCCGGTGAGGAACTGCGCCACGTAGATGCCCATGCCCGCCCCCGAGAGCCTCCGACCGGGCCCGTCCGGCTCAGCGGAGCCTGCGGATCTGGCGGAGCAGCATCACTCCGCGGGCCGCATCGCCTCGACGGCGGCGTCGTCCGGCAGGTGGTCGGCGCCGTCGGCGTAGACCCAGTCGACCATGACCCCGCGACCGTCGCGCAAGCTGGTCTTGCCGACGAACGCGCCCATGGTGGACTGGTGATCGATCTCGCGGAAGGTGATCTCGCCGAAGGGCGTATCGACCTTCAGGCCCTTCATCGCGGTGATCAGGGCCTCGGTTTCCGTCGAGCCGGCGTTCTCCAGGGCCGCCGCAATCGTCTGGAAGGTCGCGTAGCCGACCACCGAGCCGGCGCGCGGATAGTCCGACCAGCGGGCCTGATAAGCCTCGCGGAAGCGCTTGTGCGCCTCGGTCTCGATGTCGTACCAGGGGTAGCCCGTCACGATCCAGCCCTCGGGCGCCTCGTCCTTCAGCGCGTCGAGATACTCGGGTTCGCCGGTCAGCAGCGAGACCACTGCGCGATCCTCGAACAGGCCGCGCACCGTGCCCTCCCGCACGAACTTCGAGAGATCCGCCCCAAAGGTCACGTTGTAGATCGCTTCCGGCGTGGCCGCGGCGAGCGCCTGCACCTCGGCGCCGGCGTCGATCTTGAACAGCGGCGGCCATTGCTGCACGACCACCTCAATGTCGGGCCGCTTGGCGCGCAGCACCTCGAGGAAAGCGGCCACGGCGTCCTGCCCGTACTTGTAGTTCGGCGCGATCGTCGCCCAGCGCTTGACCGGAAGCTCGGCAGCCGCGCTGGCCAGCATGTGGGCCTGCATGTAGGTCGAGGGACGGAGCCGGAAGGTGTAGCGGTTTCCTTTGGACCAGACCAGCGCATCGGACAGCGGCTCCGCTGCCAGGTAGAGTGTCTTGTTGCTCTGGGCGAAATCGGCGAGCGCCAAGCCGATGTGCGAGAAGAACCCGCCGGCGATCAACACCACCCGATCGGACGACAGGAGCTCGGCGGCGATCTTGACCGCTTCGCCCGGCTTCCCGGTATCGTCCCGCGAGACGACCTGGAGTGGCCGCCCGAGCACGCCGCCTGCCGCGTTGATCTGCTCGACCGCCAGGGTCCAGCCCTTCTTGTAGGGCTCGAGAAAAGCCGGCAAGCGCTTGTAGCTGTTGATTTCGCCGATCTTGATCGGCTCGGCGGCAAGCACCGCCGAGAAGCCCAGGACCCAGATGCCCGCCAAGACCGACAGGAGCGTTCGCAAGATCATGCCTCTCTCCCCATCCTCGTCGCCGCGCAGCCCGGCCCCCTCTTCTCATTACACGGCCTCGCGCAAAGTCCGGCAAGCCCCAAGGTCGGCGTAGACGAGGATTGCAGATTCCGCATGGGTCTTTCGATTGATCGACGGCCGGACCCTGCCCATTTCCCGGCTATTCCCGCAGGCTCCAAAAAAGAACAAACGGACCGAGGGTACGTTCATCGTCGATCCCGCGAATTCGGAGGAATAGCCAAGATGCAAGACTTCGCAACCGAGGTGCTGGACCGCTTCGCCGCGCATCCGGCCCGGGTCACCATCGTCACCGAACGTAACAAGTGCGGCACCTGGGGCGTGGCCGCCTACTACGAGCGCGAGGATGGCGCCCGGGACCGGCGACTCGTGGCGACCTGCGAGACCCAGAAGGACGCCGCACAGGCGCTGCGCAACGCCTGGGCCGCCCTCGGCAGCTGGTAGAGTCCCCGGCGGGGGTCCCGGCGCGATCGCCAGCCGAGACCCCCGCCGGTTGAATGTTGCTCTCTAGCGCAGCAGGAGTATGGGGCAGTCGACCTGCTCGACGAGTTCTTCCAGATGCAGGCGATCCACGAAGGGGCCCTGCCGATCGATCACATAGAGCGCGGCTTTCCTGCCGCGAAGCAAGGCCACGAGATCCGCTCGCTCGTCGAGTGCCAGCGTCTCTACGGCGGCACCCAATTCGTGCCCTTGCAGCCACGTCCGGCA
>JAAUYK010233109.1_pt1 | contig 11024 bp, 7 predicted proteins | sample 7278021 | NCBI WGS metagenome assembly JAAUYK01 (sample SAMN14350223, study PRJNA611818) | marine sediment metagenome | isolation source: surface marine sediment (1.8m) | place: French Polynesia: Moorea | collected 2018-08
GGGGATCGCTCGCAGATTCGAGAGCTTGCGCTGTCCCGGGCGTCGTGACGGTCGGGAGCCGATGCTGCCGACCTCGATGACGTCGATCGGCGTCGCGCGCTCGAAGAAGGCCACGAAGCCCGGGCTCTCCACCAGCGCCCGGTAGGCCTGACGGCTGCTGCGGGCCAGCTCGTCCATGCCCGCCACGAGGGCTTCCGGATCCGACCTCCCGGCCCCGTCGAGGGCTGTCGTGCCGAGCGTGCTGGCGCCGAGCAGCTCGATGTGGTGGGCGGCGGTCACCAGGTTGGCGTACTTGCGGCGGATGGTCTCTCCCTGCTCGGTCACGCGCAGGTCGGCGCCGAGGGCGCCGGGCGGCAGCGCGCGCACGAAACGGTGGGTCGGGCCGGCGCCCCGGCCGATTGTCCCGCCGCGCCCGTGGAAGTAGCGGATCCGGACCCCGTGCTTCGCTCCCACCTCCACCAGCGCCTCCTGACAGCGGTAGAGGTTCCACATGCTGGCGACGATGCCGCCGTCCTTGCAGCTGTCGCTGTAGCCGACCATGACCTGCTGCACCGGCCGGTCGAGCCCGCGGGCCTCGGCCTGCCGGTGAAGGCTCCGGTAGACGAGTGGGTGGGCCAGGGTGGTGTCGAGGATCTCGGGTGCCCGTTCGAGATCATCGATGGTCTCGAAGAGCGGAACCACGGGGAGCGGCATGTGCACGCCCTCGCCATCGTGCACCAGGAGGCCACCCTCGCGAGCGAGCAGGTAGACCGCCAGCAGGTCTTCGGCGCTCCGGGTCATGCTCACGATGAGCGCGCCGATGCCTTCGTCGCCGCAGCACTCGATGTGCTGGGAAAGGCGCTGGTAGAGCTCGAGGGTGGCCCGGGCCTCGCCGCCCGCGACGTCGTCGGGCCGCGCGAGCGGCCTTCGCGAGGCGAGCTCGCGCTCGAGCAGCTCCCGCCGGCGCGGCCCCGCCCAGGTCGGATAGCTCTCCGCTTCCGGGACGCCCGCCACGCCCAGCAGCTGGGCGAGCGCCTCGTCGTGGAAGGCGCTGTTCTGCCGGATGTCGAGCGCCGCGAGGTGGAAGCCGAAGCTGCGCAGCAGGCTCATGAGCGGGTGGAGGTCTGCTCGGGCGAGGCGCACCGCGCCGATCTCGTCGAGCCACGCCTCGAGCCGCCGCAGCTCCTGCAGGAGATCCGAGGCGCAGGCGAGCCGTCCGGGCCCGGGCGGTCCCGAGAGCGGGAGCGCGGCGCGCATGAGGTTCACGTGCTGGCGCCAAGGCTCGCCGGGGTTGCGCGCGACGGCACGGGCTCCCTCGTCCCCGAGCTCGGCCGCCCAGCTCTCGATGCGCGCCTCGAGCGCTTGGGGCGTCGGCTGGCGGTGCTGCGACAGGCTGAGGCGCATCGCCAGCTCCTCGAGACGCTCGTCGACCAGCTCGAGAGCCGACCGACGGAACAGCTCCAGGGTCTCGGCGGTGAAGTCCGCCGTGACGAAGGGGTGGCCGTCGCGGTCGCCGCCCACCCAGTTCCCGAAGACCACGCGGGGAAACGCCTCGGGATCCGACAGGACGTCGGGATCGAGACCGCTCCGCTTCCAGGCGGAGCGAAGGCGCTGCTCGACGCGCGGCACCACGTACGGGAAGACGTGCCGCAGGTAGTGCAGGACCATGCGGCGCTCGTCCTCGAGCTCGGGCTTGTCGAGATAGATCTCGCCCGTCCGCCACAGCCGTTCCACCCAGCTCCGCAGCTCGCTCTCGAGCTCGCTCCGCTCGGCCCCGGTCCACATCGAGTTCTCGAGCTGGACCAGCAGGCGATACAAGCTGCGGTGATGCTGGAGGACGGTCTGCCGCTTGGCCTCCGTCGGATGGGCGGTCAGCACGGGCTCGACCCTGAGCTGCCCGACGGTGGCGGCGATGCTGGCCTCATCGAGGCCCAGCTCCCGCAAGAGGGCGAGGTTCTGCTCCCAGGATCCCGACTCCTCGTGCAGGAGCCCGTCGTCCTCGAGGGCGCGGCGCGCCTGCGCGGTCGCGTTCTCCTCGGCCTGCTCCAGGAGCTGGAGGGCCAGCGAGTAGGCCTGCACCCAGCGCTCCGCGCCCTCGCCGGGGAATCCGGTCGTGGGCGCCCCGGCTGCGTCCCCCTCCGCCCAGAGGCTTCGCCACGGCAGGCTGGCCGCCACGTCGGCGTTGTCCGTGCGCCGGAGGACGTCGACCAGGGCGCGCATCAGCATGGCGAGCGTCACCTCGGTTCGGCGGTTCCTGGCTTCGTCCATCGCGGGCTCAGCGTAGCCCGAGGCCCGGAGCGAGGCCCACCTCGCGGCTCAGTGGTCGAAACGCCGCTGCACGTGCCGTCTTCGCAGGGCGATCGCGGCGGCCCGCTCCGCCGCGGAGATCCGCGGCTCGTCTTCCGGGAGGCGACTCGCGATCTCGTCGTACTTCACGAGCACGGCCTTCGGGTGTTCGGCCTCGGGTAGCTCGGCCACCGACATCCCGTCGTAGCGCAGCAGGATCACGCCGCGCGGAAAGCCCTCCGTGTCGAGCCAGTTGAAGAACCCGGGGTCGCGAGCGGCGATCACGAAGTGGTAGGCACCGTCGGAGCTTCGCCTGGCCTGTTCGGTCGTGAGGCTCGACTGTCGGTTGGCGTAGTCGAGGGACTCCCACCAGTGATGACCGAGCTGGATTCCCTGATACGCCGCGCCACTCGGCCAGGTGGTGACGATCAGCGCCTGGTCATCGGCGAGCTCGAAGTGCCCGCCCACCATCAGCCGACCCGAGAGCCCGCCGGTGTCGCCCGTGTCGCGCGGCTCCGTGAGCCGGTTGGCCGGCAGCAGCTTGTGGAAGCGGGTGCGGCTGTATTCGGGCCAGCGGCGCACCGAGTCCGCGAAGTGTCGGGTCGCGTCCTGGATGCGGCCGGCCATGCGTGCTCGGGTGAGCGCCGGATAGGGCGGCCTCTCCGCATCGACGCGGTCGATGTGGATCTCGCCGGGTGCCTCGTTTCTCCAGTCCGAGAAGATCTGTCGGATCAGGAGGCGAACGCGACCCGGACGGGAGGCCAGCCAGTTGTGGGGACGCTCCTCGCCTCCGACGAAGAGCTCGAAGCTCCCGCTCTCCTCGACCACGAGCCGATCCGTGGCGACGGTGGAAATCGATGGCGCGAGCGGATCCTCGCCGTACAGCGTGAAGTCGAGCCGACGACTGCTCCCGCGCGTGCCCCAGACCCGATAGACCGCGTCGCCGTCGAGCAACGCCTCGAGGTAGCGCTGATCGGCGTTGTCCATCCCGCCCTTGGTGCGGGTGTCGATCTCATGGAAGTAGGGGAAGTCGGGGTCCACGAGGCCGCGGGACAGCAGCGCGCCCGCGAGCTGACGCACGACGTGCCGATGGGCCTCCGCCTGCTCGCGCTCGGAGCCGTACCACAGGTGCCCGCGCACGAAGACGCCGGCCTCACGGACGGCGTCCGCGAGCTCCTCGAGGCTCTCTTCGAGGCCCGCATCGCCCGCGAGGGACGGCGCCTCCTGCATCCTCATGTCGAGCAGGAAGGTGGCGACGAGGGTCGCCACGACCCCGGCCGTGAAAGCGATCGCTGCCTTGATCATCGATCCCGCCTCGCCGAGGGTTCCGGGCCGCGCGGAGGGCGCCCAGATGAGGGTGGATCCGGGCGTCCGCCAGGCCTTGGCATGGGAGCATACGCATCCGGCCAGAACCTCGGGCAGGGATCTCGACCTCGTCTTCCAGGACGTCCTGGGCGCCGTCGAGGCGGGGGGCAGTGGCGTGCTGCTGAACGTGGCTTTCCCGGACGTCAGCAACGACCCGCAGCCGAAATCCGACGCGGTCGCCTTCGACGAAGGGTTCATCGCGGGCGCGCTGATGGACGGCGACATGTCCGCGTCGGATGCGGCCCGCGAGGACTTCGTGGACCGGGTGCGTGCGCTGGACGACGGCAGCGGCGAGGACGAAGACGACTGACGCCGGCGGCGCCGCACGCCCCGAGGCAGCGGCCGGGACGATGGGCGGGGGCTCGCTACCCTCTCGTCCATGAAGATGGTCCGCGCCCTGCTTCTGGCTCTGTGCCTCGGCCTCCCCGGCTCTGCCGCCTTCGCGGGGGAGCCCGTACAGGTGCAGGTCTACAAGTCACCCACCTGCGGTTGCTGCGGAAAGTGGATCGACCACCTCGAGAGCCACGGCTTCGCGGTGGAGGCGCACGACGTGAAGCACGTCACCCCGATCAAGCGGTCGCACGGCGTGCCGGCGAAGCTCGTGTCGTGCCACACTGCGCTGGTCGAGGGCTACGTGATCGAAGGTCACGTTCCGGCGGAGGACGTCGCGCGGCTGCTGGAGGAGCGCCCGCCGGTGGCGGGCCTCGCCGTTCCTGACATGCCGATCGGATCGCCCGGGATGGAGGGCCCGAACCCCGAGCCGTACCGCGTGTACTCCTTCGACGGCCAGGGTCGCACCGAGGTCTTCTCGTCCCACGGACCGTGAGCCGAGCGGGCAGCTTGCGGGTGCAGGCCTGAGGCCACGGCCGTGGTGTTCCGTGACGTCCCCGAGGATCCGTCGCTCGCGGACCCGCTTCCCGATTCGCCCTTCGCGATCCTCGGCCGCTGGCTCGACGAGGCGCGCGGCCGGCAGGTGCAGCGCAACCCCTGGGCCATGGCGGTGGCGACGTGCGACGGCGAGGGGCGACCCTCGCTGCGTCTCGTGCTGTGCCGCGGCTACGAGCCCGACCCGGGCTACGTGGTCTTCTACACCAATCGCGAGAGCCGGAAGGGTCGGGAGCTGGCCGCACGTCCCCAGGCGGCCGCCACCTTCCACTGGGACGCACTCCAGCGTCAGGTGCGGCTCGAGGGCCCGGTGACGCTCTCGCCAGAGGCCGAGTCGGACGCCTACTTCGCGGGGCGGCCGCGCCCATCCCAGGTCGCCGCCTGGGCCAGCGCACAGAGCCGTCCCATGGCGACGCGGCAGGCGCTGCTGAGCGAGCTCGAGCGCAGCGAGGCCCGCTTCGGTGGACCCGACGGCCCGCCGGTGCCGCGTCCACCGCACTGGGGCGGCTACCGCCTCTACATCGAGCGCGTCGAGCTGTGGGTCGGCTCCGAGGGCCGCGCCCACGACCGCGCGCTGTGGGAGCGCAGGCTCGAGCCGGGCCTGGACGGCTTCCGCGGCGGGGCCTGGAGCGTCGCGCGCCTTCAGCCCTGAAGGGGGCGCAGCAGCAGGCCGAAGGTGCGCAGGCCCTCCTCCGCCCAGCGGGCCTTGTAGCTCGCGTCTCCGCCGAGGTCGTAGCTCTGCGCGCCTTCCTCGCAGAGCCACTCGATCGCCTCGAGCTGCATGGCGTTGCCGAGACCACAGGGGCGAAGGGCCTCGTCGAAGCTGAACTGAAGGCCCCGGAACTGCGTGCCCACGAGCGCGCCGTGGAGGTAGCCGAGGGCCACGCCCTCTCGCTCGGCGAAGAGCACGCGGAGCTGCGTGCGTCGGGCGAGCCGCCGCCAGAGGTTCGCGTAGAAGTCGCGAATCCAGCCCTCGTGCACGCCACCGCCGGCGCGGGCCTTCCACGAGCGGGCCTCCACGGCGAGCACCCGCGCGTAGACCGCCTCGACCTCACTGGCCGAGGAGGGCGCGACGCGGCGAAAGCCGATCCCGGCCGCCGCGACGCGTCGGCGCGCGGCGCGGAGGTTGCGGCGGAAGGCCGGGGTCCTGCGCCCGAGCCAGCCGTCGAGGCCGCCGCGCAGCGACGCGACGTAGCGGACCGTGACGTTGAGGGGACGCGCCGCGTAGAGGCCCTCCAACGGCAGCAGCAGCCCGTCGAGGCGCGCGCGCTGCAGGGGCAGGCCCAGGAGCAGCACCGGGCTCCGCTCCTCGCGCAGGGCCAGCCCGAGCGCCTCACCGGCTCCGGGGCCCACGAGCGGCGAGCCCAGGCCCCACATGTTCTCGAGGGGCTCGAGCAGCCGGCGGCCGGCGAGACGGTCGCTCTCGGCGAGCGCCACGAAGCCCCCGCCGCCGCGCGACACCCGGAGCGGCCGCTCGGGCGCGAAGGCGTCGTGGTAGGCGAGCTGCCAGTCGCTGCGGCTGCAGAAGGGGTCGATCTCCGGGTCGGCCTCGACGGCGGCGTCGTAGGCCTCGACCTGCCCCTCCAGCTCCTCGCGCGTCAGCCGCTCCATCGGGACTCTAACGCAGGAAGGCGTCGTACCAGCGGTCGAGGTGATCCTCGGGCCAGAGCCCGAAGCGCGAGCGGAAGGCCTCGTCGAAGCCGAGCCCGGGGTCGGCGCCGAGCGCCAGGACGAGATCGGTGATGCCTCGGAAGCCGTGCTCGTCGACGAGGGCGCGCGTCATCCAGAACGACTGCTGATACACGAGGGTGGCTGTCTCGACCGGCAGGGCCGCGAAGGAGCGCGAGAGCATCGAGATGTCGGGGAGCTCGTAGGCGTCAAGGAGCCGACGGCGCAGGGCGCCCGCGTCGTAACGCTCTTCGACCACCACGTTGGCCAGGCCTTCGTGCATCCAGGCCGGGACGCGCGAGCCCGTGCGCTCGTGGAGCACGGCATGCACGTACTCGTGGCGCAGGGAGCGAGCGAACTGCGCGGGGTCGCGCTCCATGAACTCGATCGCGATGCGGATCTTGCCGTCGTAGCGGCCCCCCGCCCAGTCGGCCGATCCGGTGGCCTGGCCGAAGTCGACGTCCTCGTACACCACCACCGGCACCTGGCGGTGGGTCTGGAAGCGCAGGAGCCGCGCCACCTGGTCGCGCGAGCGCTCCAGCAGGTCGAGCACCTCGCCGATGCGCTCCGCCGCAGCGCCGCCGCGGGGATGGCTCACCACGAAGTGGTCGCTGGCTGCGGCATCGAACTCGAGCTCGAAGTCGGCGCTCTTCTCGAGCTGGTCGACGAGATGGCGCAGCCCCCCGGGCGACACCGTGTCCGACGAGCGCAGACAGGGCAGCAGCGCCACCGCCTCCCGCGTGAGATTCAGCACGTGGTACACGTTCGCGAGCGCGTAGCAGAATTCCGGCGAGTCGGGGAAGGCCGCATAGGCGTCGCTCAGCGGCAGGAGGGCGTCGTAGTAGGCGCCTTCCTCGAGCAGCGCGACGCCCCGGTTGTGGAGCCGCACGGCCTGGTCGTAGGCGAGCCGGGAAGGTGCCGGAAGCAGCGACCCGCGAGGCACGGCGGCCCGCCCGTCGACGGCGAGGTCCCGGGTGCGCGCCTCCGCCGGAGGCCCGGCCGCCGCCGAGTCCGCGTGCTCGGCACGCGAGGGGGGAGCGGCCTCGGGCGGCGCGACCGGCGCCAGCAGGCCCCGCAGGCCGACCACCGCGAGCAGCAGCGCGATCGAGCCCAGCGCGAAGCTGACCAGGGGAGACCGGGGACGCTCCACGCGAAGAGTCTAACCGGCGAGGCGCGGCGCGGGGGGCGTCCCGCGCCCGAGGAGGGCTCCGCGGCGCCGCTCCAGCGTGAGATAGGCGGCCGGCTGCACGACCAGCGTGAGCACCGTCGAGGCGGCCAGGCCGAAGATCATCGAGAAGCCGAAGGGTGCCCAGAACTCGCCGCCGCCCAGGCTCAGCGGGAGCAGGCCGCCCACCGTGGTGACCGAGGTGAGGATCACGGCGCGCAGGCGGGTGCGGGCGCCGCGCAGCACCGCCTCCTCCAGACCGATGCCAGAGGCGCGCAGGCGGTTGATCGTGTCGAGCAGCACGATCGAGTCGTTCACGGCGATGCCGGTGAGCGAGATCATCCCGAGGAAGGACATGAACGAGAAGGGGTTGCCCGTGAGAGCCAGCCCCCAGCTCGCGCCCACCAACGCCATCGGCACGGCGAGCAGGATCAGCATGGGCTGCGCCAGCGACTGGAAGCGCAGCACCAGGATGATGTAGATCAGGAACACCGCCACCACGGCCGCCTTCGCCAGCGAGAGGAAGGACTCCGTCACCTCCTTGCGCTGGCCGCGAAAGAAGGCCTTGTAGCCATCGGGGAAGCTGATGCGGTCGCGCACGGCCCGCTCGACGTCGGCGGCGACCTCCAGCAGGGAGTGGCCCGGCGCGACGTCGGCCTCCACGAAAGCCTCGCGCTTGCGCTCGAAGCGGAGGATGGCCCGCGTGGTGAAGCCGGGCTCGAGGCTCGCCACCTGCGAGAGCGGCACCGTGCGCCCGGTCGTCGGGCTGTGCAGCGGCAGCGCGTCCAGGGCCGCCACGCTGCCCCGCTGCTCCTCGGCCAGCACCACGCGGATCTCGATCTCCTCGTCGCGCTCCCGGTAGGTCGTGGCGGGCACGCCGTCGACGGCCGTGCGCAGCGTGGTGGCGACGTCGCGGTGCGAGATGCCGAGGAGGTTCGCCCGCGCCGCGTCGATCCGGGCCTGGAGTGTGACCGGGTCGTAGCCGAAGGAATCGCGCACGTTGGCGACGCCCGGCTGACGTTCGACGATGCCCCGGATCTCGTCCGCCAGCAGGCGCAGCACCTCGAGGCTGTCGCCGGTGACGAAGATCTCGATGTCGTCGCCGCCACCGTAGCCCTGCTTCAGCACCTTCGCACGGATCGAGGCGCCGGGCACCGAGCTCTTGAGGTCGCGGTCGATGCGGTCCACCACCTCCCGGGTGCGCGAGAAGGCCACGCTGTCGCGCGTGTTCACCACGAGCTGCGCGATGTTCTCGGCCCGCCCCTCGGTGAACTCGTTGTAGTAGAACTTCGGCGCCTCGGCGCCGACGAAGGCCGTCCAGTCGCGCAGATCCGGATCTCGCGCCAGGCGCTCCTCGATGCGCGCGATGGCGGCCTCCGTCTCCTCCAGCGGGGCCCCGCTCGGAAGCGCCACCCGGATCAGGAACTGGTGGCGATCGGCGTCGGGAAAGAAGGAGGGCGGCCACAGCAGCGCGCTCACCATCAGGCCGGTCAGGAGGATGAAGCCTCCGAAGAGCGCGAGCACCACGCGCCGTCGCCGCACCGCGAAGCGCAGCACGGGCAGGTAGCGGGGCTCGATGGTGCGCTCCACGACGCCGCTCCGCCTTCCGCCGCGACGGTTCAACATCACGGCCAGGAGCGGCGTCACGAAGTGCGCCACGAGCACGGAGCCCAGGAGCATCACCGAGACCACCACCGGAATGCTGCGGATGAAGTCGCCGATGTCGCCCTCCATCACCATGAGCGGGATGAAGGCGGCCACCGTGGTGGCGGCGCCGGCGAGCACCGCCATGTGGATCTCCTCGAGACCGCGCACGGCGGCCTCGCGCGGCGGCTCGCCGGCGTCGAGGTGGCGCTGGATGCTGTCCGTCACGACGATGGACTCGTCCACCACGATGCCGATGGCGATCACGAGCGCCGCGATCGAGATCTGGTGGAGCGGCACGTTGCCCACGCCCTGGAAGGCCATCGCCACGGTGAGCGCCAGGGGGATCGTGAGCGACACCACCAGCCCCGAGCGCCAGCCCATGCCGAAGAGCGTGAGCACGACCACCAGCGCCAGACCGAGGAGCAGGCTCCCGGTGAGGAGCGACAGGCGGTCGCGCACGTAGGTGGGCTCGTCGGCCACGACCTGGACCGACATGCCCTCTGGCATGGGGCGCGCGTCGAGAAGGGCGCGGACGCGTTCGCCCAGCGTGATGGCGTTGCGTTCCGGGAGCATCTCCACCGCCACGCCCACCGCCGGCCGCCCCCGGGCGCGAACCCGCACCTCGGGGTCGGCCATGCGCCTCGTCACGCGGGCCACGGCGCCGAGGCGGATCGGCAGGCCCTCCGGGCTCGAGCCGAGGTAGGTGGCCGCCACCTCGCCCGCCTCGTCGAAGGCACCGCTCGTGCGAATGCTGGAGCGCAGGAAGCCGACCTCGAGCTCCCCGCTCGGGAGCTGCACGTTGCGGGCGGCCAGCGCGTCGACCACCCGCGTCAGTGGCACGCCGCTCTGGCTGAGGCGGCGCAGGTCGACGGCCACCTCGATCTCCTCGCGCGGCAGGCCCACCAGCTCCACGCGGCGCACGTCGGGAAGATCCTCGAGCTCGCGGCGCAGCTCCTTCGCCTGCTCGCGCAGCGCGAGCTCAGGAAGACCTTCGCCCACGACCGCCAGCAGCAGCGTGTTGGTGCGGAAGACCCGGGTGTCCACGTCGGGCTCCGTGGCGCCGGGCGGAAAGGCCGCGCGGGCCTCCTGCACCTTGTCGCGGATCTCCTGGAGGCGCTCCGCGGCTGGCGCCGTCTTCTTGAGCTCGACCATCACGAAGCTGACTCCGTGGCTGCTGGTCGTGAAGAGGTCTTCGATGTCGTCGACCTCGGCGATCTCGTCCTCGATCACCTTGGTGATCAGGATCTCCACCTTCTCGGGCTCTGCGCCGGGCAGGTAGGTCTTCACGCTGGCGAACCGCTCCTGGAGGGACGGGTTCTCCTGACGCGGCAGGCCCTGGTAGCTGAGCACGCCGTAGATCAGCAGCAGCAGCGTCGCGAGCACGACGATGCGCGGGTTCTCGACGGAGAAGGACGCGGGGTTCACGAGTGGTCCTCGACGACGGTCACGCGGTCGCCGGGACGCAGGAAGTGCTGTCCGCGCACGATGACCCGATCGCCGGCGGAGAGCCCGGCCTCGATCGCCACGCGCTCCTCGTGGAGCTCGCCGAGGGTCACGAGCCGGCGCTCCGCCACGCCCTCGTGTTCGAGGAAGCAGAAGGGCTGCGTGTCCGAACCGCGCAGCACCGCCGCCAGGGGCACGAGCATGCGCTCCACCGGCTCGCCCAGCGGGACCTCGACCTCGACCACCAGCTCGGGCCGCAGCACCAGGCCGGAGTTCTCGACGGCCACCTCGAAGGGCACCGTGCGCGTCCCGGGGTCGGCGGCGAGATCGATGCGCTCGATCACGCCCTCGAGCGGCGCGTCGGGCCGCTGGCTGGTGATCACCGTCGCGGGAGCGCCGACGCGGATGCGGGGCAGGTGCACCTCGGCCACCGCGGCCCGCACGGTCACGCGCTCCAGCACGGTGAGCACCAGCACCGGCGTCTGGGCGGTGGCCAGCTCGAACTCCTCCACGAGACGGCGCTCCACGTGGCCGGCGCGAGGCGCCCGCAGCGTCGCCTTCGCCAGCCGGTCCTCGGCCATCTCGA
>JAAUYK010147680.1_pt1 | contig 11023 bp, 12 predicted proteins | sample 7278021 | NCBI WGS metagenome assembly JAAUYK01 (sample SAMN14350223, study PRJNA611818) | marine sediment metagenome | isolation source: surface marine sediment (1.8m) | place: French Polynesia: Moorea | collected 2018-08
ATACCCGTGATCGTGCTATTTAACATATCCTTCGAATATAGACGAGCGGTTGTTTTGTGCATGACGTACAATATATTAATTACGTTTGGTGATCCCGCATTGTTTCTTCTCTCGTTCCAACGGGAGCTGATAGTGCTCCCTTCGGACCTTCGATATTCCCCTTTTTCCCGACATATACCAAAGGCCATAAAAGGTAATAAAGGACGTAGAAGCCTTACTTTGGGTATTCTCTCACGTATATTTCCGCCACATATTAGTAGTTGTACGACGTCTTTATCCTAACCTTTGAATCGTTAATATATCACGAAAGCGTGATAAACTTCTTCCTTAAGTTCAAGCTAATAAGATTGGCGGCAGGCGCTTGACGGGTCCAGCTCAACGAATCTTGTACGTTTCTTATGCGTCGTCTCATTCGTTCGTTCACCTCTTGCGCTCAATAATAGTTGTGTTAACGCCAAGCACAGCAACATCGTCTCCTCACTCCCTGGGCCTGGCCAGGAGCACCGTGTGCTGTCCGCCGCCGCTCGCCAGCAGCACCTCCTTGTTCTCCAGCTGCTTTCCGAGCATCTTCTCCGGCTGCCAGACGTCGTCCTCGCCGTCCAGGGCCAGCTGGCCGTTCGTCCCCATGCCCCAGCTGAAGACCTCGCCGGAGTTGGACACCGCGAAGGAGACGGCGGTGCCGCAGGCCACGTCCGAGATGGCCTTGCTGGACAGCGCCGGGATGGGCGTCGGCACCTTGGCGTCGGTCTTGGACTCCTCTCCGAGCCCGAGCCGGCCGTACTCGACCCTGCCGATGGCGTGCGCGCGGCCCTTGCGGTCGAGCACGACGGCGTGGTGCTGACCGGGGGCGACGCATTTGAGCCCGTCGGTCTCCTTGGAGAGGTCGGAGAAGCTGCCCGACTTGACGAGGGTGAAGAACACGTTGCCCTTGTCGATGCCCAGCTGATTGTAGTTGTTGAGGCCGCAGACGAAAATCTCCTTGTCCACGGTCTGGGCGTACGTAGAGTACGAGCCGGCCCAAACGTCTGTGAAGACGATCCTCCTGTTCTTGGCGTGCACCTTGTCGGCGGTGAGGAGGAGGGAGACGCCGCGGCGACCGCCCCTCGCCACGAAGCGCTCTCCGACGCGGCCCAGCTGACCCTGCTCGCCGCACCCCACCGTGTACAGCTCGCCGGTCTGGGTCAGAATGGCGACGTGGTCCGCACCAGACGCCACCTTCTTCACGTCCAGCTCGTGGCACAGGGGGATGGGCAGCTTCTCGATGCCCCTAGGGGTAAGGCCGAAGCTCCCGGAGCTGTCGCGGAAAGTGCCCCAATAGTAGACCTTTCCGGCGGAGGTCAAGGCGACGGAGTGCGAGTCGCCGGCCGAGATCTGTACGACCTTCTCCCCGTCCGCGAGCGGCAGGTCGACCTTCGCGGCTGAGTAGCACTCGTCGTCGTCCTCGGTGGTCCTCCCGAGCGCGCCCTCGTCGTTGCAGCCGAACGTGTAGACGTGGCCCTCCTTGTCCAGGCAGACGGTGTGCATGCCGCCAGCGCAGATGTCGACCACGTCGTCCACGTCCTTGACCACACCAGGCTTCGACCGCTCCATGGTGTCCTCGCCGAGGCCGAGCTGCCCGGTGTCGCCCTGACCGACGGTCAGCACCACGCCGAACTTGTTGTCGCCGAGCCTGAAGCCGAGCGGGGCCCTCTCCGGGGCGGAGGGAGCGACCTTCCTCTTCTTGGCGGCCACCTCGTCTGTCCCCTTAGCCGTTGGCGGCCTCCCCCTTCCCCTCTTTGCCGGCGGTGGTGGTGGTGTTCCCCCTGTGGATGAAGCCTTGTCCGAGGCTGCATCGTGTCCGTTCTGCTTCTTGGCGCCGTTGGCGTTGGCGTTGGCGTTGGCCGCCGTCACGACGTTCTTCTTCTTGGACGCCTCCGTGTCCGCGGGCGCGGCCGCGGCGAGCTGCTTTCTCTTCGTTCCGGCTCGCACCATCGTCAAAGAACTGAAGAATGACAAAGAAATAGGATAACGAAACGTTGCTTTGACCAGGGAACTTCAGCAGGAGGTGAAAATGAAAAGCGAATGCGAATGTTTCGGATTTAGGCAGGTGAACGAAACACTTGGGGAAATAATTTAAGTTTTAGAGTGGAAGTACAAGAACTCCCAAATGATATAGCGATAAAGTCACATTATGGCTGAGCACTATGCCCGGGGAAAACCTTTCAAACGTACGATCTCACCATGCGTTAAGGAGCATTAATTTTTACACGCCCTCTTAAATGCGCAGTAAATACATACATGTACAAAATGGAGATTGACCTTATACTGTCGCTATTTCCTTTGCACGTGCTCTTGCTGATTTTAATGGCGCTTCGCTGATTCGCTCGTTCAATTGTTTGATATTCCTGAATTTCCTCCGTCCGCTCCGCTTTACCTTGCTTGCGTTTGAGCGCTCGAGCCTCGAGCAGTGAGCAGCTGATTTTCCCTTCCGTTTTGCCGGATCGCCAGAAGAACGTCGTCTCGTCTCGTCTCGCCTGCCTCGCCTGCCTCGCCTGCCACCAGCCCACCACTGCCCGCTCCCTCTCTTGTTTAAATCCCGCCACGCGAGACGCGAGGCCGCGAGCCGCTGCCTGATTATTTAGAGAGGTTGCGCGAATCAGAGGAGGATGTTGCAATTGCGAGCTCAACTTGCAACTTGCAAGTTGCAAACTTGATCTCAAACTCAAAGGGTCAAAGCGAAATGACCAAGTGTGAGAACGAAGGGTTATAGAATGATAATTGCTAAAGACTGAAGAGTGAAGTGCCAAACTGCCAAGCCAACTGCGTGCCAACCCAGAATTCACTCAAGTCAGGTGATCAAAGGTCGGCCATGAACGGTCACTAATAAGTTGTACGTATGAGATTGTGTCCGTGTTGAGGATCACGTTCGCGATGCACCGATTCCCGAAGCCAATTTACCAATCATAACATCGGACTAAAATTCTCCCTTGAGACCGTCGCGATGACCCCGCACCCGTTGAAGACCCTCATCGGATCAAGGATCACGGCCCGAACGCCGTTCAGAGCAGCGGCGGGTGGAGAAAGCAACAGGAGAGTCCTCTTTGACAATGGATGGAGCACGAAGCAAGGAGATTTTCACTTCACCGTGCTCTCGCCCAACGACGCAGCCGCCTCGAAGGTCGTGAGAAAGTACGTCACGGAGAGCTTCTTCAAGACGGCGCCCATCCCCAAGGCGCTGGACCTGACGCTGAACGCCGCCGAATGCGTCTCCACGGAGATGGACATGTACCTCAACTCGGGATCGACTGTCGTCATCCGCAACGCCAGCGGACAACTCGTCGGCTGTTGGATGATCGTCACCTGGAGCCGGGACGACGAACACGAGACGGCCGACGGCGCGAGTATGTCTTCCTGGCACGACGCCGCGGCCGGACTCGCGGACGAGCTCGGCGACGGGGACGCGGCCGGCAGGGTCGCGCTGTGGAGAGACCTGCAGTACGAGCACCTCTACGACGCGGCCCAGATTAGGTTGCGGCGAGTGGGGTCCGAATGGGCGGCATACATGGGGCCCGTGTTCCTCTCTGAGGAGGCCAGGGGAAAGGCGGGGCTATATCGCGCCGTCACCTCGCTCGTGGAGGACGCCGTGGATTCCGGCGGCGGCGCGCTACTCGGTGTCCTCACCAACGATGCGCACAGAAATCTAGTCTACCGGAAGCCCGTCTGCCTGGACTACGTGTGCTACGCAGACGAGAAGCTCGTCGTCAACGGCAAGAGGGTCTTCGAAAGCCTGGTGCCGCTCGGGGGAATTAGTTTAATGACTAATGATGGTGATAGTTGATTTGGTGCTGCATTTATGTGGTGCTTATCGTTATGACATGTACGCCGCCTATTTGACACGGACGCGGACGTACGTATACGCTTAAAAAGATATATGGCAAGTTACGTACATTTTGGCAATGCGTTGCGTCAATTCCCTTATATCCCGTCATTGGAGCGTGAGCCGTGATCATGACGAAATTACAATTGCGTCGGCCAGCGCAACATCAAAGTAGGCCGCCGCTGGTGGCGAGTAAGTTCAGCCGGCTAGCTGCCAGCAGCCAGCCTGTGCTCTACAGTCTCTTATCTGCTCCAGTCTCGCTCGCTCGCGTTACTTCCTCGCTCGCCCAGCCCGAGCGCACCTTGGCAGGCTGGCCACGGCCTAGGCAACGGACAGACAGCTGCGCAACAACTATTATTGAACTCGGAAAACGTCCGTCATGGACAAGTTGAAGAGCTTCTTCTCCGGCACGGGCGGCGCTGTCGAGGACGGGAGCGGCGACAACGGCGCCGCGGCCGATGACGAGCGGGGGATCATCGCGGAGGCGCTGGACGCCTCCACGCTGTCGTGGAAGACGCGCGTCCAGGGCTTCGCCATCTGCTTCGTCCTCGGCGTCTTCATCTCCATCCTTGCCACCGTCATGTTCTCGCTCACGCTGAACCTTGCCACCTTCGGAATACTCTACACTCTGGGCAACATCGTCGCCATTTCGTCAACGTTGTTCCTGATGGGGCCAATGAATCAGGTGGGCAGAGTCTAACATGGTCCGTTCCGTGCCCCGTAATTAGCTATCGTACGCTGCCTAGAAGACGGCAATTAGGTTTTTTGAACAGTTAAAAGTTGAAGTGTGTGTATGAAGTACTTAAACAGTAATTCTTCGTTTCGCTAGCTGAATGGGGCGGGGGTGTCACCGGTATTATAAATGTATAAAAATATTGTCACAGGTGTAGGAATATTTTGCTACCTGCGACACCTGTGTCATGCGGTAAACTTGTGGTCAGAACTGATCGTATACACGACAACCTTTGCATTGATTTTCAGATTCAACGAATGTTCGCCTCCACGCGGTGGATCGCCACGACGGCCATGCTGGTCTGCCTGCTCCTTACGTTGATCTCAGCCTTCTGGTGGCAAAAGAAGGGCCTCACAATCCTCTTTTGCATCCTGCAATTCTGCGCAATGACGTGGTACTCTCTCTCGTACATCCCGTACGCACGGGACGTGGTCAAGAAGTTTTTCGACTCGATAATTGGGTGAATCGTGACATCCGCGCAAAGATCTCGGTAGACAATGTCATTCACTCGTTGTGATATTACATTAAATAATTTATTCACATATGTTCGAATAATACAGCTTCTTGCTTAAAAGACCACTCGTTACTGGGGCGGTAGTGTAGTAATACTGCACAAATACGAAAAACATTTTGAGCGTAGAAATTTCCTCCTCTCTCCTTGACTTTGGTTCTTGCTTGATCGGAAAACGCACTTTGGTGTTGAAATTTCGGGACAGACCGGGCCGGGTAGTTTTTTGACGGGTGCTTTGGTTCGAAGTCGCTTGAAAAACCGGGATCCTGGGGCTCTTGATCGATGGCGTGTGCCAGGCTACTCCTTTTTATCGCCGTTCTCCCCGTTCTCGGCGGCAGCCTCCTCTCCGTTCGAGTCCTTTTTCTCCGCCTTCCTCTTGCGCACCTCTTCAGCGTGCTGCAATTGAATTAATCATCCGATGTAGGACACGCGGGCGCCGACCTCTCAAATTACATCCCATGTAGAGTAGTACGTACCTGTTCCCGCTTCGCCTTGTGCTCCTCAACCTCCTTCTTAAACTTCTCCTTGTAGTCGTCGGCGATCTTCAGCCGCTCCTCGACGGCTTTGGGGGTCAGGTTGGAGCTGGACAGGCGGCTGGAAGGTATTAAGAATGCGTCTATGAATTGGCAGTAATAACCCTTTTCTAAGTAAAATCGATCAAGCATGCGCACTACCTTAACATTGCTACCTGCTGACGTCGCAAATAGACGGGCGCTGAGTCAGAAAATTTTCGCACGCAGCTAGGCCTCGACCTCATACCGCGGCGGAAAAAGTACGCGTATATAACTATTACTTGCAGTGTGCACCATACGCGCGGTATGACGCTAAATCTAGAATGCCCCGGGTGTTAAAGCGAATTAGCGAAATTGACCAGATCTAAACGGACGGACAAGGGCTTTCTTTCATTGCCGCACTCGATCGAAGTGGGTGTGGCCGCGGACTCGTGGAGGTAATTTTTATATCGCTTGCTATCGTTTCATCCTTGACAGTAATTGTGCTTGTTTCGTCCAGCAGAACAATCGCGCTTTGCGTCGATAGCGCCTAGCTCTAACCTTGAAATGTGACGCTAGCCAGCTACTGACGTTTCGCATTTTTGCCCCGGCGCTGTCGCCGCCACCAGGAAGGAGCAGCTGGCGCCAATTCGGAACGGACGAAACCGAAGCGTACGTTACGCGCTTGATTGGCGGGCGGGAAAGTGGACTTAATGCTTTAGGTCGATTTCTCACCTGGGCGGCCCTCCCTTTGGCGTCTTGGGCGCGCCGTTGCTCAGGTCGACCTCGAACACCTCGGTGGCCATGCTGTCAGCGAAGATGGGCGAGTTTCTCGGCTTGGAAACGGGGAATTCGGAGGGGGCGCGGGGAGTTCCTCTGTCTGCGGCACGGAGACAAAGACCGACTGAAGTCGAGTCGAGTGCGAGAGGGAGGGAGGGAGGCTGGCGGCGGCGGCCCTCGGCCGGGTGCGGCTTTTCTACTGCCTGACGAACGGATGCCGGCGGCGGCGGCGTTTCTTCCACTAGGGTTGCGACGCGTAATGAGAGCTAGCCAATTACGCATCTGCATGAAGTTGATAATCTCATGCACCTATAATAAGATCATGCAGTTATTTTGGCAACTACGTATATGTGGAGGGAGCGCGCTTTTAGTCTACTGCGTGCGTTCGTTCGTTCGTTGGCTTTGGCGCGGTAGAAAGTCGTTTTGCCGTTGCTCTACTCCCTTCCCTTCCGCGGGCGCGCCATGCAAGCAACGAACGAGCGAACGCGGTTTGGCGCCACAATTGCCCGGCTGTTCTCTGGTCCGACGCTTTACGAGGCGTTTCAAAAACGTTTTTATGGCAGATACGACAAGGAATACACACGACAAACTAGATTAGGGGACTTTCCGGGTCCCTATCGTTTCCTGAAAACCAACACCAGAAAGTGCGCATTTTTTACGCACGCGCACACTTTTTCCTTGAACATCCTGTTTCGTGCCCGGCAACAACGCCTGGCAGGTCTGTTCCGCCAAGGGCAACGTTCGCTCGCTCGGTCGACGTACGAGGAAATTAGAGGATGCGTAGCTTGTCTGAGCCATGCAAAACAATCCACTCTCTCAGAGAATAATTAACTCTCCCAAAGTTAAAACAAAGAATATCATTGCTCTCTGTATCCAGGCCAACTGCAGTATATATCATCGACAGGAATTGCATGCGGTCTGATTGCCCTCGATCCTCCCGCTTATGACTATTTTCCACTGCCGGGTTCTTGATCGCGGTTGGCGACCGGACCGGCCAACCGAGCGAATGATTGCTTGCGCGCACATACGCGATCGAGTCAGTCAGGCAGTTTCGTTTGGTCTATGGAAGCGAACGAACGAACACTGTCGCTCAATCACGGCGAGTTGGAGAGGAACGGACGGAGGGCCGGCGGCATGCAGCGGCCTACTAGTATGCTCTGGCAGCTCTGCCCAATTGCATGACAGGCAGCAGCTTTTGCCGGAGGCAATTCGAACGAGAGAAGAGGAGGAAAAAATAAGATACCGCGAGATCTTCAAGTCAGGGGAACTTTATTTAGTCTAGTTTTCGTCCGGAACCTTAGTAATGGTCCCCTTCCGCCCATCTATGACCACGGTGTCGCCTGAAATGAATGCGGAGATGAGGAATTTCCATCCAGGTTATAATGGGTTTCTGCCGCATACCGTTCTGGAAAGCTGCGGTCGCTCCGACCGCGCCCACCACGCACGGCAGTCCGTACTCTCTGGCGACGACGGCGCCGTGCGAAATGAGGCCGCCGAGCTCGGTGACGACGCCACCCAACAGGGGGAAGTAGGGGCTCCAGCCGATGTCGGTGCTGATCGTGATCAGTATGTCACCCTGCAATGGAAAATGTCGTCTAGCTAGCTTGCTTAAAAGTAATTCTTAATGCAAGATGTGCCTTCTGGATCGTGTGGGCGTCCGCGAGTCGAGTGACCACTCTGGCGACGCCCTTGTAGACGCCTCTGGAGACGGGAGTGCCGCGCACGACGACCGCGCCGTCAGCCGACGTCTCGAAATTGTAGTCGACCCTGGCGTTGGGGTCAACCTAGAAGTATTTCGTATGCAAACTTATCCATTTAGAATTGTTTTTGATTCAACATAGACGTACCGGCGTAGGAACACCATAGATCATCTCGTCGAAACGGAGCTCGTCCCAAACTGTCCTCAGCCTCTGGCGTCGAATGGCCCTGTGTGAAAATTAAACGTAAAGGGCATCGTCACACAATGGTTAAACAGTATACTTTTGCAAGATGGACGGTGCTCTAGTCCTGAGGAGCTGTCCAATCTCGTAGAAGCTGATGTGGTAGATGAGCTCCGCGTCAGGCAGGTATCCGGCCTCCACCATGGCCTTGGCGAGCAACCTGGCGGCCTGGCGGAGCTGGTGCGAGCACATCACGCTCATCGACTTGGTCACCTCTCGCAGCGCGGTGCAGTCCTGCGCCCTCGGTACGAGGAATCTCAGGACTTTCCTGAGACAGATTAATGCTCACGAGCCGTTTGGGGTTAAGTATATAGAATTACATCGTTACTTTTTGCCGTCGGGAATCGGCTTCGTGAAGGCGTTCATTTTCTCCTCCAGAGTCTTGGATTCTTTGCCCTTGCCGCTGTCCGAAGAAGTTTGCTTGGCGAGAATGGCCGCCACCATCGGCTGCAAAGTCAGCACCAGCGGGGTCGGGTCCTCTCCCCACGGAATGGCTGCGAGATCGAACTAGAATTTTTCCCTAATTTAGGCAAAGTCTATTAATATATATCGGAAAGTAGTAACTTGCCTCTCGCAGACACCTGTGTCCGAACCTCTTGAGGAAGTTTTTGTACGCCGATGCCACCTTATGATCGCTGCAGTCGAGCAGCCACTTGGCGCCGTCGCGCAAGTCGCCGATTTCGGTGAATTCCTTCGCCTTAGGACTAGCCGCAATGATTTCAGAAAGGCTCTACAAAAAACATTACATATGTTATCTGGTCTGCTAATTTAAATTAGGAACAGTTTCGTACCTTCAGGCCATCCGGAACACCGACCGACTCCACTCCGGCCTCGTCGTTGACAAAGAGCGTTGCCGTGTCGGCAAGCAGGTCAGGTGTCCAGTCTACGCAAATCATGGTCAATTATAATTCTACTGGAAGGCTTAACTTACTTACCTTTGATTTTGTCGGCGATAATCATAAATATGAGGAGCTGACTAACGGTGTTCGTCTGCGTAACATCCGTGTGACGCTTAACGATCTATTCGAGAACAAGCAATTAATTGATGGAGACAGTGGAGTGCAAATTACGAGTAATTACAGGGTACATGGTTTCCAATGACAGTATGATCTCGTCCAACATTTCCTGCGGCGTCTTCTTGGCCAGCGCGTCAAAGTCTTTGAAAAGAGGCCTGAAACAGTTGCATGGTCATGCACTGAGCGATTGACGATTACATGTGTACACTGTTAATTACTTGTCCACGTCGGACAGGCCAAACTTTTTCCAGTACATGGTCCATCCCAGCTTCAGGAATATGTTAGCGAAACCGAAGGCACCAGCCGACTTGCCGACGAGTCCCCGCCGCTCAATTGCGTTCAGGATATCTTTCGGTCTCGTCACCTTCAAATGGATCACGTGAGAAGACATCAGGAACTATAGTCCAATGGCCTGCCTTACGTCGTGTCCGAACACGGAGTAGTCCATGGTCTTGACGGTGGCGTCGATCTCTTCCGACCTGACGAGCTGGTGAAAGACGTCGAGAAAGTTGCAGAGAAGGTGGTGGTGCGACATGGCCATGCTCTTGTTGGCCACCCGGCTGTACTGGCAAAGCGAGCCGGGCATGCTCGTGCTGCCCTGCACGATGACGCGGTCCAACAGGGGCGTGACGCTCGAGTGCGTGATGACAGAGGTGGCGCCGGGGAGAACTTCACTGCAGGCAGATTAATGTGGCGAATTACATTAAGGAGAATAAATGACGCAAAAATACGTACCCGACGTTTCCCTTGGTGTACACGTTGTCCTTCGACTCGCACCCGGCGTCGTACTCGTGGAGCAAGTCTCTGTCCGTCCAGCCGTGGAAGGACGTGATGGGGCGCGATTGCAGCAGGTAGATCGAATCCTTTGCCAGGGCAAACTCCACGTCCCTGGGGCCTCCGAATCTCTGCTCGAGCTCCACGCCAAGTCTGGCGAGTCGCAGCGCCATCTCTGAGGAGAGACAGAGGCTGCCGGCCTCCGCGACTCCCACTTCCTCCTCCTTGGTGCTGTCTCCATCTGTCATTACCACCTTCGTTTTCTTCGAGCCCACGGTCGTCTCACCCATGATGAATTTTTCCTCTTTCTTCCAGGGACGGTAGAGGACCTCGACGGTGTCGGGGTCGCTCATTGCCGACACCACACTCTAAGCAGATTGGGTGGGTTAAAATCTGCGGCTAATGAGGTTTGGTTTTAGGTATGGTACTTCTCCGAGTCCGAAGTTTGCCGTAATCATGATATTCTCCGGGTTGCCCGTGACGGGGTCCCTGGTGAACATGACGCCCGCCGCCTCTGCGTCGACCATCTCCTGAATGACGACGCCCATGCCGGTGATGATGGGCTGGCCGTTCTGGCGACGGTACTCCACAGACTGGAAGGTGTAGAGGGAGGCGCAGCAGCGGAGGACGGCGTCGAGAACACTCTCTTCGCCACGGCAGCCCAGGAAAGTCTGTGAAACAATGCAGTTAGCACAATTAAGGATCTAAGACGAACATACTAATTTGCTGTCTCACCTCATTCTGGCCTGCAGCGGAAAGCTCTTCCGAGTCCTCTCCAACTGCCGAAGACCTCACGGCAAACCTCTTTGACCTCCAATCGCCACCGGAGAACACCTTGTCCAGGGTGTCGATAATTGCAATTGAAAGTTTTTCCGGTCTCGCAGCAGCTCCGATTTCGGCCAACGCCCTACGAATTTGTGTG
>JAAUYK010024840.1_pt1 | contig 11022 bp, 8 predicted proteins | sample 7278021 | NCBI WGS metagenome assembly JAAUYK01 (sample SAMN14350223, study PRJNA611818) | marine sediment metagenome | isolation source: surface marine sediment (1.8m) | place: French Polynesia: Moorea | collected 2018-08
GTGAAGTCGCCGTTGTTGGCGATCGGCACGGAGAAGCTCTGGCCCAGCAGGTTCCCACTCTGGATCCAGTTCTGATCGGCCAGGAAATCGGCATCGGCGACCACGATGGCGTTGAGCGGCGCCGCCGCCTCGGCGAGGTGCGCTTCGCGGACCGTCTCATCGGTCACGGATTCCGGCGGCCCGTCGGCAAAGGCACTCTTCACCGGACCCGTCACCCGGGCGGCCAGGGTGAAGGGCCGGCCGGCGCCCTGGAAATCGTTCAACAGGCCGACCGGATCGGGTGAGAACCGCACGCGGTTGGCGTCGATCGCCATGGCCAGCTCGCTGCTTCGGACCAGGGGCTCGACGGAGATCTCGGCGCCTTCGCGCTTCTCGATCGCGCCGGTGCTGCGCAGATTGAGCTGCCGCAGGTTCCCGGTGACCACGTCCTCGGCGGCGAAATGGGAATCGTTGAGGCCGAGCCAGGGCAGATAGTTGGTGACCACGTCCCGGCCCTGGTGCGGCGCGCGGACCTGAACCGCGTTGCGCAGGTCGCCGATCACCGTGTCGCCGTCGATCTCGATGCCCCAGGCCTGGAGCAGAGGCGCGACGGCGGCTGCGTCGCTCGGCGCCGGCGGCTGGCCCATGCGCGAGCGGTCCGTCGCCTCGGTGAAGGGATCGATGAAGGCCATCACCCGGCCGCCCCTCATGACGAACTGGTCGACCGCGTAGATCGTCTTCTCGTCGAGATTGCCCGGCTGCGCCAGCATCACCACCTGGACGTCCTCGGCGATCGCGTCGATCGAGCCTTCCAGCGATCTCACCTCGAAGGACTCCTGCATGGAACCGTGGATTGCCCAGGGCCGGAAGCGGTTGAACTGGTCGCCGCGCAGCGGCAAGCCGCCGAGCACCGCGATGACCGGTTTCTCCGGACGGTTCAGGTCGTGGATCAAGCTGGTCAGGTCGTATTCCAGGAAATTGCGGCGTTCGGGCGCCAGGTAGGCGATCGACTTGATGTCGTCGGTGCTGTTGCGGCCGACCAGACCGAGAAAGATCTGGGTTCCGCTGTCGTCGATCACGATACCGCGCAGCCCGTCGGCCACGGCGAGATCCTCTTCCGGCGAGAAGGGTTCCGGGTCGTAGTGCTCGATCTGCACCATGCCGCCGGAGAGCCGCGCGTACTCGTCCAGCAGCTCGCCCACGCGGTTGGCATGGCCGGCGAAGGCCGGGCCCAATTGATCGATCTGCTTCGAGCGGTAGAAGCGGACGCGGATCGGCTCGTCGAGCGACCGCAGGATCTCCTTGGTGCCCTCGGTGACGGTGTAGAGGCCTTCCTCCGTCAGGTCGATGCGCGCCGTCTTGAGCAGACCGTTGCTCAGCATGTTCACGCAGACGAAGAAGACCAGGGCGAGGATGATGCTGGCGAGGGCCAGGCGGTTGCGGTCTACGGCACCCAGGCGTTGCAGCATCTCAGGCCCCCTTCTTGATCTCGACCAGGGCCGTGTTGATGAACAGGCCGACGCCGATCAGGGAGAGGAAGAAGACGAGGTTGCGCAGGTCGATGACGCCCTGGGAGATTGCCATGAAGTTGCTGAGAAAGCTGAGCCGCGCCACGGCGTCGATCAGGGAGTCCGGCGCCCAGCCGCGGAACAGGGCCTGGACCAGATCGAGGCCGCTCATCAGGAACAGGAAGCAGACCGTGACGGCGAGCACGAAGGCGATCACCTGGTTGCTGGTCAGGGCCGACATGCAGGCGCTGATCGCGAGGAAGCCGCCGGCCATCAGCCAGCTTCCGAGATAGGCGGTCAGGATGACGCCGTTGTCCGGCTCGCCCAGGTAGTTGACCGTGATCCAGAGCGGAAAGGTGAGGGCGAGAGCGATGCCGGCGAAGATCCAGGCGGCCAGGAACTTGCCGACGACCGCCTGGCCGGTCGAGACCGGCAGGGTCATGAGGAACTCGATCGTGCCGGTCTTGCGCTCCTCGGCCCAGAGCCGCATGCCGAGGGCCGGTACCAGTACGAGATAGAGCCAGGGGTGGAACTGGAAGAACGGCGACAGGTTGGCCTGGCCGCGGTCCAGGAAGGCGCCCAGGAAGAAGGTGAAGCCGCCGCTCATCGCCAGAAACACGACGATGAAGATGTAGGCCAGCGGCGAGGAGAAGTAGGCGACCAGTTCGCGCCGGCAGATCAGGAAGAGATTGCGCATCGCTCCGCCGCTCCTAGGCTGCGACCGTTAGCTGGCGGAACACCTCGTCGAGGCGTCCGCGCTCCAGGAAGATCTCCTCGACCTCCACGCCAGCCTCGGCCAGCGAGCCGTGGACCGGCGCCAGGATGTCCTCCCCGTTGCTGGGATAGGCCAGGATCTCCGTCGAGGCGCCGTTCTCCCGCACGGTCTCGACCCGGGTCACGGCGTCCAGCTTGCTGAGCAGCTCGGCGCTGCGCGCGGCGTCGGCCGTTCTGAGCCTGAGGGCGACCGCCTTGTGTCGCGCCGAGCGGGCCTTCAAGGCGTCGGGCTCGGCGTCGGCCACGATCTTGCCGCCGGCGATGATGATCGCGCGGCTGCAGACCGCCTCGACCTCTTCCAGGATGTGGGTCGAGATGACGATGGCCTTGTCCCCGGCCATCTCGTTCAGGAGGCCGCGCACCTCGTGCTTCTGGTTCGGGTCGAGGCCGTCGGTCGGCTCGTCCAGTATGAGGATCTCCGGATCGAGGAGGATGGCCTGGGCCAGTCCGACGCGCCGCTTGAAACCCTTGGACAAGGTCTCGATCGGCCGTTCGAGGACCGTACCGAGCTGCAGTCGATCGATCACCGTCTTGCGCCGCTCGGTCTTCCGGGCACCGCTCAGGCCGCGGACCTCGGCGACGAAATCAAGCAGGCTGGCGGGCGTCATGTCGCCGTAGGCCGGCGCGCCTTCCGGCAGATAGCCGATCCGTCGCTTGGCCTCGAGCGGATCGGAGACGACGTCGTGACCGGCCACCAGCGCGGTGCCCGTGCTCGGCGCCAGGAAACCGGTGATCATCTTCATGGTGGTCGATTTGCCGGCGCCGTTCGGCCCCAGGAACCCCAGAACCTCGCCGCGCTCGACCGAGAAGCTGACGTCGTCCACCGCGAGTACCGGCCCGAAACGCTTGGTCAGGCCGTGGATCTCAAGCAGTTTTTCCATACTCTGAACGCTTCTCCGAACTAGCTCGAAAGAGAAGTCACGCCAGACGATTCCAAGGGCAAAGTGATGCGATGGACCATTCCGGGGTACCGCTCCGACACGCCAGCCTCGTTGTTCGCGGTCTCGTTCTTCGCGGTCCCGTGGATGTCCTTCGACCGCTTCGCGCCTCGCAACCCTGGGATCGGGACGGGCTTACGTCGCCCGTTTTCCGATCGCGCTGGGATGTAGGCCAATCTTCCCGGTCTTTCAAGGGGAAAGGCGGCGGGGCGAGAGGGGCAGGGCGCCCCATGCCGTGATGCGACAAGAACACGCTTTTATGTAACCCATGGTTGCGTTGTTACCGTCCGCCATCTAGGGTTACGGTCTAGATTTTATGCATAACTGATTTTTGTTTTCGATTTGAGACGGGGGCGATTCATGACCAACCGGATTTTCTCGGTCTTCGGGGCACTTTGCCTGCTTCTAGCCGGAACCGGCGGTGCGAGCGCCGAGAGTGGCCTTACCTATCTCGAGCAGGGCTGGAAGGAGGATCTGCGGGCAGACTTCTACTTCACGCCCCAGGGCTCCCGGATCATGCCCTATGGCTGGTTCCTGGCCCTCGAGTCGCTGGACGGGCAGGGGCGCTTCTCCGATCCGGATCACCTTGCCCGCTATGGATTGATTCCGCCCGACGGACCGCATCCTCTCAATCCCGGCGGTCTGCCGATCGGCTTCACGATCGAGCCGCTGGAGAGCCGCCCCCGACCGAGTCCCGCTCAATCGGGCCTGGCCTATCTCGCGCTGGAGCCGGACCCCGGCGGGACCCAAGCCTCCGACCGTTTTTTGGGCCTGACCTGCGCCGCCTGTCACACCTCGACTGTGACGGTCGATGGGCGGCCGATCCGGATCGACGGCGCGCCCGCGAATTTCGACTTCGACAGCTTCTATGCCGACCTCGCCGCCGCCGTGAGCCTCACGCTCTTCGACCCGGAACGCTTCCATCGCTTCGCCGCCAGCATCCTCGAAGTCGACACGCCGACTGGCGCCGCCGCTCTGCGCCTGCAGTTCGCCGAGTTTGAGGCGAAGATTGCGGGCGATGCGGCGATCCGGCGCCCCGAACTCCAATCGGGGTTCGGCCGGGTCGATGCGCTGACCCAGATCGTCAACGCGGTCGCGGCGACGGACCAGGGAGAGCCCGCCAATCTCCGGGCGGTCGCCGCGCCGACCAGCTATCCGCCGCTCTGGCTCACCCCCCAGCTCGAGTTCGTTCAATGGAACCCGATCGCCGCCAGCCCGATCGGGCGCAATGGCGGGCAGGTCCTGGGGGTGTTCGGCAACGCTGCGCTGAAGGGAGAGCCGCAGGACTGGTACAGCTCGAGCATTCTCTTGAAGGAACTGCACGCCTTGGAGCGCTGGGTGGCGCAGCTCAAGCCGCCGGACTGGGACGAGGCGATCTTCGGCAGCATCGACCAGACGCTGGCCGCGGAAGGCGCGGAGCTGTTCCGGAAAAGCTGCGCCCCTTGCCACAACATGGCGCCCTACCGCGAGACCGATCCGGCGGCGAACTTCTTCGGCAAGACCTTCATCGAGATCGGTCGGGTTGACTACAAGACGGTCGGAACCGATCCAGCCTATGTCGAGGCTCTCACGCTCCGGCTGGTGCGCACGAACGAGGCGACAGCGCCGCTCTTGGGGGGCCAGGGCGTGGTGCCGGCGGCGAACTTCTTTCTGAAGAGCGTCGGCGCGGTGATCGGTCGTGCCATGAGCGAAGCCGGTCTGACTGATGAGGAGAAGGCGGCCTTGAACGGCTTTCGCCTGCGTCGGACGCCGAGCGGCCGGCCCGCCCCCTACACGCCGCCGTCGATCCGGGACTTGAAGGCCAGCCCTCTTGCCGGCGCCTGGGCGACGGGACCCTATCTGCACAACGGCTCCGTGCCCACGATCTACGAACTGCTGTCACCGGTCGCGGAGCGGCGCAAGGTGTTCTGGACCGGGGGGCGCGAGCTCGACCGCGAGAAGCTCGGCTTTGTCAGCAGCAGCGCGCCCGGACGGTTCCGCTTCGACACCAGCCTGCGCGGCAACGGCAACGGCGGCCACCTCTATCCTTCGCGAGGGCTCGAGCACCGGGAACGCATGGCGATCATCGAGTACCTCAAAACGCAATAGGTGACGACATGACGAGCTATCTGGTCCGCCTCGAGCAAACGCCCGAGCGCGATCGCTGGCCGCTGGCGCGGCGTTGGCTGTTCGAGGAGCCTCTCCCGTTCTTCGCCGAGCTCCGAGAACACCGCCCGGTGCTCACCTTACCGGAGGTCACGCTGGTCACGCGGTTCGACGACTGCACCGAGGTGTTGCGGCGTCATGACCTCTTCAGCGTCGCCCTCTACCGACCGAAGCAGGGCGACTACTGGATGGCCCAGGATGATACTCCCGAGCACTGGCGCGAGAAGTCAATCATGCGCGCCATACTGGACCGCGAGGACATCCCGAATATCCGCCGCTACGTGACGGACAAGGCGGCGACCCTCCTCGCCGGGGCAGGCTGTTCCATCGAGGCGGTCGGCGGCCTCACCCGGGCGGTGCCACTGGCCCTGGTGCAGAACTGGTTCGGTTTCGATGAGAGCGACGCCGAGGAACTGAAGCGCTGGTCCTATTGGAACCAGATGGACGCCTTCTGGAACCAGCCCTTCGATCGGGTCGCCGTGCCTAATCCCGACGAGATCGTGGCGCAACGCGAAGCGGCCAACGCGGCCATGCGGGACTATCTCGTGGCCTTGGTGCAGCGGCGGGCGGCCGAACTCCAGGCCGGCGGCGGCGGCGGCGACCCGGTCACGCGCTTGCTGCGCCTGGCCTTTTCCAAGGCGCTGGCGTTCGACACGACTCGGCTGGTGCTCAATGTGGGCGGGCTCTTGATCGGCGCCGTGGAGACCACCTCTCACGCCGCGGTCAACGCGCTGGATCACCTGCTCGGCGACCCCGATCTGGCCAGCCGGGCGCGCCACGCCGCCGCCGGCGAGGAACCCGAGGCGGTCGACGGCTATGTCTTCGAGGCGCTGCGCTTCCGTCCCGCCTTTCCCTACTTCTTCCGGACCTGCGAGCGGGATACCGTCCTCGCCCGCGGCACCGACTTCGAGACCGAGATTGCGAAGGGCGCCACGGTCCTCGCCGTTACCCATGCCGCCATGTTCGATCCCGCCGCCTATCCCTCGCCGGAGGCCTTCGATCCCCGGCGTTCGCCTAGCAACTCGTTCCACTTCGGACTGGGCTTGCACGAGTGTCTCGGCCGCGCGATCGGCGGTGTCATGATCCCCGAGATCGTTCGCCAGGGACTGCGCCTGCAGGGTCTGCAGACCGGAGCGGTCGACCGCGCCGGCGGCCCCGTGCCGGAGCGCTGGAACTGGACTTGGACGCCGAGCTAGAGCAGATCCGGGCTTGTCGGAACCGCGGAGCGCTTCTGCCAAAACATGAACCGCTCTAGAGGAAGCCCTGGATCGCGAGGCCGAGGCCGAGGATCAGCAGCAGAAGCAGCACCAGGTTGCGGAACATGTCCGGCGAGAGCCAGCGGCCGAACAGCCGCCCAGCCTTGATCCCGAGATAGACCGGCAGGATCCCCAGCACGGAGCCGACCGCGGTCTCGAGCGTCATCAGGCCGATCTGGGTCAGGCCGGCGGCCATGATCAGGCTGGAGAAGGTGAAGGAGCAGTTGATCGCCTGGACGAAGCGGTTGGGATCGAGCTTGATGGCGAGGAGATAGGGCAGCACGGGCATCACCTGGGAGCCGGTCAGCCCGTTGACCGTGCCGGTCAGCAAACCCACCACGGGGGCGAGCGGCCGCTCCAGGCGGGCCGGCAGCGTGAGGTGGGGATTGGCGAAGGCGAAGGCGACATAGACCACGAGCACGAGCCCCAGGACCGCGGCCGCCTCGGCCTGCTCGATCCAGACCAGCAGCGTCAGGCCGATCACCAGGCCGGGGGCCGCGGCCAGGAACAGAGGCCAGAAGCGCCGGACCGTCTCGCGGAAATGCCCGGCTTCGATCATCACGATGGCGTTGCTCGCGAGCGAGGGCACGAGCACCAGGGGCAGGGCGGTCTTGAGCCCGATCGTGGCCGCCAGGATCGGCAGGCAGGTGGTCATGAAGCCGAGGCCGGTCATCCCCTTGACGAAGGCGGCGAAGAAGAAGGCGCCCGCGACGATGAGCGCGGAGTCCAGGTCCATGCCTTCGCGATCCCCTGCGCGGTCGGGTTTCAGACGACCGGAGCGTTCTCTTTTAGCAGGTCGAAGAAGGCGCGCACCACCCGCAGGGGCCGGCGCTCCTCCAGGCAGGCGGCATACTCGATCGCCTCGAGCGGGGCGTCGCGCAGCTCCAGGGGGTGGACCCGCCGGTCCGGGGCGAACTCGCTCTCGAACACCGCGCCGACGCCGAGACCGGCCGCGACCGCCTCGCGCACGCCCTCGCGGCTGCCGATCTCCAGGACGGCGCCCGGCTCGATCGATTTTTCCGTCAAGGCGGTCTCGAAGAGGGCGCGGGTCGTCGAGCCCGGCTCGCGCAGCACCAGGCGTTCGCCGGCCAGGTCCGCCAGGCGGATCGAGCGGCGCCGGGACCAGGCGTGGTTCCGGTCGACGAAGACGAGCAGCCGCTCGCGCCGGAAGGGCAGTGCGAAGAGCCGCCGGTCGACCTTCAGGTTGGGCAGCACGGCGACCTCGGTGCGCCGATCGAAGAGGTCCTGAAGGACCTTCTCGGAATTGCCGAAGCTGAGGGAGAGCTCGATGCCCGGGTGGCGCCGATTGAAGGCGGCGAGCAGGGGCACGACGTGGTAGGGCGCGTCCGCCCCGACCCGCAGTTGTCCCCTAGTCAGCCCGCGCGCGGCGGACAGTAGCTGCTCCGCATCCGCTTCCAGGCTGTGCAGGCGGCGGGTGATTTCCAGCAGGCTGCGTCCCAGCCCGGTCATCTCGATACCGCGGCCGCGCCGCTCGAATAGCTGCACGCCGTAGGTCTCCTCCAGCGCCTTGACCTGGCCCGAGAGGGTCGGCTGGGTCACCTGAAGGCGCTCCGAGGCCTTGGTGAAGCTCCCGGCCGAGGCGACCGCGTGGAAGGCGCGGAGCTGGCTCCAATTCATCGATAATACCTATATCAGATATACAGTTTATCGATTGGACTTATGTAAGGCCCGCATTCTAGTCTGTGCAATACGCATTTTCAGGAGGAAGGCCCGAGACTCATGGCCCGAGACCCCGCCGCTTCACCGACTGGTGATCCTTGGCTTCTCACGCCGGGACCGCTCACCACCTCGCCCGAGGTCAAGGCAGCCATGCTGCACGACTTCGGGTCCCGCGATACCCACTTCATCGCGGTCAACCGGCGCCTCCGGGAACGGCTCCTCGCCGTTGCCGGCGCGGCCGATACCCACGTCTGTGTGCCGCTGCAAGGCAGCGGTACTTTCGCGGTCGAAGCCATGCTCGGCTGCTTCGTGCCGCGCGACGGTAAGGCGCTGATCCTGGTCAACGGCGCCTACGGCGAGCGCATGGCCCGGATCTGCGCCGTGCTGGGGCGGTCCTTCGTCACCTTGGAAGTTCCCGAGGACACGCCAACGGACCTAGAGGCGCTCGACCAGGCGCTCGCGGCCGACGACGCGATCAGCCATGTGGCGGCGGTCCACTGCGAGACCACGTCCGGAATCCTGAACCCCTTGCCGGAGATCGCCGAGGTCGTGGCCCGCCACGGCCGCCGCCTGCTGATCGATTCCATGAGCGCCTTCGGCGCGCTGCCGCTCGACGCCCGCAGCCTGGCTTTCGACGCGGTCGTCGCCTCGTCCAACAAGTGCCTCGAAGGGGTGCCGGGACTCGGCTTCTGCATCGCCCGGCGCGGGGCTCTGGAGCAAACCGAGGGCAACGCGCCCTCGCTCAGCCTCGACCTGCACGACCAGTGGCGCGCCATGGAGCGGAACGGCCAGTGGCGCTTCACGCCGCCGACCCATGCGATCCTGGCCTTCGACAAGGCTTTGGAGGAATTCGAGGCCGAGGGCGGCGTCGAGGGCCGGGGCGGGCGCTACCGCGAGAACTGCCGGACGCTGGTCGAGGGCATGCGGGCGCTCGGCTTCAAGACGCTGCTGCCCGACCGCCTCCAAGCGCCGATCATCGTGACCTTCCACATGCCGGCCGACCCACGCTTCGACTTCGCCGCGTTCTACGAAAGCCTGCGCCAGCGCGGCTACGTCATTTACCCGGGCAAGCTGACCGTCGCCGACAGCTTCCGCATGGGCTGCATCGGCCAGCTGGGCAGGGCCGAGATCGAGGGCGCGCTCACCGCGGTGCGCGAGACCCTGACCGAGATGGGCGTCACCAACTGCACGCCGGCCGCCGACTGAGGCGACCGAGCAGAGATTCCGAGGTGTCGGCATCGCGCGCTACAGCAACTACGAACATCAATTCGCTGGAGGAGGCCGCCAGCCTGTTCGAGGACGAGATTCGGAAGCGTCTGGCCAAGATCCGCGACACCCTGATCAAGGCCGGCGCCCACCACGTTGTCGATACCTTCGACGAGCTGCCGGCGGTGATCGAGGACGTCAACCAGCGCCTGGCGCGCGGCCCTGAGGTGGCCCACCCGAACTTTCAGCTGGATCGCTAACGGCCCTTGATCGTCTCGAGCGAGGCGAGGGCCCGCTTGCGGGCTGCCGCGTGGTCGACCATAGGGCGGGGATAGCTCCGGCCAAGGCTGACCGAGGCACCCGCCAGGACATCGCCGGGCGCCTCCCAGGGGCAGTGGATGTGGGCGTCGGGCAGGGCGGACAGCTCCGGGATCCAGCGGCGGATGTAAGCGCCCTCGGGGTCGAACTTCTCGCCCTGGCGGACCGGGTTGAAGATGCGGAAGTAGGGCGCGGCGTCGGCGCCCGAGCCGGCGACCCACTGCCAGGACGCGGAGTTGTTGGCCAGGTCGGCGTCGACCAGGGTGTCCCAGAACCAGGCCTCGCCATGCTTCCAGTGGACCAGGAGGTCCTTGATCAGGAAGGACGCGGTGATCATGCGCACCCGGTTGTGCATCCAGCCGGTCGCGTAGAGCTCGCGCATGCCGGCGTCGACGATCGGATAGCCGGTCTCGCCGCGGCACCAGGCCCGGTAGCCTGGCTCGTCGTCGAGCCAGGGGAAGGCCTCGAAGCTCTCTTTCCAGGAGCGCTCGGGCAGGGCCGGCCAGTGGTAGAGCAGGTGGGTCGAGAACTCCCGCCAGGCCAACTGGCGCAGGAAGGGCTCTGCCCTTTCCTCGTCGTGGCGGGCGGCCACTGCACGCCAGACCTGCGCCGGGCCGATCTCGCCCCAGTGCAGGTGGGGCGAGAGGCGCGAGGTGCCGCTCCAGTCGGGCCGGTCGCGCTCGGCGCCGTAGTGTCCGCTCCGTTCCAGGAACCGTTCGAGCCGCGCCTGGGCCCCCGCTTCCCCCGGCTGCCAGGTTTCGGCCAGGCCGCCGCTCCAGTCAGGCGCGGTTGGTAGCAGATCCCAGGACTCCAGGGAGTCGCACGCGCTGGTCAGGCCGGTGATCGCCTCGGGCGCGGGCCGGGCTGGCGGCAGGGAGAGCGTGGCGTGCAGGGTCCGCCAGAACGGCGTGTAGACCTTGAAGGGGCCGCCGCTCTTGGTCTCGATGGTCCAGGGCTCCCGCAGGCTGCTGCCGTTGAAGCTGCGCGCCTCGATCCCGCGCGCCTTGAGATCGCTCTTGATCGCGCCGTCGCGGTCCCGGGCGTGGGGCTCGTAACAGCGGTTCCAGAAGACCGCCGCCGCCGCGTGGCGGTCGACCAGTTCCGCTAGGATCGCGGCCGCGGGTCCGCGGCGCAGGATCAGCCCGGCGCCCCGCGCTCGCAGCGCGGCGTCGAGCGCGGTCAGGCTGTGGTGCAGCCACCAGCGCGCCGCCCCGCCCA
>JAAUYK010147843.1_pt1 | contig 11022 bp, 10 predicted proteins | sample 7278021 | NCBI WGS metagenome assembly JAAUYK01 (sample SAMN14350223, study PRJNA611818) | marine sediment metagenome | isolation source: surface marine sediment (1.8m) | place: French Polynesia: Moorea | collected 2018-08
CGCCGTGCGCGTCGCGGTGGAGGTGGACGCTGACCTGGCCGTGCAGGCGGACGCGGCCCAGCTGCGTCAGGTGCTCTGGAACCTGGCGCAGAACGGCTGTCAGGCCATGCCCGAGGGCGGGCGCCTCGGCATCCGGGCGGATCCCGTGGCCGAGGCCTCTCAAGAGAGGTCCGCTGGGAGCCGAAAGGCACAGGAAGAGGGGAAGAGCGCCTGGGTGGACGTCACGGTCCAGGACCAGGGCGCCGGGATCCCGCCGGACGCGATGGACCACGTCTTCGAACCGTTCTTCACGACCAAGCAGGAGGGCACCGGGCTGGGCCTGGCCACGGTGCACCGGATCGTCCAGGAGCACGGCGGCAGCATCCGGGTCGAGACCGGAAGCGAGGGCACGTCGTTCCGGATCCGGCTTCCCCGCGCCGAGGTCGCCTCGTGAACGCCAAGGCCCGCATCCTCGTCGTCGACGACGAGAGGAGCATGCAGGAGTTCCTCGAGATCTTCCTGCGCAGCGAGGGCTACGAGGTCGCGACCGCCGGTGACGTCGCCAGCGCCCGCGCGCACGTCGAGGGCAACGACTTCGACGTGGTGATCACCGACGTCCAGATGCCCGACGGCTCGGGCATCGACCTGCTGCACAGCGTCCACGACACGTCCCCCGACACGGTGGTCATCGTGATCACCGCGTTCGCGAGCACCGAGACAGCGATCGCCGCCATGAAGCAGGGGGCCTACGACTACATCACGAAGCCCTTCAAGGTCGACGAGATGCGGATCGTCGTGGAGAAGGCGCTCGAGAAGAAGCTGCTCTCGGCCGAGAACAAGCGGCTGCGCAGCGAGCTCCGCAGCCACGAGCGCGACCGCTCCATCGTCGGCAACAGCCCGGTGATGCAGCGCGTATACGACCTCGTCGCCCAGGTGGCGGACACGAAGGCGAACGTGCTGGTCACCGGCGAGAGCGGCACCGGCAAGGAGATGGTGGCGCGCGCGATCCACCAGGGCGGAGAACGGCGCGACAAGCCCTTCGTGGTGGTGAACTGCGCGGCGATCCCGGAGAACCTGCTCGAGTCGGAGCTGTTCGGCCACGTGAAGGGCGCCTTCACGGGCGCCGTGCAGAGCAAGGCCGGGCTCTTCGAGGTGGCGGACGGCGGCACCCTGTTCCTGGACGAGGTCGGCGAGCTGCCTGCGCCTCTCCAGGTCAAGCTGCTGCGCGCCATCCAGGAGAAGAGCTTCCGGCGCGTCGGCGGCACCGCCGACCAGAGCGCCGACGTGCGCATCGTGGCGGCCACGAACCGGCGCCTCGACGAAGAGGTGCAGGCGGGCCGCTTCCGCGAGGATCTCTACTACCGGCTGAACGTGATCGAGATCCCGCTGCCGCCGCTCCGCGAGCGTCCGGACGACGTCGCCCTGCTGGTGGATCACTTCGTCGCCAAGTACCGCGACGAGCTCGGCAAGCCCATCGAGGGGTGCAGCGAGGCCGCTCTCGAGAAGCTGCTCGCCTACTCCTTTCCGGGCAACGTGCGCGAGCTCGAGAACGTGATCGAGCGTGCCGTCGCGCTCTCCCGCGATCCCGTCATCCAGCTCGAGAGCCTGCCGCCCGCCGTGCTCGACCCGGCCGGCCCCGCCCGGCAGAGCCGTATTCCGGCGGAGGGCGTGAACCTCGACCAGCTCATGGAAGACTACGAGCGGAGCCTCCTGCTCGAGGCGCTCGGCCCGGCGGGCGGGGTCAAGAAGAAGGCGGCCCAGCTCCTCGGCATCTCGTTCCGCTCCTTCCGCTACCGCTGCGAGAAGCTCGGCATCGACGACACGACCTCCGGCGGGTCCTAGCTTCGTGTCCCGTCTCGGCGGTCGGCTCGGGCCGGTGCAGCGCCATGGTCTCCAGACCGAGATCCTGCTCAGCCTGACCCTGGTGATGCTCACCGCCACCGGCGTGCTGGCCGCCCTGCTCGTGAAGACCCACGAGGCGAGCGTCCGCCGGCTCCACCCGCTGGCCGCCCGGGCGCTCCTGGCGGACGCGCGCGCGCCCATCCCGTCCACCGGCGCCCTGGTGCCGGAGCTGCGCTGGTGGACCGTGACGGCCTCGGGGCAGGCCTCGCCGCGCGACGGTCACGCGCAGCCGATCGACGCCGGCTCCCTGGAGCTGGCGCGGGAGGCGGCGGAGCGCCGCGCTCCGCTCCTGCGGGCGGGCTTCCCGTGGGAGCCCGTGCACTTCGCGGTGGCCCACGGCGGAGAGCTCGTCGTGGCCCGGCTGCCCCCGGCGGTGCCGGGGCTGCTGGTGCTCGCGGTGCTCTTCGCCGACGGCCTCGTCTTCACCGCCTTCGGGGCCACGCTCCTGCGCCGCCGGCTGGTGCGCCCGCTCCAGCGTCTCGCCAGTGCGGCGCGCGCGCTGGCCGACGGTGACCTCGCGGCCCGCGCGCCGGCCGATGGGCCGCGCGAGACCTGGGAGGTCGCCCGTACCTTCAACGACATGAGCGAGACGCTGGAAGGGCGAACCAGCGACCTCGAGAAGGCCGTCGCGGGCCTGCGCCAGAGCAACGAGCAGCTGCGCGAGGCCCACGCGGAGCTCGACCGGGCCGAACGGCTCGCGTCCGTCGGCAGGCTGGCCGCGGGCGTCGCCCACGAGGTGGGCAACCCGATGGGGGCCATGCTGGCCTTCGTGGAGCTGGCGAAGCGCGACCCGGGACTCGGCGACGAGGGTCGCGGGCACCTGGACCGCGTGCTGAAGGAGGGCGAGCGCGTGCGCACGATCCTGCGCCAGCTCCTCGACTTCTCGCGCCCCCCGCGCACCGAGCGCGTGTCCGTGGATCTGCTCACGCTGGCGCAGGAGACCGCCGACCTGGTGCGTGCGCAGCGCCGCTATGCCGCGGTGGCGCTCGAGGTGGTGGGGGAGGGCGAGGCGCCCCCGGTCCTGGCCGATCGCAACGGGGTGGCCCAGATCCTGCTGAACCTGCTCCTCAACGCCATGGACGCCGTTACCGCCGCCGGTGTCGACGCGCCGCGGGTCGAGGTGCGCGTCCGGCCCGCGGCGGGGCGGGTGCGTGCGGGAGACGACCCCGCCGTCGTCGCGAAGCGGCGTCGCCCCGACGAGGTGGAGTGCGTGGTGGCGGACAACGGCCCGGGGGTGCCCGAGAGCGACCGGAGCCGGATCTTCGATCCCTTCTTCACGACCAAGGAGCCCGGGGAGGGGACCGGCCTCGGTCTCTCCAACGCGCTGCGCTTCGCGGAGGAGCTCGGTGGAAGTCTCCAGCTCGAGGCCTCGGCCGGGGGAGCGGCCTTCGCCCTCCGGCTTCCGGTGGTGAAGGAGGCGGACTCCAAGGGAAGGGTCACGGTGCGCTCCCGCCCGCGGTGAGCGGGGCCCCGCGCGGATCGCTGGCGGGCTCAGGGAGCGGGCGCGGCGGGCGCGCTCGCGTCGGCGTCTTCGAGAGCCACCTCGATCGAGAAGCTCTGGGTGGTGATGCCGCCCGCCGAGTCGTCGACCTCGATGGTGACGGAGTGCTCGCCCGCCTGGTCGTCGCTCGGCCGCCACGACACGCGTCCGGCCAGCCAGTCGATGTTCATGCCCTCGGGCGACTGGATCAGGCGGTAGCGCATGCGGCGGTCGCCGTCCGGGTCCTCGACGGTCGGCGCGTACCGGAAGGTCCCGGTCGCGTCGAGACCCGACGGCGTGGAGGTGATGACCGGCGGCGAGTTCTGGATCTCGATGACGGGAGCCGAGAGCGGCTCGCCAACGCTCTCTCCGTCGGTGGCTCGCACCTGGAACTCGACCCGGTCGCCGCGCTCGAAGTGGGGGCTGCGCAGCGTCGCGCCGCTCTCGTCGACGCGCCTGCCGTTCACCAGCCAGACGTACTCGAAGCTCAGCGGGTCGCCGTCCGGGTCCTCGGCGCGCGGGCTGGCGGCGATCTCGTCGGTCACGAACACCTCGTTCCCGGGCTCCATGACCAGGTCCAGGAGCTTCGGGGGCCGGTTGCCGACCTCGCTGCGGACCACGAAGGGCGCGCTCTGCGCCTCGCCGTCGTGGGCCACGACGCTCACCTCGAGCATCGCGCCCTTGGTCCGCTCGGGAACCGTGAAGCTCGCCTGCCCGCGCCCGGCCCGCTCGCCGTCGAGGGTCCAGGCGTACACGAAGCGCAGGTCGGCGCCTTCCGGATCCGAGGCCGAGACGCGCGCTACGACCCGCTCGCCGGGCACGGGCGTCTCGGGCTCGAAGGCGACCGAGTCGATCTCGGGGGGCGCGTTCCCGGCCGCAGCCTTCGGGGCGGCGCTCGCCTCGGGCGCCGGGGCCGGCGGGGCCGGCTCGGGATCGGAGCCACAGGCGCAGGCGGCCAGCAGTCCCAGCACTGCGAAGCGACGGGTGAGGCCGTGGCGCGACATGGCCCCTCCTTCGGCCTGTGCCGGAGTCGCCTTGACCGCGCGCGAAGCCCGCTCGGGCGGGATCCGTCGCGGCCCCGGGAGCCGGGGCGGGGGCCGCCCGGGCCGCAAGGACCTGCGCGCTGCGCAACGCCTTGCGTAGCCGCGGATGACCGGGAGGTCGTGAACGTCAAGGGTTCCGGTGACTTGACCGATTCCACCGTTGTGGCACGCGCCTTGCTCTTCCCAGCGGAGAGAGGCCTCCACCACAGGGGGGAGACATGACGGGCAAGCACGGGCACGCGGGCTTCTCGCTGCTCGAATTCATGATCGCGCTGGTGGTGCTCGGCATCTTCATCGGCATCGGCGGCACGATCATGTCGAGCCAGCTCGCGGGGACGCGCTCCAGGGCCTTCACGCGCTCGCTCGCCGACCTGATGATGCTGGCCCGCACCGAGGCGATCCGCACCGGCGACAACCACGTCGTCTTCTTCTCCCAGGACACCGCGGACGGAGCGCTCTCGGGGGGCAGCGGCCAGCTGGTGGCGGCCTCGGTGATTCGCGACGCCGACGGCGACGGTCTCGTCGATGCGGGTGAGCCCATCGCCGGCGTCCAGTTCGACGCGGCCGGCGGCATGGCGTGGGGCAGCAGCCTCGCGGCCGCGTTGGCGACGCCGCTCAAGGCTCCCAACGACAACGCCGTAGCGGACTTCCCCGAACCCGACGCCGACTTCCTGTGCTGCACCTTCACCACGCCCGACGACGACCCGGCGCGCTGGGTGGTCTTCACGCCGGACGGAATGCCGCGCTCGTTCAAGACCGGGCCCTTCCTGATGGGCGAGGTGGCCAGCGGGAACGGGGCCGTCTACGTGACGGGCGGCAACCGCGACTACGCGGTGGTGCTGGCGCCCCTCGGTGGCGTGCGCGTGCACCACTTCGTGAGAGACACGGAGAACTGGAGCCAGTGAGGCGACTCAAGCGAAGACGTGGGAGCGAGGGCTTCAGCCTCCTCGAGCTGCTCATCACGATGGCGGTGGTGGCGGTGGGGCTGCTCTCCATGATGATCATGCAGCTCCAGGCCCTGCGCGACGGGAGCCGCGGCAAGCACAAGACGGGCGCCGCGATCATCGCGCGCGACCAGATCGAGCGCATGCAGAACATGCCCTTCAGCGACAACGACCTGGACGTGATGGACCCGCTGGTCTGGACCACGCCGCCCTGGCTCGACAACGCCGCCGACATGACCCTGGCGCCCGGGGAGATCCCGGTACAGGTGCGCCAGGCGGGGGGGACCGTGCGCGAGATCGTGTACACGGTCTGGTATCTGGTGGGCCCCGACGACCCGGGCACGCCGAACCCCGACCTGCGCCGCGTCGACCTCGAGGTCACGTGGAACGAAGAAGACCTCGGCCCGAACCTTCCCACGCGGACCGGACAGCCCACGGTGGCGGTCTCGACGGTCCTCGTGGACAACGATCGGTGACGAAGATGGGCAATCGCGAGGGGCACATTCCGGAGCAGGGGCGCTCGCTGCCCGGCAACCCGCAGAAGGGCCGGGGCGGCTTCTCCCTCCTCGAGCTCATGGTCGCGTCGGCGATCCTGCTGATCGTGATGGTCGGGATCACCCGCGCCTTCACGGCGCAGCACCGCACCTACCAGGTGGTGGACCAGGTGACCGAGGCGCAGCAGAACCTGCGTGCCGTGGCGGACCTCCTGGAGCGCGACCTGCGGCGCGCCGGCTACATGGTGCCGCCGCACGCCGCCGTCTGCGCCTACGACAACACCGGCGGCCCCGACGTGCTGTTCGTGAGCAACGCCGGAGCGATCCGCAGCGTCTTCGACCTCGAGGACGAGAACCAGGACCTCACCCCGAACAAGGGTGTGGCGATCACGAACGACGACAGCAACAGCGGCTTCAACGCGGCGGGGAGCGCCCTGGTTCTCAACGTGCCGGGTCTGTGGGTGGACTACGAGCCCGACGGCGACGACTTCGCGATCGGCGAGGGCGCCATCGTGGTGAACCGGGCGCGCGAGGACCAGCCCGTGGCCTGCGGCACGGTCACGGACCTGAGCGCGACCAGCATCGAAGTGGATCTCGGAAACACGAGTACGGGAGCGGTGGGCCTAAACTCGGACGTCGTGGTGGTGCCGGCCCACAAGTACGAGGTGCAGGTGGGCACGCCGAACCGGCTGCTGCGCAACGGCCAGCTCCTCGCCAGCGACGTCGAAGACTTCCAGCTCACCTTCTTCTTCGACCTCAACGACGATCTGGTGCTCGACGTCGGCAACGAGGACTTCGGCAATGCCGGGGGCACCGACAAGCCCTTCGACATGGTCACCGTCGGCAACCGCCCCGATCCGAGCTCGCTGCGCGAGGTTGGAGTCAACATCGTGACCGTCACGCGCGACGACGACCCGAACATCGACTACCAGATGGGCGCCGGCCAGGTCACGGGCAACCGCACCGCCGGAACCCTCCCGAGCGGCGACGGCAAGCGTCGGCGCGTCCACTCGGCCCGCGTCCGCCTCCGGAACGCCGGCTAGGGCGGAAGGAGAAACGACGATGCATCCCGAGCACGAGTCCCGCTGCGACGGGCGCGCCCGACGCGACGAGCCGACCCGACGCGACGAGCGCGGCGCCGCGCTGCTGGTGGCCGTCCTCTTCCTCGCCCTCATGGGTGTGATCGGTCTGGCCTCGATGGAGACCGTCACCCGCGACCGCCAGGTGGCCGGCTACCAGAGCCGCGCCCAGACCTCGCTCTACGCCGCCGAGGCGGGAGTGAACTTCGCGCTCGGCCTGATCCGTCGCGACGCGCAGGGCCTGGCCTCCGGAGGCGAGGGCGCGCTCGAGGCCTACAACCCGAGCGACACCAGCGGCGGCCCGCCCGAGTTCCCCGACCTCGCGAACGCCGAGGTGCTGGGCACGAACTTCCCGGCGCCCGGTCCGCCGCGCTTCTACATGGACCCGGACGCGCGGGACCCGAACGACCTGGCCGCCCCTCCCCAGGCGATCCGCTACATCGGCCGCGGGGGCCCGTGCCCGGGCTGGATCATGAGCTCGGGCATCGGAAGCGTGCAGTGGGCCGAGGCGCAGTGGGACATCCGCGTGCGCGGCGACAACCCGGGCGGCACCGAAGTGGACATCCAGGCCACGGGCTCGAACTGCCACCCGTACAACTAGCCCAGACCAGTACCTGGGGGCTTCGCCGGATCGGAGGGGGAAGGAATGAAGAGATCGACCGCGCTGCGCGGCGCCCTGGTGGTGCTGCTGGCCCTCGGCGGAGCGGCCTGCGGAGGGGAAGACGAGGGCGCGGCGACTGCCACCATGCGGCCGATCGCGCCGCCGGCGGGCGGAGCCCGTGCCCAGACGGACGGGGACACCACGATCGAGGTGGCCGACGAGGACCCGGAGCCGCCCCGCAGCGGGCCGAGCAACAGCCCTCCGCGCATTCGCGCCATGCAGGTCGACCCTGCCCCGCGCATTCCCGCCGGCACCGACGTGAAGGTGATCGCCGATGCCGACGACCCCGACGGCGACCCGGTGGAGCTCGTCTACACCTGGTTCCTGAACGACGACGAGCAGGACCACGAAGGCCCCGTCTTCCCCACCCGAGACCTCGTGCGCGGGGACACGGTACGCGTGCAGGTGGTGGCCGACGACGGGCGCTCCGAGAGCGCGCCCTTCGTGAGCCCGCTGCTCACGGTGGCGAACGGGGTGCCGCGCATCGTCTCGCAGCCGGGGGGGGCCGACGAGGACGGGACCTTCCGCTATCAGGTCCAGGTCGAGGACCCGGAAGGCGACACGAACCTGCGCTACACGCTCGCGCGTGCCCCGCGCGGCATGGAGGTCAACGCAGCGACCGGCCTCGTCGAGTGGACGCCGGGCGACGCCTCGGGGACCCACCCGGTGGAGATCGTGGTGGAGGACTCGGGCGGCGGGAAGGCCGTGCAGACCTTCGAACTCATCCTCGAGGCGCCTCCGGCCGCGATGCCCTGAGGCCCGCCGACCTCAGTCGCGGATCCCGTACTCCTTGAGCTTGTAGAGCAGGGCCCGGTGGCTGATCTCGAGCAGCCGGGCCGCGTGCGTCCGGTTGCCACCGGTGGCGCGCAGCGCGCGCTGGATGGCGGAGATCTCCGCCAGGCGCCGGGCGCGCTTGAGGCTGTAGTCGGCCTCACCGCCCGGGCCGGGCTCGCTGGGCGAGATCACGTTCTCCGGCAGCTCGCGCAGGGTGATCCGCTCGCCGTCCGCCAGGATCACGGCGCGCTCGACCACGTTCTCGAGCTCGCGGACGTTTCCGGGCCACCCATACGCCACGAGGCGCTCGAGGGCATCGTCGGCGATGCTGCGCACCGGCTTGCCGAGGGCCACGCGCAGGCGCTCCAGGAAGTGGTCCACGAGCAGGGGCACGTCCTTCGGGCGCTCGCGCAGCGGAGGCACCGCGAGGCGCACCACGTTGAGGCGGTAGAAGAGATCCTCGCGGAAACGCGTCTCCCGCACCTCGGCCTCGAGGTCTCGGGCGGTGGCCGCGATGACCCGGACGTCGACCTCGCGGGCCTTGCTCTCGCCGACCGGCCGGATCTCCTCCTCCTGGAGCACCCGCAGGAGCTTCACCTGGAGGGCCGTGGGCAGCTCGCCGATCTCGTCGAGGAAGAGGGTGCCCCCGTCGGCCTCTACGAAGAGCCCGCGCTTGGCGCGGTCGGCTCCGGTGAAGGCCCCCTTGGCGTGGCCGAAGAGCTCGCTCTCGATCAGGTTGTCGGGAATGGCGCCGCAGTTGACGGCTACGAAGGGCGCGTCGCGCCGAGGCGACTGGGCGTGGATGGCGCGCGCCAGCACCTCCTTGCCCGTGCCGCTCTCGCCCGTGAGGAGCACCGTCGACTTGTAGGCCGCCGCCCGCTCCATCAGCTCCAGGAGGTCGATCATCGGCTGGGAGGTGGCCACCACGGGCCTCTCGCCCACGACGCGGTCGACCTCGCGGCGCAGGAGCTGATTGGCCCGGCGCAGCTTCTGGCGCTCGCGGGCCTTGCGGATGGTGAAGAGCGCCTCCGCCGGCTGGAAGGGCTTGGCCAGGTAGTCGTAGGCCCCCCGGTGGATGGCCTCCAGCGCCAGCTCGTCCGTGCCGTAGGCCGACATCATGAGGATCGGCGTGGAGGGGAGCCGCCGCACCAGCTCCGGCAGGAGCTCCATGCCATCGAGGCCGGGCATGCGCAGATCGCAGAGGATCACGTCGAAGGGCGCCCGCTCCACCTGGCGCAGCGCGGCCTCGCCGTCCTCGGCCCCCGCCACCTCGTAGCCCTCGGCCGAGAGCAGCAGCTGGAGGCTGTCGCGAAGGCCGTCGTCGTCGTCGATCACGAGGATGCGATCCGCCATCTCGCCTGCTTGATCGGAATCAGGGGCCGCCGGCGTGAGGGGAATCGCGGGCGGCGGGTTCCCTTTGGATTCGCGCCGGGCGCGCCCGATCTGCCGGTGGGCTTCCGGTTGCCGAAGCCCCGCTGCGGCTTCGGGGAGCCGCCTCACGGGCGCTCAAGTCCCCGTAACCGCTCGCCGATATTGGCGAAGGCCGAGCCGAGGCGTTTCTCCGGCACGGCGGCCTTGGGAGGGGTGGGGTTTGGCGAGCAACAACCTGCAGCGCCTGCGTGAAGCGCGAATGATGAGCAAGGCGGAGCTGGCTCGCAAGTCGGGGCTGTCGACCCTCACGATCAACCGCGTGGAGGCGGGCCGGCCCTGCCGTCTCGAGACGAAGCGGAAGATCCTCCAGGCACTCCAGCTGGCCATCTCGGACCAGGACTCCGTGTTCGGCGCGTTCCTGCAGGGGCCCCAGCAGGCGGAGGAAGGCAAGTCGTGAAGCTCTCTCTCCCGGGTTTCGGCTCCAAGTCGATCGTCGGGCTCGACATCGGCTCCTCTTCGGTGAAGGCGGTCGAGCTCAACAGGAAGAGCCGCAGCAAGGAGTTCGAGCTCACCCATCTGGGTGTGGCTCCGCTGCCGCCCGAGGCCATCGTGCAGGGCGCCTTCCTCAACCAGAGCGCCATCGTCGACTCGATCCGCGAGGCGATCGACAAGGCCAAGATCAAGACGAAGCAGGTGGCCGCGGCCGTGAGCGGCCACTCGGTCATCGTGAAGAAGGTGCCGCTGCCCTCGATGACCCGCGACGAGCTCGAGGAGCAGATCCGCTGGGAGGCGGAGCAGTACATCCCCTTCGACGTGAACGAGGTGAACCTCGACTTCCAGATCCTCGATGCCGAGGGCGGCGAGGGGCAGATGGAGGTGCTCCTCGCGGCGGCGAAGAAGGACCTGATCGACGACTACGTGCAGGTGATCAGCGAGGCTGGGCTGACGCCCGCCATCGTGGACGTGGCCGCCTTCGCGGTGGAGAACTGTTACGAGGCGAACTACGACGTCCGCCCCGACGAAGTGGTCGCGCTGATCAACATCGGTGCCCAGGTGGTCAACATCAACGTGATCGCCGGCGGCATCCCCACCTTCACCCGCGACATCACCACGGCCGGCAACCAGTACACGGAGGAGATCCAGAAGACCCTCTCCGTGAGCTTCGACGAGGCCGAGCGGATCAAGCTCGGCGGCCGCCCCGGGGAGGACAGCCAGGAGGTGGTTCCCCACGAGGTGGAGCAGGCCATGCAGAGCGTCACCGAGACCGTGATCGGTGAGATCAGCCGCTCCCTCGA
>JAAUYK010096618.1_pt1 | contig 11017 bp, 14 predicted proteins | sample 7278021 | NCBI WGS metagenome assembly JAAUYK01 (sample SAMN14350223, study PRJNA611818) | marine sediment metagenome | isolation source: surface marine sediment (1.8m) | place: French Polynesia: Moorea | collected 2018-08
AGGCCGGGACCGTCATCACCGCAGGCAGTTAATAACGAGACAACAAGAAGAATAAAGATGTAATAAAAAAACGAACGCATGATGACTTTTTCTTGAATACGATGGAGTCTACCGCATCGCCGCTGACAACATAACAACCGGCAATGATATAACGCGCGTCCATGGCAGCGGCAAGGTATTGCCAACAGTTGCTGTTCCTTGCACAGCCTGCATTACTTTTTCAAATAAAAACATACACTTATTATTTATATCGGATTGGTACGTTGCTTGCTCTGTTGTATAGCAAATAACAGGACTTATACGTGACAGCCATACACCACTCTCTTCAACCCGGTACCGCACTGCCCGCGCGAGCGGCAACTGCGCGTACTGTAAGTGCCGACAATCAGCAGGCCTCTGCCAGCCTGGGGTTTGGCGACCTGGTTGATCTTGTTAATCCACTACAACATATTCCAGTAGTCGGCAGCCTCTATCGTCATTTCAGTGGTGACAGCATACAACCTTTTATCAAGATTGCCGGTGGCGCGTTGTTCGGTGGTCCACTGGGTGCGGCCATATCAATGGCGACCGAGGTATTCAAGAGTACACAGCAGGAACCGGAAATCCCGCTCGGTGGTGTAGACCCGGCAACGGTAGCCAATACCTACCCGTTCCAGGAACAGGTGACAGAACCGATAGCGATGAAAAATGTTGAGTTATCGAATCAACGCCGTATGCATGTAAACAGGGATATTTTTCCTGATAGCAGTAACAACCCGGCGGCGCATGTAACGTTTACAGCAACAGAGCAAAAAGTGGCAAGCCGTAACCAGGAGCTGCAGCATTCTGCACCGAGCCTGGCAACGCTACGAAAAACCTATGCGGCAGAAGATCAAACTAATGTGCCAGTCAGCCGCAACGCCGGCTAGATTTCCTCGTCGTCTCCCATTGGTTCCATTTCAGCCTTTAACTTGTCCACTTCGTGGTTGTCCAGTAGCTGCTGGATATCACTGACTTCCTGCTCCGTGGCCTGGAGTTGAGTCCTTAGATCCTCGTTCTCCAGTTCCAGCTCGGCAATGCGGGCTTGCGCCTGCTCCAGTTCTGTCTCATCGGCATGTGCCGTGGTGAAAAAACCCAGTAGTAACACCAGTAGCAGACTTGTTTGAATTGGTTTCATGGTCGTCCCTTATACGTTGTCATTGTCATTATATTGGACGCTATTACAGCACACCCGTGATTTCAATCAATGCCTTGGGCCTGTTGGCACAATTAGATGCCGGACCAGCCGGCAAAATACTCAAGATCCACGCTGTTTTTCCGATAAATAGGACAGATACAGGGAAAAACAGCATGAGTCAGGTCCAGAAAATGCAAATTGGTCGATTTGAGGTTCGCAAACGCCTGGGCGCAGGCTTGCAGGGCAAGGTTTACCTCGGCTGGGACCCGGGCCTAGAACGGGAAGTCGCCATCAAGTTAATTAACACCGCGCCCGGCGATAGCAGCTACTCGGAAGAGATCATCAAGGAAGCAAAGATCGTTGCCAAGATCGCCGACCCGAACGTGGTACCGCTGTACGAAGTCGGCATGTATGGCGATAACCCGCTACTGGTATTTGAATATGTCGATGGCGTCTCGCTGAAACAGTACATCAAGGAAAAGGGCAAGCTCGATGAAAAAGAGGCCCTCTCCATCATGGTACGTATCGCATCAGGCCTCAAGTCGGCGCATGAACAGGGCATTGTCCATCTCGACCTGTCACCTAACAACATCATGATCGATGCGCAGCAACAGCGGCCACGCATCATGGACTTCGGCCTCGCGCGCATTAGCGCGGCAATGGATGCCGAAAAAATGGAAAAGATAGTCGGTACACCACGTTACATGTCGCCGGAACACATAGCCGGTGATGCGCTGACACCGGCCACCGATATCTATGCACTGGGTTTGATTTTCTACGAATGCCTGACCGGCCATCATGCAATTCAGCACACTGATATGGAAACCATTTGCGAGGCCATCAGGACAGCACAAATTGACTGGTCCGTATTTCAAAAGCTTGATACTTCTGCCGAGATCATTGCCGTCATGCGAGACATGCTGCAGGTCAATCCGAATTATCGCTACCAGGATGCCGCGGCACTGGTCCGCGGCCTCGACGACGTCATCAAGATAAAGCGACAGGACGAACAGGACTCACTGTCGATCGAATTCCTGTTACGCCGCTTGAATCGGCGCCCCGAATTTCCTGCCTGCTCCAACAGCATCATGGAAATCAACAAGCTCACTGATGAAAGAACCAATACCGACTTTAATAAACTCGGGGCCGTGATCATTCGTGATTACAGCCTTACTAATCGCGTTATGAAAATAGCCAACTCGGTCATCTTTGATCGCGGTAATGGCGGTGTAAAAACCATCTCGCAAGCGATATCCAGGTTGGGGCTAAAGCTGGTCAGGATGATCTGTAATGGCCTGCTATTATTCAAACAGGTTGAAGACAAGGACGATCGTCTGAAAGATATTCTTGTCGCATCCTTTGTCGCTGGACTGATTGCGCGCCATGTTGTATCAACGGTAAAACGCTCACTCGCAGAAGAGGCATTTATCTGTGCGCTATTTCATAAGCTGGGCACACACCTGCTCGTGTTCTACCTGCCGGATGAATACGACGAGATAAGGAAACTCGTCGACGCGGGTGAACCGGTAGAAAAAGCGGAACGTCAGATACTGGCCACATCTACTGCCGCTATAGGCAAAGCCGTGGCGCGTAAATGGAATTTCCCCGACATGATTATCGATTGCATGAGCCCGTTACCGCAGGGCGAACTCACACCAGCACAAGACAACGATGACATACTGATGTATGCGACCAGCTACGGTAATGAGCTTTGTGAGCTGATCAAAACCGGGCATAAAGAACTGGACCTGTTGCTGGATGTAGAAGCATTCCTTGGCCGTCATAGTAATCTTTATTCATGCGACGCACTAAAGCTGTCACGCTTGACGGCCGCTGCCGCTGAAAAATTTTCCGAACTCGCACCGGGCCTTGGCGTGAGTTACAGCGATAGCCATTTCTGTCAGCAGCTTGAGCAGTTCTCGGTTGACCTCGAGAACGCACTTGCTGAAGAAGAGCAACAAGCAGTCTAGTAACCACAGCGCGCTAGCGCAGGCTGGTTAAATACCGCTTTTTTTATCAGCTAAAACGTCTATGCTGTACGTATGCTTGACGAAAAGTTGACACAGCTGGACTGGATTGCCGGTAAAACACATATCTGTTTTACGTCGACCGACCCTGCCCTGTTGTCCGTTGATGCTATTGTCGAAGAACAGGACACGGCGATGGTACTCGGGCCGGCACCGGTATTAAAGGTCAGTGTTGAGAGTTTTCCGGCATTGATTAACCGCATGGAAACCCAGCAACAGCAGTTGCCGGGTGATGTCATTGTCAAGAAAACCAGCTCACCAAAGCGCTTTATCGCGATTGTTTACGATATCGATCAGAACCCGATCTGCCAGCAGGAATGGGTAGAACTGGCATTGCACACCGTACTGGAACAGTGCGAACAACTCAGGATCGTCAAGCTGGCTATGCCATTACCCGGACACCTCTACGGTAAGCTGGATGCAGAAACAACAATGAAAGGGTTACAAGAATTATTGCGTGAACGCTGCGCGGCATACCCGAAAAAAATCTATATTTATAAACTCTAAGCGCTATCTCCTGTTATGAGTAATTACGATCGTGAGTCCGGACTATTAAGCCTGTCATTGCAAGAATTGCAGGATTTTCATCGTAGCGCCGATCGAAATATTGAAGAAACACCAGGCATTCAGTTTTATGCCGACAAGCTCAGCGCATTTGGTCACGAGGTGACCAATATCAATGATGACAGTTTGCAGGTAAAGGCACCGGCCGACGAGATATTTGAACTGCTCAGCGGGCAACACATTTACCTGTAAACACCACCTGTCCTGAACAGCAGCGCAGTCAGGCACTTTTTTTCTACGATCATTTGCGTGCATTAACGCAGCGGTTATCCTCGGCACATGTTTTTCGACCAACCAAGAAAAGTATTGGTGATTGGCGCAAGCGGCGGCATTGGCGCAGCCATGTCACGGTTATTGCTGAACCACGGGCATGAGGTATACATGACCTGTCGCAATGTTTCCGGTCAACCGGACACACAGCAGTTTGCAAACGAAAATGACTTACCACTAATAGAGCTCGACCTTACCCAACAACAGAGTATTGCCGCCGCGTTTGAGCAATTACAACAACAGACCGAGCGCTTACACCTCGTGATGAATTGCACCGGGCTACTGCATGACGATGGCATGCAACCGGAAAAAAGACTGGAAGACCTGGAGATGGAAAACCTGCAACGCAGTTTCCAGTTAAACAGCTGTGCACCATTGTTGATTGCGCGTTATGCACTGCCATTGTTAAGACATGATGAGCCAGGCGTTCTGGCCAATATCTCGGCACGCGTGGGCAGCATCTCTGATAACCGGATTGGTGGCTGGTATGGCTATCGCGCATCCAAGGCGGCACAAAACATGGCGACGCGTACCGTAGCGATTGAAATGAAACGACGCTGCAAAAACCTCATCGTCATCGGGCTTCATCCCGGTACCGTGGATACCCGGCTTTCCAGTCCGTTCCAGTCCAGTGTTAAACCGGGGCAGCTAAAAACGCCATCGGAGTCTGCGCAACATCTTTACGATGTGATTAACCAGGTCGATAAGGATGCCAGCGGGAAAGTGTTTGCGTGGGACGGCAGCGAGATTCCAGCCTGATAGTTACATCTTGTCGAGAAACGCCTTTGCCTGTTTTTGGATCGCATTGCGTTCTTCATCACTAAAACGCTGCAGGTTGCGATAAGGCATGGCCATACGACGGTTACCCTTGAAGCGCTGTTCATGGCGCATCAGGTAGTCCCAGTACAGGAACGTAAAAGGACAGGCGTCGTCGCCGGTACGCTGCTTTACATCGTACTTACACTGTTTACAAAAATTAGACATGCGGTTGACGTACGCGCCGCTTGAGACATAAGGCTTGGTGCCGACGACACCGTCATCACCATATAACGCCATGCCCAGTGTATTCGGCAACTCTACCCATTCGTAGGCATCGGCATAAACGGCCAGGTACCAGTCACAAACTTCCTTCACGTCGAGTCCGGCCAGGTTGGCGAAGTTACCGGTGATCATCAGGCGCTGGATGTGGTGTGAGTAGGCATGCTCACGGGTCATCGATACAACCTGTGACATGCAGTGCATGTCTGTTTTGGCATCCCAGTAAAAGTCGGGCAATTTGCGTTTGGCCTGTAATGCATTACGTTCTGCATAATCTGGCATATAGCGCCAGTACACACCGCGTATGTATTCACGCCAGCCAATCACCTGGCGAATAAACCCTTCCACCGCGTTGAGTGGCGCCACACCATCGTGATAAGCGGCCTCAACCTGTTCGCATATTTCCATGGCGTCCAGCAGTCCGCAGTTGAGATATTGCGAAATAACGCTGTGATAATTAAATGGCTCATCGCTGAGCATCGCGTCCTGGTAATCGCCATAATATGGCAGCGCATGTTTAATGAAGTGGGTAAACGCCTGCCTGGCCTGTTTTTTTGTCACGGCAAACCAGAACGGTTCCAGGTCACCAAAGTGATCGGGGAAATGCTGCTCTACCAGTTTTAAAACATCACGGGTTGTATCGTCCTGCTTGAATTGCTTTGGTCCGACTTTGTCATCTTTCTTCTTTAGCGGCTTGCGGTTGTCTTTATCGTAGTTCCATTGACCACCAACAGGATGACTGTCTTCCATCAACAGTGCCGTTTTTTTCCGCATGAGTCGGTACCAGTATTCCATGATGAGCTCTTTGCGATCGGTTGCCCAGTCATTAAACTCATCGTGCGTAGCGATATAACGATCATCAGGCAGTATCGACACGTCACAGCCCAGTTCTTTATGCCATGACTGCATGTCATTTAATAAACGGTACTCACCCGCCTCGGTAACAACAACCCCATCCAGTTTTTCGCGCTTCAGGCAGCGCAATACTTCGCCTTTGAGGCTGCCGCTGTTGTGCGGGTTATTGAGTTTTACATAGCGAACCCGGTAGCCCTTCTGTTCCAGTTCTTCGGCGAAATGGCGCATCGCTGAAAACAGGAACGCGATCTTTTTCTTATGATGTTTAACGTAAGTCGCTTCCTCGTTGACCTCGGCCATCAACACCAGGTCATCATCACTGGCATCACGCAGACTGCTCAATGAATGCGACAACTGGTCGCCTAGTACGAGTCTTAAAACCGGCATTTCAGGAAGCGAGGCTTTGTTTGCTACGGCGACAACGCTCGGAACAATATTTTACGTTGTCCCAATCGCGCGACCATTTGCGTCGCCAGTTAAACGGACGACCACAACAGGCGCAGATCTTCGATGGCAGGTGAGGCTTTTTGTGCATGAGTCAGACAATAACGTCATTCAGTTTTCAGAATTTCAACGGCATTGCCGAACGGATCATTAATATAGATAGACGCCGTGCCATCTCGATGTGGCGTTAACTCACCGTATTTTTCCGCTTCGTCATCTTCAACTGCAAAGTGTGGTGGATGTTCTCCGGGGACAACGATTGCAAGACTGATATTGTCAAACTTCAACAGGGCCCAGCTCTCATCCTGGTAGGCCAACTCAACGTCAAACTGCCTGGAATACCACTCCACGGCCTTATTCACATCTTCTACCTGTATGGCAATGTGATGAATTTTATCCATATTCTCGCTCTCGTTAATGTCGATGCCCGAATTCGGTGCAATCGGTAAGTTGCTGAAATCCTGTTGCTTCAATACAGAGGCACAAACACCGCATTAGTTCATATGTGCGATATTCGGCAAAAAATCACTAAAAATTTTCCTGTACAATGACTTATAACATCAGGATCCATTACTATTATTATAGAACAATAGAAATTAACGGACTGACACTTGAACGCGAAGACACCCAAAATGGCATTGCCGGTAGGCTATGAACTGCATTGGTTTCGAATAGAAGCAGTGCTTGGTCAGGGCGCGTTCGGCATTACCTACCTGGCCCATGATATCAACCTTGACCGCCAGGTGGCGTTAAAGGAATACCTGCCCACGCAGTTCTCCGCCCGCAGCAAAGACAACCTGGTGCAGGCGCTATCCGAACAGGATGAAGAAGACTTCAAATGGGGACTGTCGCGCTTTATCAGTGAGGCACGCACACTCACCAATTTTGAGCACCCGAACCTGGTTAAGGTGTCCAGCGTATTTGAAATGAACGGCACGGCCTACATGGTCATGCAGTATGAACACGGCAAGAGCCTGCAACAGATACTGAAAAGTCGAAAAACGCTGCAAGAAGATGAAATAAAAAAGATCCTGTTCCCGCTGCTGGACGGGCTTGAGGTGATGCACGAAAAAGGCTTCGTCCACCGTGATATCAAACCCGGTAACATCTTTATTCGTACTGACGGTACGCCCGTGTTACTCGACTTTGGCTCTGCCCGACAAACCCGTGCCAGTGATGACAGAACCGGCGGTAACGTTGGCGACCTGACCACGCTGGTTTCACCCGGGTTTGCGCCGATAGAACAATACGGCACAAAAAGCGAGCGCCAGGGGCCGTGGACTGATATCTATGGCATGGGAGCAACCTTGTATAAGGCTGTCATAGGCGTCAAACCGGCAGATTCGATCGACAGAAGCGAGGCGATAACGCACAACGAGCAAGACATACTGCTGGCGCTGAGTGACGAAAAACCTGCTGGCTATTCAGAAGAGTTTCTGCAGGCCATCGACAAGGCGCTGAGCTTTACCGTGCAGGACAGGCCAAAAGACGTTGCCGAATGGCGCACGCTGTTTGGATACGAACCCACTATTAAGGTCGATCCGTTGAACACCGAACTATTGTTTGATGAAGATGATATCGCGACGAAAAAACAGGGGCTCAAGGTGCCGATATCTGAACAGGAAACAGAAAAAGTTGCAGAGGATGATATCGACCAGGAAGCAGAAACCGTACAGGCCGATGCAATGACAAACAAACCCGGTGGCATGTCGACGGCACTCGTTGCCAGCGTATTCATTATTGTTATCGGCGTCATTATTTTTGCCGGGCTGGGCTATCTCAATCAACAACAGCAACAGGCAACACCGCAGGCCACCACCACACCGGCCATAGAAACACTGGCCAGTAGCAAGGCAGACACACAACCGCAAAAGACCGAACAGGCCAAGCTGGATCAATCCCAGGTTAAACTGCTGTTGATCCACGCGGCGGAAGATATGCAGGCAAGGCGCCTTACCAGCCCCATTAATAATAACGCTTTCGACAAGTACCTGAAGGTGCTGAATATCGACGAAGACAACGAAGAAGCGTTACAAGGCATACGCACCATCAGCGATGAGTATGTCAGGCTTGCCAACAATGCCATCACCCGCGGCGATCTCGATAAGGCAGACTCTTACTTGAAAAAAGCAGAAGCGATATCACCTGAATCAGAAACAGTGATTAATGCGCAGGCGCGCTTGATCGACAGTAAACTGAATAAAAAACCGAAAGCGGTGGTTGCAAAAGAAAAACCCGCACCTGCGCCAAAAAAACCTGACAAGGTTGAAATCGTCGAAGAGAAAAATGAAAACTTCTGGGACCAGGTGAAGCAGTGGCAGAAAGAACAAACCGCAAAGATTAAGTCAGCGCGGCCACCAAGTGATAGCGAGGAATTTGATCAAAAGATCCGCGATTCACTCTAATCGTGCTGTACGTATATTAGCTCGTCTGTCGCAAAGCCCAGTTCAGTAGCACGGGCAACCAGTCTTTCAACGATAGCAGTCGATAGATCCGGCGACCTCGCCAATATCCACAGGTAAGAACGGGTTGGCCCTGACACCAGTGCATATTGGTAGTCCTGGTCCAGTTCTACAATCGTATAGCCACCATAGAACGGGCCAAAAAAAGATACCTTTAACTGGCCTATTTCAGGGCCCTCGACGAAATAGGCCTTGCCGATCGCTTCTTTCCTTTCCCCACTTTTTTCATCGTAGCCACTGTTGATGACCTTAACGCCGCCGTCATCGCGCAGCGTGTAGTTTGCCGTCACGCGTGTCAGACCACGCTCAAAACCATGGTCCAGCCGAACTATCTCGTACCAGGTGCCGAGGTAGCGCTCGATATCAAAGTTGGTTACCGGCTCTATGCCCTTTGGCGGAGTAGTACAACCAACAAGGAATGCCAACAGGCTGAAGAGAAATAGTCGCATCATGTTACCAACCCATGGTACCCGGATCGCCTTTGAAGGGCCCGACAACATCAGACGTTACCCAGCCACCGTAAAACCCACCCGGCTGTGGCGAGGCTTTTTCATCACCAACATAACAGGCGTCCATGAACTGCGCATAAAAGACAATATGGTCCTTCAGAGCGGCATAGGCAGGGTTAGGATTGTGGTATGTCCAGGCCACCTGCTTGTAATGCTCACCATCCTTGAGGATGTCGTAATAGTTTGCCTTGCCTTTCCATTCACAAAAACTGGTTTGCGGCGTCGGCACCAGCCATTTCATTTCAATGTCTTCCGGTGGCAGGTAGTAAGTAGGCGGATGACTGGTCTCAAGTATGCACAAGGCCTTATTCGTATTGGCCAGAACTTCGCCATCCAGCTCTATACGCACCGGCTTTTTACATTCGCGCAGTGCTGGTGGGCGTGGATAGTCCCACACGGACTCTTGCCCCGGGCCAGGTTGTTCACGCTTTACCTTCATAACAACGCGCCTATCGTGAAAAATTGCATGATCGTGACCAGCAAAGTCAGTTGTATTCGTAGATTCATGTACCAGTCGGGTAACAGTGTTGCTAACTCCGTAAATTTCTCATAGATAAACAATGTGGGAAAGGCAAATGCAAATACGATCAGGGCAAATAACGGCGGAAACAACAGCGCCACCCAGCCAACCAGTGACGGCACAACAGCCAATGCCAACAGTCTGGTTGCGTTATCAAACGGCTCTGCCTTGAAGATAAAGCCCCAGTGTACCGCGCCAATAAAACTCAGAATGACGGCACTGTAAGCGATAAAGGTATCGATAAAAAACGCTTTAAAACCATCTGGACCAAAGTAAGCACCGAGTACTGCCAGTGCAAAGGGCAACAAGCCACCATAGCCACACAGCCGCATTGTTTTGATTTGCGTTGTCATTGTTTACAGTCGTTTACCGGCCAAGGTTGGGGTTTTATCTGTTCTCGACTCAAGCTTCAGGTAGCTGATCAACCTGACACAGCCTTCTTCATGCAACTCTTCATGCACCTTGCGCACAGCGTCCAGTATGTCCTGCATATCACCTTCGATATCGGTACCCGACGCATGGGTTTCCACAATAAAGTCATACTGGTTGAGTATGTCGATAACTCGCTCGATGCGGTGTCGAACCGACACACCCTCACCTAGCGGAATGAGCTGTAATTCAGCGGTTGCGCGCATGGTTTGTCCTCATGAATAACGATGAACAGGATAGCATTAATCCGGACCTGCGTGTTTGTTGTGCTGGCGGAACTTTTCAACGACAAGCACTCCTAAACTGCATGCGGTTTGTTTCGTTTATGGTATTGATTTTACTCACGGCTAACAGCGTGGCCATGGACGCCAACAAGGTCATGCAGTCGTTATTACATGACCATCGCGTTTTGATTATTTTTACACCAGCTGCAGACCAGGAACACTATGCAGCCCAGAATACGATACTTGCGCAGCAGCGGGCGGGACTCGATGAACGTGACATGGTCATCATCCGGGTTGTAGCGCCTGATACGGTAACAATGGATGGCGATAGAGCTGTAAATATGGTCAACAGCTTTCAGGAACGTTATGCCGTCAAACCAGACCAGTTTCGAACTGTACTGGTAGGTAAGGACGGTTCAGTTAAACTTGAACAGTCCACGCCAGTTACAACAGATACTTTATTTAACCTGATTGATGCCATGCCAATGCGTCAATATGAAATGCTGAAACAATGACTAC
>JAAUYK010159133.1_pt1 | contig 11014 bp, 10 predicted proteins | sample 7278021 | NCBI WGS metagenome assembly JAAUYK01 (sample SAMN14350223, study PRJNA611818) | marine sediment metagenome | isolation source: surface marine sediment (1.8m) | place: French Polynesia: Moorea | collected 2018-08
AAATAAAAATACCAGGTCGTGGTTGAAAAAATGGATTCCGGGGCAGATACATTTTCCGGCGATTAACATGCTATTTTCCGGCGATCGACGAGGATCGTTTACGCGTCGGGACGGACGGAGGCCCGCCTCTTTCCGCTCGTTTGAAGCGTCGCGACAGTCGGCCGGACGGCCGGACTGCGTGGCCACGCCATTCCGACTTTATCATCGTCTCTCTCTCTCTCATTCATGATGACTCAGGAGACGGTGACCAACTGAGCGTGAAGTACCAGCACGAGTGACTTTTTTGCCTCTACTACCTGTTGCGATCGTTATATGGTCGGAGCATATGTACAATGGCGGCCGGTCATAATAATATTTGCAAGCCCCGTGCAAATACTCGTCGGGCGATCGCCCATTCAGACTGGAGGAGGCCCTCCTGTGCGCTCAGTTCTTCCACTCTTGCAGACTTTTAAGATGGGCCCGGCAGACAACAACTCCGGATATGATCGCTGCATGCAAGCAAGCCGGGCGGGAACGACGCACTACATCTACCAGGTGTCAAAAGATATTATCGTGCTGGAGACGGAAAACACTGTCTCGAGTTGCCTCCGTGCGAATATGATGTGGTTCGTCAGTCGCCCGCTATGTGTACGTACTACGTAGGAAAGTGGCTATGCATCTGTTTTTGTCGAGGAGCGAGAGTGACACAGCACAGCGAGTGAGCGACGATTCAAACGATTGCGTTGCCTTTCTTGCAATCATCAAACGCTCGCTAGGTGCATTTTTGTCGTCACGACCGCGACGTCGGAAACGCGTTTTTGTGGGTCTCAGGTACATACCAAGGTATGCGCTACGCAGTCGGCATCTAAAGATGGTACGAACAGCTTGCATGCGTGTGCGTACAATATCCTATGCATGCTGTTCTGATGGCAGCAGTCATCGGTTGGTAGGTCGGTTGGGCCCCACGTACGATAATAATATTATGCGCTGCATGCGTAGCTGACGGCGAAGCGAAGGGCGCGGGGCAAACAATGACGCCGGGAATAATGCTTTAATACGACTGGGAAACCGTTAGGCACGCGTGGCATTGAATTGCATACCCGTGGACGACTTCATGTAACATTAAACAAAAATTTAAAAATGCTTTATCGCAAAAACGAACGCACGGGCAGTAATATAATACTCGGCGAGAGTTTTATCATCGTAGCTTGAACACGTACAGGTAAGATTTGCGACTTGGGTTGGATGGTTGCGGAAAATAGAGGTTCAGAGACCATTGTGTGAAGCTTGCGTTCAACTTTGCTTGGCCTCGCCAAAAATAATGCCTTCTGCAGCTTGCCTTGCCTGAGGGGGGCCGGAGGCATATATTCGAAGCTGTCCGTTAACCTGGAAGCCGGCAGCAGCAGCTGGCCTGCTTTATGGGCCCATTCATCTCATCCTGGGCCGCGATATAATGTTCGTGCACAGTCCGTACCATGGCGGTGACTACAAAGCAAGAGAATTGACCTCAAAGGTGACAGGTGAGTCCGATTCCCAGATTCCACGAACTGTCAACATCGCCGCTCCGCGCTGCTTCCCTATAACTCTCATTGCTCAAGCATCGGCCGACCGACCGACCGACCGGCATACCTGAATTTATGTCATATCTGAATGGCGATAAGAAAAAAAATGTGAAGTCATTTGCACCGAGCAGCAATTTCTTCGAAATACTCATTAGCTAGATTTTTCTCAGGTTAAGAGGCAATTAATGCAACAACCAAGATGGGCGACGAAGAATTTGCTGACGACGCGATTTTGTCTTCGGGGTTGCACAAGCACTGCTTCTCCTGCTTCAGCTTCGCGCGCTGCTCCCGCGACGGCGACTGGTGCGACTTCCTGCGCTGCCCGAGGAACTGCGGTGCCGTCTTCCACGCGTGCAAGGAGCCCGAGCACGACCTGGTGTGTCCGAACGCGGTCGTCGAATGCTTCAACGCGGAGTATGGGTGTTCCGCGGAGATGCCGAGGAGGCTGCTCGGTCCGCACCTCGACTCCTGCCCCGCCAGCGTCGTCATGTGCATGGCGGAGTGGAACAGGTGGCCCGTTTACTGCAAGGAGAGGCAGAGGAGCATTCCGTTCAGGCAGAAGAATCCGTGCGCGAAAGAGGGGCAGTTGGGTAAAACTTAAGGTTTTAAAGTACTGTATGTTCCCATCCTTCTATGTTTCGTAATTAGACTACGACCTCGCGATGCGCGACCAGCGGATGATGAACAACTTGGGCAAGATCTCCCGGAAGATGCGCGTCTCGCTTCGCAATAGCCTCACCCGTCGCCACCCGGCCGTCCCGCTTCCCAGGTCCGTCGACAGAGAGTGGGACGAGAACGACAAGGGATACCAGAAGGAGGTGCTTGACCTGGGAAACGACGTAGAGTTCCTCGGGTTAAGAGTGGGCAGCGGCGGGGACTCCGACCGGAGCGGCATCTCGAAGCATATGCAGCAGTGGCAGGAGGACCTGGACGAGCGCCTCAAAGGGAGGGACATCCCTCCGCGCTACTGGGAGCACCCCGAGCTGGAGAAGGGCGGCATCCACAAGCACTGCGCCTACTGCTACGAAGCCGGCTGCGAGAAGACCTTCGACCTGTCAGACGACCGCGGCTGCCACGTGGTCGACTGCCGGCACAAGTGCGGTCGCGCCCTCCACCTCTGCAAGCTGTTCGAGCACCAAATGATCTGCCCCAACTACGAGGAGACGGACGACTACGCGTGGATGTACCGGGGCATGGACAGCGCCACCAACAGGGAGCGCATCGTGAAGGCCAAGCAGAGGAAGGAGAGGGAGAAGCAGGCGTTGAAGCCGGCCGAGAGCCTCTTCGTCGGGCCGGGATTCCCGGCCGCGTCCATGAAGGCGAAGAAAACGCGGGTGAAGAACTACTTCGTGCCGGCCCCGCCGCCGATGCCCGAGTCCGTGCTCCGCACCTGCCGGCTCGACCTCAAGCTGGAGACCGTGACGCGGCTGCAGACGAAGCCGAAGGCGATGTACACGTTCGTGTGCGCGCAGGAGTTCCGCCGGGACGAGTACCACTCGCACTCGAAGAACGTGCACGACGACATACATGGCGGCATGAACAACTGGATGGAGCACCGCTGTCCCCTCGCCGCCCACGGATGCCAGTTTGCCAGTCGCCGACTCTATCCGCATGACAACACGCACACTGTGAGATTCAGCAGCGCCGTGGAGAGCTTCGGTGTGACCAAGAGGGACAGGGGTGCGGTTTTGCCTCCCTACCAGACTTTCAGAGATGGACAGACCAAGATTCTTTTCGACCTGCCAACCGAGATATTGATGGGCATACTGCTGAAGCTCGACTCATTTTCGTAAGTTGCAAAGTGAAGAATAAGATCTCCGTAGCTCGTTTAACAACATAATGATAATATCGTTTTAGGCTGTGCAACTTGGCTGTGACGTGCGTCTACCTCCGTGAACTCTGTTGCTCATTACTGGACCTCAAGGGTTGTGTCACTCTGCAGTGGGAGCGAGTGAGGCAGGACAACAAGTACCTCTGGGAGGTTGCTTACAAGGTAATATTTCGAAAAGGTTCGACCGCGTTTTAATCCATATAGCCCACGTGTCTTTTCGCAGCGCTGGTTTTTCAGCACGGCTATGGAGCCGATCAAGGCGTGGCGTTTCACGGACGAGGAGGCGGTCGCGCAACACCTCGAGAACTGTCCGTTCAACGTTCGACAACCACTGAAAGCGATGCCCAAGAATGGCCAGTGGGACAAGGTGCTCGCCAGCTTTAAGTCCGCCATGAAGTTAAGAGCGCTTCAAAATTCGTGACGCATTCTGCTCGGAATAAACAGTTCGATCAGGAATTAAGTGCCGTCCGGCAAACAGGGGGAACTGCGCTCATTATGCTATGTATGCTATGTACTCAATCAGGTGGGGCAGAGAGCAGGAAATTTGCTATTCTTGAGGAGAACGAACGCTCTGAGTTGGAGCTCTCATATAGTGTCGATTTCGTAATGGGCCAAAGGGATGTCTACAGCGTACTTTATTTTTACGATTTCATGCGATTGGCCGAACCACCCATTTTTGCCATCCTCCTTTGGACTTTTTTTGTCCATTTTATGGCGCCGAGTCTCTCAGCCTGTTGCAAAGCATCGCTATTGTACTTCCATGGCACGCTACTAAAAAATCTTTCGACGTACGTGAATAGACAAACTGCACAGATTGCCCCCTTTACATATATGTAGTATGCAACGTATGGAAGCTTATTCATATCAAAGTCGATGTGGATTATATTCATGGTATTGCCGACCATGGTCATGGTTCTATAAAGTACGTACACTGCGATTGCTGAAATAGCTAAGTAGCTGCGGGGCGATCCGGCCAAAAATTGCGCGAGAAAAAGAAGTAAAGACAATCCATCAAGCAAGGTGCTAGCGAAATACGTAGTCAGCAAAATTTAGGCACTTTGGTTATCGAAACTAGCGGTGACGGCTTGGGACTTGTCGCGGTTTGTCTGGTCCCTACTACGTATATCTAATATCGATGACCCTAGCTAGCTGGCATGGGGGAGGACGTTGCGTTGGTCGGCGCGCCCACTATCGAGTATCGACCAACCCGTCGGGCAACCCACTACGTTCTGTGAACGCCGACCGGCGGTCGCGGTCGGACAAACGAGCGCGAACTTGGGCCGCTCGCTCGCCGTCACATGGCGCACGTTACAGCTTCGGCGAACTCACTTATCGGAAGTTCGTTACAGAGTGAGGAGCTGAATTTGTGCGAATTGTGAATCGGAAAGTCATCGCCCCAAGCAACTGCATCAGGTAATGCAATCGTCTTAAAGTTATGTCTTCTTGGATGCGACGCAGCGCCTGTCTGCCCTTTACGTAATTCGGGGTGTTGTCGGATCAGGTTAAGTAGCGGAATCATTAAGCGCGTCGGCGAAGCGAGCGCGATACGTCCGTCTGGAAGCCACGAGGGCGGACAGTGCATGGAATAGACCAAATGTAGCTACGAGACTTCCAGCTAGTCGCGCAGACATTGTGCCATTAGTTGTGGTGACAGTGACTAATGCAAAGTGTGCACAAGTCGTTACTCAAATAGAAAGGCCGGGAAAGACCACCAGGTGTGAGTCATACATTTATCGGCGGGACTGTTGAGTTGGTTTCATTGAATAGCGCCTCGCTAAGTACATTCTTGTCCTTTTATCGACTCGGCAGAGAGCAAAAATAGGGACATTCGTGCTAACACATTTCCTCGTATATATTACGTAGTTCCTTTTTGTCCTACACACTGGGTTCATTCGTCTCGCGATCGGTCGGACGTGTGATCGAGCGGCAGCGCGGCTTTCTCTTCCCGCTGCCCTCAATCCGTACCGTAGAGAGGCTGCGCGCCTGCGCGAGCGTCTGCGAGAGCTTAGCTAGCTCCGCCTCTTACCAGCGCGTCCAAGGCCACTCTATCTCAGAGAGTACGTCTCGAGAACTCACACTCAGTACGGACTACGGAATCGATTGCGACAACAAAGGACTAGCGTCGGGTGCGAATCGCGCACACTTCGCGTCGCTATAGTCAGTCAAGATCGACTTTCACTTTCGCAGCCACCCGAGTTACGCAAAGTCCAAGATGCTCCTCTGGTGGTTCACCCTGTGCAGCGCGGTGAAGCCGCTCTACAGCATGATCACCAGGATCCTCCTCTCCGTCCTCGTACTCAGCCTAGCCTCAGACAAGACGGACCTTGCCTCAAGCGACTTAAGGTAAGAAGAACTTAGTGAAATGTGGTACTATCTCGTATGTTGAAAGTACGTACACGATGAACTGTCATCCCCGATGCTTTCTCCTATTATGTAATCAGTGCCCGGAACCCACAAGGCGGGTCAGGCTCCTCAGCGACGGCGGCCGTGACGACAGGAATCGGCGCCTCCTTCCAGACGACAAAGGAGGCGACAGCTGCCCACGGCCCGGTGGCTTTCTCAACGCCATCGGTAAACGCAACTTCGGCGACGGGGATGGCGGAGAAGGCGTCGACGATGACGGATTCGGCGGCCGTTGCCTCTAACTCACACATCACCGGAAGCTACTACTTCAAATCCAGCGAGAACTTTCAGGACTACCTCAAGGAGCTCGGCGTCAGCTATGTGCTGCGGTCGCTTGCCGGTCTCGCCTCGCCCGTCGTCACCATCTCGAAGAACTGTGACGGGAAGAAGGTTCGTTCTCAGTAAAGTTAGTACTGAATGCACTCATAATACGGGTTCACTCATTTTCAGACTACAGAAAAAGAGACACGCGAATCGGACTACTCCTGCGATTGGACTTTGCGAACCGACACTGTATTCAAGAGCCACATACTTAGGTGACGTACATTTCTCCTTTTAGCTATAGTACATAAATGTAATGTACGAATATTTCTCTGCTCGTTCAGATTCCGCCTTGGCCAGGAAGGCAGCGACGTAACGATGGACGGCCGCAAGATAAAGTACACGATCGAGAAGACCGGTGACAACCAGCTGACGGAGGTACAGACGGCCGACAAGACGACGGAGATCGTTCGGGACTTCACCCCGGACCGGATGACGGTCACGTGCACCGTGAACGGCGTCGTGAGCAAGAATATCTTCGTGAGGCGAACTCTAAAGGCGGTGGCGGCCGCCCAGAAGGATGAGAAGGGCAGCGAATGGGATTTCTAGGAGGATTTAACTGCCGAATACTACACCGAGAATGGAGGCTGTGCTGTAATATACTACGTACATAAATTATTCTATATACACCATAATGTATACGTTCAACTTAACACATACGTTCTACGTATTTTATGATTTATCAGGTGCTGTACGTGTACGTACGACCGCGTGATCGAATCCTGTTGTGACTTAAATTTCACGTTCATGTGCGTGGAGCAACTGGTCTCATTGGAATGTCATTAGATTTGTAACAATAAAGACATTCAGACTCTAAATGTCGCGTTAAAATTAAGAAAAACCGCTCCGAATGAGATGGTATTTCTCTGGAATCGCGGTCATGGAGTACATGTAGTGGACGTTGCACTATGCAATGCCTGCGGCGCTCAAGCACCACTGCGCAATGACGTAATCACTATAGCTACACTACTACAGTACAACGTACACCAAACCAGATCAAAAAGACGTGGCTGCTTTGCTTCCTCCAGTAGTAAGCGCGAACTTGTAAGAGATGGTTCAGGTGATCGGCGCGGGCCTTCCCCGCACGGGGACCATGTCGACGCAGGCCGCCCTCGAGAAGCTGCTCGGCGGGAAGTGCTACCACATGAAGGAGTACGCGTTCCACGGCACCAAGGAGGACACGGTGCTGTTCAACAAGGCCCTCCGCGGGGAGGCCACGAGCCGGGACTGGCAGGAGTTCTTCCCCAAGAGGGGTTACAAGTCCTGCGTTGACTTTCCGACGTCGTTTTTCTACAAGGTAAGGTTAAGGGCTGAACTGATAACATAATAACACGCATTTATTATGGAGCAGGAGCTCGTGGACGCCTTCCCCGACGCCAAGGTTGTTCTCACTGTTCGGGAGCCCGAGAAGTGGAGCAAGTCAGCACAGCTTATCCTTAGGGGACAGGACGTGGGCGAAAGCTTTCCCGAGCGCGTCGTCCTCATGGCCTTGCGGGCTATCAAAAAGCACAAGGTACGGATTGCACATTGTCTTAGCTGTTTCACAATGACTGGTCCATTAAAGCTCGCCGGTGACCTCCTGATTAAGAAGCCGTCAAACAATAAGCTCACGATGCGGGGGGCGGTCGAGGGCGGAGAACAGACGTCAAAGCAATTCTTCGACGCGTGGGTGGAGGAGGTCAAGAGGGTCGTTCCGGCAGAACGACTTCTCATATTTCAGGTATACCGTGAGCATCCACGAACTTCTGGTGACCAGATCGATGCATCCTTGCCTTTTGTACTTAGGTCAAGGATGGTTGGGAGCCGCTGTGCAAGTTCCTCGATCTTCCCGTTCCCAGCGAGCCGTTTCCCAGAGTGAACGACACCGAGGAGGTAAAGTCCAAGTTCAAGATAATGAAGTTTGTCGGCTGGGGCCTCGTTTTGGGCGGGCCCATCTTGATTTCCGCGCTCACGGCTGCCACTTACAAGTGTCTCTTCTAAAGTGAGACTGAGGTATACGTAACAGATATTACGAACACACAAAAATCATGTAATTAAATATAGTTAAAGCCCTAAAATAGCATTTATTTACATACGTACCAGGTTGTAACAAAGTTATCATTATATAAGTTACTCGTATTATTCATATATGCCCCTTTTACTTCTTCCTGGCCGGTCTCTCCTCTACGTACGCGCCATTCTCCTCCACCTCGGTCTCGATGCTCTCCTGGCTGGACCTGAAGTCGGCGCTCTGCTGCCTCGGACCGCTCCCACCCGAGTAGAAGGTGGACTCGCCCAAAGTCTTGCCGTTAGTCGTGGGGGTGACAGAAGGGTCGGATCCGGGCCTTCCGGTCGATATGGCATCGTCGGTCATGCGCCTGTTGGCCACGGGATCGACGAAGACGCCCATCGGCGCTGAGAACGTAGTCACCGGCGCGGGCTCCTCGGACGACGGATCGAAGGCCTTGTTTGTAGAGCCGTACGTGCTGCTCGGAGGATTACTGCTCTGCTGACCTGAAAGAAGGACGTCACGTACACGTAGACCTTGGGCCTGCACATTGACATTAGGCATGCATGGCGCAATGTTACGAGAGCCGTACTTACCCTCCGCGTTCCGCCTCCTCGGCGTGCTCAGCCGCCTGTAGAAGAGCGACGTCGACACGTTCGGATCGAAGTTCTCGATGAAGAGGTAGGTCCAGACGAGCAGTACGAGGACCAGGATGATCACGATCACCATGAGTCCGATGCCGATGATAGACACGACGTTGGCCTTGCTCATCGCCACGTAGATCCTCTTCAGGGTCTCCTCGATGTCGTGCGTGGTTTTAGTCGCTAGGTCCGCCGCGTCTCCATCGTCATTGCTCTTCTTTCCGCCGGCTACTGACGTCTCATTTTTGTTAGCCCCAGCTGAGGAGCTCTTCTCCTCAACTGCCCTGAGGTCGACCGAGCGCACCGCGACCTGCTCGGCCTCGGCCGGCTTCGATCCGATGCAGTAAATGCTGTAATATCTCATCCGAGTTCCCGTCTGGAAGAGGTGCTCCCCGCCGCAGGCCTCTCCCTGTCCGCAGACGCTGGCGCACATCACCTGCGGTCCGATGACGCCTCGAGAGATCCGCCCGCCCTCGGCGCAATGACACTCCAGCGGGTCGGCGGGATCCGAGTCGCGCTCACTGTCCTCGTCCGCCTCCCTCAGTCTGACGAGCGCGATCGTAGTGTTGGGGTAGACCATGCCGCAAGTCTTCCGGCACACCTCGGCCTCCTTGGCTCCGCCGGCGCCGTCCTCGAACTTGACCGCGTAGGTTCCTTCCTCGGGAACGAGGCTCTCCATGATGCAGCCTACATCCGACCTATCGGTGGAGGGACACAGCTCGGCAGCCGAGGCCAATAGCACGCCGGAGGCGGCAAGAAACACGATGATGGCCCGCATGATCAGTTGTATTCTCCGTACTCTCTGAATTACTGGTCAGTCTCTTGTCATAGTCACGATAGTTTCAAGAAGCTTCCCGCCGTATGACTCGTCGGCCTTAGTATTTTCCAAAGGCCGTTTTGGTGATGGCCGAGCGCGAGCCCCTCGATCCCACCGTCGACCGTCCTCCGCAGCGCCGCGCCGCACGCCGCCTTCGCCGAACTGACTGACTGACACACCTGTACAATTTACATCACATCCCCGCCGCCGCCTACGTGCTCGCTGGCCCGCTCCCTCGGATATACGTCGTTAGTACCCAGAGTACCCAGTACAGTATTTGTTGTGTCCTCCCGGCGAGAATAGAGCTGCCGCCGCCGGCGGCATCGCAAGTGTGTCTCTCGTCCCCCACAACTGCTGCATACGAATATCGTCCGCCTCCTAGTACTAAGGGCGCATTCATTTTCGACGTCACTTATTAAACGCCGCCGCTCTACGTATACTTCTCCCCTTACCCTCCCATCGGACGAACAAATGGCGACGGCTCAAGTCGCAGACGAGCGACATACAAATACCGTCTGTCTGTCTCGATCGATGTCAATCCCCAGACACATACCGGCCGCCTCCGCTCGCAGTGATAGGTGTGAAAATTTATTGGGCCCGCGTCGCGATCCTAATCACCCGCCGCCGAAAATTCACCCACCTGTTTGATTAGCTCCTATCTTTGTCCGCTCCTACAACATCTGTGGGCCCGTCACCGCCTCAATCCATAACAGTTAATTCTCCGAATACGTACGTGCTACAGTAAACTCGATCAAGTAAAATTAAGATTCAATCGTACAGCATATACATCATATTTACGTACAATATAAGTTTAATGCTGTGTGACATTGAATAATTCATAGTTCATTCTGTCATTATCCGTTATTACAATTACGCGATTATATTCTAGACTTCTTTGTGTTCCTGTTACAGCACTGGGTATATGTAGGTAGGAGGATATTTAATTTAGACCGAAAGACACCTGTTGAAAGTGCACTATTGTAATAAAATGCGTGGTAAAAGGACATACGTATACGTACTATAAATACTAAATAGAGAATGGAGCACCTATTCGCTAACCCCGCAGTTTACTCCACAATGTGAAGCGCGTTTTAAGAATATCTGGATAGCTCGCATACGCCCTGCGAGACGCAGAGGTAGAAGACGACCGTGGTGAGGACGAGCGCGAGGAGCGCCAGCAGCACCACGATGATGTCGGTCGTAACGTTCTCGTATAAGATGGCGGAGTAGATCCCCTGGAGCTCGCCCTGCGCCTGCCTCAGGTAGTTGTAGGGAATGCCTGCGCCGCCGCCGCCCTCGATCGGCACCATCGTGTTGTTGCCCTCCATCACACAGTAGAGGCTCAGCGCGGGCGGCTTCTTGGGGTCGGTGCCGCCGCCGCCGCAGAACAGCCCCGCGCCTGCGTAGCCGCACGTGCTGTCGCAGGCCGCGTAGGGGCCCAGCATCTTGGACGTGAACGCGTCCGACTTGGCG
>JAAUYK010009193.1_pt1 | contig 11012 bp, 8 predicted proteins | sample 7278021 | NCBI WGS metagenome assembly JAAUYK01 (sample SAMN14350223, study PRJNA611818) | marine sediment metagenome | isolation source: surface marine sediment (1.8m) | place: French Polynesia: Moorea | collected 2018-08
ATCCAAAAGTCGACCTGGACCGTCAACAAAACTTCTTGGAGGCACCCGTAAGGAAAAAGAAAGGCCTGACCAGGAGCAAAGGGTCATGGCTATACAGTGGACCTTTGTATTGTGAAAGAAATAATCCAAAGTCTGAGTTCCAAATTAGACTTAAGAAACTTGTTCTCCCTGGCCGTGTAGTTGGAAAAATCTTATTGAAACAGCAAAATTTTGCCCCTATGGAATTCCACTTTATGAAGTAGATACGATCTTTTAATTCCTATCCATTTAGCTCTCTCGGCTTATGCTCCCAACTCTGCATGGACGAGTCTTGCTCCTCATTCCACTTTGATCCCACCTCCAATGTCTGTGAACTTGGAGAGTTTACAGCTACCACCTTGGTCTCAGGGCCGCATGGCAGTGGAACCACTGTAGTACACTACATTGGGCAAAATCCTCTGAGTGAGTGTCAATATTTTCGTATTAATGAAGCAAACTAATTGGAGTCCTCTTCTTTTCTGCTGAAACTGCCCAGAGAAGCGTATTCTTCATGTGAGCAAGTTGAACTTCCTAACAGACTTTTCCGTGGGGTCAAAAACAGTGCTGGCCACGAGGTATACAAGTTATGTTTCCTCAACAGTTTACGATTGTGCTTTTTCTCCAGTCCAATAGCTGCGGTGCCAAATGGAACTCCCATTGGAGGATTTTACAAGGTGAAGCCATAATTCAGGGTGCACATCCTTAAGAATGTTTAAAATGAGTTATCTTCGGCAGAATGGATTCTTAATATGCCATGGATTCAACAGGAATTGCTATCACATCAGCCTTGCCAATCCCTCAGTGGCTAACCCAGTACAGGTGGTATTTTGTTCAGTAGGTATTTACCTAGCTGCAGGCCTAATTTACAACTACTTCAGTCAATGCTTGAAGTGCGGTGCAATTATGGCTCTGCAGTCAGCATTATGGACACCATATGGGTAGTTGGAGGACGAGCAATTCATAATGATGCCTCCAGTACGTAAGTCTACATCATAAGTAGCGATTAGCTAAACAGAGTTCAGCATATTTCCTATGTGGAATTGATGTATGAGGTTTTTTGTAGAGTCGAGTGGAACTGTGAATAATCGCCGAACTAAGGGAGCAGATTCTTACACTTCCTTCTCCTTCAAGCTCTCTCACTATTCTCTGATTTATTCAAGTCCTTGTTTTGTTGTGCATGATGCAATGCACTTTGACTCAGGGGGACAGATTAAGGAACCAGAACTCAAATCTAAACAATTATTAGTATATACAATCTCAACGGCGGTGACATTTTTGGCCTCCTAATTAACTTCATTTAATGCAGTCCTAACAGCCCAACACCGCTAAACTAATATACCACTTTTTTCCAGCCACTCTCAAATCTGTCGAAATATTCGACACTGGTTCCTGGGTGGCTGGCCCTCCAATCTCAAAAGGAGGGTGTAAAGCCGGTCTCGTGGCTCTCTCAAGCTTTGAAATCATGAGCTGTGGGGGACACCATCCTAATGTCGGCTACATCAGAAATTGCTACAAGGTATAAACTAACATATTTCAATGTGACACAGGCCGGACTGTAAGGCTAGCTCTTTAATTAAATTGTAAATTGTAGATGAATGCACGTCTACGCGATTCTTGGGTGCCGCTGGCTGATGTTTCGCTTCCATCGATGGGCATGTCGCTCTTTTACGCCAATTCTACGTAATATAGAGGAATGATTAAACGTGCCGTTTAGGAATCTCCCTTACACGCTACAAGACCTCCGGTGGAGAGCTGAAGGTCTTAGCTGTTGGAGGCTATGTCGCCGGCATTGGCAAGTCGGACATTGTTCAGGTGAGTAAATCATACCCTCTGCAGGTTGAAAACAACAAAGCTAGGTAGGTTACTTCCTATTTTCCCGCCTATAGGTGTACGACATCGCCCACAACTCTTGGACGACAATGGCACAGCGCTTTCCTCGGCCAATCACCGAGGCCAAGTGTGGATAAATAGAAAGCAGTAAATAGTTTACAAAAGCCTTCTTGTTATGTTCATTGTAGAGGAGTCAGTATTGATGACAGTATCATCTGGTGAGAGCATGTAATCTTATATCGATCGGCTTCTGCCATGATCTAGCCCATTAATTCAGGATGGGAAGCTTTGCGCTCACCGATATCTACGAGTATCTGATCGATGAAGACAGCTTCGTCAAGCTCGATGCGAATGTCAACGGTTTCGGCGGCCAGTTCGTGGCAGCATTCAACTAAGGTTTAAAAGGATGGCAATTGTGACCGCGTGATCTAAATTGACTTGTCTGATGAGTGATGACATCGGGGCAACTCTAATAAAAAAGTACATGTGTGTGAAGAAATGCTCCTATTAGGGAGAAGATCCAGGAAACTTGCCTACCGCTATAAAAATTGTGATCTACTACACGTAGAATTACACCCTCGACTGCACAATATGCGAGCAAAGGAGGTTGCTTCGCTATTAGTCTAGAGATTGCGCTAGAGGAGGTACATTCTCCGACTCCAACCGGTCGGCACTTATCTGTTATCACCGCGTCACGCAATGTATATAGCGCCAATGGGCAATGGACTATAGCGCATAGGATAGGAAACTGCCACTGCCTGAACCCGAAAGTCAAAACCAAACCAAGTGGTCAAGCGTTGGTCAGCATGTCGTCGGCCGCCACAGCCGCCGTCCGCCGCGGCCTCGTCCTCAGCAGGATCCTCAACGGCGGCGGCGCCAACGGCCTCCCCCGCGCCATGTCCTCCTCCTCCTCCTCCTCCAGCCGGGGTCTGCGCATGGCCATCGACAAGCCTGTCAGCCGCATGGACGAGGAAGTCATCATCAGAGTGTCCGGCCTTGCACCAAACGCCCATTTCACCCTCCACACGGGGCTCTACTGCCCGATGGAGAGGCTCAACTTTGCCAGCAGCAGCCAGTTCACGTCGTCGGCCGACGGTTGCATCGATTTGGAGACTGCGGCCGCGCTGAACAACGGCAGCGGATGCGGCTACATCGGCGTCGACCCCATGGGCCCCCTGTGGTCGATGCGACCCGAGGAGACGTCCAAGCCGGCGCTGACCACGCTGGACGTGTCCACGCAGCTCGAGTTCATCGCCAGGTTGTATAAAGGACACGGAGAGATCTGGCCAGACACCGACACGCCTCTGGCGGCATGCTCATTTTCGAGGTATTCCTACTGAAATGTGCCCTAAAGATTCGATCCTTCCAATTCTTATTCCCAGATCGTTCCTTCCACCGGGCGTCAAACGCGTCGTCGTGGAAGAGAAGGGAGTGTATGCAGTGCTCTTCCTGCCCAAGGATATTCCCGAGGGCTCCAAGGTGCCTCTCATCAACGTGATCAACGGTGGCATTCAGAAAAAGGGCCATCTCAAGGAGGACAAGGCGGCGATGTACGCAGCACACGGTTTCGCCGGCGCAGTGCTCGGTTTCTTCGGCGTGGGGGACTTGCCCGACAGGTACAAGGACGTCAGCATCGAGCATTTTGACAGGACCATCGACGCTTTGCTCGGCTCCGAGCACGGGCAATTGCTTGATGAAAGCAGGTACGTACCTACGTTAACGTTAGGAAGCAGAATAGGCACGCCAAGTACGTATTCTTGCCAACAGAGTGGGTCTTCACGGCATCTCTAAGGGCGGCGACATCTCCCTCTCCTACGTGTCCTTCATACAAGACAAGGTCCAGGCCTGCGTCATCCAGAACTCGACTGTGAGCAGCGTCGTGGGCGAAGTGACCTACGGCGACAGCGTCGTCGGACAGCTAGACTACGAGATTGAGAAAGTTAAAACAAGGTAAGTTACCTAAACTCTGTGAATGCAGGATACACTTCAATTCAATACGTACGCGTACGTACTTAATTGCTTTGCTTATTACAGGGACGATGGCAGCGTGGACCTGATCGACCTGCACGTCCACCCCGCCGCCTGTCCAAAGGCCCTGATCCCGTTCGCCGACTGCAAGGCCGACCTGCTCTTCCTCGCGGCGGAGGACGACCACAACTACCGGTCGGCTGAGCACGCCAGGTACGCCGAGGAGCTCATGCAGAAGTCGGGCAAGACCAACTACGAGGTCTTCTATGCGCCCGGCACAGGCCACCTGTGCAACGCGCCCTACACCCCCGGCGTCTACTCGGACAAGCACCCCGCCGTGCCGGGACACGTGGTGTACATGGGCGGCGGAGACACGCCGGAGTTGCACAACAGGGGGCAGACGGAGTTCTACAAGAGGGCCGTCGACTTTTTCCAGCGGAAACTGCTATAATTTATATTTATAAACCTTTGATTTCAATCTTGGCTCGGAGTTTTGGTTTCCCGCGAGGTTTGCGTTCCCTGGAGAGTGCAGGATCGCGATTGTAAATCTTCTCACGGCGCGTGTTGCGTCTACATGCGCATTACGTACGATCTCTCATCCGCCGGTCGGTGCAATTCGAGGCGGCCGCATGCGAGGAACGTCCGTTCAGTTTGTCAGATAGACATCCACCTACGATCCTCTTCAGACGTGAGCAGATTTTATTTCTCATAAGGTTGTACGTAGGTAGTAGGTACGTAGCATGACTGAGGGCTTTGTTGACTTGACGACAACCTTTGCAACATGGACAAGAACACAGACGTGGGGAGGGGTGATTAGTTAATACTTTTGGCTGATTTAATACGTCGATCTTATTACACGACACGTTCACAACACAGCGATTTCGGTCTCGTTCACATTCTTTCGAACATCTACCTCACATTGTCAAACATGTTGGTACCTTTGGACCTGGAAAAGAGCAATGAAAAAGCACGCGTGAGCGGGCGCACATGAAAAGCAATAATTGAGAGAGCTTAATTATTACGGGCCGCTCGTCAAACAGCTACTATAAAGCGTACTTTCCTTGGAAGTCTGTCTGCACGGCAATTAACTCACGTACGCGTACGTACCCTCTTGCTCCCGGTCCGCCGGCGCCGGCGTAGTTGATGGTCCCCACGGTGTCCACCCGGGTGATGAGACTCTGGCTGAGCCAGTTGTGCTCCGTCAGCTCGGAGGCGTGTCCCCCACGGCCGCCGTGCCCGCCCACCCCGTTGCACCCGACGTGGCTCTTGACGCCGTGCGTCGTCATGCTGTGGCAGCCGGCCAAGTTCGAGGCGGAGCCGGACCGGCGCCGGCAGCAGCAGCAGCGGAACAGGGAGCAGTAGTGGGCGACGAATGCACGCCTTTGGTTCGGCACGGAATGCGACATCAGATAGAAGATACGGTATACGTAGAGAAGCCCTTTCAAAAATAGGGCGTTAAAGAAGCCCTCCCTTTACAATGCATCCAAAATATTAAACGTACTGACACTGAGCTCCCCGAAACCGGTAGCCCATTTTCTTGAGAAACCCTCCTTCCGAACTTTCGAACAAAATCGATTTAATGTACGTCGCGTCCTTCTATCTGATTGTGAGTTTGGGCCTCCTTTCCTGAACTTCTCTCCGCCGAGCATGTAGATGATGAAGTTGGCGGTGCTGTTGATGCAGACGAGCAGGTGGCTGAGGTCCACCATCCGGTTGACGAACGGCGTCGTCGTGCAGTTGGCCTGCTGGCAGTCGAAAGAGTAGAACGCCACCTCGTACAGGTCGGGAATGATCTGAAATGTAAAGAATTAATAGAAACCCCAGTCGAATTAAGAGCTTCCTGTCTGAACGCTGACTTCTGAAGGGAACTTCCGGATCCCTCATTACGCTTACTACACGGGTTTTAATTCGATTTCCTCTAAGACGTGAGGCGCACGTAAAGGATGCGAAGAGTGCTTGATTGAGAGGATGTCAGCTACGTATACGAACTATTAGTAACTACATAAGTTGGGGGATAAGTTCACTTCCCGCTGCTGTAGGGAACAAATTCGCGACTGGCTAAAAGTTTTGATTGCCACTGCGCAGGATTTAAAACGCACAGACACGTAATAAGACATCCATCCGCCTTGCCTAGGAAGTTAATATGCTCGCCACTTTGAATACATCATGTTTCTGACGTCAATACGTGTTTTAGCTGCCCTCCACCATATTACATTTTCATCTCCGGCTACTCAAATGGATTGCCTCTCAACATTTTTGCCCTTGCGGCAGCGGCGGCGTCGGTGGGAATAGGCATCCAGATCGAGATATCTAGCCTGCCTGGGCACGCAGCACTGACTTGACATGACGGGCTTTGATGGATGCGGTTGAGGAAGAGAGAGAGAGAGGAAGCATGAAGGGAGGGAGGGAAGGAGAAAAAGGAGAAAGGAGGCCGGCTTCGCTCTTTCTCTCTCTCTCTCTCTCTCTCTCTCCTCTCTAAAGCCCCAGATGGCCGGGCGGCAGGTAGACGTGGTGGCCAAAATAGAATTACAATTGGCGTAACTGCGTCTGACAGTCGACTTCCCCCCGCCCTCCCTCTCGATACTCCTTTTTGTGCGTACACGGCAAAAGCGGGGCGCACGTCCAGAATCGAAAGGGCAGATGACGCGTTAGGAATGAAGGAAAGACCAAGAATAGAATCCCTATTTCGACTTTTCTCCCTCACCTTGACCGACTGGCAGCAGATGAAGAGCACGGAGATGGCGATGAGGAGGGCGCCGAGCTTGTGCTCCTGCCGCTGCTGCTCGAAGAATCGGATCTGAGGCCGCAACCAGATTTGTCCAGAGTGAGCCGCGGAGGAATTCGTGCCGCCGCCGCCGCCGCCGCCGTTCCCGTTTCCGGACTGCGATCGATCGATAGGCGAAACAGCAAGTAAGCAGAGGCCGCCGGAATTGAATTGTTAAAAGTAGTCAGCCCTGTGTGGGGGCGCTCTTGTAGTCCTTGTAGGGCTGACTCTTTAGCATGTAAAACTTCTCCTCCAACATTGCCTGCGAGGTGCGTGGTCAGGTTTAATTGATTTATGTACGTACGTGAACGAACTTAACGGGGTTAATTAGTGGGCATGCGAAGCGAGCGAGGGAGCGATTTGCCTAACATAATTAGCGGGGTCGAGTTTGAGTTTGCGCTGCTCGCCGGAGCGCGACGGACTGAATTAAGGGACGGACACGTACCGCGTGCCGGCCTCCGTTCAGACGAGGTCGCTTGTCAAAATCAGGTAAGCGTATTTGGTATATACCGTAGGGTATAGTGGTGCGGTGTGTGCGTGGGATGTATCGCAGGGTATTATACGATGACTACACAGACGGAAATGCGAAAGCGATACTCAGGGGCTAATGAGATGCTACTGGCTGCCTGCTTATAGTACTAGATCGTGCTCTGGTGAGTTTAGAGTTGGCTAGATAGGTACGTGAGCTAGTAGGGAGTTTGGGCGGCGTTCGGCAACGTTGGCGTGCGTTATAGTTTTTCCCTCGCTCTCTGGCAGCACTCTGAACACTCCTCCTGCTCTTCGGAGATCCTGGTGCTGTGCCGGCCGCCGCCGCCGCCCCTAGACGCCGACCCGGGGTTCAATGCAGCCGCGGCTCCGCCCGGGGTCAGCCCGCTGTCCCCGCCGCCGTTTCCGTTGCCGGACGCCCCCGGGCTCGTCTCGCCGCCCGTGTCGTCGTCCGGGTTCGGCGCGAAGTTCTTCATAATGCCGCGCCTGCAACGCATATTAGGCAAGGGAGAGAAATTTTTGCAGGTTAAGCAGCCCCAATGGACACGAATACGAATGTCAGGCGCGGCCTCAGCCGTAGCTGTCTGCTTTTTGAGAGACTTTTCCACAAAGTCAGGCAGAATGCGTCTTAAGTTGTAGCCACGGGTAAACTTTTTCGGACGCGGCCGCGCGTGGTTTTTGTACGTGGTCGGTATTATGATATTTTGGACATATTCTGTGGGCTACCAAAAAAAAAAAAGGAGTCCTTGAATATGCCCCCATACAGACTCTTTCCAGATAAGCGAATTTTTTAGGATACTCTGTCCTTGGCAACTTTTTACGTCTGCTATACATACGTACGTTAATTCATTACACTCTTACCTGAACTTGGACGACTTCAGTATCTTGACGAGTATAAAGGAATTGAGGACGATGATGCTGAGGTACGGGAACAGCTCGATCAGCAGAAACTTGGACCTGGAAAGCAAAAAATAACCAAGTGCCGCTTTTGGTTACCCGGAAAAAGTATTACAACTGCACATACCCGTACATACTCTGTTTTCTAGAAAACAGCCTTGAAACGCCCCTACAGCCCAATGTATGTACATAGACATGTGTACGTAGATAGTGACCCTAGAGGCGGGCTAACGAGTGCCTTCCGTGCGGTAGCTCCCTCGTTACGGGAACGAAGACGACTTCGCACACACGCATGGTAGCCAACTGACTTTGCTGCATGCGTAATGCGTCTGTACCGCCGCGACCGCAAGAGTAGCGGAGGGTCGGCGGATGCGAAGCAGGAACCATGTGGGAAAACAGGATGCGAAATTCTTGACTGTCCTCGTAATTATGAGGAACGGCCAGAAGTTTTTGAAATCGCTGGCAGGGCTGCTCACAGTGCGATTTGAACCTTATAGGCCTCATACTAGTACATGTGCTGTCGGTAGGCGCACGGTTTTGTAGCTAGAAGCAACATAGCTGGCCCAACTTTTTTTCCTCGCCCTCTCGAAAGTTATCCGACGCCGGTCCGTCGTCTTGCGCTATTGAGCACCAAAAGGGCTGCCCCGGCAGGCGAGAAAATTAGACGAATTAAGAGAGCCTCCGCTCGCGTAAGTGACCCCAGCTAATATCAGAAAAGTTAGCAGATTTTGGCGGTGCCTTCCATCCTCATAGGAGAGTATACGAGAATAGTAACAAATAATGATGTTTGCAATATCTTACGCCCTACCAGAAGATGTAGACGGTGGTGTAGACCTTGTTCAGCCTGAGATCCGTGCCTTCCACCACGGTCAGGTTGGTTTCAGCGTCGATGACGGTCTTGAGCTCGAAGTATTTGGGGATGTTGTACACGACGGAGAAGACGACCACGAAGGGGATCAGGATGCGCTTCACGGCGGCAAAGTCCCTGCAATTGGAAAGCAAGCGTGTGAACGTAGTCGGTGGAAAGAATGCGAGCGGGAGCTGGCAACTATTTGCAATCTGGAGCTCTACGCTATAGCTAGCTAGCTTCCTGAAAGTCGAACTGAGAAACTCGAACGAAGGAAGTCAATATGTCGTATCACGAAACAACACCTAGCTAGGTAGCGCGATATGAAAGAACGTGCTGAATTTCTCGATCGAAGAAACTCTATAGCGTCTGCTTAATCCCGGCCTTTCCTCGAGACGGCAGACTAACTTTCTTTCTTCCTTTTCGTTCGTTCGTTCGTTCGTTCCCCTCGCCCGCCGTAAAATTACGTTTCGGCCCCATTACGCGAGCTTCCTAAATCGCAATCTGAGCACCCAAGCGAGAGCAAGAAAAGAGAGCTCTCTCGACTTTTATTAAAATAGCATCCCGCGAGAGTTACCTGAAAGGAAATACGATTGCGAAGAACCTCTCCAGTGTGACCGCGAGGGTCGAGTAGACCGAGCCGACCCTGAAGGTGTGCGTGAGGCCGTACACCACGGGCAGGATGTTGTAGTGGACGTCCCGGGCGTAGGACGCTGAATTAGGGATTCGGCCGAGCTCGAAAGAAAAACACACACAGCTAGAGGCCGGCGCACAAAAAAGGAGGCGGCCGGAGGATGTTTTGGTCGTTTACGTACGAGGGTGGGTAAAAAAGTGGCCGTCCATTTGGGTATCTGAAATATTGATTTGTCGTGTTCACTTTTCTGGAGGGAAGAAAGCTGGAATGGAGGCAGCTACAGGGAGGGTGGTTTCTCAACTTTCTCCATCCGTACTATTCGAGCCGGACTGGGACTTCTTCCTTTCCTGACAGCTTTGGCAGCCCGAAGGTGGCGACGGCGGCGACGAGGAACAAAGCGTCGAAGGAGGCCAGCGAGGTGAGCAGGTGGGAGAACCCGCCGCGGTCGTTGCCCGTTGAAGCCTACATGAGTTAAATAAGACGTATTGAAGAACATTCTCCACTACAGTATGTATGTAATATTCTTCATTCATTCGCCGGCTGTCTGTCTTTGTTCACCCCAAACCCGGCCCGGAAAGACGCCGGTTAGATGCTACGTTTAGGATGGTTTTGATCAAAGATCTCAGAAACTAGAAGGAGTAGAGATGCACACTGTATCTCATATTTTAAAGGCCCATTATATGTGCATAAGTAATCATAGTTTACATAGGTCAAAAGCCTACACATTTTAAGGAAAGGAGTAAAAGGCAAAAGTGGTCAAAAACTCCCTGCACCTACTTTTTCCAAAAGAGTTAGCCAGTGCAAAACTAAAGCCATCATACCTTGTTTGTTTGTTGGCGGATTTCAAGAATTAAAACAGTTTTGGAATCAGTGCTAAATTTTACATTAAATGGAATACCAGGAGGTATATGTCATTTAGTGAAGGGAACTGCGATTTTTTTTAGTATTTCATGCTTGTTACGCACTCTTGATTTCAACCTCAGTGCTTCAGTTCGGGGCTGCTCCAAGCTTAATCACACTAGTGCAATCAAATATATGATAGCTTACAGGGTGAGGGTAGGGCTTTAAAATGACATATAATGGACCCCTTTGCACCCTCTAATTCCTCTCGCTGATCTTTGATCATATCTTAGGCGACAAACCATCCTAAACGTATAGTATGTGCCTCTGCTATGACGGAGCTAGGGGGGATAGGCCTGAAAATGGAATATTAACCAGCCGCTGTCAATATTTGCGGAGCTCTCCTGAAGGTCGAGCGAGCGAGCGAGAGGAAGATAGATAGTCTAGCTGGCGTGTTGTACGTACAGATGAATCTCGGGTAAAGCGCTGATAACGCCGGCATGCAGTATGCGTAAGTACGTACAGCATGAAGGACTCGGTAGAGGTTATAATGCGGAAGGGAAAACAGCCAAGTGTAGATGTGTAGAAAATTTGCGATAAAAACTTGCTTTTAGCAAAGAGTACTGCGAGAAACTATTTCACATAGTATTAAACTATTTTTGGACAAATTCTTCACGAAATACTTATGAAAGCTGATCTTCCTCGACTTGGCAATTGTCAGTACTCAT
>JAAUYK010028487.1_pt1 | contig 11012 bp, 9 predicted proteins | sample 7278021 | NCBI WGS metagenome assembly JAAUYK01 (sample SAMN14350223, study PRJNA611818) | marine sediment metagenome | isolation source: surface marine sediment (1.8m) | place: French Polynesia: Moorea | collected 2018-08
ACCCGGATCTGCTCTCGGAGAGGGACAGGGTGAGGGAGGGTTGGTCATCTTTCGCGCCATTTCAAGCCATTCGGTGCCGGCCGACAGGCCGCAAAACCACGCGCCCTCACCCTCCAGTCGCCATGGCTACGGGCTCCCTCTCCCGGCGGGAGAGGGAAAGACATCGTCCTATCCTCCCCGTTAGATGCCATGAAGATCGCCCAGATCAGCGACACCCACATCCTGGCGCGCGGCGCCGATGAGGCCCGGGGACCGCGCCGGGCGGAGAACCTCAGGCGCTGCGTCGCGGACATCAACCGCCAGCGGCCCGATGCGGTGATCCATACCGGCGACACGGTGCAGCACGGCCTGCCCGAGGAATACGAGCACCTGCGCGAGATCCTCGCGCCCCTGGAGGCGCCGCTCTACCTGATCCCCGGCAACCGCGACAGGCGCGACGCCCTGCGCGAGGCCTTCGGCGATAAGGCCTATCTGCCCAGGAACGGCGAATTCCTCCACTACACGGTCGACGACCACGCTCTGCGCTTGGTCGCGCTCGATTCGACGGCGCCGGGAGAACGCAAGGGGGTCTACTGCCGCGAGCGCCAGGCCTGGCTCGACGAGACCCTGGGCCGCGCGCCGGACCGGCCGACGCTTCTCTTCATCCACCATCCGCCCTTTGACATCGACGACCACTACATCGGCGGCTACCGCCGGCCCGGCGAGGCCGAGGACCTGGCCGCCGTGGTCGGGCGTCACCCCCAGGTGCTGCGGCTGCTGTGCGGCCACGTGCACTGCCCGACCCGCCGGTCCTGGGCCGGCACCGAGGCGACCACCATGCCCAGCGTCGCGGTCGACGTGCGCAAGGGCATCGACGAAACCGAGGCCAAGGACCGGCCGATCTACCTGCTGCACGTCCTGTCGGAGGACGGCGGCCTGGTCAGCGAATCAAGAACCGTCGCCGACTGAAGCCGTCCTTAGAGCGGATCATGTCTTGACGGAAACGCTTCGCGGTTCCGGCAAAGACATGTGAATCCGCTCTACATCTAATGTTTAGAGCAGATTCACCGGGTTTGATGAATCGCCTCCGACGATTCAGTCAAACCCGGATCTGCTCTAGGCTCTCAGCGCTGGGCGGTGTCGAGCCAGATGGTCACCGGGCCGTCGTTGACCAGCGACACCTTCATCTCGGCGCCGAAGCGGCCGCTGGCCACGGTGACGCCCTGCGCCTCGACCTCGGCCTTGAAGTGCTCGTAGAGGCGCTCACCGTCCTCCGGCGCGGCGGCGGTGGAGAAGCCGGGCCGGTTGCCCTTGGTCTCGGCCGCCAGGGTGAACTGGCTGACGATGAGCGCCGATCCGCCGAGGTCCAGCAGCGAGCGGTTCATGCGGCCCGCCTCGTCGCGGAAGATGCGCAGCTTGACCGTCTTGCCCGCGAGCCACGCGCTTTCCGCCTCGCCGTCGTCCCGCATCGCGCAGACCAGGACGACCAGCCCCTCGCCGATCTCGCCGACAACCGCGCCGTCGACGCTGACGCTCGCGCCGGACGTCCTCTGGATCAGCGCACGCATCGGACGACGCTGCCTTCCCTGCGGGACCTAGTTTTTTTCATCCTTGAAGCCGATGCTCCAGTGCGTCCCGTCGCAGAAGGGCTTGTTCTTCGAGCCGCCGCAGCGGCAGAGCGTATAGTGCTCGCGCGAGGTGCCCTCAGCCATCTCCTGACCGAGCAACTCGATCCCGCCGGTAACGGCGTAGGGGCCGTCCTTCAGCACCGTGACCATCGGTTCGCCGGCATTGTCCTTGTGCTCGACGTCCTCGATCGAGTAGCTGAGCGCGCCCGACGGGCACTTCTTGATGGTCTGGATGATCTCTTCGGTGGTCGCGCCGTCCGGGTCGATCCAGGGCTCCTCGCCCAGCTTGAACACGGATTTGAGATTGTCCGTGCAGTGACCGATGTGCGCGCAGACGCCGCGGATGTCGTGAATCGTGATCTTCTTGCCCACGTAGCGGTCGCGCTTGTCGGCGGAGCCGTCCGTCAGCTTCTCGTCCGTGAAGCCGTTCTTGCCGTGCGTGCCGTCGCAGAACGGCTTGTTCTGCGACCCGCCGCAACGGCACAGGGCGACCCCGGTCACGGTCTCACGGGGTTCCCCGCTGGAACTGCGGAGATGGGGCACGACCTTGGGGGTCATGTCGTTGAGCAGGTGGTAAGGCCCGTTCGGAAGGCACGCGATCTTCGGTTTCTCCTCGCCCATGGTGTTTTGTCCCCTTCTCAAAGTCGCCCTGCAGAACCTGCGCTCAGGCCATCATTCCGCCGAGGCTGATCAGCTCAAAGCCCCAAGGCCCCAATCACCTCAGAGACCGAGCGCCCGCCGCCGTTCCTCGGCGAAACCCTGGACCAGGCGATCCGCGACCAGGGCCAGGATCGCCATGGCGGCCCCCGCCGAGATGCCGAGACCCACATCCGCCTTCCCCAGCGCGAGATAGATCGACTGGCCGAGCCCGGTGGTCCCGATCAGCGCCGCGATCACCAGCATGGCGAAGGCGTAGAGGATGGTCTGGTTGAGGCCCAGTAGAATCGTCGGTGCCGCATAGGGCGCGCGCACGTCGCGCAAGATCTGCCACTCGGTCGCGCCGCTGGAGATCGCCGCCTCCATCATCTCCTCCGGCGTGTTGACCAGGCCGTGCCGCGTGTAGCGGATCATCGGCACGATCGCGTAGGCGCAGATGGCGAGGAAGGCCGAGAACTCGCCGATCTGGAAGACCATCAGCACCGGGATCAGGAAAACGAAGAGCGGAATGGTCTGCAGCATGTCGCAGATCGGGCGCACGACCCTCCAGACCATCGGCCAGACCGCGCTGGCCAGGCCGATCAGACCGCCGACCACGGCGCAGGCAAAGACCGCCGCACCACTGAGATAGAGCGACAGGAGCGCCCGCTCCCAGAGGCCGGACACGAGGATGGTCGAGAGCAGGCCGACCGACAGGATCGCCAGGCGCGGGCCGCCGGCGACCCAGCCGAGCGTGGCCGCGCCGGCGAGCACAAAGGGCCAGGGCAGGTTGGCGATTCCGGTCTCGAGCATCCCGACCGCGATCATGACCAGCAGGCCCCCGGTCAGGCGCCCGCGCCACGCCAGCAGCAGTCCGGCGGCGGCCCCGGCCGCGAAGAGCCAGGAACTCATGGCCGGGGTCCAGGCGAAACCCCAGGTGAAGGGCAGCACCGCCTGATCGAGGCCGATCCTGAGCGGCAGCAGCACGAAGAACATGGCGTTGTTCTTCAGCCCGTCCAGCCACGCGCCGTTGGCCCGGGTGAAGTCCGTCAGGCCCTGGTCCATGGCCGCGGCCATGGGGTCGAGCAGCGTCAGCTCCGCCGGGTTCGGCAGGCGCGCCCAGAAGGCGGCCGTGAAGACCACGGTGACGCCCAGCAGGGCCCAGACGACGCGCTTGTCGTAGCGCTTGCGCTCGGTCGCGAGCGTGCCGCTCATGCGGTCGATCACCACCGCGAAGACGACGATCACCAGGCCCGCCAGCATCGCCTGGCCGAACTGCGCCTTGCGCATGGTCAGGAGAACTTCCCAGCCGATGTCGTTGAACCCGCCGATCACGGCCGCGATGATCACCATGCTCAGCGCGGCCATGAGGCACTGGTTCACGCCGACCATGATCTGCGACGCGGCCGAGGGGATCTCGACCTGGAACAGCTGCTGGAACCGCGTGCCGCCGGACATGATGGCGGCCTCCTTCACCTCGGACTCGACCCGCTCGAGCCCCAGCATCACGTTCCGCGCCATGGGCGGTGCGGCGTAGATCGCCGAGGCGATCAGGCCGACCACGGGGCCGAACCCGAACAGCAGCAGGATGGGAGTCAGATAGGCGAAGGTCGGCACCGTCTGCATGACGTCGAGCACAGTCTGCAGCGCCGACTTCACGCGCGGCACCTCGTTGGCGAGGATGCCGATGGCGCCGCCCATGATCAGGGCCAGCGGGACCGAGACCGCGACCAGCGCCAGGGTGTTCATGCCTTCGGACCAGTAGCCCGAGGCCAGCACGAAGGAGAGGCCGAGGAAGCCCAGCGCCGCCATCGGCAGACCGCCCAGGTACCAGCCCAGCGCGGTCACCAGCCCGACGACGATCGGCCACGGCGTGCCGTTGAGGGCGAAGTTGGCCCCCTCCATCGGATAGCGCATCACCGCCGAGAAGAGGCGTGCGACGGGCTTGACGCCTTCGAGGCCCCAGGTGAGCGCCGCGCCGACCCAGTCGGTCGCGGGCAGGACCAAGGCGTCCGGCCATGCCACCAGCCAGGGCGCGACCGGTTCCAGCGCGAGACAGACGGCCCCGACGGTGAGCGCGATCAGGGCGGCCTGCGCGCCCGCGGTCAGGCGGTTGAGGCGCGGCGGCGCGATGTCGGCGACCGCGCTCACTCCTCGTCGACCTGCAGCGCGGCGGCCAGCGCGGAGGGATGCACGGTGCCCACGATGGCGCCCTTGCCGTCTCGCACCGGCACCGGCTGGTAGAGGTTCATGCAGTGGGCGAGCGCCGCATCCAGCGTCATCGAGGTGGTAAGGCCGGGGTCGTCGGGCCCGCTCTCGCCATGGCCGGGCTGCATGACCGAGGCGACCTTGGCGTGCTGGCCCTTGGCCACGTCCTTGGAGAACTCGCGGACGTAGTCGTCGACCGGATTCAGCACGATGGCGGTCGGCGTGCCGATCTGCACGATCTTGCCGTCGCGCATGATCGCGATGCGGTCCGCCAGCTTGAGCGCCTCGGCGATGTCGTGGGTGATGAAGACGATGGACTTCTTCAGGGTCGCCTGGATCTTGAGGAACTCGTCCTGCAGCTGCCGCCGGATCAGCGGGTCGAGCGCCGAGAAGGGCTCGTCCAGGAACCAGATGTCGGGATTCACCGCCAGCGAGCGGGCGATGCCGACACGCTGCCGCTGACCGCCCGAGAGCTGGCGCGGGAAGCTGTCCTCGCGCCCCTCGAGTCCGACCAGCGAGATCACCTCCTGGGCGCGCGCCCGGCGTTCCGCGCGGCCGACCCCCTGCACCTTGAGCGGATAAGCCACGTTCTCGGCCACGGTCATGTGCGGGAAGAGGCCGAAATGCTGGAACACCATGCCAAGAGTCTTGCGGCGCAGCTCCGTCAGGCGCTTCTTCGACGCGCCCATGACGTTCTCGCCCTCGATGCGGATTTCACCGCCGGTGCCGGGCAGGAGCTGCGAGATGCAGCGGACCAGGGTCGATTTGCCCGACCCCGAAAGGCCCATGATGACGAAGAGCTCGCCCTCCTTGACCTCGAAGCAGGCGTCCTGGACCGCGAGGATGAAGCCCGCCTCGCCCAGGTCCTTCGCCGCCGCGTCCGCGTCTCCCCCCGACCGGGCCAGCGCGTCCGCCAGAGCCTGTTCCGCGCCCGGGCCAAAGACCTGCCAGAGGTTCTGGCAGGCAATGGCCGGCGTGTCACCGTTAGACACGGGGGTGAGGCTCACTTCATCGCGGCGTCCACGACAGGTTTCCAGCTTCCTTCGTTCGCCGCCATCCAGGCCGCCACGACATCCTCGACCGAGCCGCCGTCGACGTCGACCGCGCCCATCATCGGCTGCTGGTCTTCGACGCTCAGCTGGTAGTTGGACAGGATCTCGAAGGCGGCGGGCCACTTGCCTTCCAGGCCCGACCAGCCGGCCTTGAAGATGCGCGACGGCGCGAAGTCGCAGTCGTGGGTGGCGTTGGGGTTCGGTCCCCAGGACGGATCATTGAAGCAGGCGTCGTTGCCCACGGGCAGGTCGACGAACTGCACGTCATAGGCCGACATGGCCCAGTGCGGCTGCCAGAAGGTGATCAGCAGCGGCGACTTCTTCTCCGTCGAGGCGCGCAGCTCGGTGATCAGGGCGCCTTCGGAGCCCGCCGGCACGGCCCTGAACGGCAGCTCGAGGCCGGTCATCCGGTCGGCGCCCGGCGTGCCCCAGTCGGCCGGATAATCGACCAGGCGGCCCTGGGGAATGGTCTCGGCCGTGGCGAAGGCCATGGCGCAGTCCTTCAGCGCCTCCCACTTCGGCAGGCCCGGACAGAGATCGGCCACGTGGGCCGGATAGGCGATGCCTTCCTTGGCGTCGAGGCCCAGGTCGCCCAGCTCGACCACGCCGCCGGCCGCGACCTTCTTGGCGTAGTCCTCGGACACGTTCGAGGTCCAGATCTCGAGCGCCGCATGGATCTCGCCGTCCGCCATGGCCTGGTACATGTTCATGTAGCCGGCCGTGACGTAGTCCACCTTATAGCCCGCCGCCTTGAGCATCTCGCCCGCGACGTGGGTCGAGATGTGCTGGCCCGTCCACTCGTTGATGGCGAGCTTGATCGGCTCGTCCACGGCGCCCATGTCGGCGGCGATCGCCGGGCCGGAAACAAGGCCGAGCGCCAAGGGCGCCGCCAGTATGGTCATCTTGATCTTCATCGTTGCTCTCCCTGTGTTCTGGCGTTGTCTTTCCTGATTGCGGAAATTGAACAGGTTTTCATACCGCCCGTCAAAGCGAGCGATGCCGCCACGGTGATGTTGTCGGACTGTCGGGGCCGGATCAACAGGAGAGACGCGGGCGAGGGCGTGGCTCGGGGCACCGCACGGCAAACAAGGCGGGCCTTCGCGCCCTTGATCGCCGTCAAGGCGCCGCAGGGACGGCGGCCTATCCTCACGCGGGCGCTACGAAAGAGAGGAGCCGATGCTTCATCAAGGGGGCGAGGGCGTTCAAGACGTCATCGGCGCCAAGGCGCTGCCTGAAGGCCGCCGTGACAAGGACCGGTCCCCCGCGAAGACGGGCGACCACCCCTTCGCCGGCTTCATCCGAATCATCGGCCGGGGCAAGCACCTGTCGCGGCCGCTCGACCGGAGCGAGGCGGCCGAGGCCATGGCCATGATCCTGGCCGGCGAGGTCGAGGCGGCGCAGCTCGGCGCCTTCCTGCTGCTTCTGCGCTACCGCGGGGAGACGCCGCCCGAGCTGGCCGGCTTCGTCGAAGCCGCGCGGGACGTCATGGCTGTTCCGACCGATCTTCGCGCCGACCTCGACTGGCCCTCCTATGCCGACCGCCACCGCCAGCTGCCCTATTTCCTTCTGGCCGCGCTGCTGCTGGCCGAGCAGGGCGTCAAGGTCGCCATGCACGGCCTCGCCGGTGTGGGCAGCGTCACGACGCCCAAGGTCCTCGAAGCCCTCGGCCTCGCGGCCGTGCGGTCGTTCGGCGAGGCCGCGGAGGAGTTGGAGGCGCGCAGCTTCACCTATCTGCCCATAGAGACCTTCTGCCCGCCCCTGGCCGGGCTGTTTTCCTTGAGGCCCGTCCTGGGGGTCCGCTCGGCGGCCAACAGCTTCGCGCGCGAGCTCAATCCGCTGGGGGCGCCGTTTCAGTTGCAGGGCGTGTTCCATCCGACCTACCTGCCGCTTCACCAGGAGACCGCGCGGCTTCTGGAACAGCCCCGCGCCGCGATCTTCAAGGGCGGCGGGGGCGAGGTGCAGCGCAATCCCGAGAAGCCCTGCAGGGTGGCGACGCTTTCGGACGGCGACGCCGGCAAGGAGACCTGGGCGGCCTCGACGCCCGCCGCCCGCCATCCCTGGCGCGACGAGACCTTGGATCCGGCCACCGTGGTAGCGCTGTGGCGCGGCGAGCGCGCGGCGCCGGGGCCCGAGGCCGCGGTCATCGGAACCGCCGCGATCGCCTTGAAGCTGCTCGGCCGCGCCGAGAGCCGGGAGCAGGCCGAGGCGCAGGCGACGGAGCTGTGGCACGCGCGTCCGAAGTTGAAGTACGGAAGTTAGCCGTCTGCCAGGAAGCTTCTGGGCCCTTGACCACGGTCATACTTCGACAAGCTCAGTATGAGGCTCAATTCTTGAAACGCCTCTCCCTCACCCGCGCTTAGCGCCGGGCTTCGCCCCCTGTCGAAGGGTGACGGTGCCGGTTTACAACCCTTTAAGCGGTCTGCTGGGCGACATCAGCCTCTTTCTCCAGCACCTGATCGAGGATGAGCTGCGGCATCTCCGGCGCGATGCCGATCGGACCCGCGTAGGCCGCATCGTGCCCGGCCCTCTCCAGGATACGGGGGACGTCGCTCTCGCCGTGAGACCCGCGGTCGGCGAAAAGCCCGACCACCACGGTGTGCGGCGATTCTGTTCGGGTGAGCACCGATTCCAGGCTCGGCGGCTGGTCCAGGAAGGCGGTGCCGACCGCCGCGAAGTCCCTGCGCCGGGCTATGGCCTGGGCGTGCCGCCAGGCGGTGCCGCCCGAGTTGGCGTTGCGCCTCGTGCCGTGGCCCATGACGATGAGGCTCGTTTCACGCGGCGGCCAGCCCCTGTCGCGGCAGCAGCGCAGAGCGCTCGCCGACAGGACCTCCGAGATCCGCGGGTGCGTGCCGACGGGCCGGCAGACGCGGGTGCGCTCTGGGCTCTCCGGCTCGTCGCCCATGATCCGTCCGAGGATCTTCTGCGCCGTATAGCCCTCGGCCATGAGGAACGGCACCAGGAAGATGCGGGGCGCGCGCATGTCCTGGATGACACTGGTCAGGTCGGGGCGCCCGTTCAGGCAGGCAACCCGCGTCTCGGCGAAGACCCCGAGCTTTCTAATCGCTTCGGCGTGCGCGGCGGCGGCGCCCGGCCCGCTCCGGACGCCGTGGCAGCAGAGCAGCAGGCCGCTGCGGGCCAGGGCCGCGTCAGTGACTGGTGCCTTCGGAGAGGCGAGTCTTGTTGTAGACATTGTACTTTCCGGATGGCTTGACCAGTGGGATGCGCTTCACTTCCCGAAGCGTGCGCGCGTCGTAGACGACGATCGCGCCGTCCATGTCCCAGATGCTGACCAGGGCATGGCGGCCGTCGCGGGTGAACTCCACGTGGGCCGCGGTCTTGCCCGGGGCGGGCCGCAGCGTGGCCGCGATCTCGAGCGACTGCTTGTCGATCACGTGGAGCGCGTCGCGGTGCGGCCCGAAGAAGACGTCGGCCCAGGCGTAGGGGGAATTCTCGTGGCTGCGCATGAAGAAGCCGGGGCCCAGGGTGTCGAGCGTCTCGACGACCGACCACTCCTCCATGTCGATGAAGCTGATCTTCCCGCCCTTCAGATGCGGCGTGGCCATCACCCGCCGGCCGTCACGCATCCAGGAGATGCCGGAGCCGAGGTGCGGCAGGCCGGAGAGCGGCAGTTCGGCAATCTCCCGGCGCACGTCCAGATGCACCACGACGGCGCCGTCACCGTCCCGCGCCGAGCCAACCAGCTCGCGGTAGGAAGGCGTGAAGAAGAAGTCGTCGAGCGGCTGGGAAAGCTGGGTCCGGCGGATCGGAAAGCCGCCGTCCTTGGCCGGGATGGCCTCGACCATGCCCTTCTCGTAGTTGTGCACGAAGCCGCTGTAGTTGGGCGGCGGGTCCTCGGCGTAGGAGATCTCCCAGAGTTCCGGGACGTCCTTGAGCGCGACGATGAAGCTCTCGCGCGGCGCCGCCTGATAGACGGCCGAGACCCGGGACGAGGTCTTGCCGCGGAAGTCCGTGACCTCGATCACCTCGAGCAGCGACAGGTCCGCGGCGTCGAACAGAACTAGGCTATGGGGCAGGTAGTTGGCGACCGCCACCACGCGGCCGTCGTGGGAGATCGCCAGGTTGCGCGTGTTGATACCGGCCCGCGCCTCGGCGACCACCTGGAGGCCGAAGAGGTCGTACTTGGTGATCCAGCCGTCGCGCGAGGCGAAGTAGACGAAGCGGCCGTCGGGCGAGAACTTCGGGCCGCCGTGCAGGGCGAAGCGACTCTCGAAGCGGGTGATCGGCGAGAAACGGTCGCCGTCGAGGATCGTGACGTGATGGTCGCCGCTCTCGACCACGACGAAGAGGTTGAGCGGATCGGCCTCGTAAAGGGGCGCTTCGGGAAGCCGCGCGGCGGCGGCCGTGACCTGCCGCGAGGCCTCGATCTCCGCCACGCCCCACCGCGGCTCCTCGGGCAGGGGCGCGTAGATCAGCCCGACCAAGGCCGCGATCTGCGGTTCGGTCAGGTCCTGGCCGAAGGCCGGCATCTGCGTAGCCGGACGCCCCTGGGCGATCACCTTCGCGGCCTTCGCTTGCCTGAGCCGTCGCAGGTTCTGCGGCAGGAGGGCCGGGCCGACCCCGCCCAGGCGGTCTTCGCCGTGGCAGCTGGCGCAATGGGTCTGATAGAGCACGAGCGCCCGATTTGCGTCGTCCGCCGACGCCGCTGCGGCGCCCACGACCAGCAGCGTGGCGCAGAGGCTAAGGAGTCGCCGAGACATGGGGCCTCTTCCGGTAGGGCGTGACCGCGAGGCGCGGTCCCGGCGCGACGCCGATCTCGGCGTCGCTCAGGTAGCAGGCCGGATCCTCGGCCCAGGGATCGCCGGAGAGCTGGAACGAGCGGACTCGCGTGTTGCCGCCGCAGACGTCGAAGAAACGGCAGGCGCCGCAGCGCCCGGTGATCTTCCTCGGGCTGGCCTTGAGCCCCACCATGATCGGATCGCTCGTATCGGGCCAGATCTCCGAAAAGGGCCGCTCGCGCACGTTACCCAGGGTGTAGTGCCACCAGAAAGTGTCGGGGTGGACGTTGCCGAGATTGTCGATGTTGGCGACGTTGACGCCGGACGCATTGCCGCCCCAGGCCGCCAGCTTGGCGCGGATATGGTCTTCCATTTCCGGGAAGCGCTCGCGCACCCAGTAGAGGAAGTAGACGCCGTCGGCGTCGTTGTTGCCGGTCACGAACTCCTTGTTGATGCCGCGTGCTACGTAGTCCCAGCAGCGCTCGAAGATCAGGTCCATGGCGCGGCGCGTGGTGCGGTGATAGGCGTCGTCGTCCCGGTAGCGGTTGCCGCGGCCCGCATAGACCAGGTGCGACAGGTAGAACTTGTCGATCTCCTCGCGGTCGAGCAGGTCGAGCATCTCCGGCAGCGACTCGACGTTCCGCTCGGTCATGGTGAAGCGTAGGCCGACCTTGATGCCCCGCTCCTGGCACAGGCGCAGGCCGCCGAGCGCGGCCTCGAAGGCGCCCTCCTGGCGCCGGAAGGCGTCGTGCACCGCGCCGATGCCGTCGAGG
>JAAUYK010004569.1_pt1 | contig 11008 bp, 7 predicted proteins | sample 7278021 | NCBI WGS metagenome assembly JAAUYK01 (sample SAMN14350223, study PRJNA611818) | marine sediment metagenome | isolation source: surface marine sediment (1.8m) | place: French Polynesia: Moorea | collected 2018-08
AAGCTCGACAACCTGGTGCCGGTGTCCGGCAATGGTGTCGTTGTTGGCTCTGCTGAGGATGGCTCGCTCGCCGATCTTGCCACTGATGCTGAAGCACTGATGGACAGGGTTCAGTTCATCTGATCCACGGTCTGCTCGGGATCGGGCTTGTTGCCGGGTAGCACCACCGGCTGCGGATTCTCCGTCATACGCGTGAAAAGCTTTAAATAGAAGTCGACGTCCGTGGTGTCCAGCTCCTTGCGGGCTTTAAGGTACTCGTCTACTTCCATGCCTACACCCATGGCCGTGATCGATTCACCGCGCACCCAGAGTGACTTTTCCATGAACGCGGCAAGGTCTCCATGGCAGCTACTGCATTCGTTATTGAATCGCAGGGGTGAGTTGGCCTTGGAGGCCAACAGGTTGCTCATTGCCTCAATCTCGTGGTCAGGAATGTAGTGGTTCTGCAGAAATAGCGGTAGATCTTCCTTGTGATGCTGGCCTTCCAGGCGACCATCGATCACCCACATATATTTCCCGGAAAACTCGGCATAGTCACCGTGACATTCCTCGCAAAGATTATCCCAGGATGCTTCGGGCGGTCGCGAATCGACCGTTAATGCCAGTAAGTAGCATAGCATAATGAGACCAGCAATAGGCAGCGCCTTTCTCGATTTTGGCAGGTGGTGGCGATCGACTCTCAACATAGCCTTTATTTTTTCAGCGAGTTTGGCTCACGGTAACTGTCATCAGACCACTCGGTCAAGTTTGTTGGTTAGACCCGGTGGATTGATAATCACTGCTTTCATCAGCTTTCGACTGCGGTAAGATTCGCGGCATGACGCTTGCCGCCAAACTTCGCCGAATTGCACTCGACCGGCAGGGATTATTGCGCAAGGACCATTTCGGTCGTGGCAAACAGGCCACGCTGCGTGCCATCAAGCAAATCGGTTATGTGCAGATTGATACCATCTCGGTGGTCGAGCGGGCGCACCACCATGTCCTGCGGTCGCGTGTGGCAAATTATCAGTCCGAACACCTACACAAGCTCGTTCAGGAACGCCAGGTGTTTGAGTACTGGTTTCATGCCGCTGCCTGGTTACCCATGTCGGACTACCGGTTTGCGTTGCCGCGAATTGCTGAGGTCAACGGCTACCGCAGTTGGTTTCCACAACAGAACCCAAAGTTGGTTTCTGAAATCCTTCGACGTATCGAGACCGAGGGTCCTCTGCGGGCGCGAGACTTTGAAGATCAGCGCAAGGGTAGCAATGGCTGGTGGGACTGGAAGCCGGCCAAGCAAGCGCTCGAACAGTTATTTATGCAGGGTGAGTTGATGGTGAGCGCTCGTGAAGGATTTCAGAAGCGTTACGACCTGCCCGAGCGAGTATTGCCCGACTGGGTTAATACAACTATGCCGACGGTTGATGAATATGCTTGCCATCTACTCGACACCACGCTTCGGGCCCACGGTTTCGCCAACCTGAAATCGGTGACTTATTTGAGGAAAGGACAAAAGTTGCGCGATGCAGTGCGTCAGCAAGTAGCGGCACGAGTCAATGAGGGCAGGTTGGTCGAGTTCAATCTTGACGGCCAGTCATATTTTGCTGATCCCGAATTACTGGAAACTCGCGCGCCGCGCAGCGTGGCACAGGTCAGTATCCTGTCACCTTTTGATAACAGCCTGATACAGCGAGAACGAACCCAGCGCGTGTTTGATTACGATTACCAGATTGAATGTTACCTGCCTGAACACAAACGTCAGTTCGGTTACTTCTGCCTGCCGTTACTGTATCGGGATCGTTTTGTCGGTCGGATCAATTGCAAGGCACACCGTGAGCAGCGCTACCTGGAAGTTCGCGATTTTCATCTCGAACGGAAGGTCGATGATGGCTTCGCCAAGGCCTTCGACCAGTCGCTCACAGCATTTGCCGAATTTAACGGCTGTGACGAAGTTAGGTTCCGTGAAGTTCGGCAAGATCCTCGCGTGCCAATCTCGCCAAGGGTCGATCCTTCCCTTACTTAATAGGGTCAGATACGTTAAGCCATTCAGCCAGGGTCTTGTGCTGGCTGTAGCCTGATCTCCAATGGCTGAGAAGTGTCGAGATGCACGTCCTGCTGTGGAAAGGCAACCACGATACCGGCTTCATTGAAGCGATCATTAATTGATTGATGGAGTTCGCTAATGGTGAGCAATCGGTAATCCATCGATCCAATATAACAGCGCAGGGTAATCACCAGTGCGTTATCGCCAAAGCTGTCGAAGGTGACCAGGGGAGCTGGTTCGTCAAGCACGCGCTCATGTTGTTCGGCGGCTTCATGCACCAGTTTCAACGCCCTGGTGACATCGCTACCGTAGGCAATACCCACCGGTATGACGATGCGGGTTACCGGGTCGGAGAGGGTCCAGTTGAGCAGCCGTCCGGTTATGAACTCCTTGTTGGGTACCACGAGCTCTTGCTGATCCCAGTTACGAATGGTGGTTGAACGAATTCTGATCTTGGTGACCACACCACTGGTGTCACCCACGGTAACCACGTCACCGATGCGAATGGGTCGCTCGAATAACAGGATCAGGCCGCAAATAAAATTGGCAACAATTTCCTGTAGTCCGAAACCAATACCAACACCCAGCGCGGCGATCAGCCACTGTATTTCTGACCAACTGCCACCCAGCAGTCCGAACACCAGCACGACACCAATCGCGACGATGGAATACTGGGTCAGTGTTGCAATCGCATAACGGCTGCCGGCACTGATGTTGAGGCGCGAAAGAATGAGAATTTCCATCAAGGCAGGGAAACGTCGCACGGCAATCAGGCCAACCACAAGAATAATAGCTACCAGAATGAGATCGCTGAGTGTTACCGGTATAATTGATTCAACGCCGGCTTCAGTGGCTGAGTAACTCCACAGCGATATTTCGTCGAGAATCCCGAAGGCTGGCAATACCTCCACCCATATTGCCCACAATCCGAGTGCACCCACCACGGTCAGGGCGGTGCTGTTCAGTTTGTGGGTATCCTCGCTGAGCGCACTGTAGTCAATCTCGGGTTCCTCAAAAATAGGAGTCGTAATCTCATCACCGTCGATTTCCTGCTGGGCTTGCGCCGCACGTTGCGCTCGATGGCGTTCGAGCGCATCGTTAAACGCCAGCCGTCGCTCAGTGACCAGGGTCCACCTGACAACAAATTGATGGAACAGAATGAGAGCCGCGATTAACCAGAGTGTATCGACCAGGCGGCTACCAAACTGCGTTGCGGTGTAGACATAACCGATGGTTGCCAGTAAACCCAGCAGTAGGGGTAGTGATACACCGAGCGCTAACCAGATATATCTGAACCAGGTCCAGGGGCTACCCGGATGGCTTGCGTAGTAATCCCGCAGGGTGCCTTTGACCGGATCGAGAATGCGCGAGAAATACCAGGCCAGTGCACTCATCACCACCAGGAACGAGAGTCTGCTCAGTCCGCCAGCCAGCTGCGCCGGGTCATAGCTAACTGCAATGACCAACACAAAGGCCGCGGGCAAAAAGACCCACATTAACCGCCTTGTTTCCTGACGTAATTGTTCACTGATGTCGGGGTCCCAGCGAAAATGGCTGATGGCCAGGCCACCCGGTGTACAAAAAATCCGAAATACCAGGAAGAAAAACGTATACAGCGCAATTGCAGAAAAGGCGGTGCCGATTGCCGGCACGAACTGACCGGTCCAGCTGTTGCTCTGATAGAGCTGCTGTTCAATAACCAGTGCCTGGATGTCTCGCACGTTCTGCAAGTGCAGGCCCAGTGCAGTGAACAGTATTGGCCAGGGTAAAGCCATGATCACGGTCAGGCCGATTGCTTTTGCCGTGGACGAGAGTCGGTCGTGGCGTAATTGGCCTACATTTCGGCTGCTGCGCTGCAGCGATTCGCCGAGGCGATCACTTTGACGTATGAGTAAAACGAACAGTGCGACCCCCAACAGCAACAGCCAGGGGAAGCTGTCTGGCCAGAATATGGCCTTTAGCAATGCCTGACCGTGCTCGAGGGTAAAGAAAATGTCCAGCGTCGAACCGATCTGGCCAAGGGTGTCCCAGGACGGTGGTTCACCAGAGCGTATCCACAACAGACGTTCATCTAGAAATGCCGAATAAGCTATCACCGTTTCAGATAATTCGCGCTGCGCAAATTCCAGCTCACCAAGCGCCTGCAGGTAACTCTCGTCCGCAGCAATTGCCTGATCGATCAACTCCCGTCGATTGTCGGCGAGTGCGAGCAACTCGTCACGCAACCAGCCTTGCCAGCTTTCAGATACTGGTGCCAGTAACTCTTCGACATAAAGGTTGATATCACGCAGCCGTGCGCGTTCTTCCTGGTTGCGCAGTTGTCGCAGGCTGGAATCGACAACCCGTTCCTGGCGAATATTATCGGAGAGGCGAAAGTCTGCCGCCTCCGGGAGGACCCTGCGCTGCTCTAGTAAAACCTGGCCAAGCGCTTCGCTGAGTCCTGCGATATCGAGTTTTTGCCGGGTCAGTCGGAAGTTATCCGCAATCCGCTTGGCGCCACTTGAGATCAGGTTTTCTTCCTGGGTGACGGCTTCCTGATCGGCAGCGAGTTGATTCAATTCATCGCCGAGCTCGGTATTAGACTCGGCCAGCTCTTGCACTAGTGGATGTTTGCCAAAAGCCTCGCGCTCGCTTTCCTCGGCCCGTTCGCGCGCGCTTTGGGCTTCTCCGCGTCGACGTTCCAGTACCAGGTTTTCCAGTAGTTCGGTTACCTGGCGTTCTCTGCCTGCTTCCAGGCTAGCGAGGTCAAGCTGTGCGCCGAGTAACTCAATGCGCATCGGTCGACTCAACAGCTCCTGGTTGAGCATCTCAATTTCAGCGGAGAGTGACTTTACCTGCGCTTCCAGTGACCAACGACGCGCTTCGCTGAGCCGCGCCGATTCGCCCTCGGGCGGGTCCAGCTCGATTGCCTCGGCGACTTCAGACTGCTGGCGTTTTGCCTCGGTGAGTCGCTGTCGTGCCTGTTCCTGGCGCTGATTCTGGCTTTCCAGTACAGACTGAATGTCAGCCAGCCTGGCTTCCAGGCCGGTGAGCGTGGTTTTCTGACGCAACAATTCCTGCTCAACGTCGGCCAGTGGCAGGCGCTCGGTATTTTCGTCGAGCTCTGGTGATACCGCCGCTTCCAGAAGTTGCAGCCGCTCTCGAAGTTGTCGGGTGTTCTCGGGGGCAGACTCGCGTGCCTGCACGTATTCTTCGGTCGAGTTCTGGTAAATGCGAGACTGCTCGAGCAGGCTTTGCGTTTTCCTGTAGTTCTCGAGCAGCGCGGTTTTTTCCGTCTCGTTGAGTTCGCCCGACGCTTCGGTTTCGGTAATACGACTGTCGAGTATTTCCAGGCTGGGCTCGGCACCGGGTGACTGCAGGGTTTGTGCAAATGGTGACAGGGACCACAACACTAATGCGGCCAGCAATAGTGGCGATAAAAGCAATGTGGGCCTGATAAAGGTCATAGGCCCCTAGAATAACAAATAGCGGCGTTATTCATACCGCCTTGTCGAATTGACCGGGGTCTGGACAGGCCTGCGCAATCCCCTGTCTGTTAACACCGCGGGTCTGCCACTGGCGGAGGATTCTTACTGACGGGGCAGAATTGCGCTAGGCATCCGGTCGTTTTTTAATTAGGCTCTCTCAATCAGTACAGGTTTTACCTTTTTGAGTTGGCCTCATGCATGATCAAAAACCATTGAAATGCCCGTTGTGGATGCAGCTATTGCTCGTCGTGTTAAGCATGATGTTAGCTCCGCAAGTCTCGGCACAGATCCCGGTCAACGTCAGTCAAACACCGGAAAAAATTGAAGTTCCAGAGCAGCTGACGCAGGCAGAGATCAGGGACATGGTTGCACGATTGTCGGATGACCAGGTTCGCCAGCTGATCATCGATCAGCTCGACAAGCAGGCGGTGATGGAAGGTAAAGCCGAGGATGCGATAGCCTATTTTGACCAGCTTACCGGCGGTGTGCATATGACGCTCAATGCGATCCACCAGCTACTCTCCGGTGACGAGGACTTGCATGCCATCCCCGGTATGATCTGGATGGCTATCTCTGAAAATGGTGAGATAAGCGGCGGCTTTTTGTTGTTCCAGTTAATCGCTCTCGTCGTTGCGGGCCTGGTTCTGGAATACCTGACGAGGTATTTCCTGCGAGGCGCGGCCGCGCGCAAGCTCGAATCCAGGTCGTTGCTCAAACGATTTGATCTGGCCTGTTATTTCGGCGCCATCGGGCTGATCGAGCTTGGCGCTTTTGCCCTTGGCGCATTTCTGCTGGTCGAATTGACTGGCAGCAATACACCGGGTGCAAAGATGCTCTGGCATCAGCTAATCATTTGCCTGGTCATGATCAAGCTGGTCATGCTGGGTGTGCGCCTGGTAGCGGCACCGGGTCAGGACGACAAGAGACTGCTCTCGGTTGATGGCAGTGTAGCTCGAAATATCTGGGGCTGGACACTGTTGTTATCGGCTTCGATATTTTTACCTTTACCCCTCATTGAGAGTGCAATCGTATTTGGCGCGAGTGCGGACAGTGTTTTGCTGCTGCGCGTTCTTTTCGGCAGCCTGTTTTTGGTATTCATCGTCGCGCTGATTATCAAACTGCGTCGCTATGGCAGCCAGCTAATCGCCGGTGATCCAACGCAAACCGGCGTCATTCGCCAGAACCTCTCGCAAACCTGGTGGTTACTGGCAATCGCCTACGTGTCGGTTATCTGGTTGATGGCAATGGGCCAGCGTGCTGCTACCGGCGAGTCATCATTAGTACCCGGCATGGGCAGTTTGCTGCTCTTCGTCGCCATACCGTATCTCGACCAGGCATTAAAAAACCTGATCGCTTACTATTTTTCAGCCCGTGATAAAGATTCAGAAACAGCAGGAGAAGATCTCGAAACGGACAACAGTGAGGTTGCCACCCAATCCGCGGATGATGTTGAAGACTCTGCGAGCGGCTCGATTCTGGAGAAAAGCTACCATATTACGGCATTGCGCTATGCACGTGTTCTGATGGTTCTGACACTGCTGGCTGTCTTTTTACGGCTCTGGAATATCGATATCGAGGCGATTTCCGCGCAACTGGTCGGTACGCGTTTTGCCAGCGCTCTTTTTGACATCAGCATTACCATTCTGCTCGCCTGGGCCTTGTGGGGTGTGATCCGGATTTCAATCGAGCGTAAACTGGAAAGTGAACGCGGTCCCGAAGATGAGGATGGAGATGCCGAGGTTGGCGGTCTCGGGGGTACACGAACAGCAACCATCCTGCCACTGATCCGGGCCTTTATCAAAATCTCGCTGATTGTAATGACCATTATGGTCTGCCTGTCAGCGCTTGGTGTAAACATAGGCCCGCTGATTGCAGGTGCTGGCGTCGTGGGTATCGCCATTGGCTTCGGCGCGCAAACCCTGGTGCGTGACATTGTCTCCGGTTTTTTCTTTCTCATCGATGATGCATTTCGCATTGGTGAATACGTTGAGATCGACCAGATCAGAGGGTCGGTTGAAAGAATATCGATCCGTTCGTTTCAGTTGCGGCATCACAATGGACCAGTGCATACCATTCCTTACGGTGAAATCCGTAGCCTGACCAACTGGAGTCGGGATTGGGCCATCATGAAGTTTGAATTACGTATCCCATTCGAAACGGATATCGAAAAGGTGCGCAAACTGATCAAACGTATTGGCATCGGCATGATGGAGGATCCCATATACGGACCGATGTTGCTGGAGCCGCTGAAATCGCAGGGTGTTAACCGGATGGACGATTCAGCATTGATTATTCGTTGTAAGTTTACCGCCATTCCGGGCAAGCAATTCCTGATCCGTCGCGAAGCCTTTACCCGGATTCAACGAGTCTTTGAGGAAAACAGTATTCATTTCGCACCACGCAGGGTGCTGGTCGAAGCGTCGACCCCTCAAGCTGCCATCGAAGCTGCGGCCGGAGTCATTGACCAGGAAGGGGAAAACCAGGGGAATGCCAGGGAAAATTCTTAACATGGTGCCGGCCGGGTGGGTTGCAGCTCCCGAGCTGAACAGGATATGACCGGAATCAATGCAGGATTCTGGTCATCTGGTATAGTTAAATGATCAGGAGTTAATTAAGTTGCCATCCGGTAGACGTTAACAATGGAAATTTCAGCCACAGGTTTTTCGGCACCGCCCCAACAGCGAGTGCAGCAAGCTCAGGAAACAACGCCTGAGAGCGGCGTTACCATTGAACTACGCCGTGGCGACGATAACGTTACCAGTGGCGATCGATCGCAAAACACGCTGGAAATCTCGGTTACCACGCCAAACAACCGTGTCTCCACTGAAATTACCCGCGAACAGGGTGCGCAACTGGTAGAACGAAGACTGCAACTCAATGCCCTGGAATCACTCGCTGGTGGTAACAGCAATGATCCCAATGCGTTAGCGGTAGCGGCCTTGCGTAGTGGTCTTGTAGATTCTTCCGACCTGACACAAGTCGCCATAGCGCGAAATCAACAACAACTGGCGCAGTCATACCTGGAGGCTTCAACCGGTAATAACACCGGTGGAGTCCAACCGGGTGTACCCGCTGCACCCACTACGGACCCCGTGCAACTGGCCAATAATGCGGTTGATGCCTACGTTAGACAGACGTTGTTCTTCTCCTCTACGGCGCAATCGACACCACTGGTCGATACCCTGGTCTAGGCTATTGCTGCCGTTAGTGTCGGCCAGCTTCAATTGCCATTCCCGGCTATCTATTGACCGGAAGTCAGGTTCCCGGGAGCGTTTCCGATTGATCATTTCCCGGAATGGAAAACGAATAAAATTCCTGGTTTTTGTTTTGTGGTTACTACAGCCAGTGCCTGGCCTGGCAGTGGGTGAGCAGTTGATCGAAGCCATCATGCGTAGTGACTTTGTCTTCGACAAGAATATCTCCAACGTACCCTTTTTCCCGTTGGGTTACCTGCAACTCACCAACAATCCGGACTTGTCATTGCAGGAAGACTGTTTCGTTGACCAGGACTGCGATTTTTCCTACACCAACCTGTCGCAGGGTTTTGGGCTACCGGTCTGGGTTGGCCAGGAAGACATGGTGATACTCGCCGAGACGTTAGAAAGCGACCGACTGGAATTCGAAAACCAGTCGGTATCGATCAACACTGCGGGTGTTATGGCCGCCTGGGTTTCGCAACCTGATCCCAAATGGCAGACCGGCGCATTCGTATATTATTACGATGGATTTGATGTCGACCGGGTCGTCAAACCGACCGGTGGCACCATTATCGGTGGTGGTGCGCGTTACCGGCACGATGCGACGTTACACAGCTACTGGGGATTGGTTCGCCTGGATGATAAAAACTCCAACGCGCTGACCTTGCCATATGTTGGTTTTGACTGGTTCATCGGCAAAACGATCAGTGTCAGCGGCTTGCTACCCTGGCCGGCGGTGAGTTATTCACCGGACAGGGATACCATCTACCGGTTTGGTGCCTCGGTGTCAGGCAGTAACTTCCAGGTTGATCAGGAGGGCGAGTTGATCAACACCAATCTGGGTCTGGTTGACCTGGGGGTGGCCTATGAAAAGCGACTTTCGGGGATGTTCTGGTTACAGCTTGGCGCCGGTTACGCCGGATTTTCACGCCTGGCAATCACCAGCGATAACGATTTCGAATTTGATTCGAATCTCGAGCAGTCGCCGTTCATAAGGATTGCGATTAACTTGCGTCCGGAGTGAGACTCGTTTTTTATCTGGTTATGCCACTGAGCATTTGATCGATCGCTGCCTGTAGCCGGAGCTTGCGCAAATCCTGCGGCATATCCGGTGTTACTAATCCTTCAACAGAACCTCGCCAGACGGTACGGTTAGCACGCACGTCGACCAGGTCAATGATCAGTGTGCCCTTGTCGTAAACTCTGGATTGATCACTGACAAATCCGGGCGCCATGCCGAATTCCATGACCATGCTGTTGCTACTGACCTGTGAATCCAGTACGACTCTGTAAGCCACCCAGTAGTCGGCCCTGGCGCCTGGCCAGGGGCTTACCCGGTGGCCATTTTTGCGCAGGGTGATTTCCAGTCCTTCCTCAATCAGCGTTCGCGCCTCGCGCAGCCGTTGACTTTCCGATGATGGCCGATTTGCCAGTTCCGCGTGCCAACCAAAGGAACTGTTACCCGGTAATACGAAACCGGGCATGCTGGTGGACACGACCGAGAACCGGGCAACTTCGTCGGGATACCCGGAATAAAGCGACTGGTTTTGACTGGAGCTGCAACCACCAAGCAACAACAGGGACAGCAAGATAAACAAGAGTTGCCGGTGATTGTGGCAAGGGTTTATTTTTTCTATCAAGATGCGGTTTCCAGGTTGGTTAATCGATCAATTGTTTCGGCGCAGCTGCATGCCCATACTGTTGGCCAACTCTTCGAGTTCGTAGCTGTCAGGATTGTTCTGCAGGGCAGTCACCAGGGCGGTTCTGGCACCGCCGGCATCACCCAGCGCTTGCTTCATCCGGATCAGGATACTCCAGGCTTGTAACAGTTGGGGATCCATTGCTGTGGCGCGTTCAAATGCCTGTATGGCCGCCGGGTAATTTTTCAGGGATAACGCAACGCCACCCAGTACCATCTGGCCCTCGGGATAGTCAGACTTGGCAATCATCGATTCCTGGAACTCGCGTATTGCCGATTGCAGGGCGGAGCGGTCTCGGGACGAAAGCTGATCCGGAGGCGTGCCCAGCATGAGTTTGGCCGTTTCAATGCGCACGCTTTTCGCCGGATCACGCAGCAATGGCATGACGATTGATTGTCGCTCCGGGTCAGCGGCGGTATCGCGCAGCAAACGCGCCGCAGTCATTCTCACCAGCGCCGACTCATCTGCGGCAAAAGCTTTGAGGTCGGCAGCGGACAGATTATGGGGCAGGGTGGTGCAGCGTTCGAGCGCGCTCGCGCGCACAATGTCCGCCTGGGTTTTATCGCTGGCAATGGCGATCAATCCGCGTACCGATTGTTGCGCGGCCACCGCACCGACCGC
>JAAUYK010075622.1_pt1 | contig 11001 bp, 11 predicted proteins | sample 7278021 | NCBI WGS metagenome assembly JAAUYK01 (sample SAMN14350223, study PRJNA611818) | marine sediment metagenome | isolation source: surface marine sediment (1.8m) | place: French Polynesia: Moorea | collected 2018-08
ATAATTGGCTATTTAAGATTATATCTAGCTATTACTCCTTCTGCCTCCTGCCTTTCAACTCCTGCCTCTAACAAAACTAGGATTTTATTTGAAGGTGCAAGATGTCAGTATAATTTAGATGGGAAAGTAACTACTATTCATAACTCACTTCTAAGAACCTATAGATCGAGCAGTAGTCGTAGCTGATTCGCTTACTTCAAAAATCCCTTTGAGGAAAAACTTTAACCATCCTTACATCTTCTAGGGTGCTTTGAGTTCCTTTTAGAAAAAACCTAGCGTTTTCTAAAAACTTTTTCAATCATGAAGGAGCAATTTTATATTTCATTCACCATTATAATGAGAAAATACTATCAACTTAGATTAATTTTCACTACTTAAATTACATTACTCTGTTCTGTGTAGTAGTGAGGTTCCCTTTCCCATCCTGCTTCCCTCAACTTTGGTTCAACATATAGACGACAAGTATTCGTTTCATTAGTCATGCTGGCAAACTTTTCCTTTCTCAAGCCTCTAATGCTTGTATTGTTCCCATGTTTACCAGTTTTTAGAGCAACCTCCAAAAGAAAACATTAAAAATACCATTAAACTTAGACTACAGATGTTTATGTTGTAGTCTAATTTGATGAAAATGGTATTAATTAGAAAAATACAAAACAGTGAGAAATAAACGATCGCTTAATTATTGAGCTAACCACATTTGAGCCGTTCTCGGGTTAATAGATAGAGTAAAGCGATCGCCTGAAAGTGTCATTTGGTTATCATTCATTAAATCCTTATAGACACTAGGCTTTTGTAAGCAATGAGTGCTAAATTCAACCGAAGCATGATCACCCCCTTTATTAATAGCAACGATCCCACAATCTCCCCGTCCAAACACTAACACCAAGTCACTTTCATATAACATCGTCATTGGTTTTCCTTCAACCTCATTATGAAAGCGAATCATGCGTTTCATATCGTCTCGTTTAAAGGCATCATACCAGCGATCGTGATCTTGATGATATTTATGCACTGATTCGTTATGATCTGAGTAAACTAAGGGCAGTCCGCCATCTTTCCCTAAAATATAGGCATAAGCCAAATTTTCATCGGTGCGATCGAGCAGAAACTCACGAAAATCGTCATTATGGGGCAGATCATGATTAACCACAAAAGTCACAGCCCGATCCCAAGGTAGGCCATTATTCTCGTTTTCAGGACGGGCCAGTGTTCTCAGGGAACCTCCCATGTTGAATGCTTTTCGGATGGTTTGAAACAAACGGAAATCATAGGCAGATATCCATGTTTCTTGCAGAAAGGGATCTAAAAATATTTTTTCTTCATGATCATTCGTGGTCAATACTTCTCCAAAAAAATAACTTCCGGCCAGGGAATCATTATCAGCAAAATTATCAATCATTCGACTCGTAATATGCTTAATGGCATCAATACGGAAACCATCAAAACCCATTTCAGCTAAGGCCGTTAACATAGTTCTTTGTTGTAACAATACCCAAGGAGAGTCCATTAAATCCGGTAGATCACCTAAATCTCCATAGACAACTCGTTCTCGATCATGCCATTCATGTTCTTGAATATGTCCTTTAGAATTGAAATCATAGGGAGAAAATAAGCCCTCATTTAAGTCCCCATATAACTTATTGGCCTCAAATAAATCTCGATTATGACCATAGTTAGCTAGTTCAGCTTCTCCTGGAAAATTTAATCGATCACCTCGATTTTCATTAGCCATATGATTAATCACAACATCTGCATAAATCTTTATATTCAGCTCACTGCTATGACATTGTTTAATCAATTCTTCTAGTTCTTTTTTTCCTCCTAAATGAGAGAGAAGCACTCGATAATCTTTGGGTTGATAACATTGCCACCAATGGTCACTATGAGGATCGGAATAAAGAGGTGGAGGAATTAAAATGGCACCATAACCGGCCTCTTTTATTTCTCCCAATCGATCGATAATTTCTTGATACTTCCAATTAAAAGCATGAAGCACCACATCAGGTCTGACCATTGGTTTCTTCCCCTGAATACTAAATTTTAACATTATCTTAAGATTATCATTAAAAAGACATTTACCCTATTCTTTCCCTTAACAAAAGTTAACTATTTCTTAAAAATAATACCAAGAGAAATTAGACTTAGGTAAAACTACCTTTTTAGTTAATTCTTTAACGGCTTAATAATATTAAGCCCCTACAGATACAATCTCTAAATCTTAATTATTTCTTTACTGTTAATCCATAAATAAACATTGCTATAATGTGAGGGCATATTAGATTATTGCAAGTCATTTATTATCTGGAGATTCTCAAATGAAAAATAATCAAATTATTCAAAAGCTATGTTTTCTAGCTGTATTGATTGGTAGCTATACCTATCCCTCTCAAGCATTAATTGCAGAGAAACCTAATTCTAATATTTCTAATCCTATTTTAATTGCTCAAAACCAAGTACCTACCTCGTGGAAGGACAGTAGATATAATTTGAAAAAGACAACTTTTTATAATGATAGAGTTGAATGGATTGTAGAAGATACCTGTCGAGAATTAACCTGTCTTTCACCATTTGTTCATGCTCAATTTCAGGATGCAGATGGTATAACTATTGAAACTGGTCAGGTATTTTTTGAAGGGACTAATCCTTATCGAGCCAAAGCAAACATTCCTAGTTCAATATATTGGTCACAAATCAAACGAGTTGTTGTAGCTAACGGACCTAGTTAATTAATTGTTGTTTTTTTAGAGGGGAAAGTAGGTAGGGAAAATGTGAATTTAAGTTATATGATAATATTCCAAATCCTTACCTACTTTTTAACAATATTCAAAAGAGGTTAAATAATGAAAGCTAGTATATTAACTGATAATGCTCTGAGAGAACTTTATCAAACTGATGATTTAGCCTGGTATGAAATGACTTTAAAAATAATCCAATCTCGTGATTTAGAGAAATTAGACTTAGAGAGTTTAACTGAGGTATTAGAAGATTTGGTTAGGAATACAAAGCGTAGTGGTGTCAGCTTTTTAGAACAAATTATTAGACATTTACTGCTCATGGAGTATTGGGAAACAGAAAGAGAGTATAATTATCGTCATTGGGGGAGTGAGATTGTTAATTTCCGTAACCAATTGGAAATAGATATGACAACTAATTTATATCAGTATCTTGAGGAAAATATTGAAAAAATATATAAACGTGCTGTTAAATATGTAGTAGTTAAAACAGGATTACAAAAAGATAATTTTCCTTCTCAATGTCCTTATACTATAGAAAAACTTATTAATAGTGATTGGTTGCCTTCTGAGATAAACTCTGTTGAATAAGATAATAACTAATAATTGATAACTGAAATGACAAACTCTACTAAAACTTTATGTCCTTATTGTGGTGTGGGTTGTGGTTTAGAAGTCTTACCACCGGCCCAACCAGGAAAAGCAGTCAACCGAGACAGCGAAGGAAATCCTATCTGGTATGTTAGGGGCGATCGCAGTCATCCTTCTAGTTTGGGAAAAGTCTGTGTTAAAGGTGCAACAGTTAGCGAATCTCTGGGGAAAGATCGTCTTAAATATCCCATGATGCGAGACAGTTTAAACGATGAGTTTCATCGGGTAAGTTGGGATCAAGCAATGGAAGCGATCGCTAACCGTATGCAAACAGTACGCTTAAATCAAGGGCCAGACGCATTATGTATGTATGGTTCCGGACAGTTTCAGACAGAAGATTATTATATCGCCCAAAAACTCTTTAAAGGGTTCCTGGGAAGCAATAATTTTGACGCAAACTCCCGTCTCTGTATGTCCTCTGCTGTAGCAGGCTATATCCAAAGTTTCGGCAGTGATGGGCCACCTTGTTGTTACGAAGACTTAGAGTTAACCGACTGTGCATTTTTAGTAGGAACTAATACCGCAGAATGTCACCCCATAATTTTCAACCGTCTGCGGGTCTATCATAAAAAGAACCGTAAAGTAAAAATGGTGGTGGTTGACCCCAGACGTACCCAAACCGCCGAAGCAGCAGACTTACACCTGCCTATTAAACCAGGAACCGATATCGATCTCTTCAACGGTATCGCCTATTTATTGATGCGCCGGGGTCGTATTGATAGCCTTTTTATCGATGAATGTACCCAAAACTTTCCGGCCTACGCTGAGGTTATCCGTCATTATCCCCCCGAGTTAGTGGCGCGTAAATGTGGTATTCCCGTGGAACATTTAGAAAAAGCTGCTAAATATTGGGGTGAGTCACAACGGGTGTTGTCCTTATGGTCTATGGGACTAAATCAATCTTCCGAAGGAACTGCTAAAGTTCGCACACTTATTAATTTACACCTGATGACAGGAGATATTGGTAAACCAGGTGCGGGGCCTTTTTCCCTCACGGGACAACCTAACGCAATGGGAGGTCGAGAAGCTGGGGGACTTTGTAATATTTTACCTGGGTATAGGCTGGTTAATAACCCTCAACATCGGTCAGAAGTAGAACAGTTTTGGGGTGTTGCTTCAGGTACTATTCAACCCCAACGAGGTCGTACTGCTTGGGAAATGATCCAAGGTTTAGAAACTGGAGAAGTAGGCTTTTTGTGGATCGCAGCTACCAACCCGGCTGTGAGTATGCCGGATCTGAAACGAACTCAAGCAGCCTTGAAGCGATCGCCTTTTACTGTTTATCAAGACGCTTATTATCCCACGGAAACATCAGCTTATGCCCATATCTTACTACCGGCGGCACAGTGGAGTGAAAAAACAGGGGTGATGACTAACTCAGAACGGGTGGTTAACGTTTGTCCCCAGTTTCGTGACCCTCCTGGAGAAGCAAGGGCTGACTGGGAAATATTTGCCGAAGTGGGACGACGTTTAGGGTTCGAGAAGCCGTTTAGTTTTGCAAACTCGGCCGAAGTCTATGCAGAGTTTGTCAAAATAACGGAAAACCGTCCTTGTGATAGTTCAGGGTTGAGTCATGAAAAATTACACAGATATGGACCTTTGCAGTGGCCTTATGCTGATAGTTGGCCTTGTCTGGAAGGAGAGGAGTTAGCCGAACAAAACCGCACTAATAAGCGACTTTATACGGATTTTCGCTTCAATACTCCAGATGGACGGGCTAGGTTCGCAGCATACCATTCTAGGGGGCTGGCAGAACCTTCTGATCAAGCCTATCCTTTCGTTTTAACCACGGGTAGATTATACGGCCATTGGCACACTCAAACTCGCACTGGACGCATTTCTAAAATTTACAAGAAGTATCCTCAACCTTTTTTAGAAATTCATCCTCGAGATGCTGCTAAATTGAACATTAAAGAGAATAGTGTGTTAGAAGTGCGATCGCGTCGAGGAAAAGCCTATTTTCCAGCAAAAATTACTAAGGCGATCGCTCCTGGTACTGTGTTCGTTCCTATGCACTGGGGCGCGCTTTGGGCGGAGGATGCCGAGGCTAACGCTTTAACCCATCCTACGGCTTGTCCGAGTTCTTTACAACCTGAGTTAAAAGCTTGTGCGGTACACCTACTAAAAATCTCTTAACTTTGCTTCACCATGTATTTTCAACGACTAGCTACCCCCAATGATACTAAATCCGCTTTAGATAGTAGACAATCATCGTTCTGGAGCAGAGGAAGCAGGGGGAGAAAGAAGATTACTCTACGATAATAAGCGGATTCGGTATTACACCACAAAATATGCGATCGCATCTCTTATTCAGCGATCGCATTTATAGCAATACTGTATCGATGATTCATTGATTTACTCCTGTTAATTTATGGGCAATATAAGAAGTAATGATCCAATTTCATGTACCAGGAGATTCGGCATTAACAATAACGAAAACTACAACATATTTACCCTATTGATGAATATTAAGAAACATTTTCTTTTAATTGGACTTTGAAGATCGATCCTGATTCTACTGGAGGTTGCCAATCCTGATCAACAAAAACATCTACATCAAAATAAGTCTCTAACCAAACCCTAGCTCCACCTTTATCAGCCCTTGCTTCATGGGAGTAAAACAGTCTACATGGTCCATGAATATCAATAGCATGACCCTGCATTACTTTTTGAGTACCTCGCTTAACACTAATCACAGTCTTATTCGTTTTGTTGCTGACATTACCATCAATATTCTGTCGCACCACTTTAACTACAGCTAAATCTTTTTTCAGGGGCTTTTTCGCTTTTTTATGCCAACGAGCTTTAGGGCCGCGTTTCCCCTCACTAATAATCGGTTTTCCATCACATAAAGGGATAACCCATTGATTTCCGAGCTTAAATGCTCCTTCAATGCGGTTGTTAGTCAGTAAATGATGCACTCTTCGTCTAGAAACTCCTAATATTTCGGCTGTTTCTTTTGCAGTAGCAAACATAAGTACAAATAACTATTCCAGTTCTATAACTTTTATTTTAGCCCAAGTTTTGAGTAGTCAACATAGACAGAGCAAAACTTACACAAAAAAAATATGCGATCGCATCTCTGATTAGGCGATCGCATTTATAGCACTTTTCAATTCGGTCTCTCAATATTTCGGTTGAGTGAGTGTGGGCAGTTATCAGTTATCAGTCATCAGTTATCAGTTTTAACTTTTTAAGTCTTCTTTGAGTGATCACACTTTAGTTTATCTGTTGGGTTGAGTTCCGATCCCAACCTACAAGATATGCGATCGCACTCAAAAGATAATTTTTGTGCTATCCTGATGGTGATTTTGACTAAATATTTACTCTATTGGTTTTAAGGAGTCCATTTTCATGTTTAACAAACAGCAAGTTATTCGTTTAGTTGTTTTAGGATGTTTTGGTTTAGGTACACCTCTTACTGATGGAAGGTTGACTGAAGTTAAAGCAGCGATCGCAGAACGTGAGCAACATGAGATAATTGATAAAAATAAACAAGATCAGTTATTAGCACAAAATCTAAAAAGAGCTGATAATAAATATTTCACTGGTATTGTACAAAGTTGTAATGGTGCCACTTCAACGGTAATATGTACATTAGTTTATAGAAGTAAAGAGACTTTTAATGCTGGAATAAACTGCCGAGATAGCAACACTAAAGCTTTTGATAGTTTTGGAAATGTGTATCATTGTAGTCAAGTGCAAATTAGTCCTCTTAAAAGTGAAAGGCGGATAACAATGAGATATCCTAAAGGAACACCAATTAAAATTACTCTAACCTTTAACAATATTCCTTCTCAAACAAATGAGTTTCATACTTTAGAGGTACATCATTCTGCTAGTTTTCTAAGATTCAATAATGTTGAGGTATCTAGGTAAGTTTTTTCTATCTTTTATTTTTGTAGGGTAGGAACTTTTTGAAATCCTAGATTAACCTGTATAAAATTTCATCTTCAGTTTAACTATTTATTGTATATGGGTAATCAAAATTATAAGCTATCTTTTTGAATATGATTCTAACATTATGCACTAAATAGAACATATTTCTAATTTTTCTCTTAACATTGTCCCTGGACTAACTATAATGGCATTGGGATCGCGGCGAATAAACTCATAATTAGAAGGAAGGCCAAACGGATTTTGGTCAAATTTTTCTTGATAAATAAACCACAGAGGAAAAAACCCCGACTGAGAAGAAACTTGATTAAATAAGTCATTAGCAGATAACCAACGATTATTTTGATACCAGCCAACTTTTTGAGCAAATAGCGTATAAGCATTTACATTAGATTTTTTCAAGGAAAATGCACTATGGGTTTCTGAATAAACTCTTCTTTGGACACTAAATCCATACTTTCTATTCGAGTGTTTAATCCACATATTATTAAGTTTCACTAAAGTCTCACACTGTAGTTTTTCAACTTCACTACTTTCTAAAATTCCGTTATTATTCTTATCTCCTTCTCTTATTAATTTTTCCCATGTTTTATCATTAGCTTCACGCCATCTTTTATTAGCTAATAGTTGCGGTAAATTTAGTTTAGTAGGTGTTGGAGTAGGTGGAGAAGAAACAGGTAAAGGGGAAGGAGATGATGAAGGAGTGGGTTTACTCTCTATTGTCGACTCAGGTGGAATTAGTGGTGAAGTGGTTGCTATACTCGGATTAAGGTAAAAAGGACCTAACAAACCATTTCTCACCCAAGGTCTTTGCTCATTATCAGTTGCTTTTAAAACATCTTTTTTAACCCTTCTGAACATCAAATCAATATCTTCATCCGGTGTTTTCAGATGACGCAATAAATGATAGGTAAAAGGAGAATGGGAAGACTCTTCCCCATCTTCTGCTACATTTCCAGGATCGGTAGCAAAAGCAATAAACCATCCTTGATTTGCTTCTAGTTCTTCCAACCCTCTAACACCGGTTAATCCACGATTTGGCGATCGCCAGCGACGAAAAAAATCATTATCTCGACAAGCATCGATAATCAAAATATTAATGCGAGTTTTAGCTGCTTCCATCGCATTAATGACCTTTCCCAAGGGATAAGCATCATATTTGACATCCTTCTCTCTTTTTAGTTCAGCTTCCAAAGGAATTAAATAATTTTCCCCTTTTACCTGAACTCCATGACCGGCGTAATAGAAAACCCCAACCCCTCCTTCTGTTAATTCTTGGCTAAACTGTTCAATTTCTTCATCCATTGATCGTAAATTAAGGTTAATGCGAGGAGTAACATCAAAACCCAAGTCTCTCAACGCTTTAGCCACTGCATTAGCGTCATTGACAGGATTATTTAAACCCCCTTCTCCATAGGCAGCATTACCAATAACTAAGGCTTTTCTAGGTAAATTTTGAGCAATTAATTGTCTTAATTGAGGGTTTGCAGATAAATCACTGGGAATAACTAAATCAAGATTAGATAAAGAAGGGTTGGGAGAAGTTTCAGCCGTAACCGCAACAGATAGGGATAACCAGATTAATAAGGTTTTAAGGGCATAAAATCGTTTTAAGGAAAGCATCACTAAGATTATTAGCTTTTTAGCCCTAAGATAGCACAAAGATTCATAGCTGGTTTTAGTTTCTCACTATTGCGCTTTAGTAAAGGTTAGCGTTTTACTGCAATAAGTTTGATCGTTAAAGTGTCACTGTCTTGAAAGATGATGGTTTGAACCACTCGAATTTTTTTAGGATCTTTTGTCAGTTTTTCAAATTCTTCTGGGGTTAAAACTTGCCCTAAATTTATTGTTCCTTCAATAAGTTCATCTTTTAAACTAAATGAAGTAATGGGGATATTCTCGATGGGAATAGGAATCCCTCGAATGGGTAAACGTCTGCTAGTTCCTTCAGGAGTCATGATCCAAACATCATCTTTAGAAAAATCAATTTGTTTAATATCTTTGATAGGAAAACTTTGTGAATAGTCTTCAGCGGTGAGGGCTAAGTTTTTAGCATCAAAAGCGGTTAAATGTCCTGTATAAGATTCTCCTTTTTTTAGAAAAATAGTAGCAGATTTAGGAACAGCAACAGTTAGAATTTGTTGATTTTGTTTATTATTATCAATAGATTGTGCTAAGATGATGCTATTTATAAATGTCTTCTGACTGGTAACCGTTGTAGAAGTTACCATTAACATCAAAATACTGAATATTAGAAACTTTATTTTCATGTCAGATTCTCCTAATGTTGAATTTAATCCCTTGAGTAAATTAGTTAGTTTAATTGCTTTATTAGCTGCTGGACTCTATTTTACAGGATGGATTTATCGTTGGGCATATTTTGGCTTTTTTCATATACAAATTACTGGCTTAAATTTACCCGTCGAGTCCTTTTATTTAGCTGCATTTCAAGCATTGGTTGGCTCACCTTTAACTATCTTCAGAACTGTAATTATTTTTACTGTAACTTTAATTGCTATTTTATTAAGCTTAAAAGCTTTACAGTTGATTCAAATTAAGTTGAGGAATGTTATTCACAGATTTTCACTAAATGTAAGTGCAAATCATTTAAGTTCCCTAAAATTTTTAGCCTCTTTACTCGATGAACTGATTATTATTGCTTGGTTACTTTTTGCTCTTTTTTTCTTAGCACAATGGCAAGGTGAACAAGATGCTTTTACAGATGCAGTCAATGAAACATCAAAATTACCTGTAATTACAGCTATTATGTCTGAAAGCTCACCATTAGGACGTAAATTAGATAATCCTTTATCAAATACCTCAAATTTTCGTATTATTGGTGACAAAAGTTTGTATCAAAGATTATTAGGTAAAGAACTAACAAATGTGGATGATACTGATCAAAAAAGAGTCTGGAGATTACTTATTGAAGGAGAAAGTTATTTATATATTTTTCCAGCATTACCAGAAAAGAATAAGCAATTAAATTTTCCTGTCATAAACCTTTATAAACGGGATAATGCTACACAAATTGTCATTCTTAAATGATTAATTCAGTGTCATCAAAAAACTCGTAATTAATTATTTATTTGCCCAATAATTGATTAAGCAGTTCATCTCGATTGATTTGAAAGTGATTGCCAATATCCTTTAAAATGGCGTTTAGCGTACCAACTTTTAAGGGATTATGAGCAGGAATAGTAATGTGATGTTCTCCTTGTTGTTGAGTTGTTAATCGAATATGACTACCTGTTTGATGACTAACTTGATAACCTAACTTTTTTAGATATTTGACCAAATCTTGACCTGATAAATCTCTCGGCAATTTCATGAAGCAAATACCTCGTCTTGGACAATATGAAGACGAATAATTTTAGGACGTAAAGTTTCATCAGGAAAGTGACAATGAACAGCATCTTTAACTTCCTTTTTTAAGGTTTCTAAATCATCAGCTTGGGTAATAATTGATTCCCCTAATGCTTGGGCAACATAACCTCCATCATCATCAATTTCAACTAAGAAAATAATTTCAGTCATAGATTTAATCATCTCCTAAAATATCAATTAATATTATACAAAAAATCCCCAACTTCAGAAGTTGGGGGAATTAAAAATTATCTCAAATTGATTTACAGTAAATAAACCAAGATAAAAAGAATGATCCAAATGACATCAACAAAGTGCCAGTAAAGTTCCGCAGCTTCCACACCGAAATGGGAAT
>JAAUYK010193485.1_pt1 | contig 11001 bp, 4 predicted proteins | sample 7278021 | NCBI WGS metagenome assembly JAAUYK01 (sample SAMN14350223, study PRJNA611818) | marine sediment metagenome | isolation source: surface marine sediment (1.8m) | place: French Polynesia: Moorea | collected 2018-08
ACCAACCGCTTCACCATCTTCAGGATGTTTACCCAAATCTTTGAGTGGAGGTGCAGCTTTAGCACTACCCCGTCTTGATTTTTTAGGTTGTGCTAATAGCTCCAAAGCACGTTCCAAAGTAATAGTCAAAACATCATCCCCAGCTTTCAAAGAACGATAATCTTTACCACCCTCTTTTCCTTGGTCGTGAACAACGTAGGGACCAAAACGTCCCAAATTAGTTTGAATCTTACAACCTGTTTCTGGGTGAGTTCCCAAGGTACGAGGTAGAGACAACAAACCTACTGCCATATCCAAAGTCACATCTTCCATATTCACACCCTTTGGCAAAGAAGCTCGCTTTGGTTTTTTCTTACTTCCCTCCACCTCATCGCCCAACTGTACATAAGGACCGTAACGACCAGTCATTATATATATGGGTTTATCTTCCTCTGGATGAATTCCTAACTCCTCCGGACCTTCTGTTTTTTGCTTAAGAATTTTCTCTATTTGTTCTGGGTCTAAGTCTGATGGAGTTAAATCTTCAGGAATAGAAGCTTTAAGTACACCTTCACCATTTTCTGCCTCAATATAAGCGCCAAACTTACCAATACAGATACGATAGGTCATCTCTGAATTGGCATCCAAATTATCTAATTCAATAGTACGGGCTAACTTGGGGTCAATATGCTCTTCCTGTTCCTTAATTTGAGTATCCAGTCCACTTTCTCCAGAATAAAATTCTCGTAGATATGGCAACCATTGAGCTTCACCCGTAGAAATATCATCCAAAGTCTGTTCCATACGGGCCGTAAACTTAACATCGACAAATTCAGGAAAGTGCTTTTCTAATAGACTTGTCACCCCAAAAGCAGTAAAAGTGGGAATCAAAGCATTACCCTGAAGTTTGGCATAACGACGGTCAACAATGGTACTAATTACAGTAGCGTAGGTACTCGGACGACCAATACCTTCACTTTCTAGAGTTTTAACTAGAGATGCTTCGGTAAACCTAGCAGGTGGCTGAGTTTCATGTCCAACTACTTCTATTTCTGTACAATTTGGATGGTCGCCCTGTTTCAGAGGAGGCAATAGTACTTCTTGGTTTTCCAAAGCTGCTTCTGGGTCATCCGACCCTTCAACATAAGCTCGGAGGAACCCAGGAAAGTCTATTCGTTTCCCATTAGAACGAAAACCCGCATCTTCTACTTGTAAATTAACTGTAATATGGGTTTGACGAGAATCAGCCATTTGACAAGCTACCGTCCGTTTCCAGATTAAGTCGTAAAGAGCAAATTCTTGATCCTTCAATCCTGTTTCCTGGGGAGTGCGGAAAGTTTTACCCGCAGGACGAATAGCTTCGTGAGCTTCCTGAGCGCCTTTACTTTTGGTAGTGTATTGTCTAGGTTGAGGACTCAGATATTCTGCACCATACATTTTTTCCACACAACTCCGAGCAGCAGCGATCGCCTCATCGGACAAATGAACCGAGTCTGTCCGCATATAGGTAATAAAACCTTGTTCGTATAAATTTTGGGCAGTCCGCATAGTTTGCTTGGCACCCATTCGTAGTTTGCGGTTAGCTTCCTGTTGTAAGGTGGAAGTGGTAAATGGTGGAGAAGGTTTACGTTTAACAGCTCGTTCTTCCACACTACTAACAGTCCAAGGTTTATCCTCAAGTCTTTCTTTCAGAGCTTCAGCTTGAGTCTCATCCAACAAAACAACATTCCGACCCTCAGCTATCTTACCTGTATTTTCATCAAAGTCACTACCCGTGGCAATTTTTGTTCCCCCAAGAGTGACAAGTTTAGACTCAAAGGGAGTTTTTTCCTGCTCTAAAGTTGCCTTTAAATCCCAATAACCCCCCTGTTTAAAAGCCTGACGTTGACGTTCCCGAATAACTAAAAGTCTAACTGCCACAGATTGTACTCTACCAGCAGAAAGACCCCAGGCAATTTTTTTCCACAATACAGGAGAGAGAGTATAACCATAGAGGCGGTCTAAAATGCGACGAGTTTCTTGTGCCCTAACTAACTGTTCATCTATATTACGACAATTTTCAATTGCCTTGCGGATAGCTTCTGGAGTAATTTCATGGAATACCATCCGCTTAGTTGGAACTTTCGGTTTTAGCAGTTGCAATAAATGCCAACTTATGCTTTCCCCTTCCCGGTCTTCATCTGTAGCTAATACTAATTCATCAACTCCTTTCAGAGCATCTTTAAGTTCTTTAACGGTTTTCTTTTTATCTTTAGGGACAACATAGATAGGTTCAAATTCTGATTCTACATTTACACCTAGATGTGCCCACTTTTCTCCTTTGTATTTTTCTGGTATTTCCTCAGCAGAAGGTGGTAGGTCACGCACATGACCCATGGATGCCTCCACGCGGTAGTCGGAGGGTAGATAGTTGCGAATAGTACGGGCTTTAGTAGGAGATTCAACAATGACAAGAGTTGACATGAGACCTTATATTGAGATATCTAGAGAACTGAGATTTTTGTATGCTAGTATGCACCTTTGAGCAATGGAGCAGAGAAGGGAGAGTTCTATTATTTCCTTTGTTTGAGCTTGAGAGGATAGATTTTTGGGTTCCACGCTATCTTAAATTTTTTTGTTTCAGCCAAAATCTATGTTTAATGGACACATTGATTTTTCAGGTATCCTTATTAAAATTTGCTAGCATAATCAATCTTTAATGTCAATAGTATGGAGATATTGTTGCTCCAATTAAAATCTACGAATACATCCACGGAGATACTATTTTAGTAGGACTACTTTAACTATTTATCAAAACAATTGGGTCGCTCAACCCCGCCTTTTAAGGCGAAATATTTTTGGGAGGGTTGCTCTAATCCCCGTTATACCATTTCTCAAAAACTTTTCTAAATTTTATTGAGTAGGGGAGTGGAGGAAAAGTAAAAATAAGAATAATTAACATTAACTGATTAGTAATTATCAAAAAAGTTATTCTGATTGTGTTAATTACTTAATATTTGAAGTTCCTCCCAAGTATAGCATTACTTGTGGTCATACCAATTACCCAAATAACTTCTGACTTCTGACTTAGTTAAAGTCTCCAGTTATCTTTTTTGGATTATATTTAATCTTTACTTGATTAAAAACCCTTAAGCATTTTATTAAAATAAAAATTTTAACTATCTATATAAAACCTGAATTTAGCAGTTGTAATATCATTCCCGGATAATTAGGATTTGCTGATTAAATATTAAAGCATTTACAGAGATAGGTTTTAGCCTTGGAGATAATATTTTATTAGGACTACTTTAACTATTTATCAAAATATAAGCATTTTATTAGAATCAAAATTTTAACTATCTATATAAAACCTAAATTTAGCAGTTGTAATATAATTCGCGCATAATTAGGGTTTGCTGATTAAATATTAAAGCATTTATTAGGTAAGCATTCAGCCGTCAGCTATCAGCTATCAGCTTTCGGGAAATATCTAAATTTCTTGGGTTGGTGATTAGGTAATGCTCTTCAATATTTATAAACTGTATAACTATAGTTTTTTCATAGATATTTAAAATAAAAACATTACGCATTTACCAACGCCACATTTCCAGCCACACAATGTATGAATTTACAACTTAAACCTTGTTTTTGCACTTCAATTTATGGCTTGAAAATATACTATAAGTTAAAAGATTTGCTTAATTTATAATTAGAGCAGTTAGCTAGCTTCCTGCGGAGGAGCTGCGCTAACTGCTAATAGCTGAATGCTTACATTTATAGAGAAAGGTTTTAGCCTTTTTAGGTCTGCAAAAAGTACCTATTTTTCAGCATAAAGAGCTGAAAAAGGAGCGCATTTTGGGTACAAAAATGAGCAAAAAAAATTACTTCCCTACTCCCCTACTCCTACCCCTTAAAAAAAGACTTTTTCAGCAAACCCTAATTATTGCTCTGCTGATTAAATCTCAAAGTATTGACATACAAATACTTTAGCTTTCTTGAGATTGAAAAAAGCAACAGTCTTTCAGCTTTTCATCCTCAAAAAGTTGGCATTAAAGGCTGACTATGGCAGAAAAATCAAGAGACAATTATTCCTCCTACCTTCTTTGTAATTCTTTTAAATTTTCACTTCTGACTCCTGACTCCTGATTACTACTTCTACTCCTAACAGAAGACTTTTTCAGCAAACCCTAATGAGTAATAAAAGTCCGTTCTGCTTACCGAAAAATTAAGGTATAAAGCTTCTCCATTCATGGAGAAAAAACAGAAAACTTGCTCCTAATTATACCTTAAACCCTAATGAGTAATACCATTTCTCAAAAACTTTTCTACATTTGATTGACGTTGGGGAGTGGGGGAGTAGGGGAGTGGGGGAAGGTAGGGACGTTGCATAACAAAAATGCCTTATCCTGACGGAATGCTCCGCAAACATGTCGCATAGCGTTAACGGCTGTCGCCGACATATAAAGCGGAGCTTTGCGTTAGCAAAACGTCCGTACAAACAAGAATAATTAATGCTAGATTTGCTCTTTTATAACAAAAAAGTAATTACTTTAGTTTAATTACCTAATAACTGAAGTTTTATCCAAGTATAGCGTTAATGCATGGGAATTGGTATAATAAAACTCCGTTCTGCTTACCGAAAAATTAAGGTATAAAGTTTCTCAATTCATGGAGAGAAAACAGAAAAATTACTCCTAGTTATACCTTATTTCTTCTTCCTCTTTCCGTGTGAATCTTAACGACTAACTTTTTCCTAATTATTTATAACCTTTTAACCTAATATACTATTAATTATGGTTTGTAAATCATACAAGTTTGATATACTGTTTAGTCGATAATCTCATAATTTTAAGGATATTTATTATGGCCGTTGATATTATCGACTATGAAATTAAAGGAGAATCTCTACAATTAGTAGAAATTGAACTTGACCCTGAAGAAGGAGTCAGAGCAGAAGCAGGAGCAATGACCTATATGGAACAAGGCATTGAAATGCAAACTACTACTGGTGGTGGTGCTTGGAAAGGTTTTAAGCGAATGTTGACTGGGGAAAGTTTTATGATTACCACTTTTTTCAATCAAGGTACAGGTAAAGCTAGAGTTGCTTTTGCTGCTCCCTATCCAGGGCAAGTTATTCCTTTAAATTTAACTGAATTAGGTGGGGAATTTTTGTGCCAATCTAGTTCTTTTCTTTGTGCTGCTAATGGTATTGATATTGAAATTGCTTTTACTAAAAAAGTCGGTGCTGGTTTCTTCGGTGGAGAAGGTTTTATCCTGCAAAAATTACAGGGAAATGGTTTAGCTTTTGTTCATGCTGGCGGTACAATTATAGAAAAAAATTTAGCTGAAGGAGAAGAATTACGAGTAGAAACTGGTGCAGTTGTTGGTTTTTCTACTTCGGTAAAATATGATATTGAAATGGTAGGTGGTTTAAAAAATATTGTATTTGGTGGAGAGGGTTTATTTTTAACTAAATTAATAGGTCCTGGTTTGGTTTATATACAAAGTTTACCTCTTTCAACGATGGCACGAAAAATTGTTGCTGCTGCACCTGTTAGTAGTTAATTCCTGGAAATTGTAAATTAAATATATTTTCAGCTAGGAAGAGCTAGGAAAAAGAGTTTTTATCTGAAAAAATTAACTTGCTACTTATGATTGGATAATAACATTTATAAGTAGCATAATTTTTTGTGTTTCTATTAGACTAGCTTCAAAATTTATAGCGCGTAGTGCATAGGGCTAGGGAATAGGGAATAGGGAATAGGTATGGGGTAAACTGTCAAAGGATTTTCCTACGGAATGCTGCGCAAACAGGATTTAGAAATTCCTAATCTTTGCTTCGATTCCTATAATAGTCAGTAGTGACTAGCAAGAAGTTAGAAGGAACTTCATTAGTTTATAATGGATAATTACCTCAAGGAAAACCTTCAATAATTGATAATGGATAATTGATAATTACCTCTCCCTAAAAGGAAAATTTTTTCTTGTTTCTCCACGCCGAGTGAGAGGCTTTAAACCTTAATTACTCGGTAACGGAATATATATAAGGAAAAATACTAGAACTTTTTTTCCCATATCATAGAAGGCTTTATACCTTTATTTTTGGGTAAACATTTAGCATTCATCTATCACCTAATCTTATAGCGTTTCACATAATTCAGGTATTAAGATTTAATAGATAGAATACTTTGACTTAACAATAGTTTCAATGGATTATTTGACATAATAACTTTGAAACTATTTGTGATACCCTTGAAGTGAAATGATATAATGGCATTTCTCAAAAATCTTGCTATATTTAATTGGTTGGGGAACTGTGGGGACTGTGGGATCTGGGGGGAGAGAAAAAGTAATATTAATCTATACGAAATAACTAATAATTATCACAAACAGACTTTGAATCTTGCTAAATAATTGACTGTTGAAGTATAGCCAAAGTATAGCATTAATGCATGATAATTGGTATTAGTAATTGCTTAATTAACATCAATTGCTGAATGCTGAGTGCTAATAGCTGAATGCTTAGGAAGGAACAAAGGTATCAATTCAATAATTAATAATTAATAATTAATAATTAATAATTACTTCTTCTTATAAAGAAGAGGATTGACTAAAAAGATTTTTTTTTCTTTGTTTCTCTATGAATGGAGAGACTGTATACCTTAACTTTTCGGTAATTAAGCAGAATATATTCCCTTAATCAGTTATGATGAAAATTTAGTAGTTAAATTTCATTGGGAAGCTCTGCAAAACGGCCATTTTCCAAAAAATAAGATTGTTTGAGTAATCCCCCCATTACTTTAAGAAATATATGACCGTAAAAATATTCAACAAAACCTTAAATCTTCAAAATATCCAAACTCTAATAGTATCTTTACTATTAGCTTTTGTGGCCACTATTGTCCCAGTATCATCTGCATCCGCAACAGGAGTTTATCAAATGCCCAACTTAACGGCAGGCGATCATACATTTATCGTTGATGATGCAGATGTTCTGAGTCGGGTGACTAAGAGTAAACTGAAAAATTCTTTAGAAAATTTGGCCAAAGATACAGGAAATGAAGTTAGATTTGTGACTATCCGTCGCCTAGACTATGGTGAGACGGCAGATAGTTTTACAGAGAAACTATTTGATAAATGGTTCCCCACTCCAGAAGCAAAAGCTAATCAAACTTTATTGGTACTAGATACTCTCACTAATAATGATGCAATTCGCGTCGGTGATGGAGTGAAAGAAATTATGTCTGATGAAATTACTCAGAGTGTGGTTGATGAAACTATTCAAGTACCTGTGAGAGATGGGAATAAATATAATGAGGCTTTTTTGGCAGCTAGCGATCGCCTAACTGCTGTATTATCTGGAGAAACAGATCCAGGTCCACCAGAAGTTAAGGATGAACTTTCAGCACAAGTAGCAGCTACTTTTAAATCAGCAGAAGAAACTGACGATCAAAGTGCAACTATTGTGGTGGTTGTATTGTTAGTCGTTGCTACAGTTGTGCCGATGGTTACTTATTTCTGGTATCAAGGTTTTTCTGGATAAAAATTAAGGAGAATGGTTAGAGTATATTTTCTGGCCATTCTCCTCATTTAACGAGCTATGAGCTTTTCCTGACGGAATGCTCCGCAAACAGTATTTAGCTGTCAGCTAAAAATTCAAAGGTTAAGTAACCCACAAGGATAATTATCCATTATCCACAGGACTTACGCAAAGGTACTATATATAGAGTTCAAAAACTATAACGTTATAGTTTTTAACGCTATATATTTGGTCTGGTGCGTAAGTCCTAATCCATTATCAATTATCCATTAATAAAGGATTTTTTCTGATGATTTGAAAAAGTGCCTGGTGTATGTTAATGGGGGTTTAAATATCCCATTATAAACCTTGAGAAATTGACTGCTGAGTGTTACTTCAATTAATCTTGAATATATTCTTTGCCATTTAATAAAGCTATTTCAGCACGCAAAAATTCTCTTCCTAAATAAGCAGCATGATCTAACATTGTGACTTGGCAAGGGTGTGTTTCTTCAAATATTTTGACACACATTTCCTTTGCGGTTCTAGCAGTAAATGTTGTAGTTTCTTGACGTTCTACTTTTCCTTTTGCTGGAATAGGTTTTCCTGTTTCTGGATCAATAGCTAAACCACGGTCATCAATAATATTAGTGAAGTGTTTTGCACAAATTAACCTCGCTTTTTGGTCAATAAAAATAATGAAGTAACCACTTGGGTCAAGGTCTATGTGACGTTTAGAAAGCTTTTCATCAATTGTGGTTATGTCTTCAAATTTTAGATTCATAGTTCAAATTTATAATTACCTGTATTTTCTTCTACATTTTTATCTGAATTTAGGCAGAATACTACCAGCATAGCGCAGTATTTTTGGCGAGACAAATTCTGACCAGTATACTCGAAACAGTGATTTATAATGGTAATAACAAATATTACTATTCAGTCAATATCTAGTCTTAGGAATTATATCTAAAGATTCAAAGGAAGATCAAAATACAGAATATATCCAAATCAGATATAAATCAAAAGATTAAATCAATTATTTGAGTGTTGTATTTTGTTGGAAATTAAAGTTTAGCCTAGTATACTCAATTGTATGCCAATTAAGAACATAAAACTACTTATATTATTTTACTAATAAATTCATCAACCAGGCAAAAAAGGATTTTTTTTATGAAAATATCTTGCATCTACTCCATGACAATAATCCTGAAAATACTTAGACAAACCTGACAGAAAATTTTTTGATAGTTGTATCGGGAAAGGCAAAGGTATTAAGCTTAAACCGCCTAAGTTTGAGAATACAAATTCTAGATAATCTGCTAGATTTGTAGATGGAAATTATAGAGTAGGCTAAGAAAAATTATATTCTGACGAACAGAAAATAGGTACAGTCAATTTGGTCAAAAAAACTTCCTGCTCAACCAAATTCAGTCAAAATTATCAAAGATTCTCCTCATAGATACTTTCCTAGTTTTTTTATAGACATTCATTCTTAACTACTAAGCTGTTGTGCATTTAAACGACTTATTATTGTGTGCTTAGTAAAAAAAACTGTTATTACTTGTGAATTATGAATTCTAAATTCTGACTTGCTAAGAGGCATTTAAAACTCGTCTTAGCTTACCTAAAACAGATAAGTCAGTAAGAATTGATTTAGGCATCTCAACATTTCCAACTGTATCAACAGGAGAAAAGGAAAAATATCAAAAATTTAGCTAAATTTCAACGTAAATAACTAGAAAATAAAAGGGTAGTAAACCTAGAGAAAAAGTCATATTTAGAATAGATAAATTACCAATGGATAATTGATAATTAACTCCCAAAATTTTAAAGACTATGCTAATAATCAATAATGGATAATTGATAATGAAAGAATATAAAAATTGCTTTTTCGTGACTCTCGAAACTTTTAACTTCTTGTATAGGTTGTCATTAATCAATCATTATCCATTAGACATCTCCGAAAAAGATATATACTTTTTGCGCTTAGTAGGGAACAGGGAACACTTAAGTGGGAACAAGGAACAGGGAATTTATTCTTACGAAAAAGATACGAAAAATGATTTTGTCACTTAATTTTACAACTCTAGCTTATCTTAAATAAAGAGCAAGTTTATTTTCTGGAGAGGTCTATTATCCATTATTAATTATCCATTATCAATTAATGAAAGATGTCAGCAAAAATTATCCTCACAATTACTGAAGGCAGTATCAAAGGTCAGCAGTTCATCTTTGAAGAGCGTACTACTTGTGTTATTGGTCGTTCCCATGAATGTTACCCTCAACTACCTAACGATCGAGCTCATCGCACTATTTCCCGATACCACTGTTTATTGGATATTAATCCTCCTGACATCCGCGTCCGTGACTTTGGTAGTAAAAATGGTACTTATGTCAATGGCCAAAAAATCGGGCAGCGTCCAGCAAATCAGACCCCCCTGCAAGCTGTCCATCTAAATTTCCCAGAATATGACTTAAGTGAAGGCGATGAAATTAAAATTGGTCCTACTGTGATAAAAGTTAGTATCTTAGGCACTAGAGAAGGTGATAGAAGTGATTTTCTCAATAACTTAGGTACTGAGGATGAGGATGATACTATTGCTGAATCAAAAGTTTCTCATGGTTCCACAACTGCTCAATTTAACCAACAGGAAATTGTCAAAAATCTACGACAGATAGCCAATGAAGGAGAGCCTAATCTCAAAGCTTTAGAGGAATATACTATTATTAAACAACTTAGTAGTGGAGAATGTAGTCAAGATTATTTAACTTTGAATGAGGATAGTGGGGAGTTATTAGTGCTGAAAATAATGCTGCCTCAAGTAAGGGTTAGTCAACGTGCTAGAGAAATGTTTCTTCAGGAGGTAGAAAATACTAAAGCTTTAGATCATCCTCACATAGTTAAATTTCAAGATTATAGTTATTTTAATGGTACTTTTTTCCTTACCTTGGAATATTGTCATGGTGGTACTGTAGTAGATTTAATGCAGCGAGAGGGAGGTAAATTATCAGTTGAACAGGCTCTACAAATTATTCTTCAGGTGTTAGATGGTCTAGAATATGCTCATAATGCTGAAGTTCCTTATGTGAGAGAAGCTGATAGTAATTTTAGTCAGGGACGAGGTTTAGTTCACCGGGATTTAAAACCACATAATATTGTGTTGGGTAATTTTAGAGGTGCTTCTGTTGCAAAAATAGCTAACTATGGCTTGGCAAAAGCTTTTGATCTGGCTGGTTTGAGTGGTCAAACTATGAGTGGTTTAACTTTAGGATTACCTGTTTTTGTTCCTCGTCAACAGGTGATTAGTTTTAACTATATGAAACCTGAAATGGATGTTTGGGCAATGGCAGCAACTCTCTACTATATGTTAACAGGAGCATACCCCCGTGATTTTTTGGAGAGAGACCCATTTTTAGTGGTTTTACAAACAAATGCTGTACCTATTCGAGAAAGAGATGTTTCTATTCCGAAAAGGTTAGCAGAGGTTATTGATTTAGGATTGACTGATACACCTGAGATTTAT
>JAAUYK010063963.1_pt1 | contig 10995 bp, 8 predicted proteins | sample 7278021 | NCBI WGS metagenome assembly JAAUYK01 (sample SAMN14350223, study PRJNA611818) | marine sediment metagenome | isolation source: surface marine sediment (1.8m) | place: French Polynesia: Moorea | collected 2018-08
CCGCTATGCATGCTGGGCGTTAATTCAGCCATATTTTCCGCGATATAAATCTCCCCAGCTTAACTGTGAATATTTGTGCGATCTCCTTGAATAGTACTCGGGCGGGCCGTTGCCATATGGCTCGGTCGGTCCGTCTCCGCCTCCGTTCGTTCGCGGCGGCGGAGGCGGCGGCGGATATCTTAACTGCACATCTCTGCCGCTCTCTCTTCTTTCTCGCTTTGGGCTACGACCTTCTACAGCCACTTCAATATCCTGCCTTGACGACGACTGCAAAAACGTATTATAAGGCGGAATTTAAGGCGGTACGTAAACCGGTCCATGTGTAACTGCACCCCCTGAAAGTGGCAATTTTCAAGTGCACCGGGACTGCTTTTGATGGCTGCCCGGCACGAAGCCGAGAGAACGTATGGACTAAAGTAAGGCCGATCTAGGTATAGCCGCAAGCGCAAGCTAAGCAGGTACGAAATCGTTTTGCCGTGCCGGGCCGACGTCGACAATAAAGTGGCTTCGCGGACGTTCGATGGGTGCTCCGATCTTTCTTACGACGTTACATCCCATCATTAGCAGGTAGGTACGTACTAAGGTAGTCGACGCCAGACGTCAAAGACCAGACACGCCCTTGAGAGGTTACATTATGGGCAGGATCGAGGGAACCGATCGGATATAGAGCTAGTCTATGAAGGGAAACACAACGTGGCTAAGATACGACATAAAGCGGGACTTCGTGGAATCAGTTTGATTTTCAATAAGTACCTAGCTGCCTTCCCTTCTTGAAGTACCAAGCTTACTGCCTGTAGTTAAGTACCATTCAGTGTACGAGCTGTAATCGGTTTAGAGATGGGTAAAAAGGCAGACTTACGAGAGCGTAACAGCTTTTCTCCCCATGTCCGAACGAATGGAGGGAGGGATCGTAGCAGAGAAGAAGGTAGCTCGGAAAATCCAGGAACGGAGCGAGCGAGCGAACGAGTATTGAGTATGTTTATAGTCGCTGATATGAGGGATAGCGGCTTGCTCCGTAGGTACGTAAGAACGGCAAATATCATATAGGACTAAAATTAGTCGGAAAAAAGCGAATAACGTTCCTTGTCTCTCTTTTCCCATTTTGTCTCTAATTTGCAAGCCGCGCTATCGACTTTCAATGCCTGTGGCTATAGCGCGTCTCCGTCCGTCCGTCCGTCCGTCCGTCCGTCCGTTCATTCATTTGCCTCCTAAATATTTCAACCGGCTCTCCGAGAGCGCATCGCTCGCATGCGACGCACGCGGCACAGCAACAGAGTTTAACTTCTTGGAAAGCCCCTACTCCCGTCACCTGTTGAACGGACGCACGGCGGCGGGTGCGGGTTAGATCGAATCTCCCTCAGTGGCAGAGACAGGAAGGAAAGATTGAGGAAGGGCCTGAGTGAAGCATCGGGGAAAATTTGCCAAACTTGCCGGCATCTACTCGTAGCAGCAGCTCCAGGCAGTTGGAAAAGTTTGCAATCCCAGAGCGCTTCAAAGGGAGCTAGAGAAGGAGATGGAAAGCTTCTGAGACAAGTATCCTTCCCTGTCAGCCGGATACTGCGTATACTACATGGAAAGAAACTACGCTAATCTGTTCACTTTGGGCCAGGGGCGGAACCTTTTCCTCAAAGCTGAATTTGTTTTCGTGTTGCATAACACCGACCAAAGGCCAATGAACTCCACGATCATCTCTGAACAAGGATGTTCTTTGATGCTTTAGCTGCGGTGTGTATGTAGTACTACTATACTACTATACAAGGATGCGTCTCTGTCTGTCATTGACGCACGCACGCACGCACGGCAAAAGCAATGAGCTCTGATGACGCGCACGCATCTGCATGATGTCTGCTCTGTAGTGCCAGCCAGCCAGCCAGCCGCTTTTTTTACGTCCTTCCGTCCGTCTGCAATGCCCTTTCTGGCACGCAGATAGGCAGACGCTCGATAATGAAGGCTGGCTGTGGAGAGGAGACAACAATCGTGCAGACGATGATGTCCCTAGCAGGAGTTGTAAAACCACCGAGACAGACAACCCTGCCCTTCCTGAGTTCCGGTCGAAACAGAATCTAATGCGCTAATTTGGGCCACTATTTAGCAATATACGACTATCGATCTTAGCAAAAGTTGGCCAAAAATTGTTGGACCTATATATTGCGACGCCCGCTCGCTCGTACTCTGCTCGGAGGGGGCAGCAAAGCTCAAGAGCTAGGTTGCAGTATAGAAGAAGCTATATAGCAAACGCCCGCCCCGACATATGAATCTTTAATGCAAGAAATATTGCCGCCGCCTTCCGCCCTGCAGCCGAGCGACGCGTCGCCTCGCGCTTGAATGGCGGCGAACGAATTGTAGCCTTTGTAGCCATCAGGCCATTCGGCAAAGTATTTAATTTCAAGAACTTGCGTTATTTGGAAAATACAGCTAGTCTAGTCTACGTACTGCGCCATTCCCCTAGCTAGGCCAACTTCTCTAATTGTCTGCTGTCAGGACCATGATTGACAACCCGTGCTGCCGGCTTATACGTATACTGCATTCAACTTCCATCGGTCCGCGCGGCCTAGCCAAGGCCGCAGTTTCCCATAAACATCGGATCGGCGGCCGCGTTCCGGATAGCTTAATGAAACGATTCACTGAGCGCGATATCGCATAACTCAATTAATTGGCAAGCAAAAGTCTAACCTTGGCCTTGGCAACGCATTCATGCAATATGTATCCTCGATCCGTTCCCTCTCCTATCCTAATTCCTATTCACCGCGGACATTGGGGAGGGAGCAAGAGGGCAGCGGTCAAAATGCACGGCACATCGTAGTAGATTCAGGGGGCACACACACGGTCGGTCGGTCGGTCGGGCATGTGTGCTTTCCCGCGCCGCCACCAAACCGTTCGCCGTTTGCCGAGTCATTGTGTAAGCCGATGCGGGAAAACGCGCGCCATGAAAAGGGGCGCGTTCTGTCAACTCACGTTCGATCGACAGCCAATATTCGTACGCTGGGAAGGGAAAGAAAGAGAGGAGGAGGAGACCGCCGTTGAATGCGAACAGGCAGGACTGGCTGGCAAGAGGTCACACGCGCGCACGCAGTGTCGACAGATGTGGCCACTTCATCTCTGTCAGCGGATTTGATTTCTTTGATCCCCAAGCGTGGTGCAATGATTTCTTGCCTGATAAATCGCCGAATTGCAAACCCACCGCCGCACCATGCAGTCAGTTAGTCAGGTCCTTGGGGGCCTGCAACACGTAGCTGGTGGGGGTCCCAGGGGAGACATACGTATTGGCAATTGCCGTCTCACATGCGCCGTGGCCAGGACGGACGGACGGACGGCCTCACTCAAGCTACTTCCAATAGACGACCTTGATAAGCTCTGTCAACAACAGCAGCGTAGGATGGAAGCTAACCCCTCCTCCAATGGATTATGCGTAGTCATGGTGTCAGCTAGCTCCTTGGACCCTTCCTGTATCTCGGAAAGACCGAGGAAGAGAAGATAATTCTGGCCGTGGGTGGCGTGAAGTAATCGCGTGGGAGTGGACCATCCATGTACGAAGGCATAGACTGAATAATTAACTAACCTCCTATGTCGAGAGAAAGAAGTTTGGATGGACGGACAGGAAGGAAGGAGGCGAGCGGATATTTGTCCTAACAGACATAGATGGATGCTCTCTGTACGTAATTTATTTTTAAAAGCTGGTCAATAACGGACGGAAGGACAGACGGACGCCATACAGTAGGATACCTTTATATTGTATCCATATTAGCAACTTGTAGAACCAAATACGTATCTAACGGACAGACGAGCACGAGCGGTATATTATTAGAATTTGCAAAGAGTGGCGCAAAAATAGGATTCGCTGCAAATGAAATCCAAAGAAGCAAACAACCTTGCTATAGCAGCCAGCCGGTCGATTGGTCGGCCGGCCGGCCAGTCAGTTTCAACGTCGAGGATCGAGGCAGCCATGCTCCCATAGCTTGCCTTAAACAATATCGCGTCACGCGAGTTTTTTTAGCGTCTTTCCTCTTCCGTATGGATTGCTTGAAGAATGAAGGTGAGAACTGAGAAAAGGAAGGAAGGAAGGAAGAACCAAGGTGGAAACGAAAACAGACCCGAAGAAGTCGATAGCCAGCCAGCTAGGCCCACTTACGCCGCCGCATTCTTGCGCCATTATTTGTAGCCGTAATGACAGAACGAGGACCCGTATGATGTACAGCATTCAATCAGGAAATACGCAGCGGCGACACGCGACAGCGCAAATTCGTAGCTGCGCAGAAGAAAAAAAAGCTCATCTTGAAAATAATTAATAAAGCGGGACTTTACTACTGTGAGGAGGGAAGGAATTTATAGCCGAAAGCCGCAAGGCAGTTATCGGCAAAGTAACCGCCGGCCTCTAATAACTGCTGGTGGAGGCCTGGCGGCCGGGAGCTACTAGTCTGCCAGATTGGTGAAGGAAGGCAGGCACGATAAGACGTAGTTTGGCCTTCTGGCGAAAAAAGTTTTGATAAGTTGAAGGGTGTCGATGAGTTTTCTCCTCAGGCCTCTCGCCGGCCTTCGCAGCTAGCTAGCTCTTCCTTTTCCCGTCAATAACGGCAAATAATGGCCTTCGGACGGACGGACGGAACGGCCATTCGTTCGTTGGTTCGTTCGAAGGCAGGAAACTGCACCGAAATTTCATTCCCGACGAGTGTTGAGAAGAAAATAATGTGTCTGGATCGCGGCAGGGGAGAACAAACAGCCCGCTCTCCAAGGAAGCTAGATCGATTTTGCCGAATTTCCTCCTAGCTTCTCCGCACTCCTACAGAAGCTGCAAGTTTGAGAGAGGAGGAAGAGTGGAAGCAATAGGCTATGCTTACACATGGAGCCCGGCTCCGAGAAATGGGAATAGCGTGGGCTCCCCAAGCAATCTGAAGGACGGCGCGCGGCGTCCAAACTTTATCTGCAGAGTCGACAGAGAGGAGGAGGAGGGGAGGGGAAGAGAGAGGGAGTGGGAGGTCTCTCTAGCAGCCATAGAGGGACAGACAGACGGCCGTGTCTTAATGAGAGGGAATATTGCTACATGCGTAGCCAGTCCGGCCGGCCGGCCGGCCGACCGCAAAGACAGACGTGGGTGGGTGGGATCGAGGCGTCAGTCTATTGCCGGAGGGAAGGACAAGTCACAACTGCTAGCTAGCACCAGGGTTTCTAGGTAAGAAGAATCACCATAGCTCAGAGCTGGATTACAATGGATTTGCTGGGGCACCTCGCCTACGCCACATTGTTCATCATTCGTGACTGCCAGACCTATATGTTATTACATTATGTGCGTGCCTGCGCCAGACCGACGCGACGTACTTTTTAGCTCGGTCAGGCGGTCTCCTAGCTCCTCACACGTGAACGTACTTCCTGACCGTCTGGCCGGAGATTTGGCCGTGCACGCGGCATTTTCCAGCTCAGCCCTAATGGCCCGGCCTCCACGGAAGTCCTCATTTTCGTTTTGCCGAAACGCCAATCCGTCTTATCCCTTCCCCTTATCTTGCCTCACAGCTTTCTTAATATGGTTGCGCTGATGGACGCAATTATGGCATCATGCCGGCCGAGCGAGTGAGCGAGAGGAGGCCGGTATACGTAAAGGCACTAGGAAATTTTACGCCCCTGCCGAGTCCGTCCGTCTCTCTCTCTCTCTCTCTGAGTTGGCCAGCTGGCCGGCTGCATGGTCCCGTTTATAGCCTGGCTTTACTGTGTTCTTAAAGCCGGGCGGACGGCCGAACGGCTGAAAGTGTAGCGGGCAAGTGGGGAGCTGGCCAGGGAGAATGGGACGGGTGAAACGAATGAGTTTGAAGCCACGCAAGCGGCCGAGGAAGCACCAAGCGACAATAGGTGGTGGCATGGCCAGGCAGAGACAAAAGCCTGCCAATTTTTCGCCACCGTCCCACGAGGGAGGACAAAATCTGGTTTACGGCGGTATGAAGGCCGACCGGCCGGGCATTCATTCATGCAGCAGACCGTTTGTATAGTCTGGCGATGCGATGCACGACTCAGCCGAAAAAGTTGAAGTAAGGAATATTTGCAAGGGTAATGACCCACTTTACGTACGCGATGCGCAAAAGGCCCATATAGGCGGAAAAGATCTCGGACAAAAAGTGCATCGGCAAGTCAAGATCGAGTGAGGACCGACGAATACAGATCGAGGGTTTGTTATTTTCCTCAATCGTGGAGGCGCAATATCCTTTCTTTGGCCGTGACAGATGCGTACTATGCGCGGTATACGTACACGAAGGCGAGAGAGCGAGAGATATGCGTCAGCGGCGGCTTTTCCTGAATGCAGCGGCGGCGGCTCGAGGTGACAAACGGCTCGATCTCAGCAGCTATAGTAGCTGCTGCTATCCAATCCGAGCAAGGCGTACGCAGCTAGCGAGGCGTCGGTAGTCACATTACGCACGCAGAAGACACATTGCACTCCGCGAAATCTGAGAGTGAAAGCGGACAAGATGGCAAGAGCATCTTACGTAGTATATAAAAGCTTTGTTGTTCCACTGCGATCGAGCGAGATGCGTTATATTCAGCGCAAATCGTTTGTCTTTGGATATGCGACGCAGCGCGGATCGAACTAGTTTTTCAGCTCGATCTCTCCTTCTCCAGGAGTTATCTACGAGTATACCTACGTGCTCAGGAGAAATCAGTTAACGCTCGGCGAACCCCGCTCTCTCTTTCCCTTTCTCTTTCTGCCTGTCTGTCGTTGAGTCTGTCTGTCGGCTTGGAAATGGGAAAACAACGAAAAGGGCAATCTCTTATCTTGTCAGCCGGCCGCCCGAGCACGCGCTGGCGACGAGAAGGAAGGAGAGAGGGAAAGCTAGGCTAGGTGGAAGGGGGGAACTGCATTCGACGAATGCGATTGCAGGATGCTAGGTGAGGACAGGTGCCAAAGGCACGATCAATGTCAAATTGCATGAATATCCGAGTCTGCGTCAAATGCAAAGCAAATCCAAACACATGGAGTAGTCGGCAGCTCTGTGCTGACGCTTAGCGAGGTTAGGTGCGAGTGCAAGAGGAGCAAAAAAGGCTAATCTAAATGCATCCCCCAAAAAGTTTCTTCGTATCTTTTTTGCGCTGGAGATCAGCCGCGAATCGAATGAAAAGCACTCCGGCCTCTGGCTCCCCAACCAACTCCCACGAACCTACCATCCGGCAAGGCCAGGTGGCGGATGGGTGGGCAACATAACTTACTATAAGGGCGCAGAGTGGATTCTGCGGTGTGGCTGAGTCGAGTCGAGTCGATCCAAAGACAGGCAGAGAAATGGATCATGTGCCTAAAAGAAAGCCTCTAGCTTCCAACTCAAAATGTGGGCGTTTATTTTGAGCATTAATTAAGCAATATCCGATTGATGACTACAGCAACATACGCGTACGTCTTCCCTTTTTGTCAGCAGTATGAGCGGGGTCACCGCCCTCCATTCGTTCGTCATCTGATCGGCCGCCGCCCCGATGGGGGGGGGGGGATTACCGCATTTAGCACGAGACGGATTTCCGGCTGCAGCCGCCGCCGTGCGCACGGCGGCACGGAGGAGGGGGACGGATGCCAAGCCAGCTAGCTCCCTTCCTTCCCTTCAGCAGCTTCTCCTTCCTTCCCCGAGCTATTTTCTTCCTAGCTCCTTGTTGGCAGGCAGGCAGGAAGGGAGAGAGGCGAGCACAAAGCGGCATAAAGGGGAAGATAGGATTGAGCGTCCCATTGTTGCAAGGCCGCCACGGCCAACATCCATCCAACAATCGATGCCGGCGCCGACGGTAGGTCGGTCGGTCGGTCGTCAAGGGCAGACACTTGTGAGCAAACAGGCCATAGCTCGTGGGAAACACTTAGCGGACGCTCTATGGATTTCGCCGCTGCGATTTGGCGCCGCTGGCGGGCGGCGTTTATTCGCCGGTGAGATATTGGGGAAATGCGATACACACTTCTCTCCAGGAAGCGGCCTGGCTGAATATATCAAATCTATAGCATGCGCAAAAAGGAGGCCGCGCGATAATCCGAAAGGAAGAAAACGCTGAGAGAGGCCCATCCATAAATCCTACCCGTTTTGAGAGCGGTCGCCTCCCTGATGACCTCCTCCGCCTTCTTCCTCGCGATGAAGAACCACTCGGAGCTGTTGCTCAGGTACTTGTACTCGACGGCGAGGTCCTTGGCGAGCAGCGCGCCGCCCGGCATGCGATATGCGTAGGGACAGAACAGGTCGTGGTTGGGGTACTCCTCGGCGTCGTAGCAGTTCCCGCCGGCGAAGATGTCCTCGTCGAACTCGATGATGGTGAGCACGTTGGTGTGGAGCAGGAACTCGCTACGGCCCACGACCTCGGGGGCGAACTTCCACATGCGGGTCAGCCAGTTGGCGAAGTTGACCGCGACCTATAGAAGAGGCAAAAATACAGGAAGTTACAACGGGACCTTTCTAACAATGTCCGTATGATAGTCGATAGAATAAACATCGAGTCAACAGGAAGGAAACTTTCCACTGCATGACGTCAAGGCCACTTTGTACTGTACTGTAATTGCTTTAATGGAAATCCGTAAATTGTCCAATTAATGTTGTATCCCTCACAGATAATAAAGGCCAATCTGTCACATTTCCGTCTAGATAAGCATTTACCATGGCTGCTCCGTGGAACCTCTCCTGCGCGTATCTGTTGACGACCTTGACGCCGAGGTTGAGTTCCGTCCCCGGGGTGCAGTTGGCGCCCTGCCCCTCCTGCGACTCCACGGTCTCGAGCAGCCTCGTCACGATGCTCATTCGGTCCTCGTCCTCGTAGCTCGCGGTCACGCTCTCCTCATCCATCTCCTCGGCGGAGACGTCAAGCAGGTCCGGGTCGTCTTCCTCCTCGAGAACGTCGTCACTGACGGAGGAAGGATGTGGCGGAGGTGGAGGCGGCGGAGGCTGATCGGGCAGTTCGTCCCCGGCCGCTCTGGACGACAGCCTCGGCGACGGCGGCACCGTCACTCTAGACATGCTCGACAGCTCACTGGTATCACTGTCAGTCACTGACTCGGCAGAGCCTGAAAAAAGTCTTGGCGCCGGCTCTGCCGCCTTTTCCACCTCCGTGCGGTTGGAGACCTTCGAGTCGGCGGCGCTGGCCTTGGCGTTGGCGACCGATCCGGCGGCCACCGACGGCGCGGTCATGTCGTGGAAAAAGAATCTATTCCTGTGGCGCAGGGAAACCGTTTCCCGACGGGAGCGGAAAAATCGTTGGTCTATGTCCGCCGCGCCGCCGCCGGCCTCCTCCTCTACGAGATGGCCGTTAAAGCTACGCCGTCGCCGCCGGCCCGTCCGGCGCCGTTTTCGCGATCGCCGGCGGCGCGGCGACGCCGACTGGTCACCGGTTGAGGACGTGTGGTGCGTGCTGCGATGCGGCCGGCGATGCCATTCAATCTCGCCGCCACGGGGCTGAATAAACTCCTGCGCCACGACTGCCTCCTCGCGATGGGGCGCATCTAGCATCATCACTGCAAGATCGCCTCCTCCCGTTTCGGCCAACGAGGCCGATTTCGACTGCAAATGGCTCGTGGCTGGAGAGCGAGAGAGATATGACGACGGCGGCGACTGCGAGGACGACGACGACGACGAGGATGCAACAGAGTCTGAGCCGGCCTGCAGGAGTAGGATCAGCAGCCAGAAGGCTAAGGAATTGGCCCAAGTAGGGGATAAGCGGCGGCGGCGGCTCGGGCCTCCCATCTCGCTCGATCGATCCAAGAAGAAGGTTTCCCGTGTTTTGGTCAAGCGGTCGGTCGGCCGGCCGGCCGGATCTACCTCCGATCCCGGGCTATGGCAATGCAGCTAGACGGACGGAAGGCATCCTGACCGTTCGTTCTTCTGTATCTCCGCCGTACAACTGGCTGGATAGCTCACGGTCGCCGGTCGTCGACTCGACTCGAAGCGACGACGCGATGGCCACTATCGCTGTCTGTTTTTGTCACCGGCGACGACGACGCTGCTTTTTGCCTCCTCCGCGGCGGCGGCTTCTTCCCTCTTGGCGAAAACTGGTCCCCTGTCGCTATATCTATAGCTGTTGGCGCGGCGACCAAATTGGTGATATTGGCGAGACGACTCCGAAGGACTCCAGCAACAACCGATCTGATGAACGTCGCTGCCTGTCTTCCCCTCCTCCTTCTCCACCGCCTCGGGCGTCGATTCAGTCCTTCTCCTCCGCTCAGCTGCAGCCGGCCGCCGGCTCCTATTCCTCATATTTTATTTGCCCGCCGCCGCCATTGCTCTTCTCCAAGTCCAACGCCGCCGCTGTCGATAGCAGGCCGGCTCGTTCGTCTTTCCCTCCTCCTCTTCCTTCTCCAGTACACAACGCATCCCTCATTTTCGTCACCAGCCAGATCCCTTCGGTCGGTCGGTCGGTCGGTCGCTCTTGAGTATCCCAGTGACACGGTTCAGCTGCTCAAGCACTCGCCGCCATCGTCTCCTTTGAAGACGGCGCCGACGACGACGCACTCCTCGTCCTTCCTTTTCTTGTTGTGGTGGCGGTCCCGGCGACAGTGGTGGAGAAGAAAAAGAAGAGCGAGCGAATCCTCGGAACCGTCGACACGCCAGCAACGGACATTATTTCTCCTTTGGACGACGCTGATGGCCGCGGGGAAAGGCGAGGCAGAGGAGAGAGAGGAGAGAGGAGAAGGCCTGCTGGGCAGAAAACCGATCTCCCGCTCGTTCGCTCGCTCGCTCGCTCGTCCTTCTTCAGCTGAGTTCAACCTGTAAAGGAAGAGATGGAGAGGGAGTTTAATTGAGTGCGGCAGTACAATACTATAGTAGCTATCACGTTGGGCAAAGACCGATATTATTTCTGCATATGGAGTAAAATCTGCAGATGTGTCGGCATATGGCCGACTGAGAAAAAGCGAGCGTAAAATTTGACGGAGCTCCGATATTGGGCAAAACTCGTATCAACGCAGTTCAATGGCCTTATTTTACTCCTCCCTACACGTGTACATAAATGTATCGCTGTATGATATGTGAACCGTCGGGTAAGTGGCGACCCTGATTCAGGTACTTA
>JAAUYK010112347.1_pt1 | contig 10994 bp, 8 predicted proteins | sample 7278021 | NCBI WGS metagenome assembly JAAUYK01 (sample SAMN14350223, study PRJNA611818) | marine sediment metagenome | isolation source: surface marine sediment (1.8m) | place: French Polynesia: Moorea | collected 2018-08
AGTAAGAAATACTGTGTGAGAGAATTAAGGACGGCCCAAGGTGCTGCATTCCGAAAGCAACATTTAGCGAGTTAATTACAGCAGGCATCTATTCAATTGGTGGAAGAATTCAATGTGCGTATATCGACTTGAAAGCCACGCATTTAGTTCGCGTGGCGCAATTGAACGGACCTCGGATTTTTTTCCCCACCGCGCGCGAAAATCTTATGAGCTTCCAACTACGTACGTTCCGTTCGCGTACGTTCATACATAAACAAACGCAAATTTAGATTACGCCCTCGATCGTGTACACGAACGAACTTTGTATTTACAATTCATTGACTACCGATTCTCTGTACAAATATAACTCCTCCCATGAATCGATCGATCACCACCTGTCCACACTCATCGATCGGAAGACGTTCTCGTCGGTCTGAGTGGCGAGTGAGCGTCGTCCGCCTGGCGCCCCCGTCGTCCGGAAGTACACGGGCTGGTGTCTGTAGCCCACCGCGCCAAAGACGGCCGGGTCCACTGGCAGCTGGGAGTGCCTCACGGCGCCGTCGTAGTACTGCGCCGAGTCGACGCTGACGGCGTGCCTGCTCATGCCGAACTTGGACAGCTCTCGGGTTGGACGGTGCTCGGCGCCGGATATGATCCTCTGTGGTGTAATCACATTCTCCTCCTGTTGGGCACGTTTAAGAGTTTGCTCTAGTACGTATATGCGTACATAAAAAACTTGACGCGTACCTGATCTGAGCTGGAAGAAGAAGACGATGAATGCGACGTCGAGCTACATCCCTCGCCGCCGACAGACTCCATTGACTGGGCGGGCCGCGCCTTCTTCAAGTTCGAAACCTTTTCTATGAATCCCGCCGCTACGGCGTCCACGGTATTCGGGAGCGGCGAGGTCGGATCATGAATCACTTGAATGTCCGTCTGCGTCGCCGCCGAGGACGTCGACGACACGGACGAGGCCGAAGAGGTCTTCCTTTCGGGTAATATCTCCTCCATGGACACGGGAGGAGCGTCCCTCTGCTCAAGCCACTTGGCGACCATCGGTCTCTCGGCACTGCTATGATCGACTTGGTCCCTGCCGCCGATCCTAAGACGTCCATCTGAAGAAGACGACGAGGAAGACGAGGAGGACGACTTTCGCTGCATCTCCGGCGACCTCGACCTGTCCTCCCGCCTGCTTAGTGCATGCAGAGAACGTGCTCGTCTCGGAGCCGGCTGCGGCAGTCCGTCCAGGGTTTCGCCGGCGTCGCTGGTGTCGCTCCCGCTGTAATCGGAGCCTTGAAGCCGGGGCATGCTCTCGAAGCGGCGAATCAGGCGGGCGACGCGGCCCGTGTTGCGGATGGTGGGGCGGTATCGGTCCAAGGCAGACTCCTCTGGAGCTATGAACAAATTATACGATCAATACTATAGAGAAACTATTTATAGTAGACTCTTTACCTGGTTCTTCCTGTGCGGGCAAAAATCTATGCGCCAAGTCCTGACTCCTCTTCGGTTGAAGCTGCTGCGGTGCAGCCACCGCCGTCGTAGGAGTGGGAAAATCCTCCCTGATGGCCCTGTCGTCGTCCGAAGAGCTGCTGCTGCTGCTGCTGCTCGACGCGACAAAGTTCTGGTCGGGGTGGTGCAGCAAGTACTCCACCTTGTCTCTCATGCGCTCCACAAGAGACGGTTTCCGCTCGCCGCCATCATCAGTAGCTTCCGGCACAGAGAGCTTCTTGGTGGCTGCAGCGACGACGGGTCTCTCATGCTCGCTGGAAGACGACGAAGACGACCGGACCGGCCTCGTCCTGGCCTCGACAAACTTCTCTAGCAGGGGCAGGTGGGGAACAGCGACGAAGGGGGCGGGGTCAGGGTCCGGGTCAGTGGTGGGCGGCTGACGGCGCTGGTTGGGCAGCTCAGGTGGCCGCTGTTCTTGATCGCTGCTGCTGCTGCTGCTAGAGGATGACTTTTTCTTCGACAGCAACTTTCTCTTAAGTTTGCCGACGGCGCCCTCGCCCCCCTCCTCATCGGAACTGCTGCTGCTGCTGCTGCTGCTGCTGCTGTTGTCCTTACTCTTCCTCGAGGCGAGCACAAGGGGCCTTGCTCTGACCACGACCTCGGCCGGCTGCTGAAGGAGTCTATTGCCGTCGGAGGAAGACTCGCTGCTCTCTCCTTCCGGCAACTCGGGCACCACGCTCGCGTTGACGATCTGTCTAATCGAGAGGTCGGGCATAGTGGTGGACTCGGCGATCACCACGGTGCCCTGGTCGTCGGAGCTGCTGCTCGACGATCGCGAGGAGGAGACCTCCTCAACCACAGACAGGGTTCGGTCTCTGGGGTGTTCAATCACGATCACGGAGGCCACCTTCAAGTCGGGCTGCTCGTCGTCGCAACTGCTGCTGGAGGAGGAGGACTTGCCAGAGGACGCCTCCACTCTTTTCATCGGCTTAGCACGCATCTCGTCATCACTACTACTGCTAGAGGAGGAGGAGGACTTGGCCTTGGCATCGTCGAATCTCTTCTTTCTGGTCACCTTGATGGCGGAGAAAATGCCGCCTGGCTTTTTCCCATTCTCTTCCTCGTCGGAACTGCTGCTGCTTTCCCCAGATGACGACGAGGAGGACGACTCAGCCTTTTTCTGCTTCTCTGCCGACTCCACCTTTGGCTTGAAAAGCTCGACCTTTGGCAGTTTGACAGATGGGACCTTAGTGGGTGTAGCATTCAGAGCTTTCTGTTCTTCATCCGAGCTGCTGCTGCTTGACGAAGGAGACTCCACCTTATTGCCCTTTCCAACTTCAAATTTGGGCAGCTCTACTTCCACCTTGGGTATTTCTACATCGGGAAGTTCGATTATCTGTGCCTCAATGTCCTCTCTGTCATCCGAGCTCGGGGACGAGGCTTCTTTTTTCTCTGCGCCCCATTTCGGCATATGCAACTCGACCTTGGGCAGCTTCAGCGGCAGAAGCTCAATTTTCTTTTCTATCGCTTTCTCCTCCTCGTTTGAGCTGCTGCTGCTGGATGAAGACTTCCTCTTGCTTTCTCTGAGCGAGGCCGACTTGACCGCTTTCACCTTCAAGAGGGGATTTCTGAACGGCTTGGACACAACCTCCGCTTCCGCTAGCGGCTCTTCGTCACTGCTGGTGCTGCTGGAAGAACCCGAGGATGAGCTGGAGGACGAAGCCTCCATTTTCTTGTGTGGCGCAGCCTTGATTTTCAGACTGACATCTTTAACGAACGGCGTGGCGGCCTCGGGTCGGGTCACGCTGGCCACCTTGGGAAGCTGGATTTCCTCCGGATGGTCGGACGACGAGGAGGAGCTGCTGAAACGGCCGTCGACGATTTTCCCTGCGATGTCGGGTAAGTCGATTTTCTTGATGAGCGGCTTCGGGGTCTGAATCTCGACCACCTTGATTGCCGCTGCCGCAGCCTCCTCCTCCTCCTCCTCCTCCTCCTCGTCAGAGCTGCTGCTGGTGATCGATCCCGTATCGCTCGTGCTGTCCGTCGAACCGCTGCTGGAGCTGCTACTGCTGGAGGACTCGGCGCGTTTGCGTATGGGAGCCACAGTCGGCATATCCAATTGGGCGGACCCCTTCGTCAGTCGGATCTCTTTTAGAGTCTCAATTCGTGCCGCCGCCGCCGCCTCCTCCTCCTCGCTGTCGGAGGAGTCAGACGTGCTACTAGAGCTGGAACTAGAACTGCTCTGCTTTCTAACCACAGTTTTTACAAACTTGGGCATCTCAATGTCAAGACTGGCCTTGATTGCCACTGGATCATGGGCAATTGGTGTTGCCTTAACTTCTGAGTCTGAGGAAGATGAAGTGCTGGAACCGGAACTAGAGCTGCTCTGCCGCTTGACAACCGTCTTCACGAACTTGGGCTTTTCAATGTCAAGGCTGGCCTTGATTGCCACCGGGTCGTGAGCGATGGGGGCTGCCTCAACTTCTGATGCTGAGGAAGAAGAAGAGCTGGAGCTAGAAGAAGACGCCCCTTTGCGTTTGGCCTGCTCCATAGTACCCGATTTGATGCGCTTTACGACTCCCGCCGCTGTAGGAACGTTGACGGCCTCAATAGAGACTTCGACATTCGGCTTTTTCCTCTCCTCGTCAGAAGTGCTGCTGCTGCTGCTACTGCTTGACTTTTTCCCGACTCCAAGTCTGTCCTTCAGCGGCCGCTTCTTCCTCTTGCCTTCGTCCGACGACGCCGACTCCTTGTCCGTCTGCTTCTTCATTCTCTGCGGCGACGCGCCCTTCAGTCGATGCTGCAGTCGCTTCACCGTCTTCGGCGACCTCTTCCCCTCGTCCAGACTGAAGGCGGAACTGACGGACGAGCTGCTGTCCCTCCTGCTCATGCTGCCGTACAGACTCGACTTCTTCCTCCGCTGCTCGTCGCTCGACGAGCTCACGCTGATGCCCTGCTGGGAGCGGTTGCGGTTCCAGCCAACGTTCTTCTTAATTTTCTCCACCAGCGACGGAGACCGACTGCCGAGCGAAGGGCGGGGCGTCACGACCACCTCCACCTTGGCGCTCTCGTCGGACGAGGAGAACTTTATGCCCCGGTCCTCCGTGACCGGGGCCATGTTGTGCGCCCTGTCGCTGTTACCACTACTGCTAGACGAAGAAGAGGAGCTGCTGGTGCTCGATTTCCTCTCGAGGACGGCAGCGGCAGCAACGGGGGTCTTTTGCTGAATGTCCTTTTCGCTTTCGCTGCCGCTCGTAGAGGAGCTAGAACTGCTGCAGCTTGAAACAAGCTTTTTCTTAACGGCCTGCACCAGCAACGGCGTCTCCATACCGACCTCGGGAGATCTTGACACGTGCACCACCTGCTCTTCTCCAATAGACGTCAGACTCCCGCTGCTGGTGTCGCTAGAGCTGCTCGAGCTGGACGAGTCCCGCCTGAGGGTGATCTTGCGCACCAGTTCCGGCGCCTGCATTTCGCTCTGCTCCAGAGGAGACGAAGCGACCGGCTGGACGACAATGTGGATGGGTGCATTCTCCGTCTCGCTGCTGCTGCTCGAAGAGTCAGCCCTTGTCAAATCGGCGACTGGTTTGGCTGCCTTCAAAAGTTCCACCCTGTCCGAGGCAGACGAGCTAGAGCTGCTGGTCGACATACGCCTCTCCACTGCCTGCTGGATGACTGGGAGCTCGATCTTGGATTCCAGCGACGAGACCGGGGCCACCTGGATCCGCTGGGGAACAACTTGCTCCATGGGAATTACCTCTGCGTCGCTACTGCTTCCACTGCTACTGCTTGATGACGAAGACGAGGAAGAGGAGCTTTCTCTTCTCTGGAGAAGAGACGCTGGTTGTTGGACATGTGGCTTCTCGCCTTGCGAACTGCTGCTGCTGCTGGTCGAGTCCCGTCTCTTCAAAACTTTCTCCGTGATTAGCTTCGGCTTCTGGATATCAAAGTGGACGTTGGCTGCGTAGTTTGAAGGAGTGGTCACGACCACGGCTTGGGGAATGTCTGGCTCGTCGCTCTTGTCCACCTTCTTGAATGACTCTTCGGAGCTGCTGGAATCCATGCGCACGAAAGTGGTCTCGGGCTTGCTTACACCATCGTTGTCGAAGGAGGAAGAACTGCTGCTGCTACTGCTGCTGCTAGAACTACTGCTTGTCGACATCCTCCGCAACTCAACAACGCCGGCGTCGGCCACCTTGTTCAGTTGGCCAATAATGGATATTCTCCTCGGTGGAGTGGACGATGCGGCTGCCGGCTGCACCTCGTAAGTAGCCGACGACGTCGAGCTGTCCGTGGAGTTGCTCGATGAACTGGACCTCCGCCTGGCTGCAGCGGCCTCCGCCAGTTTCCTCGCGGCCTCCTCGTACGGCGGGGGCTGCCTCGCCACGACGGCGACACCGTCGTCGTCAACATCTTTGAAGTCGCTGTCGTTGGGCGTATCTGAGGAGTAGGAGGAGCGGCGTCTCTGGTACTTGGGCATCACTTCGGCGACTGTTGGCGGTGCAGGTGGCTTCTCCGGCTCGGGCTCCACGCGGCCTTCGACATCCTTTGAGTCGTCGCTGCTGCTTGATGACGACGACGACGACGAAGTCAGAGAGCGCTTGATCATCTTGCCCAACTTGCCCATAAGGGACGGGCCCTTCTCTTTCTGTCCTTCCTCCGACGATGTGGACGACTTGCCCTCCACGACAGCGTGCTGTTGCTGCCGATCTGTCTCCACGGGCCTGGTGTCGACGACCGGCACCATCGGCTTGATGTCGTAAGCAGAGGAAGCCGAAGAGGACGAGGAACTGCTCGTCGATCCCTGTCGGCCGGGGAGGAAGGACGGCCGGCGATCAGGGACATCCTTCTTCCCTTGCACAGGAGTGGATGCGTTCGACGACGAGGTGGACTTTCCGTCGATGACATTGCTAACCGCCGCCTCCATGGCCACCATCTTCATTGGCTTCGCGGCCTCCGACGAATCTGACGAGGAGGTCGACACCGAGCGAGCCACGACGGGAATGTCCCGCTCCGTTGACGTGGACGACGACGTAGAACTTACCGTGTCCTGTCGAGTGAGCTGCTTCAATCTAGCCAAAGTCCTATAGATGGTAGGTAATATTTCGTTAGAAGCCATATACATAACGTACTGAAATCTTACTTATGGCCTCCTTGAGGGGACGCGGCCTTCTTTTCCAAGTCCAGAGGTGACAGCACCAGCTCTCCCTTGCCCGAATTCGATGAAGAAGAAGACGAGGACGAGGAAGAGGAAGATGTGGACATTCTTCTCCCCTCTTCGCCGCTGCTGTCCTCCTTCAGTGCCTTCATCAGACTTCCCTTGAGCTGCTCCACCCGTTGTGTCGGGTCCTCGCCGCCGAGGTAAGCCGACTCCTTATGGTAGGTCTCGGGAGCCTCCTCGATGGACCGCCTCACTTGTAACACCTCGAGCGGGCGCTCCTGGCTCTTCTCATGGTTGATCCGGCTGAAAGACGATTTTGCTTTCTTTTCCATTTCTGCCGTAATGTGTGTTTATCCTCACTTCATAATCCTTTCCGGCAGAGGCGAATCTTTCATAGAGCCGCCCGAGTCAGAGGACGCCGAGGACGAGGTGGAGTCCGACCTCCTGCTGATGTGCCTGGCGGGAGGCGGCGGCGGCGGCGGCGCGGCAGACTTCTTGCTCGACTTCTTCCTCGCCTGCACCTCCGGCCGCGGCACGTTGACGTAGGTGTGCTTCTGCTTCTTCCGCTTCTGCTCCTCGTCCGACGAAGAGGAGGAGCTGGAGCTGGAGCTGGAGCTGGACGAGTCGGACCTCGACCTGCTTCCCTCCTTGATGGTGTCGTAGACGTTCTCGTTGTTGGGCGGCGGTGGCGGGGCGCTCGGACGCTGGTGCGGAAGGTCGTACTCGACCGCGTCGTGGAAGTCGCGGGAGGTGACGCTGATGCCGCGCATCTTCTCGCGTGCAAGGTCGGGCTGTGAAAACGTCCATGTGTAAAAACATCTGTTTGGGAATTGCACAAAAGGCGGCTACTATATGCGAATTTAGCAAGCGCATCAAGAATTTTTCCGCTGTGTTTGTTATCAGCCTAACTTTTGCGGCGGAAAAGAAACGAAAGCAGCCAGCTCCGAATTTCGAGCTGCCTCGCTGTTACGCATATCTCCCTTATCTTTCATCGAACACGATCGATTGAAAAGGTCAGTTTATATGACTCGGTCGGTCTAACTGGCCGCGGCCGGTGCGTAATAATTAGATTACTCACCTGAGAGAACTGATCGACATCGTTGTAGATTGTAGAGATTGAGCTGCTACGGACAGACGTAAAGTCCTGCAGGGGGATAAGAAAGCGATAAAGGCGCCATTTAATGAGGACAAGGATATAGGGGCAAACACTTGGACTTTAACTGACCTTCTCCTCCGGCTCCCTGCTCAGGTCCCACCGGCCGCCGGCCTTCCTCAGCTCCTCGAGACTCGTCGAGTGCGCGGAGACGAAGCTGCCCCTTGGCCCTGCGGCGGCCGCCGCCCTCTGCTGACGGTCGCGCACGTCCTCCCGCCGGATCTGATAGTCGGGCCGGTCTCCTCCCGCGCCGATCTGGCCCCTCTGGTACTCGTTGTCAACGTCGCCGAGGTCGGCGGCCACAGCGGCCTCGAGGTCGAGCGTTTGGGGTCGAGCATGATGCTGGGGATGCCGTTGCTGCCGCTCCTGAGACGGCCTCTGTTGTCGATGGTCTTGGCGAGGGGTGGAAGGCTTTTTCTAAAATGGATAGAACTACGTACAGATTTCTCCTTTATTTACGTAGATCAACGAGGTCCTCCTCCTCACCGATTTCAGGAACAGCCACCCGAGTAGTACCAAGAGCACGGCTGTGACGACGGCCGCGTAGACTGAGACTCCGATGAAGGCCGCCTCGCAGGCCCCCGGATCCAGCGCCATGACGACAGGCGGCCTTTAATTCGGAGGCCGCGCCCCGACCAATGGATCCCTTTTACAATTTTCTTCACGATGCCGTCACCTTTAGCTAACTTACGCACAACTCGCATTGATTGATTAGGAATGAGGGCGGCGGATCTACTGAGGCAGGCAGGCGGAGGATTGTCGACGTCGTCGTTTTGGCCTTCCTTATCTCCGGTAATGGCGACGAGATCGGTCTACAGGGCTGCAGTGCAGACGGCGCCGCCGACATAACGCGGCTCGAAAAAAAAAGATAAGCGCTCGCTGCTGAACCGGCGAGGCATGCAATAAAAAAATGTTTGAATCGCAGGCTGGCTTGCGCAAATAGAACGCAGCTACTTGAAAAATGTCATCGGGTCGTGAATCGACGCCAGCGCGTAGACAGTACGTAGGGAGCAGGCAGACGATGCTCGATCGGTCATTGAGCACCTTGTTGGTTAGCGTCATACACTTTGTAACGCATGTATCTAGTCTTGGGGAAATACCGATCATATTATAATAACTGTTCGTAAAAGTGGTGAACTGGACGGTTGATATCAGAAATGAGATCGGAGTAATCAGAGATAAAAACAAGACGACGCACAAGCACTCTTAATCGCTCATTCTTGATTGATGAGTCTTGACATAAATCCCAGATCGAACCGATGACTACATGTACTATACGTAACCCTTGCCCCAGCCTAGCCTCTAATCTTCGACCCCTAATAACTGAGATATTGCGCATCAAATAAGGTTCGTGTACGAATTGGAAATACTTTATTTATTCTGTTCCGATACATGCAATGTCAGAGAGGTATACGTTCATATGCGACTAATGTGAGATACGCTTCATTTTGAGATTGCATGCTTGCAATTATGACCCAAAAGCAAGCAAATAAGTTTTATACTCTCGCTTCGGCAATTCGCATTACTTCTTTCTTCCTCAAATGTCGTACGTACACTTATACTCCTACTCCTCTCCCGCGTCGTCGGCGCCGTCGTCACCGGCTTGCTTCGGAGCTGCGGCCCTCGCCGGGACCATGTTGCTCGCTGCCGCCGCCATGCCGCCGTTGTAGCCCCCACCGTACCCGCCGCCCCACATCAGGTTCTGGTTGGGGTTGTTCTGCGAAACGTAGCTCCATCCGCCGAGGCTGACGTTGCTGATGCGCCTGCCGCCCATGTTCCTCCCGCAGACCATGGTGTTGCCGACGACCTGCGCGTTGCCTCTGAGGCCACAGCTCGGCCTCAGGTTGCAGCCGGACCGGCACGAAGCCTGGCAGCCGTACCCCCAGGGCTGCGCCGTCCTGCAGTTCGGCCGGCACTTGTTGAAGCAGCCCGTCTGGCCGGGAAGGGGCGTGTACGACTTGCGCCAAGTGGGCGCGCCAGCAACCCAGCCGGAACCGGGAGCGGCGCCCGTTGTCACGGTGGCGGAGGAGGTGTCGACAGCCTTGGCCTCGCCCGCCGTGGTGGTGACTGCGGCGGCTGCGGCAGGTGCGGCGCCGGACCAGCTGTTGGCAGCGTACCACCCCCCACCGTTGTTCCAGTTGGCGTTCCAGGCCTGGTTGGTCCACGCAGGCGTGTAGCTGGGCGCGCTCCAGGTCACCTGCGCCTGCTGCTGGGCGGGCTGGGCCTGCGTCTGGTCCCAGCCGGTCACCTCCTGGACGCCGGACGACGCGTAAGGCACCGACCCGAAGCTGTTCTGCTGCGCCACCGCCCACTCGCCGTTCGCCGTCGACTGTAGGTCGACGGAGCCGGGCTGGGAGGAGGAGGAGGCAGAGGTGGTCACCGCGCCGCCGCCACTGCTGTACTGCCACGGGTTGCCGCTGTACACCACCTGCCGGTTGCTCCTGAACCTCGTCTGCTGCGGCTGAGAGCTGTACGTCGTCGTCATGGTCCTCGTGGAGTATCCGCCGTTGGCCGGCTGCGTCTGCCACTGGTTCAGGCTCGCGGGCAGGGTGCTGAAGCCGGTCTGCGCTCCGGGCGCGTAACCGAAGATGTAGGGGCCCTGCTGCTGGTAGTACCTGCCACCGCCGCCGCCCCTCCAGTAGGGCATCGGGTACGGAAGTGTGACCGCGGGCCCGGGTCGTCGGGTCGGAGCACCGGACGGGTCAGTCTTGTCGTCAGTCTCATCGGTTTGCGGGGTAGGAGAGCCTGAAAGTTGCGTAGAATCATTGTAGTGTGTTCAACCCACCTTGTCAATACTCAATTACCATTGACTCTGGAGAGTACTAGAGCCGCGAAGAGCAGGCTTGAGATCACCGCCAGAGACTTCATTTTGATGGAGGGCACTTTATTAATTACGTGTTATACAGTTTTACGACGCTTGTCTGTTTCTCGGCCGACGCGAGGCGCTCGACTGGAATCCGACGTGAATGGGCAGTTTGTTTAAATATGGCTATTTTTGAGCGCGCACATCCGTCCGCCCCCAGCTCGCCTGGCCGATCGAGCGATCTGCCGGAAGAGCATCTCAGATAGCCCCGCTTTCCTGGAAAGTGTAGCGCGCGCGCGTACGTCGACGTCGCGTCGGTGCGCACGCACGTCCAGGTGTAGAAATGTTGTTGCCGCGCCCCATTCCATCGAAGCGTTCCGCCTGTCGATAAATCTTCCTTTGGGTGAAAAATCGACGCCGCGAGAGGTATGTGTACGTTACACGCACCC
>JAAUYK010052822.1_pt1 | contig 10990 bp, 4 predicted proteins | sample 7278021 | NCBI WGS metagenome assembly JAAUYK01 (sample SAMN14350223, study PRJNA611818) | marine sediment metagenome | isolation source: surface marine sediment (1.8m) | place: French Polynesia: Moorea | collected 2018-08
CTAGTGTCACCGGGCATCTGCAGTGTTGCAGGCCAGTCGGGTAGTGAGCCCTTAATCGGGCAAAGCAGCACTATCGCGCTCAGCGATACGGAACGGAAATGGGTTCTGAGGCATCCGGTCATACGCCTTGGCGTCGATCCAGCCTGGCCGCCATTGGATTTTGTCGACCGCCAGGGGGTTCATCGTGGTATAGCGGCGGATTTTCTACAGCTACTGGCACAGCGTATCGGCGTTTCAGTGGAGGTAGTGCCGAATATAAGCTGGAATCAGGCGCTGGAGGGAGCCCGCGCTCGTACCCTCGACATGGTCTCTCTCAGTCATGCGACGCCCAGACGCCTGGAATTCCTGGCCTACACAGACGTGGTCACGTCGGTTCCATGGTTTATTGTCACGCAAGAAGATTTTGGAGCGATTGATGGATTAAACGATTTGGCGGGACTGGAGGTCGCGCTGGTCAAGGGGTATGCAATCGAGGAAGTAGTCCGCTCCGACTATCCGGACATAAAAATCAGGCAGGTGGCAACTCCCCTCGATGGCCTGCGTTCGGTTGCCTCCGGTCAGGTCGAGGCGATGGTGGAGAGCTTGGCCGTTGCCAGCTACGTGATCTCGGAAAACAATCTTGCCAATCTCAGGATTGCGGCTGACTCCGGCCTGGACGTCATGAAACTGGGGTTTGGTGTTCGCTCGGACTGGCCGCAATTGGTCGAGCTACTAAACCGTGCGATACGCAGCCTCTCAAGGGAGGAAGTTCGTGCGATCCACACCCGCTGGGCATCGCTCGCAGCGCCAGTAGCGGATGATGCGGCCCCGATTGGGCATAGTATCTGGTGGTTGATCGCAGCCGGGCTGATCGTCCTGGTGTTGCTGATACCGGTTATTCTGCAACGTCTCAGTGATCGCCGGCAGGTCGACTGGTTCAGCTCTGCTGCGGTTCGACGGATCGGTTCGGTTGCGGTGACGCTGTTCCTGGTCTCAGTGATGGTGTTGGCCTGGTACTCGCTGGAAGGCGTGCAGGATCGTCTCAGGCAGAACATCGGCAACCAGTTGTCGATCATCAACAACTCGGTGCATCAGGCGCTGCGGACCTGGTTTGCAGGTCGATCCGAGCGGGTGGTCGATCTTTCGCATGAGCCTCAGCTACTGGAGGTGGCGAGTGCTCTACTAAGCGTGCCCCGTAATCCGCAGGCGTTGCGCGCCGATTCCGAGACGGCGCGACTGCGGACGCTGCTGGCCCCTCGCTTGGATCGCATGAACGCAACGGGCGTATGTATCATCGCCCCTGACCGCCTCTGCATCGGCTCGATGCAGGATGCGGATCTGGGAACTGCGAACTTCATTTCACAGCAGCGTCCGGACCTGCTGGACCGTGTCTTTGCGGGTGAGACTGTATTCATACCACCGATCTTTTCGGCCGGTGCGCTGCCCGATCGCGAAGGTCTAATAGCTGCGCGAGCGTCCACCATGTCTTTCGCGGCGCCGCTGCAAGATGCGAACGGTGATGTCATCGCTGTGCTTACGCTGCGTTTCGATCCCACGCATGAGCTTACCCGTATAACCAAGGAGGGGCGTCCGGGCGAGAGCGGCGAGACGTATGCGCTTGACCAGAATGGCAGGTTGCTTACCGAATCCCGATTCGAGGCGTCGTTGATCGGCGCCGGCATTGCCACAGATCTCGGCACCCGTAACGGGGGTGTGCGGGGTTTTCGCATCGCTGATCCGGGTGGCGATCTTCTTTCGGATTATGCACCCGAGACCGCCCGCGCCAAGTGGCCGCTTACCCTGATGGCCAGCGACGTGACCCGCAAGCGTTCCGGGATGAATCTGCAAGGCTATCGGGATTATCGTGGTGTCACTGTGGTCGGCTCATGGCTATGGTCGGATGAACTGGGAATCGGTTTGGCCACCGAGATTGACTTGGAAGAGGCACTCGCGCCCTACCTGGCGCTTCGTTATCTGGTGGTCGGTGTTCTCGGAATCACAGTTTTGCTGGCAATTGGTCTGACCGGCTTCAGTGTCTGGTTCGGTGACCGTGCCAAGGTGCGCCTGGAACGCCTGGTTGGGGACCGCACGCGCGAACTGAATAAACTGGCGCGAGCCGTGGAACAGAGTCCACTGGGCGTGATGATCACGGACGTGCGAGGCGCCATCGAGCACGTCAATCCCACTTTCGTCGGCATGACCGGATACGAGCTCGATGAGGTCATCGGGAAGAACCCGCGCGTCCTCCGCAGTGGTGAAACCGCGCCATCGAAGTACGCCGAGCTCTGGCAGACCATCCTCAAGGGCGAGGTCTGGAGAGGTGAACTGCACAACCGCAAGAAAAACGGAGAGCTTTATTGGGCCGCCGCCTCGGTTGCGCCGGTAACCGACAGCGAGGGTGAGGTGACTAACTTCGTTTACATGGCCGAGGATGTCACGGCAGAGAAGCTTGCCGAGGCCGAGTTGAAGGCCAGTGTCGAACGTTTCCAGGTTCTGTTCGAAGCATCGGTCGACCCTTACCTGATCCTGGATGGTGACCGATTCACGGCATGCAACGAGGCGGCAGTGGACCTACTGCGTTACAGTAACAAGGAGGAGCTACTGGTCAGTCATCCGGGTAATCTTTCTCCGGAATTTCAGCCGGACGGCGAGTCCTCGAAGGACAAGGCCAAGGCGATGATCGAGACGGCCTACGCCCGAGGCAATCACCGTTTCGACTGGGTCCACCGCAAGAAAGACGGCGTGGATTTTCCGGTGGAGGTCACGCTCACGCCGATCGAGTTGGAGGGTAAACGAGTTCTGCTGGTCGTTTGGCACGATCTGACCGAGCGCGAGCAAGCCGAAAAGGAGATCGCGACGAGAGAGCAGCAGTTCAGGATCCTAGTGGAGACCATACCGGGCACGGTCTACCAATGCCGGATGGACAAGGACTGGACCATGCTCTTCATCAGCGACGAGGTGGAGCGCGTGTCTGGCTACCCGGCGTCCGACTTTATTCATAACCGGGTGCGGACCTTCGCCAGCATCATATATCCCGACGACGAGCGGCATGTCGAGGAGGTTGTCGCCGCGGCCATCACGAATCGCCGGCCCTACACGATCGAATATCGAATCGTGGATGCCGGTGGCATGATTCATTCGGTCCACGAGCAGGGACAGGCGATCTTTGGCAGTGATGATGTGCCCGAGAGCCTGGTCGGGACGGTGATTGACATCAGCGACCGTAAGGCCGCGGAGCAGAAGCTGCGTGACAGTGAGCGCAGGATCAGCGAACAGCTGACGTACCAGTCGGCTCTTCTCGAGAATGCCGCGGACGGCATCGTTGTGATCGACGAACAGGGCGTTGTGCAGACCTTCAGTCCCGCCGCCGAGCGAATCTTCGGCTACAGCGCTTCCGAGGTGTTGGGGCACAACTTCAAGATGCTCTCGCCGGAGCCCATCCGCCGTAAACAGGACAGTGATCTACGCCGGTACCTGGAAGATGGCGAGGCCCGTACCGTCGGTAGCAACCGGGAAGTCGAAGGCCAGCGCAAGGATGGTCGAACATTTCCGATGGATTTGGCCGTCGGTGAGATCAAGTTAGGCACCGACCGGTTGTTCGTCGCCATCATTCGTGACATCACTGATCGCAAGAATGCTGAAGAAGACTTGCGGCAAGCAAAGGAGTCTGCCGAAGAGGCAACGCGCGCCAAGAGCGACTTCCTGGCCAATATGAGCCACGAGATCCGCACGCCCATGAATGCCATCATCGGCCTCAGCCACCTGGCGCTGGGCACCGAACTGGACCGCAAGCAGCGCGACTACCTGAACAAGGTGCACAGTTCGGCGAATAACCTGCTTGGCATCATCAACGACATCCTGGACTTCTCCAAGATCGAGGCCGGCAAGCTGGACATGGAGTCCGTGGACTTCGATCTGGCCGAGGTGCTGGACAATCTCGGCAACGTGATCAGCGTGAAATCAGCCGAGAAGGGGCTGGAACTGATCGTTGACCTCGACCCGGAGGTACCGCTTGGGCTCAATGGTGACCCACTGCGGCTGAATCAGATCCTGGTCAACCTGGCCAATAACGCCATCAAGTTCACCGAGGCGGGCGAGATCACCATCTCGGCCGCGCTGGTCGAGCGCGGCGAAGCAGGGTTGATGCTGCGCTTCGCGGTGAAGGACACCGGCATCGGCATGACCCCGGAGGAGCAGGGGCGGCTGTTCCATGCCTTCTCACAGGCTGATACTTCTACGACGCGCAAGTTCGGCGGCACCGGCCTGGGGCTCTCCATCAGCAAACGGCTTGCCGAGATGATGGGCGGGACGATCGGCGTCGAATCGGAGTATGGAAAGGGCTCGACGTTCTGGTTTACAGCACGGTTCGGTCTCGGCGCCAGGCCCGAGGCGCGGGTGCAGCGGGCTCTGCCGGAGGCGTTGCAGGATCTGCGCGTGCTCGTGGTGGACGATCATCCCACCGCTCGGACCATTCTGGCACGCTACCTCGAATCCTTCGGCTTCAGTACCGGAGAGGTCGCCTCCGGCGCCGAGGCCCTCGACGAGTTGGAGCGGGCCGAGCTTCCTTACCATCTGGTGCTCATCGATTGGCATATGCCCGGCATGGACGGCATCGAAACTACCCGACGCATACGCGCAAGCCGCCGAATCGCTCCACACCCGAGCATCATCATGGTCTCGGCCTACGGGCGGGAGGAACTGGTCGAGCGAGCGGAGGCAGAAGGCGTCAAGACATTCCTGGTAAAGCCGGTCAGCCCCTCGAGTCTGTTCGATGCGATCCTCGACGCAACGGGCCACGGCGTCGAACAGGCTTCGGAGGCGGGCGGTACCGTGCCTACTCAGGTTCACTTACGCGGGGCGAGCGTTCTGCTGGTGGAGGACAACGAAATCAATCAGCAAGTGGCCGAGGAGATACTTGGCCAGGCGGGGCTCCAGGTCACCGCTGCAAATCATGGCAGAGAAGGGGTGGAGGCGCTAGCGGCGCGGCCTGAGGCATTCGACGTCGTACTCATGGACATCCAGATGCCGGTCATGGACGGCTATGCCGCCGCGCAGGAGATCCGCAAGGACCCGCGTTTTGAGGCGTTGCCCATCATCGCCATGACCGCCAACGCCATGGCCGGAGATCGGGAGAAAGCACTGGCCGCTGGCATGAACGATCACGTGTCCAAGCCCATTGACGTCAAGCAATTGTTCGAGGTCCTCGGGAAATGGGCGTCAGCGAGCGCCTCGCGGGAGGAGGCACCCTCAGTCGAGACGGAGGAAACCACAAACGAGAGCACGGACGAATTAAATGAACTCGTGGGATTTGACGTAGAAAAGGGCCTGACCCGGCTGGCCGGTAATCGCAAGCTCTACGTGAAGCTGCTACGGGATTTCGCCAGGAACCATGCAGGGGATGCCGAGCTTATTCAAAGTGTCTTGAAAAGAGGCGATGTGGGGGAAGCACGTATGCGGGCGCACACTCTAAAAGGGATCGCGGGGAATCTCGCCGCACAGGAGGTGTACGAAGCATCGGCGGAGATGGAAGCCAGGCTAACGCAGGACGACGATCAATGCCGAACCTGCCCAAACACCGCGAATCTATTCTCGTCGCTTGACGAGGCATTAGGCAGGGCTGTAGAAGCGCTCCGGGTCCTTGATAGCGATACAGATCAAAACGGGGCCTATGTTGCAAAAACCGTCGGACATGAGCCAAAAGCGCTGACGCCGGATCGTGCACTAGAGGTGAGCGCGATGATCCGAGACGCGATCGACATAGGTGATATCAGCCAGGTTGAAGAAGTCGTAGAACTCTTACCGCCGGACTCAGCTCACCGGAAAAAGCTCTCTGAAACACTGGACAATTTCGATTTTCAGGGGATGGAAGATGTGGCGACAGAGCTTGAGGAAATGAACCGTTAAGAAAAGAGATTTTCTCTGAAGAATCCAGGAATGGACTTTGCAGGGGTTCCTTGTTCCGACAGGCGTTTACTGCTACGCCGCATTGCAGCGACTGGGTCTCTGTTTGTCTACGTGGGCAACTGCACAGGCAGAGCAACCGTGGCACAACAGGCTGTCGTGACGAGCAAGGGCGGAAGGGGGCCTTGGATGTTCCGTTTCGCATCTTGAGCGTACGACACTCCAGGTTGGTGGGGTGTAACACAATGATACAGGGGACATTCTAGGTGGTGTGCAAGCTAGAGAAGATGGCTGAGAAGGGCGAATTCAGCAATGGCGGAAACGCTTTTGCGAATCCGGAGGAGGAAACCAAGAGCCTGACGACAGGGCTGCTGGACAATCTTCGAGAGGAGCGAGGCTCAGGCGACATGCAGCCACGCGCCCTTTCACCGAGCGCCAGACACCCCATTCGCGTTCTTACCGCAGACGACCAGGAAATCGTGCTAAATGGCATTCGCTTGATCCTGCAGAATGTTGATGATACCGAGATGGTCGGCGAGGGGTCGTGCGGTGCGCACACTGTCCGTCTGTGCGACAAACCCAAGCTTGATGTCATGCTTATGGGCTTGGGCATGCTGAACATGGACAGTGTCGCGACCAAGAGAAGCATCAGAAGACGGTGTCCTGACACAAAGGTACTCGTTGTTACCCTATACGACAGCATCGAATTCGTAAAAGAGGACATGCAGGCAGGTGCGGTCGGTGACGTCAAGAAATACACATCCAGGGACGAGCTTGCCAGTGCCATCCGTGCGGCACTGGAAGGTAGGACCGCCCTCTCCCTCGAAGCAGCGAAGAACCTGGTCGCAAAATCTACCACACCGACCACGGTCATCAGTGATGACCTGACCGACAGCGAACGCCACGTCCTGGGCCTGCTTGCCAAGGGGATGCGAAACAAAGAGATTGCAGAACAAATCAATAAGAGCCCGTACACGGTGCGCCATTACGTCAGCGAATTGACTGCCAAGCTTGGCGCTTCAAATCGTACCGAAGCGGCGGTGATCGCCGTCAAGCAAGGGCTGATCGAATGACAATCCGACTTAGGTCTTTGTTCTTAGGCTGGATGTTACACGGTCTCCTGGAGAACGATCCGGCATGCTGTGGCCGGCTATGCCTGGCCTCTTGACGATTCCTGCGGGCTTCGGTGAGGCAATTGCGCCCTTTCGCTACTAGCCGAAAGGGCATTTGATTGAAGAAAACAAATCGTAAACCTTAAGGAGGTAAATTCGATGGCACAAGACACGGCACAACAAGCTACGGAACAGGTTGAGGCGGTGGTGCCGGGGTGGCGCTTCCGCATCGGCGTGGCCTTCTTCGTTCTGGCAATCATATCCCCTGTCGGCGTGCCGCTCGTGGCACTCACCGATCTTTCGACCACCATGAAGGCCACACTCTCCGGGCTGTTTCTGGCGGGTCTCCCCGAGGTCTTCACCGTGGCAGCGGTCGCATTTCTGGGTAAATCAGGTTTCAACTACCTCAAAGGCAAACTATTCGCCCGTCTCAAACGTTACGGGCCACCACGCGAGGTCAGTATAATCCGGTATAGGGTCGGCATCGTCATGCTGCTCATCCCGATTCTATTCGCCTATTTGATCGCCTATGCACCACAGTACATCCCCGGCTATGGGGAGCACAGTTTATACATTAATCTCGGTATCGACTTTATTCTTATCGCGAGCTTTTTTGTGCTAGGCGGTGATTTCTGGGACAAGGTTCGTTCTCTATTTCAACATGGAGCGAAGGCACAGTTTCCTGCGCCCTAGCCGAGAGAGCTTCGAAAGACTTATTGCGGACTCCCCGGCGGCACAGATGAAGACAGATGTGAGCCACAGGTGGGGAGAGTTCGACGAGGTTACGCTTGGTTGTTCGGACCGTAGAGTTATTGTAAAGCGCGTAGTTTCTGTGCGCGCCCTTCAGGGCGTTTCCTCTCCCCCGCCGGGGGGATCACTTGAAAGGCGGTTTTCGTAGATGGAGAAATTTTTTGCGTGAAACCAGAGGTTGCCGATCAGAGCCCACAAATGGGCCAAGGCGCAAGAAGCGTCCCGCAGGGGAAGGCGAGCACCCTTGCGTGTGAGGCAGTGCCTTGGCCCATTTGTGGGGATTTGCTACGGGAACATAGCAGGTTCTCCCGTCGGAAGAAGCTCAGGATGCAGGGAAGAAGCCGAATAGATTTCGCCTTATTCGACGCCCTAACCCCAGCCTGCGGTTGGTGCTTCCGGTTACGGTTTAGAGCCCAAACGATGCGGTTGGTAGGCTCACCGCATCCTACATAGGAGTGGATAGGAAATGATCTTGAATGTCGAAATATTCCTCACGTTTACGCTGGCGATCGCCTTTCTTTTCGTCGGCAAGATTCTGACCATGCGGTCGCCGATGCTGCGGGAGTACAGCATCCCCGAGCCCGTCACCGGAGGCATTATCTGCGCCGTTGGCGTTGCGATCGTCTATTACGTCGCGGATATCAAGATCCTCTTCGACCTTAGCGACCGCGACGAACTCCTGCTTTATTTCTTCGCTGCCGTCGGGCTTCGGGCGGATCTGAGGACCTTGATCGCTGGCGGTAAACCCCTGGCTATTCTGCTGCTGGCCGCGAGCGTCTTCATCGTTCTGCAGAACATCACCGGCGTGTCCGTAGCCACCCTGTTTGGAATGGAGCCCCTGGTCGGCGTGATCGGCGGATCGGTCTCCCTGGTAGGGGGTGTCGGCACCACCGTCGCCTGGGCGCCCATTTTTAAGGAGGAGTTCGGCATCACCAATGCCAACGAGATCGGCATCGCCTGTAACACCCTGGGTTTGATCCTCGCCTGTCTGATGGGAGGCCCAATAGCGAAATATCTGATATCCCGCCACAAGCTTACCACCGGCAGTCACGAAACCCTGGACGTCGGTGTCGCCCACGACAAGCAGGAAAAGACCGAGATCGACTACCTCGCCGTCCTCTACGCCTGGTTGTGGCTGAACCTGACGTTGATCATGGGCTATTTCATCAACATCGGCATCCAGCAGACCGGACTGCAGATGCCCGAATTCGTAAGCTGCCTGATTGCAGGAATCATCATCAACAACACCATCTTCAACTGGTTCCCGAGGATAATATGGCCCGGGAGCGACAGGGGGTTGGCACTGCTTTCCGACCTTTGTCTCGGCATGTTCCTGACCATGGCGCTCATGAGCATGCAGTTCTGGGCCCTGGCGGGTGTCCTCGGCTTCGTGCTGGTCCTGATGCTGGCCCAGGCCCTGCTTTCGCTGTTCTACACCCTGTTCGTGGTTTTCCGATTCATGGGCAAGGACTACGAGGCGGCGGTGATGTCCGCAGGATTCGGCGGAATTACCCTCGGTTCGACCGCGACGGCCGTCGCCAACATGACGGCCGTGACCCAGCAGTACGGCGCAGCACACCGCGCCATGATCGTGGTGCCCCTGGTATGCGGCTTTTTTATCGATATCGTCAATGCGTTGATCATTAACCTATTCGTTTCTCTATGATGCGTGTACGAATTGGCCTTGGAATCCGGGTCCAAGCCTTCATCCTGAGCGCCGGCTTTTGCCGGTGGAGTAGCCGTAAGCAAAATCACGACCATCGGGATGGCCGTCTAGACGCCCTTCGCGCTCAATTGGTTAATGTCGCGCACCCGCTAACTGAGCGCGAACGGAAGCGCAAAGGTAGTCCGAGGCACGTTCCTGATTTTCCTCGAATCGATCAGCGAAATGCAGAGCTTGGGAAAGCCCCGGCCCGGATACGCGGTTCGCTGTGTCATATTCTTTGGGTAAAGACTGGTCTGCACAGCCGGCGTGTGCTGTCGTTTCGCTTCGAAAAACGGAGCGCGCCACAAGCCGAGAATGTCCCGTGTCTGGCACTTGTACCCTGCATTCTCGTACTCAGGACATGACTTGATGGGCAACGACGACAAGACAAAAAAACCGGCTCGATCCAACCTTTCCAGGCATATCCTGATCGGGTTGATTCTCGGTGTGTGCAACGGCCTTTTCTTCGGCGAATACGCGGGCAGCCTGGCCATCATCGGTCAGGGTTTCGCGGCGCTGCTGCAGATGTCGATCCTGCCCTACATGATGGTGTCTCTGATCGGGGGCATCGGCCGGCTCAGCTACGAGAAGGCGGGCAATCTTGCGCTGACCGGGGGCGCCGTGCTGATCCTATCCTGGTTGCTGGCTTACCTTATGGTTTTTGTTCTCCCACTGGCCTTCCCCGAGAGCCTGGGGGGGTCCTTCTACAGCCCCAGCCTGGTGCAGACGGCGGACGTGGATTTCATCGATCTCTACATCCCGAAGAATCCCATCAGCTCCATGGCCAGGACCGTGGTGCCCGCGGTGGCGGTTTTCAGCGTCCTCATGGGGATCGCCCTGATCGGTGTGAAGAACAAGAAGCCGCTGCTGGACCTGATGGATTCCATGGGCGAGACCCTGCAGCGGGTTGCCATGATGATCGTTCAGCTCACGCCCATCGGCGTGTTTGCCATCGCGGCCAATGCCGCCGGCACCATGACTATCGAAGAGTTCGGACGCCTCCAGACCTATATCCTGACCTTCATCATGGCGACCCTGGTGCTGACCTTCTGGATTCTGCCCGGCTTCGTGGCGGCGGTTACCCCCTTTAGCTACCGGGATGTCATGCGTTCGGCCCGGGACGCCCTGGTCACCGGGTTCGTCACCGGCAACCTGTTCATCGTGCTGCCCATGCTGGTGGAGAACGGCAAGAAACTCTTCGAGGAACGCCGACTGGCCAGCCAGGATTCGGAGAGCTACGTGGAGGTGCTGGTGCCCACCTCGTTCAACTTCCCCAACATCGGCAAGCTGCTGACCCTGGTGTTCGTCCTGTTTGCGGGCTGGTACACGGGGCGCGAGCTCGGCCTCGGCGACTATCCCATGTTCTCGGTGCTGGGTCTTTTCACCCTGTTCGGCGGCGTCGACCTGGCCCTGCCTTTCCTGCTGGACCAGCTGCGCATTCCCTCGGACATGTACCAGCTCTACGTGGTGACGGGGGTGGCCAACGCCTGGTTCGCCACCCTGCTCGCGGTCATGAACCTGTTTACCTTTACCCTCATCGCCA
>JAAUYK010072907.1_pt1 | contig 10990 bp, 6 predicted proteins | sample 7278021 | NCBI WGS metagenome assembly JAAUYK01 (sample SAMN14350223, study PRJNA611818) | marine sediment metagenome | isolation source: surface marine sediment (1.8m) | place: French Polynesia: Moorea | collected 2018-08
GACGTTGTATGCAACGTCCGAGAGCGAGAAGTAAACATAAGAATAATTAACATTAACTTGGCTAAAATTGGCAAAAAGGTAATTATGCCTCAAGGAGTAGTTAATAACTGAAGTGTTACTAAAGTATAGCGTTAATGCATGGAAATTGGTATAAAAATCTGGTCTATCCAGATCGACGCATTTCAAATGGTAGTCAGTTTTGTTAAAACTTTTGAGGAGTAAATATCCCAGTTTTGATAAATTATTAAAGTTCCACAATCAATATTAAAACAGTATTTTTCGAGCCATTAATTAGCCTAATGAAAACATTAATTCAATATAGATCGGGAGCAAAACCATGAACAATAATCAGACTTTAAACTTGCCAAATTATCAGACTATTGAATGTATCCATCAAGGCAAAAAATCTTTAGTTTATCGCGCTCAAAACATTTCAGACAACCAACCAGTTATCTTGAAATTATTACGAAGTGAATATCCCAGTTTTCATGAACTAATTCAATTTCGTCATCAATACACCATCACACAGAATCTGAACTTAGCTGGAGTTGTCCAACCACTCGCTCTAGAAAATTATCGGAATAGTTTAATCTTAGTCATGGCGGATGAAGGTTATATTTCTCTTGACGAATATACAAAAAAAGATAATTATTTGAGTTTAAGCCAATGTCTAAATATTGGCATTAAACTGGCAGAAATTTTAGCCGGACTATATCATCATCGTATAATTCATAAAGATATTAAACCCGCAAATATTTTAATTCATCCAGCCACTTTAGATATTCAACTGATTGACTTTAGTATTGCTTCGGTACTGCCAAAAGAAACACAAATTCTCAAAAATCCCAATATTTTAGAAGGAACTCTAGCTTATATTTCTCCAGAACAAACCGGACGAATGAATCGAGGAATTGATTATCGAAGTGATTTTTATTCTTTTGGTGTAACTTTGTATGAATTATTCAGTGGAAAACTGCCGTTTGAAACAACAGATGCCATGGAATTAGTTCATTGTCATATTGCTAAAATGCCCCCTCCTTTAGAGATGGGGAGAGAAGAAAATCCTCAAACCATTTCAAATATTGTGATGAAATTAATGGCGAAAAATGCTGAGGAACGTTATCAGAGTGCATGGGGAATTCAAAAAGATTTAGAAACTTGTTTAGAACAGTTAGAAAATCGGGAAAAAATTGAATTCTTTGAAATAGGAAAACAAGATATTTGCGACCATTTTATTATTCCCGAAAAACTCTATGGACGACAGGAACAAGTTGAACAATTATTAGATGCTTTTGAGCGCATTGCTCATCCTATCTCCTCTCAACCTTTTGTTCAAAAGGGAGAAATTCCCCCTCAATCTCCCCTGGGAAAGGGGGGAGGTTCAGAAATGATTTTAGTAGCGGGATTTTCAGGAATTGGAAAAACAGCGGTTGTCAATGAAGTTCATAAACCAATTGTTCGGCAAAGAGGTTACTTTATTAAAGGAAAATATGACCAGTTTCAACGCAATATTCCGTTTTCGGCTTTTGTGCAAGCATTGAGAGATTTAAAGCGTCAGCTTTTGAGTGAAAATGATGCTCAATTGCAAGAATGGAAAGATAAAATATTAACAGCGGTTGGGGAAAACGGACAGGTGATTATTGAAGTCATCCCCGAACTCGAAAAAATTATTGGTCAACAACCACCTGTTACAGAACTGTCTGGAAGTGCAGCACAAAATCGGTTTAATTTACTCTTTCAAAAATTCATTCAAGTCTTCACCACAAAAGAGCATCCCTTAGTCATCTTTTTGGATGATTTACAATGGGCAGATTCCGCTTCATTGAATCTGTTGAAACTATTAATGAGTGAAGCAGAAAGTCAATATTTATTCTTAATTGGAGCCTATCGAGACAACGAAGTGAGTTCCGCTCATCCGTTGATGTTGACGTTAGATGAAATTCATAAAAATCAAGGTATTGTTAATACGATTACATTAGCACCATTACGGCAACATGACTTAAATCAACTCGTCGCTGATACGTTACATTGTTCATTGAAACAAGCCTTACCTCTAACTCAAGCCGTTTATCAAAAGACAAAAGGAAATCCCTTCTTTGCCACGCAATTTTTAAAAGCATTATATGAAGATGAATTCATTCATTTCAACCCAGAAGAAGGGTTCTGGCAATGTGACTTAGCACAAGTCAAACTCGCAGCAGTGAGTGAAGATGTTGTTGAGTTTGTGGGAAAACGCTTACAAAAACTCAATCCTTTAACTCAAGATGCACTGAAATTGGCTGCTTGTATCGGGAACCAATTTGATTTAGAAACTTTAGCCATTGTTCGACAGACTTCTGAACTGGAAACGGCTACAGATTTATGGGTGGCTCTCAAGGAAGGATTAATTTTACCGACGACAGAAATTTATAAGTTTTATACCGATAAAAATCAAGAAATTCATCTTAATCAGAATGGAAATCATATTTCAGCGAGTTATAAGTTTTTGCATGACCGCATTCAACAGGCAGCTTATTCTCTTATTCCTCAAGATAAAAAACAGCAAACTCATTATAAAATCGGTCAGCTACTGTTAGAAAATATTCCAGAATCTGAACAAGAAGACAGGATATTTGAAATTGTGAATCAGTTGAATTATGGGATTGATTTAATTGAGAAGCAAGAGAAGCGAGATGAATTAGCAGAATTGAATTTAATGGCTTGCCGTAAAACTAGAAGTGCTACGGCATATCAAGCGGGTCGTGAATATGCTGAAATTGGGTTGTCTTTGCTGGGAGAAAAAGGATGGCAAGAACAATATAAAATGATCCTTGTCCTCAGCGAACTCGCTGCCGAATTTGCTGCTTTGTGTGGGGAATGGGAAGAGATGGACCGCCTCGTGGCAGAAGTAGTTGCTAACAGCCATTCCCGAGTAGAACGGGCAAATGTTTATCGCATCCAAATCCAAGCAAATGCCTCTCGCAATCAACCGACCGAAGCCGTCGAAATTGCCCTAGGCTTCTTGCAACAGTTGGGGGTAACTTTTCCAGAAAACCCGACGGGAGCAGATATTGGCAAAGCCATCGCCGCCGTCCAAGAACTCGTGGCAGAGCGTGAAGTTGAAGATTTACTTAACCTCCCTGAAATGAAGGATTCCGAAAAAATCGCTATCGTGCAGACTGCCAACAGCATTATTTCCGCTACCTACATTTGCAACCCTCCGCTTTTCCCTATCGTTGTTTGTTTATCGGTCTCTCTCTCCATTCAATACGGCAATATCCCCCCCTCGAGTTATGCCTATGGTACCTATGGCGTGATTCTCTCTAACAGTGCCAATCCCGATGTCATTACCGGGGTCAAATTCTGTCGGCTCGCTTTACAGTTGGTTGATAAGCTCGACGCAAAAATCGACAAGGCAGCCGTTTTGATGGTTTCTGGTAACTTTCTCATTCACCGCACATCCCACCTACGAGAAACCCTACCTCTCTCGCAAGCCTGCTATACCAATGGTTTGGAAACGGGCGGTTATGAATTTGCGGGTTATGGCGGTTATGGTTTTTGCGCCCACTCTTTTTGGTGTAATCGTCCCCTAGCGACCCTAGTCGAAGAAACCCGCGCTTACTGTCATGGTTTGGTGCAACTCAATCAACTCACGCCAGCTAATTACGTTCGGCTCTATTGGCAAGCGATGTTAAATTGCCTCGGTCGGGCAGAAAATCCCACCCTGTTATCCGGGGAAGCCATGGAAGAAAGAGAAGCGCTCCTCCAATGGCAAGCTGCTAGCGATGGCTGTGGATTATTTTTCTTCCATATCTACAAACTCATGCTCTGCTACCTTTTCGGAGAGATTGAATCGGGGAGCAACCATGGGATTGAAGCTCGGCGTTATTTAATGGCTGGTGCTGGACTTGTTTTCGAACCCGCATTTTACTTCTATGATTCTTTAACGATGTTGGCTTCTTTCAATTCAAACTCAGAAGAAATTACACAAGTATTTGAGAACGTCAAACAAAACCAAAGGATATTGCAAGAACAATGGGCAAAATACGCCCCCATGAATTACCAACATAAAGTCGATTTAGTCGAAGCAGAAAAACATCGAGTTTTAGGTCAAAAATTAGAAGCAATGGAACTCTACGACAAAGCCATTGCGGGAGCAAAAGAAAATCAATACATCCAAGAACAAGCTTTAGCTAATGAACTTGCAGCCAAATTTTATCTAAACTTAGGACGAAAAAAAGTTGCTCAAACTTACATGATAGATGCCTACTATTGCTATTCTCATTGGGGAGCTAAAGCCAAAATTCAACATTTAGAACAACGTTATCCTGAATTATTAGCACCAATTTTAGAACAACAAAAAATTAGTCTCAACCCCTTCAAAACTATTGCCAGTTTAAGAAATACAGATAGTTACACTCAAGTCACAATTAACAGTAATACAACCGGAGTTTCAGACGCACTCGACTTTGCCAGCATCATCAAAGCATCTCAAGCGTTATCGAGTGAAATTGAACTGAATCAATTAATTTGTCAGTTAATGCAAGTGATGATGGCAAATGCAGGCGCCACCAAAGGAGTTTTAATTTTATCTCAAGGTTCGCAGTTAACAGTTCAAGCAATTTCCACTCATAATTCCAATGATGAAGCGATTTATTGTACTGAAAAATCGATTCCAATTGAAGAGAGTTTTGCCGTTCCTCTGAGTATAATTAACTTAGTCAAACGAAGTTTAAAACCGCTCAATCTTGATGAAGTTTCATCTAAAACTCAATTCGCATCTGATGACTACTTGATTCAATATCAACCGCAGAGTTTATTATGCTTACCGTTATCTATTCGCGGAGAATTTTTAGGTATTCTATATTTAGAAAATAACTTAACAGCAGGAGCATTTACTGAACAACGAGTTAAAGTTTTAAAATTACTGTGTTCTCAAGCAGCAATTTCTCTAGAAAATGCTCAACTGTATCAAAAATCTCAAGATTATGCTCAACAATTGGAGAAGTCTTTAAAAGAATTACAACTGGCACAACTACAGTTAGTTCAAAGTGAAAAAATGTCAGCTCTAGGCCAAATGATGTCTGGTATTACCCATGAAATCAATAATCCTTTAGGCTTTGTTTCGGGTAATATTACTCAAGTGGAGGAAGCATTACAAGAGTTGCTGAATTATTTGGAACTCTATCACCAATATCATCCACCAGGGGAACAACTCAAAGCTTATGCTGAAGAAATTGAGCTAGAATATCTGTTAGAAGATTTACCAGCAATGCTCGCTGCCATGCAAACAGGGGTCAACCGCATTGCTGAAATTAGTAAGTCAATGCGCATTTTCTCCCGTGGCGATCGAGAACAAAAAGTAACTTTTGACTTGCATGAGGGAATTGATAGCACTTTGTTGATTCTCAAACATCGCTTGAAAGGAAATGAATTTCGTCCAGAAATTAATATTATCAAAGACTATGGAAATTTGCCACAAATTCTGGGATTTCCAGGACAGTTAAACCAAGTTTTTATGAATATTATTGCCAATGCTATTGATGTGTTTGATGAGATGAGCGAAGCAAGTTCAATGAGGCAAATTAAGCCAAATGCTTATCGGATTATTTTAACAACAAATTTAGACCCTGCAACTCAAATGGTCAAAATTAGTATTCAAGATAATGGTTGTGGAATGACTGATGAAGTGAAAAATAGAATATTTAACCATCTATTTACAACTAAAGCAGTAGGGAAAGGAACAGGTTTAGGACTATCTATTGCTCGTCAAATTGTGGTGGATAAACATGGTGGAACTTTAAGTTGTCATTCACAATTGGGTAAAGGTACTGAATTTGTCATTGAAATTCCTATTGGTATTAAGTTACCGAATAATTAATAATTAATAATTAATAATTAAATAATTCTGGTTTAAAGCCTCCCCTTTTAAGGGGAAAAAAAAGAAATGATATTTCCCAATATTCAATCCTCTAGGTTAAAACCCGAGGTAATTATCAATTATCAATTATCCATTATCAATTAATGAAATTAATGATTTAATAACTGAGTTCATTCCGTAAAGTTTATCGCCTTTGGTAGTTTTGAAATTACTAACAACTATAAATACAATAGAAAGGGCACTACCAAAACAAATTGCTCTAGAAATAACATGAGCAGATATAAGCCAACTTTTTTGGTTTCCTGTTAGTCTAATTCCTGGTTTCTGATTTTTTTTCTCTTTAGGTAAGGCTGACTGATTAGTCATGCTCGATCTCCTGATTAGATTTATTGATTTATGATAACGATCGCTTCTAAAGTTTAACCCATAAATTGCAACTTTAATTATAGAACCCCTAAGCGAATCTTTTGAGGAAATTGAGGTTTGAAACCTATCGGTTCAGGTTTGGGCATCTCAGTTGACTCCTACTCTAACCACTCATACTTTTTCAGCAAACTCTCTTGTTGACAAAACCAATAATGAGTGTTTATATTTGTTTTTAGGTAACTTCTTTAATGTTATTATACTTGAGTTAATTTAACTATTGTCCAACAGTTGAGGAAAAAATCATGGGTACTAAACAAGCGTCTTTTTTATTAGGTATCTCCCGTCAACGTTTATTAGTTTTACTGGCTCAAGGAAGAGTCAAAGGAGCTGAAAAAAAAGGCAGATTCTGGAAAATTCCAGTTAATAGGAGCGGTATGCCTGTAATAATTCCAGCTCGGCGCGGTCCGAAAGGTATCTGGCGCAAGCAACAATCTACTAAACCACAAATGATTCATGTTAATCAAAGCCACATTAAAGGCAATATGGGTAAGCTTCCAGAGGATTTCAAACCAGTAGTGTCAGTCAAGGACAGCAAGCGCAACGATTATGGTTATGACTTATATATTTCAGGTCCTTGCTATATCGTCTATCGACCTTATGAACCAGCAGATTGTGGTGCTCATCTGTGGATTAATACCTATGATCCAGTGCAATTTATAGATACTCAATCCAATCCAGCCACTGCAAGGCAACCTAGCAAAGAAATTTACATCTAGTCTGGTTTCAAAGGCACGCTCGTTCATCACCAAAAAATATTTATTCGCTCTGAGCAGCTCAACTGACAATAAGTTCAGCACGCTTTGTGCTGTTTGTGGGAAATCGTCACAGTATTTAGATTTTATCCGATCTTCCTATTTTTTCACAGATCATTGCAGAAACTAAAATATTTGTATCTATAATAACTTTCATTTATCTTCTCTGTAAGCATCAATTTCTGCCATGATTTCTTCCTCTGTAATATTCTGAATTTCAGGGTCAGATTGTAATATCATGTCCGCTTGAATACTTATACTTTGGTGGAAGGAAGGCATAGGGCAGAAGGCATAAGGCAGAAGGGTTTCTTCCAATTGTGACTTAATTCTATACACGCTCCGATGCTACCGGACATGATATAACTCTTTAAATAGCTCTCCCAGTTCTTGAACTAAAACGGCTTTTGATTTTTGTTCTGTCAGGAGAGAGTTTGGAGTGTTTGACTGACTTTGAATATCAAGAACAAAGTTTAATACTTCCTGTTGTTTTTCTGGTGAAAGATTGAGCAAAACTTGATTAATGGCTTTGATAATGGGGGTGGTTGGTGTCATAGTGCGACTTCTAAATAATAGATTATAATTGTAGGACGTAGTAGAGAGATTAATTATTTATGGTTTTTACTTTGCAGCCTCAGCCTAAATTATTAGAACAGAAATTTCCTAGTCAACCAATACCACTATATGATGGTTCGGCTGAATTAATTGATGGAGAAAATACCATTCGAGGTGAAGCTTTGATTCAGATTTCTTGGTATCCTTTTCCACGTATTACTTTTAAATTTGTATATTACGGTAAAGGTCTTAGTGATGATCTAAAATTAAATTTAGATAGTACAGAGCTGAAATTAACTCAGATAAATTTGGCACCTAGAATGAAAGTTGTAATAACAAAAGGATTAGGTTATGGAACTCGTTTTGGCTATTTAAAGGAGCCTTTTATACAGGGTATAACAGATAATTTATCATCAGTTACTTTTCAGATAGCTAATTTTTTCCGGTTTAATTCTTCTAATGATGAGGATTTTAAATATGATGAAGAAGGAAATGAAATAATCATAGAACGAGAAAGTTGGTTAGCAATCAACTTTCATGGTCAATTTATCTTTGAGTACTGTGATTGGCATATTGTATTAGGAGCGTTGTATTATCCTTTGGAATTTCAAGATAGATTGGAAACTGAAGGAGGATACGGTATTGCTCATATCTGCAAAGTTAAACGCTCAGATGATAAAACTTTTGATTTAAACCAAGGCTATGAAATTATTAATGCCTTTATTTATTACATTTCTTTTGTTAGAGGAATTTGGATAGCACCTCTTTACGTTTTAGGGTTTGATGCAAAAGGAGATCAAATATTAGAAGAATGGCGCACTCCAACTATTAAAGCTGATTCATGGCAATCTCCTGATTATTCTTGGACTTGGGATGATAGTACAGAAAGTGTTGATGCTTTCCCTGGGTTTATGAAGAAGTGGCAAGATGAAAAATGGCAAGAAGTAATTCAAAATTCTATTCAATGGTATATAGAAGGTTATAAGCATACAAATGGATATAATACTTCTATTATTTTGGTACATTCTGCCTTAGAAAAACTAGCCTGGACATATTTACACACTAACAACTACATTAGTCCTGATGGGTTTAGAAAATTAACCTTTGACGATAAACTTAGATTGTTAATTAAAACCCTTAATATTTCTCTGATTCCAGTTAATGAGAATTGGCAAATTTTTAAATTAGCTAAAGAATATAATTGGCTCACTAATGAACTGGATAGTGTGAATATAATTGGGCAGGTGAGAAATTTACTGATTCATCCTAAAATTTCTCAGAAAGAAAACAACATTAAACTAACAGAAAATATGATGGCAGAAGTTTTTGCCGTCGCTCAAAGATACTTGCTAAAGTGCTTACTGAAATTGTTTGACTATCCTTATAAAATAGATAACTCTTAAAGGTATCCCTAACTACACCAACAACTATTTGAAAATTTACCTTTTGATTATTAACAATTAACTTAAATTATGACCACAAAAACCAAACCAATAATTAGCCTAATTCTCAGCTTATTTTCCCTAACTCCTACTGTTGCCCCCACCTTAGCAGCAGCACCCCGCACCCCAGACCAAGAAGAAACCTGCGAAATTTTAGTCATTGGTGGCGGTTTATCAGGAGCAGCAACCGCCTACGAATCACTATTAGTAGGGCGCACCGTTTGTATAACCGAAATCACCGACTGGGTAGGCGGTCAAATTTCCTCCCAAGGTACTTCCGCTCTCGACGAACGTGGCACTCAACGCAGTCTCCTCTTTTATCCCCGTGGTTATCTAGAATTACGGGAACGGATCAAAGAAAAATACGGTAGACAAAATCCCGGTACCTGTTGGGTAAGTGTCTCCTGCTTTATGCCTTACGATGGTCACGGTATTCTATTTGAGATGTTAGAAGATGCTGCTAAAAAAGGCGGAGGCACATTAAAATGGTTTCCCAATACTATTGTCAAACAGTTAGATATTTCCAATAATCAAATTAATAGAGCGATCGCCATCCAACATCAACCAGCAGCTAACACCCCACCTATAAACACCGAACCTCTATCTCAAATTATCGAAGATGCTTACCGCTACGAAAACTCAGCCAGATTTGATAAAACCATAATTCAGTTTGTACCTCAACCATCCCCAGAAAAAACAGGTGGTGCAGACTGGTATGTTGTGGAAGCAACCGAAACAGGAGAAATTATTGGTTTGGCAGATGTTCCCTATCGTCTTGGTATCGATCCTCAAACCTATGTTGACCCCTCATCCCCTGTTGACAGGAGAGACTCCTACTGTACTCAAGGTTTTACCTACACCTTCGCGATGCAGGCGACCGAAACACCTCAAATTCATGTGGAACCGCCATTTTATTCTAAGTATGCTCCCTATTATAGTTATGAATTATCGAGATTAGCTAATTTCAACCTAGTTTTCACTTATCGGCAAATTTGGTCAATGCAACCAGATGCACCCCAACCAGCTAACTACAGAGAGCGAACAATTTTTCCCGGTGATATTTCCATGCAAAATTGGACTTGGGGTAATGACTACCGCCCTGGAAACCGTGACGATAACTTGATTTATAGTCGAGGACAACTACAAGCTACAGGTCAACTGCAACCGGGGGGTTGGATGGGTGGTTTGCGTGCCGAAACTCTCCGTCGAGGTGAAGAAAATGCTCTCGGTTATTTTCATTGGTTAGTTGAGGGTACCACTGACTCCCAGTTAGGAGAAGGAGTGAAGAAAAAATATCCAAATCATCGTTTATTGACTGGGTTTGATGCGCCGATGGGAACAGCTCATGGTTTGTCGAAATATCCTTATATGCGAGAGGGGCGACGAATTATTGGTCGTGTCGGGAAAACTCACCCAAGAGGTTTTACTGTGGGAGAGGTTGATATTGCTAAAAAGAATTTTCGGGATGATTTTTATCTACAAAATTTACCCCCAGATATGTTGCATTATTTGTGGGGAAGTGTTGCTGCTTTTGTACCTCCAGATGCACAAATTAATTCAATGAAAGAAATGCCTCAAAGAGCAAGGGCAACGATTTTTCCTGATAGTGTAGGAATTGGTCATTACGCTATAGATTTTCATCCTTGCATGACAAAAAGTCCGGCAGAAGCACCAGGTAATTCTGAACGAGAAGGTATTAGGAAAGGTCAGGGTTCTGCCTATCCTTTTCAAATACCTTTACGAGCAATGATTCCCCAAAAAATTGATAATTTATTAGTAGCTGGAAAGAGTATTGCAACGAGTTATATTGCTGCTGCTGCTTATCGAGTTCATTCTTTTGAATGGTCTGCTGGAGCTGCTGCTGGTACAACAATTGACTTTGCTTTAGAAAGGGGTATTTTTCCTTATGAATTAATTGATGATATGCCTTCTAAAGAATGGGAATTAGAAATATTACA
>JAAUYK010090630.1_pt1 | contig 10990 bp, 8 predicted proteins | sample 7278021 | NCBI WGS metagenome assembly JAAUYK01 (sample SAMN14350223, study PRJNA611818) | marine sediment metagenome | isolation source: surface marine sediment (1.8m) | place: French Polynesia: Moorea | collected 2018-08
CTGTTGTGCTTCCCCTTCCGGTTCAGCATATGTTACGCTACTTCCTCTTCTTTCTTCTTAAGGCCAATTGGTCTCTTCAGCAACGGGATAGGTTGATCGAGCGAGCGAGCGAGCGAGCGTTCCATATAAAACTCCTCTTCTGGAAGATGGGGCCACGTCTGTAGTGGCGTTCCAGCAGCATTTAACGTGCGGCTCAGTTAATCGAATGATTCCTCTGCATTTCTGTCCTAGTACTAGCAATCACAGTCTTTCTTTCTTCACCGACCGACCGTTCCTAGCTTCGATCGACCAAGTAGTAGTAGACTATTTTTGGCACTCTGGAGGACCACCTCGATCGGCCGGGTCCCAGCCCGATCCATGTTAGCTGTGCTCCTCTATGCCCGAGTCCGTGTTGTCTATGAACTCGACGTGGGTGAAGGGGAAGTGGCCGACCTTGCCGTTCAGCTTCCCCTCCCACTGGCCGTTGATGGACATCTTGGTCACCTGCACGATGTCGCCGACCTCGAGCCGCAGCGCCGTCTTGTCGTACGCGTTGGGGACGCGCGCCTGCTTCACGCGTGCATACGCCGGAAGTTTGCGCTGGAAGAAATTAGACGTACGATGGCATTAAGGTCGATCATGCTAAAGTTCCACAATTAATGCAATCCTTATTAATCGACCTACGCAAGAGCGGCCTTCTGGGCGTTTTTTAAGGTGTTATTTAGCATTGAAACGCACACTTTGCACGCAGAAAGCACGCTCTTGGAACGACCGGCATTACAATGTAGGCGGTTACTTGTATGCTCGACGCCTTGGCCTTCTGCTGCTGCTGTTGCTGCTGTTGGTGGTGGTGGTGGTTGCTGTCGGCAATGTTGTTGTGGTTTGCCCCGCCGTTGACTGTGTTGTGACCGGCCGAGGACGACGACGAGTGGGAGGACACTGGGGAGACCGAGTTGGCCGCGGCGGCGGGATGATGCCGGGGCAGTTGGTGGTGGTTCTCTTCGAGCTGAAAAGGCAAGGAAGGGAACGTTGTTCGTACGTGTCTGTCCAAAAATTATGGCGACTGAAAACCAATTAAAATGGACAAACTTTTTTGTCATCTCTTGGACACGTGACTACTATCCGTACTGGCAGCAGCGTCTACTAGTATAGCTCTTTGGATAAAGAATCGCCTTTGCCGACTGCAGCCGACCACTGTCACACTCAGTCAACCGTGACCAAAAACGTAGGTGGTTTCGGCTTCGACCGACCGACCGCGGCCGAAAGAACGAAAGAACGCTTTAGCAACATCATCTCCAACGAGGAGGAGGAGGAGGAGGACGGCTCCGCCGGCAGCGTTTAGTTCACTTCTCCTCCTCTCGTTCGTCCGAAGCCGCAAACGGTAACTGTCAACTTTGGTGGCAGACTGGACGCGCGGCGGAAAACCAGGTTAAGGAGCGGTCCGCGAAAAAAGTTTCACGTACGTAATTTAACTCGGCTCACCTTTGCGACATACGGCACTGGGATGGATCCTGTCTGTCCGAGCGAGTTTCTCGCCGTCCACCACTGCTCCTCGTCCTTGGAGACCACGGTGAGGACGTCGCCCTTGCGGAACGGCAGGTCGTCGGGATCCTGGAAAACAAACGTTGTGAATTATGAGCGAACGTTTGCTGGACATTTGGCTGGCTGCTTTGGCAAGATATTTCCTGGGCGCTGGCTGGCTCTCACGACAAATTGGATGCAATTTGCCAAAATATTTGCGAGTTTCCCATCACCGGGAAAAATTCCTCTCCGCCGCCCGATGCACTCGGTTGGCAAAAAGTGCGGGAGGGCAAGTGGAAATTCGGAATGGACGCCAGACTGGCCAACGACCACACATGCATCAATCAAGCAGTTGGTTGTTTTGCTGCCATATCGCTATTATTATCGTTGCACTTACGTTTCCCTCGAAGTCGTACTTCGCGAGCACCTTCTCGACCCGCTTGGGCGCCGGCCGGATCAGCGGCGTGGTGTCCAGGTAGTGCACCTTGTAGAAGTTGAGCAGCGCGGGAAGGTCGGTGAACATCTGGTCGCCAATCCGGTACCGCGTCTGCTCGCCCTGCTGGATCTTGTTGATGATGTAGTGCGAGACCTTGTTGTCCTCTCTGGAAGCGGCGACAGCAACAAATTGGCAACGTTTAATTCGGCCGGCATATGGCATCGTTTGTCTAGCAGAATTTGCCTCCAAGAAAGTGTCAAGAAGTTGTAATTAATTACCTGACGCAGAGCACGTAGTCTCCCTGTATGGTTGCGCTGTCCCTGACCAGAAACACTCCTCCCTCCCGCTCGGCCATGAGCAGGTCGGTGGCGTCGGGGCGCGACATCGCGCCGAAATACCAGCTGAAATGAAGAAACAAAGGGCATGATTATTGCTCGATCGGCCAAATCTTTTTGGCGATTCCTGCTCAAGACACGATAATAAAACCGGCCTCGGCTCGCGCTTCCTCTTATCGGACACGAACATCTTTCCTCGAAAAGTAAGCGGCGGACAAACCCGCCGCCGCGGCCTTCCTTAAAGGGCAATCTTCTTCTCCAACGTCGCGGCGACAGTTTTGTAGTATTTTAACGGCTTGTCTGTCTCATTTGGCGCGCATACAACTGTCTCCCCCGCCCACGCCCGTATCTAAGGGCACGGACATCGGCGTGTAAGGTGATAAGCGCGGCTATGGCTACACGCGTGCTCAATGGCGCATAATGAGGAGCCGGCGATCCGATCGTTACCACGGCATCGCCGATTCATGCATCGAGAAACGAGGCTAAGAAACCGGCCGCGGAGGAACACGGTTCGGCAAAATTCTCGCGCCACACCTGCTGTCGGCGTTTGAGTTTTCCCATGCACCGACTCGATCGGCTGGAGCTGCAAAATGCACGTCAAAGGTGCTTCCCACAGCCTACCTCAGCTTCGGCTGCGGCCTCATAGCCTGTGATATGCAAATTACGTGCGTATGCGAGAAGGCGGCGGCGGCCGATTCATGGCCGGTTGAACGAGGGGAAAGAGCTCTAATATTCTTTCCAGGCCGGCCGTCGACACCTGCTGCCCGCCCCCCTCTTAACCCCAACTTGCCCTCTCTCCCATTCGGCCGACCCTGGTAACGCGTGTTTAGGGAATTCCGGCATCGTCGCCGCCGCCTCTAATATCCCACCCTCCCTCTCGTGACTTTGCAGATGGATGCTAATACGCCGATTGCCAAGGCCAGCCAAGCTCCGACTTCGCGGCATTTCCCGAAAAAGGCGCCGCATGCCGCCGCCTCTAGACCTCTTGCCTCCTTGTCCTCCCACATCGCGCCATTAATTTCATTTCCCAGCCGGCGGTCCGTGAAAATGTCGTTTAATCTGGGAAACCGCGCCTGCTCAACGGAGGCAGAGTCATTTTCCGCCCGAGTCGTCTCGTGTCGTCACTGTCGACTTGCGCAAAAATCGGGTGAACAAGCAGTGTTATCGGTCCTGTCTGTCCTTTAGGAAAGACGAACCAGCGCCCTGCCTACCTTGCTAACTCGGGAACGTACGACCGGGGGCAAAAGTGTCTCTAGCAGATAGGACAGGAACAAACAGCGTGATTGCCGAGAGAGCGACTTTTTCCCCGGTGGGGACGACCCAACCGGACAAGGTCAGGTGTCGGCCGGCTGTCTATCAAGGCGGCGAGTGGCATCCGTCCGTCCGTCCGCCCGCCAGTGCCTCAGAATAGTAGTAGCTACTATCGTGGGTAGGTGGCGGCATGTGACCCCGGGCGACCGCGTCCGTCCCTTTTGGGGACACGTACGTTCGGGAGGGCAGGAGATTCGCGGCAACGTGTAAAGCCCAGCCTTAAGCGGACACTCCTCAATTTTGCGACGGGCCGGGCTGAATGACTACCGTGGGTGCGTTTCTCCTGCCCGAGCTTATGGTGGTTGCCAAGGGCGGGCAAAGATTAGAACGAAAGATTTAATGAATCGGACAAATTGAAGCTGGCAGCTAGGCGAAATTTAAGAGCTGCCTTGGCGAAAAAAGAACTAACTGCGGAGCTGGAAACTCCCCTGTGTGGGTATACGTATTATTCGCACCACGATCAAACAACAGAAGAGTTTGGTCAAGCGGTTCAAAGCGCGCGGTTTCCCCACTGTCCGATATAGATCGATGTCCCCGATATGGTCGCTTTTGGGTGCAAGAATGCAGTCCAAAATCGGGGTCGGTCGGATACACAGAGAAAACAGCGTGGGCTGACCGGCGGCCCGAAATTTATCGGCCGTTTCGAGGGGAGGCTAATTATTATTTACGCCTCTCCACTTCTCATGATTGTCCGACAGAGCGGATAACTAGCTGGATACGTGTACGTACCTCCAAATTGGTGGCCTGTAATCGAGTTACATAACGTGCGTTGTGGGTTTCGAGGCGGGCGCATCGCGCATCGCCAGATCCCAAATTAGAAACGTCCACGAGCAACGAAATCGCGTACGTATGTGCAGCCTGCGTGGGCGTTCCGTGCCCGTGCGAGCAGTGATACCAATTTCATTTGCTGGCGGGCTGGGCTTGAAAAAGTATTTAGGTGGAGTCACATTAAATCTGATGTACGTAGTAGCGTCTTCGTGTTTGATATGCAATCTCAAACACTTTGCTTCGGCATGCACGCTCTGCATATTCACGGATCCGAGGTAGCTGCTAATGGCTTCGTATATACATACGCGTGTATGAATCAGATGGGCGCTTACATCATGCGTGCATGGTATGGCCGGCCGGCCGGCAAATAGGGGCGCCCATTTGTGGCAGACCGTCTCAAACGAGATCGTTAGATAAACGTCAGACGAAGGGAGTAAGTGGGTCGTTCGCGGGCAAAGGTCCATTTGCATTCAAAAGATCTCGTTTGCGGCTAGGGCGTGATTTAATGACTGCTTGTTATTTGGATGGAAGACCCCGAATGTCTGGACGTTTTTGCCCCTTTCACCTTCGATTAATTTTCTCCGATAGAGCCGTTCTATCCTCGCTCGTTCGGCACCGCTCGGCTCTCTCCTTTCTACGTTCATTTCTTGCTCGATCAGTTCTTTAGCTCGTCTGTAGTATAGTGCGTACCGCTAGGCGGCAAAAATAGGCGCGCCGACAGCGCCCACAATGCCGGTTTCACTTTTACAGGACAACGGGATCCAATACTGCTGCTGCCGCCGCCGCCTGCTTGCAACGCAACGGGCCACTCCTCGCCCGCTTCTCACTCGTCTATATCCCACTATCTTGACTGATCTACAGAGTGCGCCAAAAGTGTTATACAACGTACGTATTCCCAGGCAGGAAAATCCGCTATGGCGTACGAACGGCATTGACGCGAAGAAAGGGAGGAAGGAAGGAAGAGAGAACAATTACGTACGTGCAGCTAGAGTACAGATAAAGACGGTGAGAAAGGTACGTGCCCGTATAACAAAGGGGAGGCAGTAGGACCGTACGCGTCAATGATTTCCACCAATGCCGCGAGCGGGCGCTGACGCAAAACCGGGGGGAGCGTACGTAGCGTAGCGTACGCGCACTGCGAACAGGGACGATTATATGTACGTGCCTCTTTCTCTGTGTGTTCCCCTCGTGGGCGTTGAAGGAATGTCAGAAAATATATCGATTTTTTTTCCCTCAACGCGCTTGCTTCGTAAACGGTTTCAAGGACGTTCGAGCGAGCGAGCGAGGGCTGCTTTCTTGTTCTGGTGGAGAAAAACCTGTGGGTATTACGCAGCGCAGCGATCGAGGCGCCGGCAACTATCATTAGATCGAGCGAGGAGCGGGCGAGCAGCAGCTCCAGTCCACCCACTCAGGTTGTAAATTTAAAGTGGCAGCGAAATGGTCTCAGTCTCGCTCGGTCGCGATCTCGGTCGGATCGACCGAGCGGCGAGGGGCCCATTACAGAAAAGGCTCTTCAGTCGCCTGCCGAAGCCGCCGCGCTCTTAACAACCAATTACCCTGGGCAAACAGTCGGTCGGCCGATACCGCCATAGCTCATATCTTTTGTTCTCCCGCTAGCTGCAGCCAAAATGTTTGCATGCTCGGATCCACATGCAAGCAAAAAAATGTGAGATACCCAGTCAAGTCAGTCAGTTAGCGTGCATCGAGTTATAATGAAGAAGAGGAGGAGGTAGCTAAGGTAACTGCGGAAGCTAGCCAGCCAGCGAGTACGTACGTCATATGTTGATTCCGTCCGGCTTCCCGTTTTTCTCTCCATTACCGCGGATACGGAACCTGACTTCCTTCGGAGGGAAGTGGAAGGAGGGAAGGCAGCTAGTCGCACATGCCACGCAGGTGAATCGATGAGATTAACAGCCCACATTTTTCACTGTACGTACCTACCAGAAAGTCTTACAACGGGTACGGAAAAAGAGTTGTGAGCTGTCCGCAGACCATAATTAGCCGTAAGGGGAGCTTCGCGTGTCTGGTTGCCGGCTCGCTCGGTCGCTCCCTCCCTCGCTTCGGCAAACAATCTGACCAGATGTTATGAGTTCTTAAATTCCGCATGGGGAAATCGTCCGAGCGAGGAGGAGTCCATTAGCGAATGAGGGAGGAGGAAGAGGAGACAGCTAGGAAGGAGAGAGAGAGAGGCAGCTACGAATTACGAGAGAAAGTCGAAAGGGAAATTAATTTCTCGAGAGGCCGCCAAGGAGGCGGGCAAGAGGGAAGGCTCTTCTTCAAATCTAGACACGTAACCAGGGGACAGAAGTCAATTACTTAAAGTACACGAACCCAAAAATAATTATCAGTGCTGGTATTGGCACTGACGTCCAATTAAGTGCGCACTTATGGCAACCCCGGCCGGATAACTTCTCGTCTTCCCGCCGCCGAGCGAAGATAATGAGGAGTCAACACGAATATGACAGTCTTCCATACATCCATCCGTCCGTCCCCGCTATTTGCGTTCTGGTAAGAGGCATTAGCAGCAGGTGAGACGTTGACGACGACGTTCAGGACAGAGACGACGAGACGAGAGTTAGCTCGTGATGCAAGAAAAGAAAACTGTTATCTCCTCTACCTCCTCCCACTGAAGAATTTCCCATCGCTGCTGCGATAAACAAACCGCCTCCGTTCTATGGGAGGAGGTGGAGAATCAGTGAAGCTTGAAGAAGGAGAAGGAGTCGTCGTCGTTGAGGGAATGAGAGATGCCAGACAGACAGAACAGATTGTCAGAGAGCGAGTGAACGAGAGAGAGAGAGAGAAAGACGAGAAGGAGGAGGACGTTTTTTCCCTCCCTCTCTGTCCGTTGTCTCTCTCTATCCGAGATTGGATCCAGAATTCAGACGTAGGAGCTCCTTCGGCCCTTGCAAGATCAAGGTTCGTCCTAAATACCGCCCACCGGGAGCCTCAAATACGTGCAAGAGGACAAATATGGTAAATTACACAGCTAATGAGGGGAGCAAAAATCGACGTTTAATGTGTCGGGACGATCCCGGACCCGGAGGCTTGCATAACTCCACGGCCGCCGTAAAATGGCCTCAAGTTTAGAAGGCACTTGAGCAAAACGCAATTCGGTCGGTAAAGTAGGAAACATATGACGGGGAAAATCGGCCGTTCCTGTCAGTCAAGGGTCCGGCTGGCCTATTGACGCCGCCGCTTCCTCCAGCGCCGATTATGTCCGAACGAACGAATCGTGTTTGGAAAAACGCCGAGAGGGCAATCAGAGGCCGGGCGGCCGTTGGAACACGTGTGCTCTTCAAAATTGACTTTCGACACCGATTGAAGGAGGGAGGCGGCCAGGCCAGCCGGCAGCAATTATAGCAAGGCGCGAGCAATAGGACGCTATTAGGCTTGAAAACCACGAAATGAGACTGCGAGTTGCGACAGCCAGCAATGCACCACCGTTCGTATGCAGCATATGCCACTGAGCATGAACACTTTTGGAGGCCCGATCCATGCACCTCGCCAGATGCCTCAAGTGAGTGAGTCGTCGGTCGGGCGGTTGAGCATCAGGTGAACGAACGCGAACGTGGAATGTTTGTCTCTACCAGCTATACGTTGTAAAATTTCTCCGACGTACGGACGAAGATCGCCTCTCAGCCAGATGCTACCGCAGTCATGAGAGGATCCACCGATCGCTGAGGCAGCTCGAATTACGTTGTACGTAGTACGTACACGCAAATTATGATTGCAAGGAACGTTTCAAAGATAACTTGACAGCAAAATAGGCCTTAATTAGACGGCGACCCTGCCCAGAGTTAAGATTGATGGCCTGGAAATTGTCGCTGCTCTAATTACAGGTTTAGTATACTGTGCAGCGGCTAGCTATGCGAGAGAGAAATTGAGAGGGAGGTGTGTCCGTTCTCATTCTCCATCTGTGATTGAGCTAGGAGAAAACACGGACGTCGAATTTCATCCCGAACGATACTTTAGGGGTGGTGCGCGGAGGGAAGAAGAAATCCCAGACCCCCGTGACCCCAATTTTCACTTCTCACGCCGCCCACTTCGGCAGCTAGGATAGAGTTCCCTTTCGCGCGGCTAAACGTAGACATCGTTCGAAGCTATTTTTGCTTGCTTGCTTGCCTCATGTACGTTACAACGCAACGTACTACACAAGCAGTTCCACACACTGCTGCTGGACAGCACTGACGAGAGGGGGACGTACTCGGTCACGCCAATCTTTCTGTCGTTAGGGGCCCTCGACGGGGTTGCCAAAAGCTAAATTCGACTCGGAAAATGGACGGTGACATATACAAGAGGAAGACAGAGTCTTCGTATAGCTAGACGTGGCTCTATCGTCTCCTGATTTGGCAACAATATTGCCCAATTAATCCATCACCGCATGTGGCCAGCGAGTGAGCGAGCGAGCGTGGCGCATTACACGGCCGAGACCTTGAAGCTAGCAGACTTTACGATGTCGGTGCTCGTCGGCCGGCCGGGGAGAGAGCAGAGCGGCCAGTTGCAATATCAGATCCAGTAGCGTTCGTTCGTTCGTTCGCCCGTCCGTCCGCATGGCTGGATAGCTGTCAGTTTAGAGTGAGTGACCGACCGACTGGCCTATAGCTCGCTCGAAATGCAGACTGGGAAGGCGAATCGATCCATCTCGTTCGTCGGTCGAGAACCTGAAAAAAGATGACAGCAGCGAGCCGAGCGACGATCGCGTTGCTGGGGTCCAGTCACGCGGCGGGAGGGAAGCATTTATAGGTGGGGGCATTATACTCGTACGTATTTCCGCATGTGTAGTCCGCATTTCCTGTACTTGTCGGTCGTAGCACATCGTTAGTCAGTTTTACAATCCGCACATGATGATGGCAGAGTCACGTCTACTATACGCGACCGACCCCGCCTGGCAATTAAAAGTCGGCCCAGTCGCCAAATTAGCCGGCGCGCCGTTAAGAGGTCTTCTCAATTCGACAGATCGACTTGACGAACGACCGCTACAGATGAGGGCCAATTAAGAGCTAGTTGGCCGCTTGTCCGGCCTTAATTCCTTACCTCTGCGTGGACAGGTACTTGAGTCCATCCCGGGTGACTGACGGCGGGGGGTCGACGCTCCTCCGGATCGTCATGTCTCTGCTGTGTGTTTGCGTGAGTGCGTAATCCGTGACATTTAGTTTCTCTCTCAGAGGGAGGGGAGTCTACACTACTTAAGCTCGGACCTAATTTTCTCCAGGGGCCAAATTGCGCCTAGCTAGAGTCATTAGACGGAGTAGAGATGCAAATAGCCCTTTTCTTCAGAGAGGGGTAGAGAAAGAATGGGCGAGGAACCCAATCAACATAGAGGAAACGGGCGATGCATCCGAATATTGGGCTGGCGGAACAATGCATGAGCACGGATGAGGAACACTTGCAACTTCCGTTCTCGCTGCTCATTCCGAAATGTATGAAGGATACGGACGGACGGACGGACGCGTACACATGCGGACAATGAATTTGTGCAACGCTCAGCTGACAATGAATATGAAGCGCAGGAAGGAAGTCGACATAGCGCTTGCGGCGGCGGACCGCGGAGGAAAAAAACGGGCATTGCTCAGTTCAGACTTTACTCACTCCGTACCCGTAGTAAATCGACCGCAGCAGCTGAGGTTTTTATTCCTTTGCTCCCTCGCTGAATAATGATTCATTCAAATTGTTCGATATTCGGCCGGCCGCCGCGAAAGGCACCGTTGTCTTTTTACAACCCCCTGCTGCTGCTAGCTGCGGGTTCGTGAAGTTAGCGAGGGAATTCGAAATATTTTTCATGGCCTTTGTAGGGGCTGTAAAAGTGCGCAAATAATCCAAGGCTCCCCTCCCCGATCTTACTCTACGCTTGGCTGATGTGCCCCAAAAGTAGGCAACACGTAGGTAGGAAGAGGCAGCACAAATTCTGACACTGACGAATCGTCTGCGCCGCCTCTCTCTTCCCTTCTTCGCTTACGACGCGACGCACAAGCAACTCCATCGCGATCTCGCATGCTAATCCGCCACGGGTGGAGAGAAAACGGGCCCCCGATGCATCAACCGACCGACCGACCGACGAAGGCGGGGGCGAGACGAATTCGTGTGTTGCCTAAATGAGACAGCAGCAGCTATAGCGACAATATCGGAGGAGGGAGAGACGCCAGACTGCCTGCTGACTTTGGCGTCGCACGTGTGGGAAGAGGAGAGAGAGCGCTTCGAAGGCACATCTGGCCGCCGAAAATGGAAAGCTCTAAGCGCCCCATAAATACGCGTGCTTGTGGGCAATGTTTTCGCGCCTGACCACCTCAAGCTGAGACCTCGATTCGATTGAATTCGACTTGATAGCAAACCGAGCTAAAAGTTTGAGGGCGGTGGGTTATTGCCTCGAGCGACGTTCGTGCGGCCGCACGAACGGCTGTCTCCAATATATCTGGTGACGCAACCAGCGTGCGCGTCAAAACTTTTTCGGCGTGAAAAAAATTGGCCCCGAGTGGCAGTCGCAGAAGCAACAAAGTGGGGGGCAAGGGCCGACCGACGTGGATCGAGAGGAATTTGCCGCCCGTCTGCAGACTCCTCGCCTCGCCTTGGCTACGGTTCAAATATGGAGTGAGTCGAATGCACGTCTAGTGGCGAATTCGGCTCAGCAAAGCACCAATAAAAG